>OGPR01002255.1_pt1 | contig 13697 bp, 9 predicted proteins | sample 1552981 | NCBI WGS metagenome assembly OGPR01 (sample SAMEA2580260, study PRJEB22360) | human gut metagenome | biome: human gut; feature: human-associated habitat; material: faeces | place: Denmark | collected 2008/2010 | reverse complement strand
AGAATCTGCGGGCCTTCGGCATTTTCCGGCAGGGTCAGGTCTTTTCCGAGCAGGGTGCTGCCGTCGATCTCGCCCGGCAGGACTGAAGTGTTGGGATCGACAACGAAGAAGCGGTTCAGGAGCGCCTGCTGGTCAGCAAGAAGGTCAGGGGAAATTGTCTCCTGAATCGTGTCGGCCTCCGGGTAGAGAATCTCACGCGGTGCGCCGCCGGTTTCGATGGTCTCCTCCGGGACAGACTGCGGCGCTTCGGGTTCTGCCGTTGATGCCGACTCTCCGGCTGCCGGTTCTGTGATTCCTGTTTCCGTCTGCTCCGGCTCCGTGATTTCCATTCCATCTTTTTGAGTTTCATCTTTTTGAGTTCCATCCTTTTGATCTTCCTCAGTTCCCTGCTCCTTCGATTCTGTCTGCCCTCTTTCTGCTCCTGGTCCCGGATTCGAATCCTGCTTCGCCGTATCCGTTTCCGCTGCTTCTGTCCCGGCAGACAGCGTATTTTCTGCCGTGCTTCCCTCCCGAAGCGCCGGTATCTGATCCCGCACTGCCGCGAGGAGATTTTCCATCCATCCCCTTCCGTCCTCTTTTCCATCATAAAAAAGAAGCGGCATCATCACATCCACGGATAACTGCTCCGCCTGTGCTGCCGCCCGCTGCAGCAGAACTTTCCCCTCTGAGAAATGATTTTTCCGGAGAACCGCTGCACTGCGGAACAGCAGTATACTGCAGGACAGGAAAAGACATCCCCATCCGAACCATCGTCCATTTCGCCTGGCATTCCACATATTATCACCATATTCATGATATGTTACAGTTCCCCGGAAAATGCCTGATTCATACCTGCCGCAAGAACCCCGGCCAGGCGGCGGACCATCTCGTCGATCTCTTTTGTCGTCACGTAAAGGCTTTCGAGCGCCGGTGAAATGACTTCTCCCAGAAATTCATCCATCTCGGACTCCTCCAGCGATTCCAGAACGCCTGCGACGGCATCGTGGACGATCGTTCCTGCCCCTACAACGGTCGGCACACCGATTCCGATGACCGGCACGCCAAGCGTCTCCTGATTTAAGGCATTGCGGTGGTTTCCGACGCCCGAGCCCGGCCAGATTCCGGTGTCGGCAAGCTGGATCGTACAGTTCAGCCGGTGAATACTGCATGCGGCAAGGGCATCCACGGCGAGAATCACATCTGGATGGGTCTGTTCTGCCGTTCCGCGCAGGATTTCCACTGCCTCCATGCCCGTCTGTGCCATAACGCCGGGAGCAAGGGCACTCACTTCCCGGCCCTTCTTTCCGTAGGTGCGCACCAGATGGCGCGTAACGTTAAGCTGCTCCACCGTCTCCGGCCCGAGCGCATCCGGCGTGATGCCGCGGTTGCCAAGGCCGGCCACAAGAACGGATCCGCACGCTTCCGGCACCATTTCCATCAGACAGTGGGAAAACTCCTCCGCCGCTTTCCGGCTCTCCTCCTCGTCTGCCGTCAAAAGCAGCGGCGCTTCGATCGTCACATACGTCCCTTTCGGCTTTCCCATCATTTTTGCACCCTGCTCCGATGTGATTTTCACAATGGTTGTCTGAATTTCCGCCTTTCTTTTCTTCTTCTCAATCTCGACCCCGGAGATCTCCACATGGTCCCTCTCAAATTTTTCCTGATTCTCCATCGCCAGGTCTGTCCGCATCCTATACTTTCCTATCATACTTTTCTCCTTCTCCTGTATTTTTGTTGTAGTTTTTGCAATTTTTTCAAAAATATGTATTGACAAAACATGCGAAATATTATAGGATAATAAAGCATGTTTCAGTGGAGCGCCCGTGTCTGTTCCATTGAATAACATCCCTTAAATCACATTAATTTTAAAAATATTGGAGGTGTACAGTTTGGCTAACATTAAATCCGCAAAGAAAAGAATCCTGGTAAATCAGACAAAGGCAGACCGCAACAAAGCAATCCGTTCTGCAGTTAAGACTTCTATGAAAAAAGTAGATGCTGCTGTTGCTGCAAACGATAAAGAGGCTGCTGCTGCTGCATTAGTAAATGCGATCTCTACCATCGACAAGGCTGCTTCTAAAGGCGTTTATCATAAAAACAACGCTGCCAGAAAAGTATCCAATCTGAGCAAAGCTGTAAACTCAATCGCATAATAAAGATATAAAGCAAAGAGAACTTAGTCATACCGTCATGTGGCTGGGTTCTTTTTTTATGCTTACCAAAAGAGTGCGCCGCGACAGATCTTTTGATAAACACAGAACAAGGCGTATCGGCCAGTTTTCCTGTACCGGTACGCCTTGTTCTTTTTATAGCAAGACCCGAAAATAATGCAAAAAATTCAGCACCGCAGAGCGTGAATTACTGCGTCACAGATTTTCGTCGTACCCCGGTACGCCTTCAAATCTGTTCCTTGCAATTCGCGCTCAGCAGCACTGCCTTTTTTGCATTATTTTCGGGTCTTGCTATAGAAAACTCTGCTCTTACGCCGCCCTGCTGTATTTCGTAATCAGCAGCTCCACGCTCAGCAGATCGGAAATTTTTCCCGTCTTCACGTCCTCTTCCATCTGCACGCAGTCATTGACCGCCGCTTTTAATTCCTCCGCCGCATACTGGCGCGACATGGGAATATAGTTCCGCACAACGAAGCTCTGCAGTCCCGTCCGTTTTGCGATCGTCGCCTGATCGCAGTGCTCTGCCAGCAGCTCTTTGACCTGCAGCAGCAGATTGAACTGGCGTGCCAGCAGAAAGAGAATCCGCATCGGCGGCTCCTTTAAAGCCAGCAGATCCTGATACAGATCGAGCGCTTTCCGCTGCTTCTTCTCCGTTACCGCGCGGATCATCTCGAAAATCCGGTTCGTAATCTGCGTTGTGCAGACTGCCTCGATATCCGCCCGCGTGATCACATCTCTTCCCATCGTATAGCTGAGCAGTTTTTCCAGCTCCTGCGAGATATTTCCCATATCCGCGCCCGTCTTTTCCAGAAAATCTTCCATATCCTGGCGCGTGATCTTTTTTCCCTCTTTTTTCATCATGCCGAGTACCCAGGTCATCAGCGTCTTTTCGTCCTGACGAGCAAATTCCACTGCTCTTCCCTGCTTCTGCACCGCCTTGTACATACGGTTCCGCTTATCGACTTCCTCCTCCACGAAGATCAGCACCAGATAATCCGGCAGGGATCCCATGTAGTCTGCCAGCGCGTCGGCTTTGTTTTTGAAAAATCCTGTATTTTCCAGCAGAATCACACGGCGGTCCGCAAAAAACGGCATCGTCTCCGCAAGGTCAATCACTTTGGGAATCTCGGTTCCTTTTCCCTCAAAGCGGGAGAAATTCATCGTGTCGTCCTCCGGCAGCAGTGCGTTTTTCAGCTTGTTTTTATACTGATGCTTCAGATAGGCTTCTTCTCCGTAGAGCAGGTAGGCCTGCTTAAAATTCTGCGTTTTGATATCTTCTAAAATGCTTTTCATTCCATCCTCTTTCTTTCGTTCCGGCAGAAGCACGTTTGCGCAGTGCCGCAGCAGCCGGAGCTTTTGACCATTCAGGAGACGGGAAATTCCACATCCGACCGGTATCCGTGAACCGCCAGGCGGTCACGCTTCAGCTGTACTGTCACGGCTCCATCCACCGGTGTTCCGTAGATATGGCTTTTGCAGGCACGAAGCCGCTCCAGCAGCTCCCGGTGCGGATGGCCGTACCGTCCCGGCCACGCGCAGGAAATCAGGCTGATCTGCGGCTGTATGCGGTTCAGAAATGCCTCGCTCGTTGAATTTCTCGAGCCGTGGTGCGCCACCTTTAAAATCTGGCACCGCTCTGCCGCCCCCAGGACCTCTTCTTCTCCGCTTCCCTCCAGATCTCCCGTCAGAAGTGCGCGGCAGGCACCGCAGGAAAGCTGTAATACAACACTTCCGGCGTTTTCCTCTCCCGTATAGTCTTCGCCCGCTCCCGGATGAAGTACCGATACGGTGAGTTCTCCTGCACGGATCTCGTCTCCCTTTTTTAGATATTCTACCATAATTCCCGCTTTTTGTGCGGCTAAAATAAAAGGATTTTCTTTTTCGCTTCCTTTCATCCACACAGGCAGGAACAGATGGCGGATGCGAAGCGCCGTTTTCTGCTCCCCGATCAGCTCCAGCAGTTCGAGGATTCCGTTCGTGTGATCTGCGTCCGGGTGCGTGACAACAACGGCATCAAGAGCGGCAATGCCGCGCTGTTTCAGATATGGGAGAATCCTTTTTTCCCCGATCGCAGACGCACTGCTGCTCCCGCCGTCATTCAGCATCACAAAACGGCCGCTCTCCACCACCAGCGAATCGCCCTGGCCGACGTCCAGCGCTGTAATGGAAAACGTTTCCCGGGGACGGTAAAAAAGCAGAACACATGCAAAAAACATGGTAATACCAAAGAGCATCCGCTCCCGCCTTCGTGCCTGCGCACCTTTTCGTTTTGCCCCATCCGGATTCATCTCCCGTTTTCGTTTTCGCACATACAGTATCACCAGCAGACCGGTCAGAATGATTCCATATCCTGCCATCTGCCATTTTTCCGGCTGACCGCAGATCCACACATTTCCCGGAATCTGTGCGACCGCCGCTGTCATCTGCCGCAGAAGTGTGAGCAGGAACCGCGCCGGAAGCAGAACAACACTTCCCGCTTTCACGCTTGCCAGTCCCGCCAGAAGCCCCGCAGCACCCGTCAGCAGCACCGCCGTCATGACAGCTCCTGCAAACAGATTCGGCAGAAACGCAAAGAGCGGAATCTCATAAAAATACCACGCCTGCAGCGGGATCATGACAAGCTGCAGGGAAAGGTACACCATCGCAGCCTCTTTTCCTTTCGCCGCAAGCTTTTCCAGCCCTGTTTTTTCCCTGCGTCTCTTCCGTTCCGCCTTCTCCCCCGCCAGAACCGGATAAACCCCGGAAATGGCTGTTACTGCTCCAAACGAAAGCCAGAACCCGCTCTGCTCCAGATACGAGGGGTTTTCTGCCAGCATCAGAATTGCCGCAAGAGAGAGCGCACTTAAGGAATCATACGTCCTTCCCACTGCGACAGCTCCCATCCGCACCGCAAACATCACCACTGCACGCACGGTCGCCGTTCCGCTGCCGGTAAACATGCCATACAGCACCATACCGGCGGCCGCTGCCAGAGACGCGGGAGTTTTCGGCAGATGCAGCGCCATCAGCAGCCGTCGGAGTGCCATGCCGAGCAGCATCAGATGCATGCCGGAAACGGAAATCAGGTGCAGCAGACCGCTCTGCTGATACGCCAGATACGTCTCCTCCGTGAGTTCCGACCGTTCCCCGAGCAGCATCGCAGAAAGCACACCTGCCTCCTCCTCCGGCATCATTTCTTTTAAAACGACACAGCACCGCTCCCGCTCCAGCCGGAGCAGAGCCCGGGCATGGCGCTCCGAAAGCTGACCCTCCTCCACACTTTCCTGTACCCAGCCGGGCAGGCGGAGATCCCACCGCCCGGCATCCACAACTTCCTCCCGCTCCGAAATCAAGTAGAACGCACAGCCTTTTCCCTCATAATATGTTTTCTCATCAAACATCCCCGGATTGCGCGGGCTTTCCGGCTTTTTTACAGTTCCGTACACCCGCACAGCGGCTCCGACCGGCAGATCTCCCCGCTTTGCGAGCAGATAAATTTTCCCTTTGCTTCCCTCCCCGCGCAGCACATACCCGTTGTTGCTGCTCTTTTTCTCATACGTTTCAATCGTCCCTGCAATCCACACCCTGCTGCCCTGCTGCGCCTGTTTTTCGTATTTCGGGTCAGAAAAAGGCGTGCCAAGAGGCACGCCCGCAATCCGCAGCAGCACAAGCACCAGCATGAATCCAAGACACGCCAGGCACATGGGCCGTTTTCTCATGTATCTTTTTCCTCCAGATAAGACAGGTCTTCCTCGTAGAACTGATTGAGTTTCATCGTTTCACGGAAGGTTACATCGCTCTCTCCGTTGATGGAAAACTGCACCTTATCCACCTTACAGTTCGCCGTGATGGAATCCACCACCGCATAAATCGGAATCTGCTCCGCCACACTCGAAAGCGCAGAATCCTTAAAAGATTTGTCAAAATTCACATAGGCAATCCGATCGGATGTCGTGACACTTAAGACATTCATCGTATCCGGCAGCACTGCATAGTGGCCGTCTTCTTTCGGTCCCTTCATCAGCTGCTCCACCACGACACGTTCCAGCGGAATGTTCGTGCTGTACGGCACCCGCCGCGTCTCTTTCACAAGATGATCGCCTGCTTCATTTGCAAAATACAGTGTCAGCGTCGCATACTGATACTGATAAATTTCCCTTCCGGAATTTTCCAGAAAGCTGTCCGCCGTCATCGTTCCGATCTCGCGTCCTTTGGAATCCTTTAACGGATCCCCGTCAATCAGAAGCGTCACGCGCTCCACCTCCGGAACCTGCACAAAGGTACGCACCAGTCCTGCACGTACCAAAACCTCCTGCGGCCGCGCAAGCTCTCCGTACTCTCCACTTAAGTTCAGCGTAAGGAGCCCGTTCTCCAGCGTATACGTCTTGATGGAAATCCCATTGGAAAGAAGTGCCTGGTTTCCGTCCCTGGCAGGTTTCTCCTGCAGCGCGTCAACCAGCTCCTTGATCAGTTTCTGATCCGTTCCTTCTTTTGGTTCATACGGCTCCTGCACCAGTGTTGTGCCGGTTTTGTCCAGGCAGTACAGGTGATACGCCGACTCCTTCTGGCTCTTCTGCCACTGCCCGCAGCCGCTAAGAAGCAGCACGCCGGCCAGCAGTACGCCAAGTATCCGTTTCATGTGCGCCACCTCCTACATCACGTAATTCAGAGGAATCCGCACGGAAAATGTCGTTCCCTCGTTTTCTTTGCTGTATACACGGATCGCTCCCCGGTGCATGACAATCGCGCTCCGCGCAATCGCAAGGCCAAGGCCGGTTCCGCCGATTTCCCGCGAGTGGGACTTGTCCACGCGGTAGAAACGCTCGAAGATATGCGCAATCGACTCCTCCGGGATGCCGATGCCGGAGTCTGCCACCGTCACGTAGAAATATTTGTGATCCGCATTTAAGGATACACGCACCCATCCATTCTCGTTGTTGTATTTGATGCCGTTTTCGATCAGGTTCGAGAACGCCAGCGAGAGCTTCGTCGCATCCACCTCCGCATTGACCGGGCGGAAGCTGTCGAGAATGAGCTCCACATTTTTCTGTGCGGCAATCGGATGAAGCCGCTTCAGCAGCTGCTCTAACAGCTCGTTGATATTGACCTGGGTGATATTGAGGTCTGCCACCTTTTTATCCATCTTGACCAGCGACAAAAGGTCGGTAATAATCTGGTTTTCGCGGTCGATCTCCGAGGTAATATCCTGCATGAACTCCTGATAAAGTTCCACCGGAACGCCCTCCTGCCCGTTCAGCGAATCCGCCAGAACCTTCATGGACGCAAGCGGCGTCTTTAACTCATGCGAGACGTTCGAAACAAATTCCTGGCGGGAATCGTCGAGCGTGCGGACGCGGGTCAGCATCTTGTTGAATGCGTCCGTGATCAGCTCTGTCTCGAGGTAATCCGGAACAGAAATGCTTTCGTCGAGATAGCCGTCGGTGATGTCCTCGATGGAACGGGTGACCTTCTGGAACGGCTTCATCAGAATGCCCGCGAGCAGATAGCCAAAAACCAGCACGAGAAGCGCAATGATCGAAAGAATCGTCATTCCCTTCGTCTCCAGAATTTTCATATTCGCACGGATCTCATCCGTCGAAATGCTGACGAGCATAACGCCGAGCGTCTCCTTCGTCTCGGTATTCTGAATCCGCACCGTCATTTCCAGATAGCTGTTTTTCCGGTCGTACTGGCTCGTCTCCTTGCCCTGAAAGCTCTGGATGACCTCCTGCGAGATAATCGTCTTTCCGCGGTCCATATCGTACGTATCTTTGATGACGCGGAAATCCTGATCGATAATCAGGATTCTGCCGCCGTAGATATTTGTCAGCATACTGAGCTGTCCGTTGATGACATCCGATCCAGGATCTTCCATGTAATTCTGCTGGATGAGCTGGTTGCAGATAATATCGCACTGATTTTTTACGGTAATGCTGCGCACCGATACCGCACGGTCCTCATAGCTGTTTACGATGCTCTTCTCAAGGATCACACACGGTACAATGCCGATGATCACAAGAATCACCGTGATGCGGAAGCGCAGACTCCGCAGAAACTTCCATTTTTCTTTGTTTTTAAGCCTGGAAATAGTAACCAACTCCCCACTTTGTGTGAACGTACTTCGGTTCACTTGGATTTTTCTCAATCTTTTCGCGCAGACGGCGGATATGTACATCTACGGTGCGCACGTCGCCCGGGTACTCATAGCCCCAGACAATGTTCAGCAGGTTCTCTCTGCTGTACACCTTGTTCGGATTGAAGACGAGAAGCTCGAGCACATCGAACTCCTTCGCAGTCAGATTGATCTCGCGGTCTCCGATGAAGACTCTTCTGCTCTCGCAGTCGATCCGCAGGTCTTTCACCTGTACGACTTTTGCTTTCTCTTCTTTTGGCTCCTGGCGGGCCGCACGGCGCATGATGGCCTTGATGCGTGCTTTTACTTCCAGAATGTTGAACGGCTTTGTGATGTAATCATCTGCGCCGTATTCCAGTCCCAGGATTTTGTCCATGTCCTCGCCCTTTGCGGTCAGCATGACGATCGGAACATTGGAAAATTCACGGATCTGCTGGCAGACGGACAACCCGTCCAGCTTTGGCAGCATCAGATCCAGAAGGATCATATCGTATTCTTTTTCTTTTACCATGGAGAGTGCTTCCTCGCCGTCGTATGCGCAGTCAACCTCCATGCCGTCCTGCTCCAGGCTGAAGCGGATTCCTTTTACGATCAGTTTTTCATCATCAACTACAAGAACTTTCTTTGCCATTTCTTCTCCTTCTTGTTCTAAACCTCGATAGAACCCCTTATCTTTTCAAACATCTTTTCCTTGATGCCCTCAATGTTCATAATCTCCTCAATCGAACCAAACGGGCCGTTTGCTTCGCGGTAGGCAATGATGGCATCCGCACGGCTCTCTCCGATGCCGGAGAGTGTCATCAGTTCTTCTTTTCCGGCCGTGTTCAGGTTGACTTTGCCGGAACCGGAAGCCTGCTCCGTGCCGCCCGTATTCTGCTGCGGCGTTTCCGTGATTTCCATGTTTTCTGCCTCCTCGCGCGTCCAGACGGTGATCTGCTCTCCGTCTTCGATTTTCCGTGCAAGATTGAGGATTTTTTCTTCAGCATCCGGCAGAAATCCGCCTGCCGCTTCCACAGCCTGCACTACGCGGCTTCCGCCCGGCAGCGTGTAGACACCGGGGGAAGCGACCGCACCGCAGATATAAACCTGCACTGTTTCTTCCGGTGCTGCCTCCTGTGCCTCACGTTTTTCCGGAATGCCTGTGGTTTCTCCGGCGCTTTTTTCGGAAACCGTCTGCTCCTCATCCACTTCCTTCTGATTCCCGAAAACGGTTTCCGCCGTGCTCCCGCCTGTGCTATCTGACAGTTTGTATTCTGTATCCCTGTGGTTGCATCCGCAGAGCAAAAAAACCAGCATCGCCGCCAGTATTTTTGCATGTTTTCTGCCTCTGTCCTGCTGTTTTTTCAATTTCATGCTGTGTACTCCCTTCCGCTTCGCATCTGACGCGCAAGGGTCCCTTGTGTACGCATAACTACGTTTCTATTGTATCGGAGATGCCGCAAAAATACAAGTAGAAATCTGTACCTTTATTTCCACTGAAACACTACAATTCCCACAACTGCCACTGCCATGCCGAGCAGCTTGCGCACGGTGAAATCCGTTTTTTCCATACCGAAAAGGCCGAACAGTTCAATCAGCCACGCCGCTGCGAGCTGGGAAATGACGATCAGCATCGCCGCCTTCGCCGGGCCGAGGCCTGCCATACTCCAGATAACCGTGATCGTGATAAACGCGCCAATTGCCCCGCCGAGCAGCAGATACCACGGCTTTACGCGGAACAAATCCCCGATCGGCTCCCTCCCGGTGATGCACCATGCCGCAAGACAGACGGCAAACGCACTAATCTGCACCCAGCCGGCCGCCAGCCATGTACTCGTCTGTTTCGTCACCTCTGTGTTGAAAACGCCCTGAATACTCATCAGTGCGCCGGAAAGCAGCGCTGTTAAAACTCCCGCCATTGATTTTTCCTCCTGCTGTTTTTTTATGTACTCTCGGAGTCTTTCTGCGCTTGATTTTACGAGAAGATTTTTTGTCAGTTGTGCCCAAATTTCTGAGGCGTACGCAGTGCGTACGTTGATGAAATTTGGGTGCAGCTGGCGGAAAATCGGCCGTAAAAGCAAGTGCAGAAAGGCCCCGAGAGTACATTTTATACTATTCCTTTTTTCCCCGTTTTTATACAGAACTCAGGGACAGCAGAAAAACAGCCGCCCGGTCTCCTGCATAGGAAACCAGACGGCTGTCTATTTCACATTACTGTAATGCTTTCTCCAGTTTTTCAATCATCTCATCGATGTCATCTTTCGTAATCACAAGCGGCGGTACCATACGAAGAACGTCGCTTCCGGCGGAAATCACAAGAAGTCCGTTCTCAATCGCGCGGTTGATGACTTCTCCGACCGGACGGCCCGTTACGACAAGGCCCTGCATAAAGCCTTTTCCACGGCGTGCTGCGAGGCAGTCATATTTTTCCACCAGCTCGTCCAGCTTTTTCTCCAGATACGGAGCCGTCTCTGCTACATGTTCTACGACATTCTGTTTCTCATAGCATTCAAATACAGCATTGACAGCCGCGCAGGCCAGCGGGTTTCCGCCGTATGTCGTTCCGTGGTCTCCCGGAACGAGCGAATGCTCTGCCGTCTTTTTATTCAGCACGAAGGCGCCGACCGGAACGCCGCAGCCAAGTGCTTTTGCACACGTCATGACATCCGGCTGTACGCCGTAATCCTGCCATGCGAACAGTTTTCCCGTTCTTCCCATGCCGCACTGGATCTCATCGAGGATCAGCAGGATATCATGCTCGTCACACAGATCGCGCACGCCCTGTAAAAATTCTTTCGTTGCCGGATAGATACCGCCCTCGCCCTGTACAGTCTCCATGATGATCGCACATGTCTTGTCGGTAATCTGTGCCTTTACGCTCTCCAGATCATTAAAATCCGCAAATTTAATGCCGCCGATCAACGGTTTGAACGGATCCTGATAATGCGTATTTCCTGTTACAGAAAGCGCTCCAAGGCTTCTTCCATGGAAGGAATGGTTCATCGCGATGATCTCGTGATTGTTGCTGCCGTCTTTTAAGTAAGCGTATTTTCTCGCTACTTTGATGGCTCCCTCGATCGACTCCGTACCGCTGTTCGTAAAGAATACTTTATCCATGCCGGATGCCTTCGCCAGCTTTTCTGCCGCGGAGCCCATCGGAACATTGTAGAACAGGTTGGAAACATGGATGACTTTGTCCACCTGGTCTTTCACTGCTTTTTTATAATCGTCATTGCTGTAGCCGAGCGCATATACCGCGATACCTGCCGCAAAGTCCAGATATGCTTTTCCGTCGGTGTCATACAGATGAACGCCCTCGCCGTGGTCGATCACAAGCGGGAACCGGTTATAGGTGTGGAGCACGTACTGCTCGGTCTGTTCCATATACTCATTCGTCTTCATGATTGAATTTCTCCTTGTTTTCCCCTAAAATAGCCGTACCAATTCCTTTGTTCGTAAAGATCTCAAGCAGCAGGCAGTGCGGGATTCTTCCGTCCATGATGTGGACTCTCGATACGCCGTTCTCGATCGCATCGATGCAGCCCTGCAGTTTTGGAATCATGCCGCCGCCGACATTTCCATTTGTGATGAGATCTCTTGCTTCCTGTACGTGGAGCTCGGAAATCAGGCTCTCCGGATCCTTCGGATCTTTGTAGACACCCTCGATATCGGTCAGGAATGCCAGTTTTTCTGCATTTAACGCCTCAGCGATGGCGCATGCCGCGTCGTCTGCGTTGATATTGTAAGTATTGAAATCATCATCCATGCCTACCGGGCAGACAACCGGAAGGAAGTCGTTCTCCAGAAGATCGTACAGCACCTTCGGGTTTACGTTCTTGATATTTCCAACGAAGCCGATATCCTCGCCCTTGGACAGCTTCTTCTCTACATTTAAGAGTCCGCCGTCTTTTCCGCTGATGCCGACAGCATTAACTCCGAGTGACTGAATCATGGTGACAAGCTCTTTGTTGACCTTATTCAGCACCATCTCTGCCACTTCCATCGTATCGGCATCCGTTACACGAAGGCCGTTGACGAATTTCGGTTCCATGCCGACTTTTCCGACCCAGCGGCTGATTTCCTTTCCGCCGCCGTGTACGATGATCGGTTTGAAGCCGACCAGTTTCAGAAGAACCACGTCCTGGATGACGTTTCTCTTTAACTCTTCATCCACCATTGCGCTTCCGCCGTATTTGATGACAATGATTTTGCGATTGAACCGCTGAATATAAGGAAGTGCCTCGATCAGCACATTTGCTTTGTCCAGATACATCTGATTTACCATGATTTTTTCCTCGCTCTCCTCTTTTGATTCCTGGTTCTGCTGTACCGGAAATACGATTTCCCGGCACGTTTTCGTTGTATTCCCTCAGAATTTCATCCGAATGTTTTTTAAGAACGGTAATCCGCATTAATTTTTACATAGTCATAGGTCAGGTCGCAGCCCCATGCCGTTGCTGTCGCCTCTCCCATGTGGATGTCGGCGGTCGCAGTTACTTTCGGCTCGGAGAGGATCTTCGTTGCCTCCTCCTCGCTGTAGTCAACGGCAACACCTTTCGTGATAATCTGCAGTTTTCCGGCTGCGCTCTCAAAGTAGAGATCTACATTTTCCGGATCGAATTTTGCTCCGGAGTAACCCATCGCGCAGAGGATTCTTCCCCAGTTGGCGTCATGGCCGAAGATTGCCGCTTTCGTCAGACTCGATGTGATGACGGATTTTGCCAGTGTCACGGCCTGCTCTTTGCTCTCGGCTCCCTGAATCGTCACTTCGAACAGTGCGGTTGCGCCCTCGCCGTCGCCTGCGATGTGCATCGCCTGTGTTTTATTGACTTCAAAGAGTGCTTCTTTGAAAATCTTGTAATCCTCGTTTTCTTCCGTAATTTCCGGGTTTCCGGCAAGACCGTTTGCCAGAAGGAGAACGGTATCGTTTGTGGAAGTATCACCGTCTACGGAAACCATGTTGTAGGTGTCCGGTACGACTTCGCTCAGTGCTTTCTGCAGCATCTCTTTCGAAATATTGGCATCGGTTGCCACAAAGCTCAGCATGGTGCACATATTCGGATGGATCATGCCGGAGCCCTTGCACATGCTGCCGATCGTTACGGTTTTTCCGCCGATTTCGATCTGAACAGCAACTTCCTTCGGCTCGGTGTCGGTTGTCATGATCGCCTGTGCTGCTGTAGCTGCGGCTTCTCTTGTAGCTGCAAGCTGCGGTTTCAGCATTTCCACGCCGGCTGCGATCTTATCGATCGGAATCTGTTTTCCGATAACACCGGTCGATGCAACGAGAACGGAGTCCTCTGGAATGGAAAGTGCAGCCGATGCTGCCTCTGCGGTTTTTCTGCAGTAGCCATAGCCCTCCTCGCCGGTGCATGCATTGGCGATTCCGCTGTTGCAGACGATTGCCTGTGCGGTTGGATGGTTGTATACAATCTCCTGGTCCCATTTGACCGGAG
>OGPR01002244.1_pt1 | contig 13750 bp, 10 predicted proteins | sample 1552981 | NCBI WGS metagenome assembly OGPR01 (sample SAMEA2580260, study PRJEB22360) | human gut metagenome | biome: human gut; feature: human-associated habitat; material: faeces | place: Denmark | collected 2008/2010 | reverse complement strand
GCACGGCCGGCGACGAGGCGCAATGGTCGCTGCAAAACCGCGTGACCGCCTCGACGCCGCCCGCATTGCTGCTGGCGGCCGACGACGACCGTTCGGTGCCGCCGGTCAACAGCGTTCTGTTCTATGCGGCGCTCAAACGCCACGGCATACCGGCCTCGCTGCGCATCTACCCCAGCGGCGGCCACGGCGGTGCACTCGACCCCGCCCATATCTACCGTGCACAGTGGCGCGCCGACATTCTCGACTGGCTGGCCATGCTTGCACACGAAGATCAGAAACCAACTTCTAAACCCCGATAACCATGAAACGATTGCTGACGCTCGTCGCCCTCGCGGCGACGCTGACCGCCTCCGCCCAGGTCAAGGTGGTCAAATTGTGGGACAACGCCTCGGCACCCCACTCCAACGAGGATGCAGGCCCCCAGAAAGAGAAAAACGGCAACCTCTACAACACGGTCGACACCGAACTCTTCATCTATCCCGCAGCGCCGGACAAGGCGACCGGACAGGCCGTCGTCGTCTGCCCGGGCGGCGGCTACCGCTTCGTCTCGATGCCGCGCGAAGGGCACGAAGTGGGCGAGTGGCTCTCGGCCGAAGGAATCACGGTCGTCGCACTCAAATACCGCCTGCCCAACGGACACTGCCAGGTGCCGCTCGAAGACGCCGAAGCGGCACTGCGCTACATCCGCGACCATGCCGCGGAGTACGGCGTCGATCCTTCGCGCGTGGGCATCATGGGCTTCTCGGCGGGCGGCCATCTGGCCGCTTCGGCCGCCACGATGCTCCCCGAAGAGGTACGCCCCGCCTTCGCCGTACTGATCTACCCCGTCATCACGGCCGAGCCGGGCAAATGCCACAAGGGATCGTTCGACAACCTGCTGGGCACCGACCGCACGGCCGGCGACGAGGCGCAATGGTCGCTGCAAAACCGCGTGACCGCCTCGACACCGCCCACGCTGCTGCTGCTCGCCGACGACGACCGCACCGTGCCGCCCGTCAACAGCACGCTCTTCTACGAAGCGCTCAAACGCAACGGCGTGAAAGGGTGTTCGCTGCGCATCTACCCCAGCGGCGGCCACGGCGGCGGTTTCAACCCCGACCGCATCTACCGTACCGCGTGGCGCGCCGACGTGCTCGACTGGCTCGGAACGCTCCCGAACAGCGCCTCGCATTGACCTCGTCCGGCCGAAACGAAGCGGGGGCGGAGATCGGATCTCCGCCCCGCTCTTCTATGGCAGGAATTCCGGTCAGCCTCCGGCCCCGACGGCAGGAAGCGGGCGCCGTTTGCGGGTACAATAGCGCTCGCACTGCATCGGAAGGTCGTAGCCGAGCATCACGCCCAACATGAAATCCTCCTCGGCCGACAACTCGTTGAGCGGCTTGTGGACGAACATCCGCACGGCATCCAGACAGGCGCGGTGGCCGAAATAGAGATTGACCTTGTCCGCGGTCACCGGCTGCACCAGATAGTCGATCCGGCGCGCCTGCAACCGTTCGGCCATCAGGCGGGCGCACGTCGGGCAGATCGTGCAGAGCACCAGCCGGCGAACTCCTTTCTGAAATTCGTAGATATGGTGCAGCAGCATTTTCAGATCGGTGTGGCGGTTGAAATCATCGGCGCTCATAAGAATTTCTATTTCAGAATCCGACGGCGGCGATCCACTTCTCCATGCGGGCGTCGCTGACCGCCTCCGACGCCCCGTCGTCGACCGCCAGCCCGATGACCTTCCCGTCGCGGCAGATACGCGAAGTGCAACCGTCGTACTCCGCAGCGTCCAACGCTCCGACGAAGGTGCAGCCCGTCGCTTCCAGCCCGTCGCGGATTTCGGCCAGCGCATCGCAGAACGAATCGGGGTAGGAGGCGCTGTCGCCGCAGCCGAACAGCGCCACGCGCTTGCCAGACAACGCCTTCCGTTTCAGTGCATCGAGAAAATCGTACCAGTCGTCCTGCAATTCGCCGCAGCCCCAGGTCGACGACCCCAGCAACAGCAGGTCGTACCCTTCGGCCTCATCGGCCGAAGCGTCCGCGACATTGTGCACATCGGTTTGCGCAACGCCCGTGCGGGCGGCGATCTTCGCAGCCAGCGACTCGGTCATACCGGTCGTGCTGCCGTAGAATATTCCTGTTCTCATCGTATGAAAGTTTATCCGTAAATCCTCTTTGCAAAGATCGTACATCCGTCCTGCGGGAACAATCCCTGCAAATAGGTATTTTTCCGTACTCCGCCGGCCCGCCCCCCGTCGAGGGTTTCCGCAATCGGCGGCGGCACCGCAGATACCCCGCCTCGGCAAAACCAAATAAATTTGGTTCTGCTCTCGGCTTTTCGTACTTTGGCTGCGCCGTAGATACTTCGCCTCGGCAAAACCAAATAAATTTGGTTCTGCCCTCGGCTTTTCGTATCTTTGTCCCCGAATCGACAAGAGAAAGGGAGACTATGGCAGACAATTCGATCCTCCAACGTCTGGACGGACTGAAACTCAAATACGAGGAGTTGGGGCAGAAGCTCACCGACCCCGAAGTGATCGCCGACGTGAAACAGTTCGTGCAGCTGAACAAGGACTACAAGGAGCTGGAACCGATCATCGAGACGTCGGAACGTTTCCGCACGGCCCTGGCCAATCTGGCCGAAGCGAAGGACGTGCTCGCCAACGACAAGGACGAGGAGATGCGCGAAATGGCGCGCGAGGAGATCGCCGAACTGGAACCGGCCATCGTACGCATGGAGGAGGAGATCAAACTGCTGCTCATCCCCAAAGACCCGCAGGATTCGAAGAACGCCATCATGGAGATTCGCGGCGGTACGGGCGGCGACGAAGCGGCGCTCTTCGCCGGCGACCTGTTCCGCATGTATACGAAATACATCGAATCGAAGGGGTGGCGCTACGAGGTGACCTCCTTCTCGGAGGGTACGGCCGGCGGATACAAGGAGGTGGTGATGAAGGTCTCGGGACAGAACGTCTACGGTACGCTCAAATACGAATCGGGCGTCCACCGCGTGCAGCGCGTCCCCGCCACCGAGACGCAGGGGCGCGTCCACACCTCGGCCGCTTCGGTGGCCGTGCTGCCCGAAGCCGAGGAGTTCGACGTCGAAATCTCGATGAACGACGTGCGCAAGGACATCTTCTGTGCATCGGGTCCGGGCGGGCAGTCGGTCAACACGACCTACTCGGCCATCCGACTCACGCACATCCCCACGGGAATCGTCGTGCAGTGCCAGGATCAGAAGTCGCAGCTCAAAAACTTCGACAAGGCCTTCGAGGAGCTGCGCACGCGCGTCTTCAACCTCGAATATTCGAAATACCTCGACCAGATCGCATCGAAACGCAAGACGATGGTCTCGACGGGCGACCGTTCGGCCAAGATCCGCACCTACAACTATCCTCAGGGGCGCATCACCGACCACCGCATCAATTATACGATCTACAACCTCGCGGCCTTCATGGACGGCGACATCCAGGACTGCATCGACCACCTGATCGTGGCCGAGAACGCCGAGCGCCTCAAAGAGAGCGAATTGTAACGGTTGCGCACACTCGCAGCCGAACCTCCCTGCCCCGACGGGGCGGGGATTTTCGTAAACGGGATGCGCTGCCGGCGACAATCGGAAAAGATCGCACCCGAGCCGCCGTCAGCCGACCGCACCCGTTCGCGGGATGTCGGGGTACCGCCGCAGAAAGCGAACGACGCGAGGGTAAAGGGAAGGGATAGAAGGAATAAGGAATGTCGAAACGAAAATAGAAAAGTCCGCGCACGACACTCCGCAACGGACGCGGATCGAAAACCGTAAAACGAAAACAACCGATCTCTATGGCTTTTCTGCCGACCACAGTCAAGGAGGCCCGCCAGCGGGGCTGGGATTCGGTGGACGTCGTTCTCTTCACGGGCGACGCCTACATCGACCATCCGGCTTTCGGCGCGGCGGTCATCGGCCGCCTGCTCGAAGCAGAAGGTTACCGCGTAGCGGTGGTTCCGCAACCCAACTGGCGCGACGACCTGCGCGATTTCCGCAAGTTCGGCACGCCGCGCCTCTTCTTCGCCGTGACGGCCGGGGCCATGGACTCGATGGTCAACCACTATACGGCCAACAAACGTCTGCGCAGCAACGACGCCTACACCCCGGGCGGTGCGGCGGGCTTCCGCCCCGACTACGCCGTCGAGACCTACACCCGCATCCTCAAACGGCTCTATCCCCGCACGCCGGTGGTGGTGGGCGGCATCGAAGCGTCGCTGCGGCGGCTCGCTCACTACGACTATTGGCAGGATGCGCTCAAACCCTCGATCCTCGTCGACAGCGGTGCCGACCTGCTGATCTACGGCATGGGCGAGCGCGTCGTGCAGCAGGTAGCCGCGGCGATGCGCAACGGCTACAACGCCAAGCTGCTGCGCAAACTCCGGCAGGTGGCGTTCCTCGCCGACCGCACCTACGTCGACCGGCTCGAAGACCGGCTGCTGCTGCACTCCTACGAGGAGTGCACGGCCGACCCGCACGCCTTCGCCGAAAATTTCCGCCGCATCGAGACGGAGAGCAACCTCATGGAGCCGCACAGCGTACTGGTCGAACCCACGGGCGACCGCTACGTGGTGGTCAACCCCGCCAACGCGACGCTCTCGACCGAAGAACTCGACCGGTCGTTCGACCTTCCCTACGAACGGGCGCCGCATCCGCGCTACCGCGGCAAGGGCGACATCCCTGCGTGGGAGATGATCAAGCATTCAGTCAACATCCACCGCGGCTGCTTCGGCGGCTGCGCCTTCTGCACCATTTCGGCGCATCAGGGCAAGTTCATCCACTCGCGGTCGGAGCGGTCGATTCTCGACGAGGTGCGCCGTATCGCAGCGATGCCCGATTTCCGGGGCTACCTCTCCGACATCGGCGCCCCCTCGGCCAACATGTACCGCATGGGCGGCCGCGACCGCACGCTCTGCGCCCGCTGCCGGCGCCCCTCGTGTCTGCACCCGCGCATCTGCCCCAACCTGGACAACGACCACCGGCCGCTGCTCGACCTTTACGCCAAGATCCGCGCCGTAAAGGGGATCAAGAAGGCCTTCATCGGCAGCGGCATCCGCTACGACCTCTTCGACGGGAGCGACTACTTGGAGACGGTCGTCCGCCATCACACGTCGGGACGGCTCAAAGTCGCTCCCGAGCACACCGAGGAGCGGGTGCTCGCGCTGATGCGCAAACCGCCCTTCGCCCTTTTCGAGCGGCTCAACGACGACTTCCGCTCGATCTGCCGCAACAACGGGCTCAACTACCAGCTGATCCCCTACTTCATCTCGTCGCACCCGGGCTGCACCGAACGCGACATGCAGGCGCTGGCCGGCAAGGTGCTGGGCCGGCTGCATTTCACGCTCGAACAGGTGCAGGACCTGACCCCCACGCCGATGACGCTCTCGTCGGTGATGTTCTACACGGGCGAGAATCCCTATACGGGCGAAAAGGTCTACGTGGCACGCTCGCAGGAGGAAAAACGCCGTCAGAAGGGGTATTTCTTCCGGACGGCGGAGTCCGGCGCACGACCGCCGCAGGGACGGCGGACGACAGCCCCGAAAGGCGTCGGCCGCGACTCCGACACAGGGAAACGCGACGTCCGACGCAGTGCGCCCCCGCGCGGAAAGAGCCGCAAGAGATAAAATACCGATCCGCAACTCCTCCCCGGAAATCGATTCGGGCCATCGCCGGACGGCGGCGGCAGAAAGCGCATGCGCACCAGCGAATCCCGACGGCGACGATCGTCCCGCCGCAACTCGTGCGACGGAGCACTCCGTCGCAACCGGATCAGATCGGCAGGTGCCGTTCGACGGTTTCGCGCAGGTGCTCGTTGTCGAGGTGCGTGTAGATTTCGGTCGTGATGATGTTTTCGTGCCCCAGCATCTCCTGCACCTGCCGGATCGAAGCGCCGCCTTCGAGCAGATGCGTGGCGAACGAGTGGCGGAAGGTGTGGGGGCTGACCTGCTTGTCGATACCCGCGCGCAGTACGGCCTGCTTGATGATCGTGAAGATCATCACGCGTGAAAGCCGTCCGCCGCGATTGTTCAGGAAGAGCGTCTCCTCGCTCGAACTGCCGCCTTTGCGGCAATCAAGATAGGCGTAAATCTTTTCGCGGGCCGTGTCGCTCACCGGAACCAACCGCTGCTTGTCGCCCTTGCCGATCACTCGGATGTATCCTTCGCCGAAGAAGAGATCGCACAGCCTCAGCGAGATCAACTCCGAGACACGCAGTCCGCACGAATAGAGCAGTTCGAGCATCGCGTCGTCGCGCACGCCCTTGGGCGTCGTGCGGTCGATTGCGGCGAGAATCCGGTCGATCTCGGCGGTCGACAGCACGTCGGGCAGCCGGCGGCTGAACTTGGGCATCTCGATGAACTCCAAGGGCGAACTCTCGATCGCATCGGTGAGCAGCAGATAGTTGAAAAAACTTTTCAGACCGCTCAGCGCACGCGCCTGCGAACTCTTCTCGCAGCCGCGGTCGTAGAGCCACGCCATGTAACGCTCGATCATCTGCGACTCGACCTTGCGCGGCGGCACGTCCCACATCCGCAGCACGAAATGGGCGAACTGTTCCAGATCGCGCATGTAGGATTCGACCGTATTGGCCGACAGCCGCTTTTCGAGCTTGATGTAGGTACGGTACCTGCGGGAGATTTCCGCCCACCGTCTGCTGTTTTCTGCCATATTATCCCTAACTTTGTCTGATGGAAACCCCGAAGCCGAACGCAGCGGCAAACCCCGTTTGCCCGCTGCCGAAGCCGGTGTACAAAGATAGCAATAATTTTACATAATATTATGGATTACATCGAACTGACGCTGGATGCGGCCGACGCCGAACAGGCGGAGATTCTGACGGCCGAACTGGCCGATTTCCCTTTCGAGAGTTTCGAGCAGGAGGGCGCACGGCTCAAAGCCTACATCCCCCAGGAGCGGCTGGCCGACTGCAAAGGCGAAGTGGATGCACTGCTGGCGCGTTACGGCGTCGGACGCGCCACCTTTCTGAGCATCGAACCGCAAAACTGGAACGCACTGTGGGAAAGCAACTTCACGCCCGTCGAAGTCGACGGCCGGCTCACGATCCGTGCCCCGTTCCACGCTCCCGCCGCCACGGAGGCGGAGGTGGTCATCATGCCCAAAATGTCGTTCGGCACGGGCCACCACGCCACGACCTGCCTGATGGCTTCCGGATTGCTCGACCGCGACGTGACGGGATTGCGGGGCCTCGATATGGGCAGTGGCACGGGCGTATTGGCCATCGTGGCCGCCCTGCGCGGCGCCGAAACGGTCGATGCGGTCGACATCGACGAATGGGCCTATGAGAACTGCGTCGAAAACATCCGCGCCAACGGCGTCGAAACACGGGTCACGCCCCTGCTGGGCGACATCGAGGCGATCGCCGGACGGCGGTACGATTTCATCGCGGCCAACATCAACCGCAATATCCTGCTGGCGCAGCTGCCGGCCTATGCCGCAGCGCTCGACGCAGGCGGCTGGCTGCTCATGAGCGGGATTCTGGAAGCCGACGTCGCTCCGCTCTCCGAAGCGGCGCGCGCTGCGGGCTTCTCCGTTACGGGACATGCGCTGCGCGACGGCTGGGCACGCGTGGACGCCGTGAAAAATTGACAAATTCATAGCTGAAAACGACAATTATTTCGGAGCGGATACGTTAGATCGATAGATACCGAAAGCGAACAGAATCCCTGTCGAGGCCGGACGGTCATGAGTATGAAATCCTACAAGGCGCGCGGCATCGTGCTGCACACGCTCAAATACGGCGATTCGGGAATGGTCGTCTACCTGCTCACCGACAGCGGCGGGAGGCAGAGCTACATGGTGCAGGGCGTCCGGTCGGCACGCGGCCACGGGTCGAAGCTGGCGCTGTTCCAACCGATGTTCGCCGTGGAGTTCGAGGGGTTGGAGTCGTCGCGCATGCAGATGCACCGCTTCCGCGAGGTCCGCAGCGGGATCGTGCTGCAATCGCTGCCGTTCGACGTCCGCAAGTCGACCATCGCGCTCTTCATGGCCGAGGTGCTCTACCGGCTGGTCAAGGAGTGCGAACCCAACCAGCGGCTCTTCGACTTTGTCTGGGGTTCGGTGGCGGCACTCGACGCGCTGGACGAGGGGGTGGCCAATTTCCACCTCTGGTTCCTGACGAACCTGAGCCGGTTTCTGGGCTTTTCGCCGGGCAACGCCTACCTGCCGGGGGCGTGGTTCGACATCCGCGAGGGTTCGTTCACGCCGCTGCGGCCGCCGCACGGCGAGGTGCTTTCGGCCGACGACGCCCGCATCCTGCACGACCTGTTGGAGTGCGACGTACGCTACATCGCCGAGATCGGACTCAACCGCCGCCAGCGCGTGGCCTATCTCGACGCCCTGCTGGTCTACTACGGCTACCATCTCGACGCGATTCACGCCGTGCAGTCGGTAAGGATTTTGCAGGAGGTATTTTGACGAACCGCAAACCGGAATATAGCTATGATGAACAAGAACGTTTTCGTTAAGCCAAATGGGCAGAGCCGCGCTTGCGCGAGCTATGCCATGGCGAAAAAACGACTGTTGAAAACGAATCTTTTCCTATCGATCCTCTTCCTGCTCGCCGCAGGTGCCGCAGGAGCGCAGGAGCCTCCCGTGACGGAGGCGGAGATCGAACGGCAGGAGCAGCAGCGGGCCCGCGAAACGACGGAGCAACGTGTCGAACAGGCGGTCGAGGGAGAGTTGCAGGAGTTGCTGGAACGGATTCCCGATTCGCTGCGCGTCGACAAATGGATACCCGGAACGGTCGTCGTCGACGGACATATTCTCGAACCCGTTCCGCTGCACAAACCCGAAATGGAGCGTTGGAGTATGCCCCGCCAGCAGCAGGTCACGCCGATCGAACGCGACTTCGTGCGGCGGCTGACCAGCGGTTGGCTCGCCGTCTCCAACGGACAGGCCTTCAACTGGGAGTACGGCCGCCGCATCTGGGGCGTGGGAAGCATCTATCCGGGCAGCTATCTCGACGCCCGCACCCTCTCGTTCCCTCTGCCGCGATAAAACCGACCCTCGCAGATCTTCGCAAAAGCCGCCGGACCGACACACCGGCGGCTTTCGTGTTTTTAAGTATTTTCACGTAGGGAAATCCGGGAATATCTTTCGAACTTTGCGGCTGCAAAACAATCCTTACGATCCATGAAGAGACTCCTCCTTGCGCTGGCGGTCGCCGCCGGCCTCTTTCCGGCGACACGGGGCGCCGCGCAGCAGCGCGACTCGCTCGCTGCTACCGTCGAACGCCTCTCGGCGGAGGTCGAAACGCTCAAAGGCCGGTCGGCGGCCGCCGACCGGATCCTGTCGCGCCTCCCGCGCATCTCCGGCTATCTGCAACTGGGTTACGAATGGAGCGACGACGCATCGACCTTCTTCGTCAAACGCGCCCGCGTGGACTTCCAGGGCGACATTTCGCCCAAGATCGACTACCGGCTGCAACTCGAATTCGCATCGCCCAAGATCGTCGACATCTACCTGCGCTACAAACCGCTGGAAGCCCTCAACGTGCAGGTCGGACAATTCAAGGTTCCGTTCTCGATCGAGAACACGCACTACGTGCCGCTCAAATACGAATTCATCGAATATTCGATGGCGGTCTGCCGCCTGATGGGGTTCACCGACGTCTGCGGCGTCAACGCCACGGGACGCGACCTGGGCGCACAGCTCTACGGCGGATTGATCGACCGCGACGGATACAGCATCCTCAACTACAACGTCGGCGTATTCAACGGCGAAGGGATCAACACCAAGGACAAGAACAAGAGCAAGGACGTCGTGGCGCGGCTGATGGTTCAACCCCTGCGCGCACTCTCCTTCGCGGGATACTACTATTGGGGCGAAGTAGGCGCCGATTACGCCCGACGCACGCGCTACGGCGGCGGCGTATGCTACGACGACGGACGCTGGATCGCCCGCGGCGAGTATATCGCCGGCCGTACCGGCATCGTCTCGCCCGACGTGGCCGCACCGTTCGACAGCCGCGGCTACTACGCGATGGCCGCCTGCTGGGTGACCCCCAAGTGGCTGCCGGCCGCGCGGTTCGAGCAGTTCGACGAAGTGGCGGGACGCTCCGCAGCGCGGCAGACCAACTACACGGCGGGCGTCACCTGGCAGCCCTTCAAGCATCTGCGCTGCCAGCTCAACTACACCTACGAACAATACGGCGGCACGAATCCCGACCGCAACGTCGTAAAGGCGATGCTCACGGGCATCTTCTGAACACACCCCCGAAACGGAAACGGGCCGGTCTTCGAAGACCGGCCCGTTTTTCAATCCCTTCGCGACGCTCAGCGAAGCGTGAACTCCGAGAAGAGGAAATAGTGGTCGCTGGGGTACATCGCCCCCTTGCGGTCGCGCACGATCTCCGCATCGCACACCTCCACGTCGCCGCGATAGAAGATGAAATCGATGCGGTGCGACTTCTTGGGCTTGTACTCCTCGCCCTTGAAGGCATGGGCGGTGAAGCCCGTCTCGCCCGACCCGTGGACGCTCTCGTACATCTCGCGCCAGCCGTCGATCGTGCGGATGTAGCCGATCGGCGCGCTGTCGATACCCGCGTTGAAATCGCCGCAGAGAATCTGCGGGAAATCGGGGGCGTACTGCGCGCACTCGTCCATCACCATGCGGATCTGCTCGCGGCGCGCCTCGTCGCTCTTGTGGTCGAGGTGCACGTCCAATACGCGCAGCTCGCGGCCCGAACGTTTGTCACGCAGCCGCACCCAGTTGCAGTGGCGCGCCCGCGTGGTGTTCCACGAACAGCTGCCGCCAATGAGCGGCGTCTCCGACAGCCAGTAGCACCCTGCCGAGACGAACTCGTAGCGGTCGCGGCGGAAGAAGATCACGTTCTTGCCGATGAAATGATACCCTTCGGTATAAGGATCCATCTCCGGCCCTGCGAATCCGTAGGGCACGTAGCCGCGCAACTTCTCTTTCAGATAGGCGTAGGAGTCGTAGATCGCCTCCTGCAAGCAGATGATGTCGGGACGCCGCGAAAGGATCGTCTCGACGCACAGATCGCGGCGGTTCTCCCAGACCCGTTCGGGGTAGGGAGCGTCGGCTTCGAGCCCCGTGATACGGATGTTGCACGTCATCACGCGGTGGATGCCGTCGTCGGATTCAGCCTTTTCGCCGGCTTCGGCGGTACCGGCGAGCGACAGCAGCACACCGGTAATTATCAGAATCCTGCGGAACATACGCTACTCTCTGAAATATACGCCCTCCGCTTTGAGCGACTCTTGCAGTTTTCGGACGTCGAGGTCGCGCAGTTCGACATTCTCCTTGACGGAGAGTGCCGCAGCCTTGCCCGCAGCCTCGCCGAGAGCCATTGCAGGAGCCATGACGCGGGCGGAAGCCAATGCGAGATGCGTCATCGACACGTTGCGTCCGGCGACGATGAGGCCGTCGATTTTCTGCGGTATCAGACAGCGGTACGGGATGTCGTAGCAGTCCGGACACCAGTAGAGCGAGCAGTCGCCGCCCACCGGATGGTGAAGGTCCACCGGATAACTTGCGACGGCGATGACGTCGTCGAATCTGGCGCAGTTGAAGATGTCGTCCTCGGTCAGAATGTATTCCCCGACGATGCGACGGGTTTCGCGGATGCCCATGAACGGAGCGACGCGGTCCACGTATGCGTTCTCGAAACCGGGGATGTATGCTTTCAGATAGCGTACGATCTCCTCGTTCTGCTCGGCGCAGATGATCTCGCCCTGCGTGTACTGTGCAGGGTCGGTTGCGTCGATGCCGTTGACGCGCGACATGTTCACCCACCACTCGTCGGGAGCCATGCCCGTCATGAAGATGGTACGCTCGACAGGGAGTTTGTAGCCTGCCTCGCGGGCCTTCTTGATTTGGTTGCGGAAGCCGACGAACGTACAGTTGTCGTCCGCGCGGAAGAACTCGTTGGGGATGAAGTCGATGTCGTATACGTCCGGATGGTCGGCCACGGCGTCGCGCAGTTTGCGCGAATCGACTCCGCGCATCGAAAACATGAGCGTCGGAGGCTGCGGGATGCCCTTTTCGTTGCCGTAGTTCATCGGTGCCCCCGCACGGTAGGCGATGTCGCCGTCGCCCGTACAGTCGATGACGCGCTTGGCGAGAATCGCTTCGCGCCCCTTTTTGGAGTCAATGATTACGCCTTTGACGGTGTTGCCCTCCATGATGACGTCGGTTGCGAAGGCGTACATCAGCAGGTCGATGCCGCACTCCTTGATAATCTGGAATGCCAGATGTTTCGTTCCCTCGGGGTCGATCATCGTAAGGCTGACGTGGAGCGGACATGCACGGTGGTGCGTAGCCAGCCCCTTCTCTTGCAGACGCTCGACGAACTGCAACGGCAGACCCTTGATGACGACGTTGCCTTTGCGCCCGAGGAATCCGAGCAGCGGCAGACCGATGGTCATGTTGCCGCCCAAGAAACCGCGGCTCTCGACGAGCATTACTTTGGTGCCTTTCTCCAAAGCAGCCGCCTGGGCTGCCATAAGTCCCGCAGGGCCTGCGCCCACGACCAGGACATCCACCTCCGCACGCACCGGAATCCGCCGGGCCGGTTCTTCAATCTGTTTCATTTTCGGTATCGGTTGATGTTTTATCTTGAATTTATTCTTCATTTTTCTCGCCATGGCATGGCTCGCGCAAGCGCGGCTCTGCTTATTCGGCTCAGCGAAAATGTCGGATGAATTAATCGGGTAATTCTATCCCAAATAGGCGCCCGTCGCACGCAATTCGGCGCGCAGTGCCTCCACGTCGAGGTCGGCGGGCTGCACGCCCGCCTTCAAGGCCAGCCGTGCGGCGCGTCCGGCCGCTTCGCCCAACGCCATGCAGGTCGACATGACGCGCGTCGAAGCCATCGCTTCGTGGTTCATCGACGAGCAGCGGCCCGCGACGAGCAGATTGCCTACATGGGCCGGAATCAGCGTGCGGTAGGGGATGTCGTAGCAGTCGTCGCACCAGTAGAGCGTGCAGTCGCCGCCCTTGGCGTGGTGGATGTCCACCGGATAGCCCGCCACGGCGATCGCATCGCCGAAGCGGCGACACGCGATGATGTCCTCGGCCGTGAGGACGTATCTGCCCACGATCACGCGGCTCTCGCGGATACCCATGAAGGGAGCGACCTTCTCGATACGGGCGTCGGCGAAGCCCGGCACGAACTCGCGCAGGTAGCGCGCGATCTCGTAAATCTGTTTGCGTCCTTCGATCTCCCCGTAGGTATAGCTCTCGGGACGGGTCGAATCGACGCCGCTCACGCGCGTCATGTTGACCCAGATCTCGTCGTCGGCAAGTCCCGTGATGAGGATCGTGCGCGCCACCGGAATACGGTATCCGGCCGCCTGCGCCTGCCGGATCTGCGTGCGCAGCCCCACGGTGATGAATTTGCCCGTGCGGAACTGTTCGGGCGGCATGACGTCCATGTCGTAGACGTCGGGATGTCCGACGATCGCGTCGCGCAGCCGCTGCACGTCGACACCCTTCATACAGAACATCAGCGTCGGGGGCTGCATGCCGCCTTCGGCGTCGCCCTTGCGGCACTCCACGCCCGCGCGGAAGGCCACGTCGCCGTCGCCCGTGCAGTCGATGACCGTTTTGGCCAGGATCGCTTCGCGGCCCGCCTTGCTCTCGACGACGACGCCCTTCACCGCATCCCCCTTGCGGATCGCATCGGCGAAAAAGGTGTAAAGCAATACCTCGACGCCCTTCTCCTCCATGATTTCGAGTGCCGTGCGCTTGGCCTCTTCG
>OGPR01002240.1_pt1 | contig 13758 bp, 9 predicted proteins | sample 1552981 | NCBI WGS metagenome assembly OGPR01 (sample SAMEA2580260, study PRJEB22360) | human gut metagenome | biome: human gut; feature: human-associated habitat; material: faeces | place: Denmark | collected 2008/2010 | reverse complement strand
TTTGCAGACTTAAAGCTGATGCGGCTGACCAGACGCTCCAGGTCATACACTGGATTGAGATATTCCCGGATCTCATCGCGGAGCATCGGTTTCTCATTCAGCTCTTCAAGAGCTTCCAGTCTGCGATTGATCTCTTCTGCATCGATCAGGGGCTGTTCCACATAACCTCGAAGTGTACGTGCACCCATTGCTGTCTTTGTCTTATCCAATACCCAGAGAAGAGAACCTCGTTTCTGTTTTTCACGGAGTGTTTCGACCAGTTCCAGATTACGACGACTGGAACTGTCAATCAACATAAATTTATCTGCTGTGTAGGGATGAATCGTTGCCATATGAGACAAAGCTGTTTTCTGAGTTTCATTCAAATATTGAAAAAGTGCTCCTGCTGCGATCACTCCACTGTCATAGTCCTGAAGTCCAAGACCTTCCAATGTATTTACATGAAAATGTTCCTTCAAAGTGCGCTGGCAGAGACTGTCATCAAAATACCAGTTATCTAATGGAAAAATGCATATCCGCAGACGGTCCTTCAAATCTTCTGTATCAACTCCGCTCATAAAAAAAGCGTCATTACAGATAATTTCCGCAGGGACAAATTTATTGATCTCATCCAGAAGTTTCTGAGGTTTATCTACTTCTGTAAGAAAACAGTCACCTGTGGTGATATCTGCAATGGCACATCCAAAATGATCCTCCAGAGAAACAATCGACATCAGATAATTGTTTCTGGATTCATCCAAAGATGTGGCATCCAGAGTTGTTCCCGGTGTAACTACACGGATAACTTCTCTCTTAACAAGACCTTTTGCTTTCTTAGGGTCTTCCACCTGCTCACAGATTGCCACTTTGTGGCCTTTCTCGATCAGTCGTTTGATATATGTCTCGGCTGCATGAAATGGAATTCCGCACATCGGAGCACGTTCTTCCAATCCGCAGTCCTTACCAGTAAGCGTCAGTTCCAGTTCTTTGGATACAAGGATTGCATCATCAAAAAACATCTCATAAAAGTCGCCAAGTCGATAGAACAGGATGCAGTCCTTGTAATTTTCTTTTGTTTTACAATATTCCCTCATCATCGGTGATAATACACTAATATTCTCCGGAAACCCAGTGTTTATGCGGTTTTTAGAAGTCCCAGGTGTTGATTTGACCACATTATTACGATAGTTTTTTCCCTCGTTAGTGTTTTTGTTTATACTCAAGTATTTAAACCTCTCTTTAAAATTTTATCTCCATTTGCAAAATCAGGTTTCTGTTCCGTATTTTTGAATATACAGTTCGTATTCGTCATCTATATGTTCTTCTTCAATGTGTGTATAATAATTAGTCATTTTTTCATCAGAGTGTCCAGCTATTTTCTTTACTGTAGCGGCATCCATTCCCGATTGAATGCATCTTGTTACAAAAGTATGACGGAAAATATGAGGATGAACATCCATTAAATTCGGATCTCTGTTCTCTTTTTCTGCCAGAGCAATTTCATGCTTATTAACAATCCCAACAATCCGCCTGCATTCTGTTTGAGCTGATGATGGAAGATAACTTCTTCCTGAAGATGTTGTAAAAATCAGGCCGGGATATTTTTTTAAAAGTATATTTGGTTTTCCCCAATTTTTCCCCAGTTTTTCTTTATCACGATCCTGTTTTTCCTTCCAGCTCATAAAAGCAGCAATCACTGCATCCGTTAATGGAACCTTTCTATTGCTGGCACTTTTCTTTGGTGTTGTAATCTGAATAGTAGAATACCTTTCAGGAAGTTCATTTCCTTTCGAATCATAATATTTTGTAACTCTGTTTAAGGTTTTATATACACGAAGCTTTTCATGCTTAAAGTCAAGATCACACCATTCTAGGGCAAGTGCTTCCCCTATACGTAATCCTGTATGAAGAAGAATAAAAAAGAGTTCATAATACCGGGTATTCTTGCAGCTCTCAAGGAAACGATGAGTGTCATATATACTAAGACATTTTTCATCTTCTTGTTCCTGCATTATCTTCTCATCAGGTATTTCACCCGGTTCTTCTTTAGGCAGTTTAATATCGGCTACGGGATCTATGGGTATCATTTTTCCACCATATGCCTTTTTGAAAAGCTGACGGACTACACTTAATGATTGTATTACCGTTGTACGTGCATATCCTTCTTCTTCGAGTCCCTTTATCATGTCAAGAATATGTGTCGGACGGACCTCTATTAACCTCATGTAACCAATATATTCTCTTACTCGCTCAAAACCATTTACATAGTTACTTAAAGTGGTTGCTTTAACAGAATGCACCACATAAATAAGCATCCATTTTTCATACCACTTTGAAACAGAAATTCTAGGATCATATCCTGCAATTCCGGGGGAAACATTAGCAAGGTAGGCATTTCTTTCTTTTTTTAGATGTTGTAAATTTGTACCATAAATTGAAAACGTTTTTCCTGTACCACGAACGAAAATTCTGGCCTCATATCGTCCATCTTTTCTTTGATATAATCCTTTTCCTAATTCTTTACCCTTTAAGTTTTTGCCCATAACACCACCATCCTTTCTGATGATAATGCATGGCACTGGATATATATTTTAGCACAACAAAAAAAAGCTTTCAAGACTGCCGATCTATCCATTTTTGAAATTTTTTCTTATCAATCAGTGTTCTGCGCCCAATCCGTACCATGAAACAGTTTTCATTCATCAATGATCTCATTGTTTTCTCAGAAAGTCCTGTAAGCTCACAGGCTTCTTTAACGGATATAAGAATTTTATCGTTGTTTGCTTCCGGCTGTGTTTTTTTTCGCAACATATATAACCGGTCAATATCTGCAGGCAGATGATATTGACCGTTCCTCCTCTCTACTATCATATAAATTCTAAAAAAGGCTGCCTGCTGGCCTTATAGGTTAATCCAATGTTCTATGTTCCTGTTGGCTGACATAATACTCCACTGCTTCCTGTAAACTGCATCCGGCCCTATGGCTTCGACTTATTACACTGCTTTTATTTATTCCTAATTTCTCACAGCATACTTTAAGCGATGGATAAACAGTTCCATGATATTCAAATTCCGGGTTACTTAACATTTTTTTCCTTTTTCTCGTCATAAAATGTGTAAACGATTCTTCAAGAGAACAATTCTTATCTCGTGCTCTTTGTCTCACACATATATCATCAATACCATATTTTTGACAACATGCCCGGAGACTTCGATATTCTATTCCTTTAAATGTAAATTTTTGTATTCTTTCGGCAATCATATCTTTATTTTCAATAAAATGCTCCAATGATTCTTCCATAGTACAATTCAATCTATATTTTCTTGAAGATACACTGTCAGCGTTGACTCCATATTCCAGACAGCATTCTTCCAAAGACCTATAGGTTTTGTCTCTAAAAATAAATACCGACGGCTGTGTTTCCATTCTGGCTTTCTTTATGAAATGATCCAAAGATTCTTCAATGCTGCATTCTGTTGTTTTGGCACGGTTACGCACACTGGAAGCATTAACGCCGTATTCAGCACAACATGCTGAAACACTTTTATACCTTTTCCCTTTATAAAAGAATTGCATTTTCGGTGTTTCTGTTTCCTTTTTTTGAATATAATATTTCACAGCTTCTTTCCATGTACACTTTTTTCGCCAAGCTCTACTGCGTACACTAGATTCATTAATTCCATAGAATTCACAACATTGTCCAAGTGAGATATATTTATTCCCCTCATAAAAAAAAGCCTCTTTCGCACGGTGTCTTTCTTTAGACATCACCTGATTTTCAGAAATTTCTTCTTTTTTCGTTACTTCTTTTGGCATGCAACCTTCCATATGAGAGATAATTTCTTCCATAACATCTGCGTGAGGACGTTTCGCTTTAAATACTGCTGAACTTACTGACTTTGGCTTTAATCCATACGCAAGACAACATTCCGTAAAATTTTTGTATTCTTTTCCACGGAATTCAAAGGCTCTTTTCTCTTTAGATTTGATATAATGTGTAATCGCACGTGTAGAAGAAACCCCATTTTTTTCCATATACAAACGTACTGATATAGGATTTATCCCCAGGTCTTCACAACATTGAGGCAGTGATGGGTATTTCACACCATGATATGTGATTTCATGTGCTTTTTTCCATTCTATTGCCCGTTCAATCGCTTCCTGTGGTGTGCATTTTCGATTCCACATATCGGTCTTAACAGAATCTTCGTTTAAATCATAAAATTCGCAGCAGGTCTTAATGCTGGCCCATTTTCGATTTCGGAATATGATCTCTTTATTTTTTTTCAATTCAATAAAATGTGTAATTGCTTCTTCAGTATTGCATTTATATTGATTCTGGTACGACATTACACTACGGTAACATATTCCATAAACTTTACAGCATTGACGTTTACTTTCAAAAGTCTTTCCATTATATACAAATTTGAATTTCTCCCTATAGTTTGATCTGATTTTACGTGGCATAAAAACTTCTTTCCTCCTTTTGGCGTGATTGGATCTGATACATGTCAAAACATTTTGCCAAACAAAAAAAGACACTCCAAGAGTTCATTTTACTCTTTTTGTGTCTTTATCGGTTGATCCGCCGACGCGGTATAAAGTATAAAATTCTGACCTCGTATCAGAATAAAATTTTGTGCAATCTGCCTTGCAAAATGTTCAATTTTATCGTATCATTCCAGATACTTAATGTCAATTTCACTACAGGCTTTAAACAGTAGCAGCTGGGTAGTATTTTACTCGTATTCCTGCGAATACATGCATAAACTGTTGCATACATGCAAATGCCCCTCCGGTCTTTTCACCGGAAAAGGGCACTTACAGAAGGCTTTTTGTATTCATGTCATACAAAAAATCACATAAATCAAGATTGGAAATGAAACAAACATAAGCCCAAAATCAACAAAGATCAATATCAGCCAAAGCAACTTTAATTTTTCCTCCAAAGCTCATCCTCCGTTTCGAGTATATTTAAGGAATTCCATAAAATCCCTTATACTTAAATAAAAGAGAATTTCAGAGTTGTTTCTGTAAATATCCCCAAATTTTCACAGGAATTTCATTTTACTGTTAAAGTTACTTTTGTGATATATCAATCTGCTATTATGCGGCCTGTTCTTCCAGTTCTCGATTCCCAGCCTCCATTAAATCTTCCTCCAGAATTTCAGCAAGCAATTTGTTGCAATACCCAACACCGTTTACACGAACGCCTTTGCTGCGGAGCTCGTCAATCTCTTTTTTCCTGAGACTCTGACTTTTTACAGCCAGTTTATAATCTTCTTTTGCCAGTTTCTTTTTTAATTGTTTCTGCCATTTTACAAGAAAATCCCTTGCAAGCTCGATATCTTCATTCTGCTGGTTATAAAAAGTACGTGTCTGCCTTATGGTCCCATCCGGTTCCACTTCAAGCGTATAGTACGCCTCCGTTGGTTGTTCTGCCGTTCTCAAAAACAGGATATAGGATTCCTGCTGGCTCATTCGTTCATAATAGGTTTCTGTATTATTTACGCAGTGATGCATCAGTTTTGCTTCATACAAAATATCATCCACTTTTTCCGGCACAACGATCCGATACTCTTTGTCCGCATATTCATATTTTTTCAAATCCCTGCATATACGATTCAGACCCGGATACTTCTTTTCCAGCTCTCCGGCTCTTAAAATCAAATCTTTTGCTTCTATCTCTTTTATCATTTCATTATGTCTCTGCATGAGCTTTCGTGCACGGTAGATAACAGAATCCTGCACATTCACTCCGACCCGAATTGCCATATTAAGATAATCCTTCCATGTTTTGATCAGGTCTTTCACGGATTCCCCACTTTCTGCTGCCTGCTTTTCCAGATAATTTTTGATCTGTAAAGGGGCCATACGATCCATAATGAACATAAGATCCGCTGGTTTAAGCTTTTCCCGGCACATCCACGAAATCACATCGTCACGGATCAACTTGTTTTGGGCTTTTTCAAGTAATAGCCATTGAAGAAAAATCTCTCCCCCATTGTTTGTACGCAGCCTTTTTAAGCGGAATCTATCAATTCCCAGTGCTTTTCCAAGGTCTCCGGAATCTTCACAATAGATCTGTGCTTTATTATCCATAATGTCCTCTGCCAGATGATAAAGTCCTGCTTTAATGAGCCGTTCCAGATAAGGTCTTTCTTTAACCATTTCAAAAAAACTTACCGGATCTAAATACTTTTTGGCTTTTGCATATTCGTAGAATCCTGTCCTACGGAATGTCCTGTTTTTAATGCCATACAGTGATTTTCCATAAATATTTCCCATATTATATTTTTCATATGTCATATAGCCACCGTAACCTGGATACAGTGGAACCTGTAATTTACCCTGGATCCATCGGCTTTCTTTTGTCCAATGATGACGGCCGAAATAATATTCTTTTGTATTTAATTTTTCATCATACAGGATTCTCCGGCGCTCAAAGAAAGAATACACTGGTTTTTTATATGAGCTGCTTACTATGAGCATCTGAAGCTGGAATTCTCTCAAAACAAACACATTATTTCCACAGGTCTGAAGCAGGTATGCAGTCTCTTTTGGGGTTTCTATATTTTTGGCCCGGCCTAATGCTTTATATTGAATCTGATGTCTGCATTTTGAGCAATGCCCCACTGCATTATGGTGAGGATGGCTGATTGGAACTTCGCTTTCACACCAACTACAATATCCTGTCTGATCTTTCCTACGGCTGTAATGATAAAAGATAAAATTCTGGGTAAGCCCAACTTTTTTCTGCCATCTCAGCCAGTCTTTCGGAACTTCTGGGAGTCTATCCATACACTGATCCCAGCTTGTCAGAATTTTTTCATATTTCATGCCCAGCCTCCGGTGTCTTTGCTCACGTTGATATACATACAGTGCATAAAAAGCATCGTCATATTCACTTTCAAGATACTTTTGGATCAACGCTGTATCCGCCTCTTTCATATAAGAATTTTCCTGATATAACCATTTTGAGAAAATGGTCTTATCCAGCATACTTTCTGACCATTTCTTTGTCCGGTAATCATACCCTTTAAAAACATCGTTCTTTTTATCAATATATAATGTATATACAGGTTTCCGACAGTCCATGGAAAGATATTCTGCCAGATAAAATGCTACTTTTAAAATATTGTTTTCTACTTCTGCACGTAAATATAGCCCCCTCTGATAAATCAGCTGCTCCGTATAGTATCCTTTATCTCTTACTGGCACATCTTCTTTTGCAAGTTTTATCAGTTCATCCGTAGCTTCCAGCAATTTCATGTTACGTAATTCCTTTTTATTCATTTCCGTCCTCTCCTTCATTTTCTGCTGCATATAATGTCATTTTATCTTTTCTGCTCAAATGCAGCAGGGGAACTCCCTGCCGCATCCACTTTATCCTTTTATTTACGCCGCTATTTCAGTAGGGCTTTCTTCGTTTTCTGCCGATTCCACTGGTAGGTCCATTAAGTCTTTCTCTAAAAGATCAGCCAGAAGTTCCCCAGCAAATGCTCCGCCATGGACAACTACATGCTTATCACGTATCTCCTGATAGTTCTGCTGCCTGAGCTTCCTGCTTTCTTCTGTGCTCTTACGATCTTTTTTGGTTAATCGTTTCTGAATTTCCTTCTGCCACAATGTTAAAAAAGAAGTCACCTTATCAATGTCCTTATTTTGACGGTTAAATTCCGCACGTTTTTGCCGGATGGTTCCATCTGGTTCAACTTCCAGTGTATAAAACGGTACTTTCGGATTCTCTTTTTCCCGCAAAAACAGGATATAGCTTTCCTTTGAAACGATCCGGTCAAAATAAGTATCCGTCTTATTTACACAGTGATGAAGAGTATCACCTTCATATAGGATGTCATCGATATTCTTTGGCGCAATGACCTGATATTCACCGTCACTGAACTCATATTTTTCTTTCAAATCAATGAGATGTTTCTGAAATCCGACATACTTTTCTTCCAGCTCCCTGCGTCGGATTCCGCGTTTCATTTCTTCTATCTTCAAAACCGCCTCTTTATGGCGCAGTTGAAGATCTCTGGTACGGTAAATAATGGAATCATGTATATCCATTCCCAGTCTTTTTGCCATAGAAAGATAATCGTTCCACACCTGCAGCACATGGCTGATATCATCCCCGGATTTTTCTGATTGTTTCACAAGATAATGTCGAATCTGGCAGATGCTCATCTGGTCCAGAACAAACTTCAGGTCGTTTGGTTCAAATCCTTCTTTTACCATCCAGCATATTTCTTCATCCCCGATTGTTTTTCCTGTACTCTTTTCAAGTTGCAGCCATTTAAGTTCTTTTACCCCGCCATTCATATCTCGGAGCCTTCGAAACTCTTTCTTATTCACGGACAGGAATTCTGTTGGTTTTCTACCTTTTCTTTTTATTGCATCTGTTGCCCTGTGGTCCAGTACATCATCAACTAACTGGAAAAGCCCTGTCTTTACAATCTGTTCCAGTACCGGATACGTCTTCCACAGGTAAAGATATTTTCCAGGATCTATCTTTTTATGACCAAGGGCGTACTCACGCAGACCTGTTTCTTTTAATTCATGCCTGGACAGATCTGACAGGGTGTAAGGATAGACCATCCCTTTATACTGAATACCGCAGCAAGTATAATACCAAGGTTCCCCATATGAAATCCATCGCATTTCCCGCTGTTTAAACAGGCCATAAACAAAATTTGAAATTTCCTTTCCATTTGCAGAGGAGATTCTTCTCTGCTCTTCATGGCAGGTAGTTTCGCAATCTGTATAGCCGCCCTTTTTATACCACGTTCTGGCATGAAAGATCCGGAGCACAAAACCAGAAGTCTTGCGTCTCCTTTGGATAAGATAGACTCTGTACCACTTTGTACAAAATCTTCCAGACTTTCCCACAGAACGAAAAGTAATCGGTTGTCCACACACATTGCACTGTCCTTTCTGGTTATATTTGGGTGAGCGGATTGGAACATGTTTTTTGCAATATGTACAGTATCCTTCTGTAGCACCATTTTTCTGATACTTGTAGAAGATATAGTGTTCCGTAATTCCATATTTTGAAACCCATCCGATCCAGTTCTTAGGCAGTCCAGATATAGTTTTCATCACCTGGTCCCATGAATCTGTAAGTTTTTTATCATGACGTATCCTTTGTTCTTTACGGATATTCGCCTGAAACTCTTCCAGTGCCCGGATTGCAGGCTGCATTGTCTTTAAATATTTTTGGATGATCTTTGTATCACAGTCATTTACATAGATGTTGCCAAGATTAATCCTTACATCCCATAAGATACTTTCAAGAAGTGCCTTTCTCCATTTTTTTAATTTTTCATCATAGGTAATAAACCGTCTCTCTTTTCTGCTGATAAACAGACGGTACCTCGGAAAGTTTATATTCTCCTCAATATCCGTTACGGCAAACAGATACACTTTTAAAATTCCTTTTTCTACTGCTGCTCGACAATACATCCGATATTTTCCGGGTTCACCCCTTTGTTTCTCCAATGGACTCAAAGATATTTCAGTTTTCTTTGCATCTGCGATATGTCTGTTCATCACTTTTAATGGTTTTAATTCCATCAACATCTTTTTTCTCATAACTCCACCAGCTTTCCAGTCACATCAATCCATGTTTCCTCCGGATATTTCTGACCATCGATACAGATGACCCCAATTTCCAGTATCTGGCTGTTACCAGGCTGCTCCTTTAAAAGTAACAGTAAATCGCCCTTTTGTCCTTTGGCTTTGGGGGCTTTTCCACGTACAATACAAAATCCGTTGCAGCTGGTCCCGCTTTCTTTTGCAACATGGGAGTTCCATTTCCGGTTTGGATATTTCGCCATGTAAGCAGCTCCATGTAATAACAGGCTTCTCAATTCAATTTTCTTTAACAGGCGCATCTTTGTGCAGGAGATTTTTGAATCTTCCCCATCTTCATCCAAATCCCCTGATGCATCTACTATGTAATACACGGAATTTTTCCAATTCGGATAATAGCAGAGACAATCCAGTGGGTTTTCTGCACAATGAAATCCATTTTGTCTACAGTTTGCTTTTTCCGTTTCATTTATGCCATACTCCTGAAACTGAAAGCCCCGACATTTCAAATCCTTTTGAAATCCTTTATATGCGATCATATCCTTCTCCTTTAACTCTCTTTCGGCTGCATCATGTCAAACAAGGACATCTGCCCGGAATCTTTCGATTTTTTCTTGCTGATATGCTTTTCTTCCTGCTCCGCTGCTTCTTTGGGATGCACCTCGGAATCTTTCTTTGTCCCCTGGTTTTTCGGTATTGTTTTCGTTCTCTTATTTACCGAATCCCATTCCTTTTGAATCTTTTTCTTTTCTTCCTGCTCTTTTTCTGCTATTTCTTTTTCATCATCTTTCGCATAATATTCAAGTACCCAAGGAAAAACCTGGTCGCCGGAGAGTGCCAGGCCTGTATTGGCCCGAATGCCGTTCTCTCCCTTTTTTTTCGCTCCCTCCAGTGCAATGTTGTAGGCTTTTTGCGTCACGTAATCCAAACATCTCTGAAGCATCTTATGTTTTTTTAACACCTGTGCATCTAAAGCAGAATCCGTTTTGGCAAGATTTACAAGATACTGTCCTATGATGTCCGCAAAGCCTGCATCCTTTAAGGCAAACATTTCTGCACGCAGTTTTTCAGACGCATTCGCAAACTTTCTTTCCTCAATCGGTATATCAACCAGCCGGTAGCGCCTGCCCTGAATAAATTCCTCTGTCTGTTTTTTGGAAACTGCATGTGCTTTGGCAAGTTCCCGCACACCATCCATATTCCCACTCTGGCGGTAATGCAATGCTGCTGTATTTAATTCTTCTGCAGTTTTTATGATCTCATTTAACATAATCGGTCCCTTCTTTCCTAATAAAAACATGAGGCAGAAGAAAAAATCTCCTGCCCCTGCCTGCTTTTTATGCCGCATTCATTTTCTGTTCAGCCGCTTCCATTTCTTTTTCTACTTCCAATGCAATCCTGCGTCTCTCAGCATCATCAGAATCCAAAAGGCTGATCATTTCCAGTACAATACGGCGAACCCATTCATTTTCCTCCCATCCTGCACTGATCTGACGGGCTTTTTCCGTCAGTTCCTTCCAGTCAGCATCTTCCAGATCCCTGCCACGATATTCTTTATAGCAAGAATAGATTTCTTTCATGGCTTTCGGTGCCTGAATCTTTGCCGCTTCATCCAAATTGGAGAGGAGTCCCATCAACATGGGGTGGTTTTTATATTTTTCAATTAAAGGACGGATACCGGTCTGAATTTTACCCGTATAAAGTCCTAAAAAATCATTAAATATTCCTGCAATCAATTTCTGATCTGTCATTCGTTTCCTTCCTTTCTGTGAATTTTCTTACTCTGCGCCTGACCGTAGATGGAAAACACTGAAATGCTTCCGATACTGCATCCTGGCTGTATCCCTGATCAAGAAGAGCCTTCATAGCCACTGCCTGTTCTGTTTCCTTTAGCTTTTTTATGGACGGTTTCCGAACTTTCTTTTTCAGTATTTTCCGGCAAAGCGGATGATCTGGTCCGTATTCGTACATTGTGCTGGCTTCCGCTGCATTCAAATTGCACAGGATTGCAATCAGCAGACAGTAATATCCCTTATATTCGTCGTCTTTCATGCCGCACCACCTTTATTGCCTGGTTTTCAAATGTACCTCTTTACCCTAATCTGCTTTAAATTCTTTTTGATCAAGACCATTTTCGAGCAGATATCTTTCCGTACCTTCTGGATCGAGCTGTGCAAGTCGTGCAAGATTAAACTCTACGACATAATAGCTGCCATAATTGATTTTCCTCTTACCTATAACTTTTCCGAGTTTATACTTTTCAATAAACGCAACCTTTGCTTTTGCTCCGCAATCCGAGATTATTGCCTGCCCTGGCCTTAGGAATCCCATAACTCCAATTGTAAGATCTCCGAATAATTCCAGCTTTTCCTCACATTCCTTTTGCTCTTGCCATAATCCGATATACAGGGATCCGTTGTAGTACATATTCACTCTGACATATAATTCCTCATGTCCACATTCCCAGTCATATCCCAATGGTTTTTCATCTTTTCGAATGCATATATCCTGTCCCATATTCTGCCTCCTTTTTTGATTTTCCTGTTCATCTTTTGTGGATTATTTTACATTTCCTCCCTTCCTGTTTTTTTGCACACTTCACATTTCGTTTTTGGACAACAAAAAAAGACACCAAAAATCTTCTTTTGATTTTTGATGTCTTCCTATTGATAAAAGGCCTTCGCCTAAATGTTGCTCCCGGAACAGCATATCCGGAACAAAAAACTTTGCTGCGTGGCAAACCATGCATAAAAAATAATCCATTTATATGGTAACACAACATATTGTATTCGTCAACAAAATACAGTACTTAGAACACTATATCTTGCTATATTATCATTCTTCAAGTACGCTTACTATTTTTACTTCGCTGTTATTTCTACGTTCATCAGGAAAATTTCCAAGGAGTCATATATTGAAATATACTATAAAAAATAAGATCCCATAAACGCACAAGGACGCTCTGTCGAGGATATGCAGAGTCACTCTCTTATGGGCTAAGATTTGTGCAAATTATAATAATACGTCCTAAAAAGGAAGGAGACCGATACTTTCGTACCGGCATATGAAAAAGAAAAATATTTAAAAATGAGATACCTTAATTAGCATCTGCAATTATTAATATACAGTATATTTATGACGATACTATGGTATAAATTTTAAGAATCTGTGAAAATTATAGAATTTAAGCGGTGAAAATATGTCACTTGACGTGATCAAAAGATATTAATAAAATAAATAAATAAAAATAAAAGAAGGAAATGTAATGAAAGCTTTTTTTACCTGCGAGCAAAAATTGGGAAATACCATCTTCACTTTTTCACAAAAAGCAAAAGTTCTTAGTACAAGTCCCTTAAACGGCGGCATTACAAGACACCTTTCTCATGTTGTAAATATCAATTGTATGAATGGTTCTTATGAATGTAAAATGCTGGGAGATACTTACGAAAAAGATCTAGCTGCACATGTCCATGCCCTTGGGCTTTCCCCTTCCTGCACTACTGCATTAAGTACCGCAGCTTGGACGGAATTACGTGCTATAGAAGAAGTATGCTTTCGGGATCTTACGGTAACTGCTGTTGTAACCGGCGGAATTGACTCCAATGGTATGCATCCCGGCGATCCTGCTTCTTACTATGAAGAGGACGGAAATTATGAAATGCTTCCTCCTGGAACAATCAATATTTTTCTGTTCATTAATCAGAATTTGACTGATGCAGCAATGTCCAGAGCACTGATGCTCTGTGGAGAATCGAAAGCTGCTGCTGTTTCTCAGTTATTGCTGGGAAGCTGCTATTCCGAAGAGATCGCAACAGGTTCTGGAACTGACGGAATTGTAATCGCTTCTAATCTTTGTGGTACCAGAACTCTTACGGATGCTTCTGGACATTCCAAACTTGGTGAACTGATTGGAAAATCCGTGAAATCTGCCGTAAAACAAGCTCTTCTTAAACAAACAGCGGCCTCTGGCCCGAGACAATTTCTTTTATCTGCACGCACTGCAAGATATAAGATCACACCTGCTACTTTGTGGGAGTTTTATATAGAATACAGAGAAATTTTTAATGATTTTAAGATTTCTTTTGAAATGCCCTCATTATTGGAGCAGAAGTTTCTTGCACACAATCGTACCAGTAACCTGGTTCTATGTGTATCACTTTATCTTCACCTTATGGATCAGGTTCGTT
>OGPR01002233.1_pt1 | contig 13792 bp, 10 predicted proteins | sample 1552981 | NCBI WGS metagenome assembly OGPR01 (sample SAMEA2580260, study PRJEB22360) | human gut metagenome | biome: human gut; feature: human-associated habitat; material: faeces | place: Denmark | collected 2008/2010 | reverse complement strand
TCCTGCTCAGCCACTACGTCCAGTTTTTTAATAATCTGAATACTACCGGCTACTACATTTACTACATAATTACCAGTTGCTTCCAGATTTGAATTAACCTGTGTTCCACCCTTTTCTGCATCTGGCTGCTGAACTCCTGTTCCAGACAATATAGTGCTTCTATCAGATTTGGAGTACGGATAATAAGTGACAGTCAGTTTATACTTTTCCACTTCATTTCCAACTGCTGTAGCAACATGGTTATCAGCATTATCGCCTTTAGCCAATGTATAAGTATAAGTGAAATATCCTACAGCTTCATTAGAACCTGGATAGGTATACTTATATGGCAGATTATCAGGATTATCACCAATGATTAATACCTTATCTGTTGACAAATTGCTAATCTGATCTTTCGTCAGCTCTGGCAATTTCACTTTTCCATTATCCTGTGGGTTCACAGCTGTTAATGTTTTTGTGCTACCGTTAAGTTCTACAACCGCTATCGTTTCAGCAAGCACATTTCCGTAGTTCCGCGTATTAATGGGGTCACCTTTGAAAACAGTTGTTGTATCGTTTCCAATGCTCAGACTAAGAAGCTTAACATTAACAGATGGTTGCTCAAACTTTTTAATACCACCGCCATCCAGATAAATGCCCGAATCTGCACCATTAGTAGGAATCATGTTTCCACCAATGAAGTCGTCTTTCGCCTGAATCCGGAAACTTGCATTCCAACCTTTGTCATTCTCGTTCTCTGTGGCTGCATTTCCAATTCTGGCCGCCTGTTCTTTCCAGGTAATTTTAGTTGTACCGTCACCCCGTTCAACAATCGTAACTTTTCCCACTACCGAACCTGTAGTACTATCTGTCCAGATAATTTCCTTCGATCCGTCGTTATTGGTTTTAATTTTTCCTGTTCCCAGCCTACTGTTAGTTGCCAAATCATTTAACCCATCATCCGTAAGCTTAAATCTTGCATCAATCACATCTACGATTTCTTTAGGCTGCACTGTAAACAAATCACCAATACTACCAGCAATAACATTAAATGTGTTTACTAAGTCGTTTAGACCACTAGTATCATACGCATACTTCTTAGTACCATCGCTAGATTTAGTTGCTATATATTGGCTCAGAAATTCGCTTCCGGTTATTGATTTATGACGGTAGTATTCGTATTTGTATCCGTGTCCGCTGTTACTTGATGTAGAAGAATGTCCTAATTTCCAGTTAAAACTACCCGCATCATTAAGCCCAACACCAACCGTATACAAAGTTGCCTGTTCTTTTATAGAATTCGCATTATTAACTGCATTATTGGCAACCATACAATTCCAGTTATCATTATTATTATGTCCTGGCAAACCATCTGTCATAAACACTACATACTTATTTTTTTCGTGCTTTGCACTTGATAACTGATTTCTAGCAGTCGCCAATGCAACTCCCATTGGTGTTCCACCGGAAGCATCCTTGTTATCAATTGTACGCTTTAAACTTGACACATCTTCATTGTTGTTTAATTGCTTAAATTTCGAATTCGTTATTGAAGTATTACCTCCCTCACTTCCACTATACCAGATTATTGCTATTTCACTCTCCGGTGATTTAGACTTTAAGGTATCTATAAAAGTGTTCGCTGCATTTTGTAATGCTACAAGCTTGCTAGTATTAGTATTAGCTATGCTATCATTCATAGAATCACTAGCATCCAATACCATTACTACACTCGCACCTTGTGCCTCCACATCTCCTTCGCGTCCAGTTGTTTCTGCATTCAGATTAATCTTATAAATTCTATTCTCATAATCAACAACTTTGGCTGTTTTGCTACTGGTAAGATTATTTTCGGCTTCTTCCTTCTCAGTGTAGTTAATGATCTGTTTGTTCTCAATTTCATTCGTACCATCTGCTTTATAAAGCTTAGCAGTTGCCTTATTATTTTCAACTGATACTTTTACTTTATAACTCTCTGTAGATTTAACATAGCCAGACGGTGCCTCTGTTTCTGTCAATGTATAAGTTCCGACTGAAAGATTTTCAAACTTCAAAAGACCATTTTCATCAGATGTTACATTATACGTTTTCGCTGAATCACCATCCAATGTAAGAGTAAATTTTGCTCCAGGTAATGACTGATTGCTTGTATTTACCTTTGTAATTTCGAGACTGGCTACATTGTTGCGTGTATTAGTAACCGTTACCTTCGCATCACTACCTAACTCAATTTTTCCTGATGCTTTATCAGTTGTATTAACATCCTCTGCCGCCTCAATACTGTACTCAGGATTTCCATAATCCGTTGGATTAAGATTGATCTCGTTAACCTCAAAGCTTGTTCCAGCTAAAATTTGTTCAAGAACTACTGTGTATCCTGCAGGAACTGAAGAAACAACACCATTACCTGCACTTCCACACACAGTCTTATTTTTTGCCTTCTTTAATGGTCCATTTTCACTTGTATAATAATTTCCTTCAGAATCTTGCAGATAATAATTTCCTGTATACTTCTGACCATTCAACTTTATCTCAAAATCAAATTTATCATTTACAGGAATATCCCCTTTAATCTTTTTGGTAATACACAGCTTACGACTATTTTTCTCACTACACTTGTTAGTAAAAATTACCCATGGTCTACTGCCAACTGTAGCTTCGTTAGAAATAACATTTCCATCCTGACTTGTTGTCACTTCATCATTGATGAAAACCTTATCATATTCGTTCTTTGATACACCAAGTTCTTTAATCCTATATTTCGTATTTGCCTTAAGTCCAGAAAAAGTTGCGTACTGACCAGGTTTCAATGTAAATACCTTATCCTCACTGAATTCAACTTTTCTACCATCGTCTAAAATACCATTAGGAGTTGATGGAACATAATTTTCTTTTTCATCCTTAACAAGTAACTGAAATTTAAACTTTACATCTGCATACTTCTCTTTATCTGTATTACTCAACTGTTTCTGAACCTTAACAGACCCATCCGGAACTGTTGGAAGATTGAACTTAAGCTTACAGTTGGAATCACCCTTACCTCTTTCGAGATAATAGAAATTAATTGTATGCACTGTGTAATCTTTGAAAATATCCTTTCTGCTAACAAAATCTCCTTCTTTTTCTGCTCCTGCCTCTTTAAATAAATTTTTTAAAGTATAATTGTTACTACCAACTTTAACTGTACCCTCAGCAAAATCAATAGAACCAGACACTGAATTATGAATACCACCAATATCCAACACCAAAACGCCATCGATGTAAACCCATACATCATCATCTCCAGAAAACTCAAATACCATATTATTACCATTAATTTTTCCGTCTTTTGGCTGAATGAATTTAGCTGACATTGTCATACCAAAATGGAAATCTGGAGATTTTTCTGAAATTTGAGGAATACCCCAGTATTTATGATCACCTAATGTATTGAATGGAAAGAAACTTCCATGTTTCGAACCTTGTTGTAGGTCTATTGGATCTTTACTACTTCCTGGTACCTTATATACAGTAAACTCTTTTGTATTTTTATTAAACTGTGCAAAATTTTTAGTACTATCATATTCATAGTAACCATCTGCATCTTGTTTAAATAAGTAATTTGCATCAGAATAAAACTCCTTGCCCGTACCTTCCTTCGTTGAGAATAAATACGAACTACTCTCTTTTTTACCCTTATCTACTATCGGATATGAATCTTCTCCCAATCTCTTTTGCATAATGCCAAGAGAGAGATCAAATGGCCCTCTATACTTATTATAATCCTCGTTTCCTCCATCACTTCCATTACTAAACTTCAAAGAATGACCTTCATTTATTCCAGCAGTATCGTAATTAAACATATTGATAGTAATACCTCTTTTAGCACTATCAACAGTTTCCTCCACACCATAACTACTAGTTGTCTGTACAGAAGTGAAATCATCTGCCAACCATACAACTGAGAAAGTAGAAAAACTCTCTGTTTCAAAGTTTGCACTTTCAATCTCTCCATTGTCGGTTGTACTTACTTCAGCCTGTCCATCGTTGCTCATATTAACAACTTCTGTGACATTACCATTTGCATCCTCCACAAAATGTACCAGAGATACATTCATGTTTTCCTGTGCTGTATCTGTTTCAGCTACATCTTCTGGGATTTCTGCTTCTTTGTAGGCTATAGATACCCTGACACTTCCGTTCTGCGCTTCGATCTTAGTTCCATCGTCATTCAGAAAACTAATATCGTATGCAAGAAAACCTGCTACTGTATAACTCTCATTTTCTGCACCCTCGTGAAGCTGTTTCTCGATATCTGCATACTGGTCAGAACCTTTCTCGATCGGAGTCACAACAAACTGTGCACCTTCCGGAATAACGCCCTTCGCTGCTGTTGCAGTTACAACTACATTACCAACTTCCTGGGAATAAGAAACTTCTTCGCTTTCCAGAACATCCTCAGGCTCTTCTGCCTCATCACTGCTGTCAACAACCTGTGCCATATCACTTCTTATGTAAGCCTCGGTTCCTTCCCAGGAAACCTTGTACCAGGTTGCTCCGTCCTCTGCTGTTACGGTATCCAGAAGTGTGAACTGTGTTCCTGCGTTTACAGTTGCCAGAACCTCTGCCTCGATAGATGGGCTGACGCGAAGATTCGTATCGTCTCCCAGAACCTCGATCAGGCTTGTCTCACCATTCTCATCTGCTGCCGGAACCTCCTCCGGGCTCGCAATATCCTCTGCCGGTTCTTCCACCACATCCGGATCCTCTGCCGGCGCTTCGGTAGGTTCAGCATCCGGATTCTCCGCCGGAGCCTCAGAAGGCTCTGCATCAGGAGTTACCTCCGGATTCTCTGCTGCCGGTGTCTCAGCTGCATCCTGCTCAGGCTCGTCCGAAATATCCATTCCGTCCGTAAGCTCCTCTGATGCGATAGACACCTCGTCCTCATTACCGGAAACAGCTTCCGCCTCGACATCTGCTGTCTCAGGAGAATCCCACATAACGGCAAAAACAGCTGCGTTGCCAGTCTCAACCTGAAGTGTCTGGATCTGTTTGCCCTCGTTGACATTCAGAACCTTCAGATCCTCGTTGGCCTGTAAGGTGTTAACATCAGTATCACCGGTACTGCTGTTATAATGAAGCTTCTCAACGGTTACACTCGTACTGGCTGCATCGGTAAGCTCCGGTGCTGCCGGTGTCTTGTACTCAAAAGTTACTCTGACTCTGCCGTTCGGCTCGACTCTGTTTCCGTCGCCATCAGCAAAATACACATCATACGCAAAAAAACCTCTCAGGCTGCTGCCCTTGTCTGTAGCTGCTGCTGAAAGCTTCTGAGAAACTGTATCATAAGATACGGAGGAATTCTCGTTTACGCTGTCAGCCTTCAATGCTGTATTCTGCGGAAGAGCTCCGTCCTCCAGTGCCTCTGCTGTTACTTTAACAGAATCATTTTCATATGTAAGTGTCGATTGCTGCGCCTGTTCCGTTTCCTCCTGGTCAGCGCTGCTTACATCCGGTGTCGATTCTTCGGCCGCTGGTTCAGATGTAATTTCGCCATCTGTAAATATATCCTCCGTTCCATCTCCGAACGCCTCACTCGCGGAGATCGTATATGCACTCGGCATACAGGATACCATCAACGCCAAAGCCACCATAAATGCCAGGAGTTTTCTGATCTTATTATTCCTTAATTTTTTCATACCTTTCCCGCTTTCCTATGTGTGCATTAACGTGTACTGTATTTCTTATTACTTTACTTCTGTTTATATTCCTTTCTCTTAAAAAAGCTTCATGTTTTTAGCCGGTGAGTAAACAGGTTACACCTTTTCAATATTTTACCCTTATGTGATTGTAATATCAATATACCAGGCATTTTTGGTAAGGATATTGACATTATCAGATGCTATCGAGAATCAGTCTTCAACTCCTCCTTCTTAACTTACTCGTTCACTGGTTCTTTTCGTCTGATTTCCCAATAAAATCTGACTATTTGTGGTATTTATTATACAACACTACCAGTTGTTTTGTAAGGCCCGTTTTTTCAAAAAAAAGTGCCTCTGTCACTATTTTAACATAAATTTTTTCAGCTCATCCCGCTTCTTGACATTCAGCTTGCAAAAGATATCCGTAAGGTAATGCTTGACAGTATTAATGGAAATCCCCAGATGCTCTCCGATCTCCTTATTAGTCCATCCCCCACTTGCCAGCATGGCAATAGAAAACTCCATCGTCGACAGCTCCCCCGTAACCTTTCTCCGGTTTTCCGGATTATGAAGCGCCATCCAGCCCCTGCTAAAAGAAATCACACCCTCCGTAATCCGCTGATACGCCTCCGGATCCCGGTTCCGGATACAAGCCTCGATCAGCCCCCGCAAAAGCCCATGATGCTCAATAAAAGGCTCCAGAAACCCATCCATCTTCGCCAGCTCCCAGCTCCGGAGCATCTCCTCCTGTGCCTCCTGCTTATGCTTTCGGTTGATCGCACACACCGCCATCATACAGTGGATATACGTCATACTGATCGGATACGACCTCTCCGCCATAAACAAAGCAGCCTTCCCCATCCCATAAGCACTCCATATCTCCCCGTTAAGATAAGTATGGTGCGCCATCACATACGTGGCAAAAAGCCTCAGCCCCTCAGGAAGCATCCTGCTGTACTCCCCAAAAGCAGGCATCCCATCCGTAGGCAGATGAAGCAAAACCGCCCCCACATACCCCGCCAGAAGACAGGACGCATAAACATCCTTAGGAACCTTCTTCTTCATAGCAATCTTCACACAGGACTGGATCCCCTCCATCCCCCGCTTAGCCGCCGTCACATTCCCCAGCGACAGATTAGAATACCCATACAAAATACACGCCGAAAGCTTCAGCTCAATAACCCTGCTGGACAGATACCCCTCGTGATCTCACAACACTCCTCCGCCTGCCCCGTAAAATAAAAAAGCTCAGCCCGCGCAATATTCCTCAAATCCACATCCACAAACCCCTCAACAACCTCCCGAGCCCTCCCAGGCTCAAAAGACGAATTCAAAAGCGGCAAAACCACATAATCACACATACACTCCACTCCCCTCCAAAACCCAGGCAGCCCCCAAAAGACCACCCTCAAAACCAAACCAACAAACCTCCGAAGCCCTCACACAAGCCACATCAACACACATCCGAAGCCCATCACACACCCCTCATCAACACACATCCGAAGCTCATCTCTCAAGTCACATCAGCACACATCCGAAGCTCTTCTCTCAAGTCACATCAGCACACATCCGAAGCTCATCACACAACCCTCATCATCACACATCCGAAGCTCTTCTCTCAAGTCCCACAAAACAGTCACCAAAACTCCGGATATCAATCAACCAGTCAATCAGGCCAACCATCTTTTTCCATAATTATAATCCAAAATACTCCAAAAATAAATTTAAATATTACACAAAAACACCACACCCTATCCAAAACAGCCTCTATCCCCAATCCCCTCACGACAAAACCCAAAAAACTCACCCCACCCACATCCAGCGCAGCGCCGATGCCACACCACCTCCCGGCAAACCACAAGGAAACTCAGCCCCTGCAGCCATCCAGCGCAGCGCTGATAGCCCACCCCCTCCCGGCAAACCACCACTCCCTCACACCCCAAAACCAGAACGGACAGACTGCCAGCAGGGCGGCTGCATGGTCGGGACCCGGTGCGTCGGAGTAAGCCGCTGGTCATACTTGGCACCTGAGGCACCTGGCGGGAAGGTACTCTGCGGCCACAAGCCGCAGAGTAAGCCCCATCTGTCTGAGCCAGGTACGCATCAGCGTACATGGCGAGTTATGGGGCGCCCTGCACGGCAGAAGACTCAGACGCTTAGTATGACCCGGCGAAACGACCGCACCAGGCACGACCATGCAGCCGCCCCGCTGGCAGACTGTCCGTTCGTCCCTCCCCCCATTCCTCCCACCCACACAAAAAAAGAGCCCCCAGGCCCAAACACCCAGGAACTCTCCCAAAACTCAAATATCCAATTATCATCAATCGTTACCAGTTGTCACCAACCATCACCCAACGCGCAACCGAAACTTCTGAATCTCCTTCTCACTGGAAACCCTCTCAATCTCAGCCCCAAGACTCCTGAGCTTCTCCTCAAAATTCTCATACCCACGCTGGATATAAACAATATCATCAACAACCGTAACACCCTCAGCAGCCAGCCCCGCAATAACAAGCGCAGCCCCCGCACGAAGATCCGGCGCACTCACACGCGCCCCCGTAAGCTTCCTCACACCATCAATAATAGCAGAGTTCCCCTCCACCTTAATATTGGCACCCATCCGGGAAAGCTCATCCGCATACTTAAACCGGTTCTCAAAAATACTCTCAGTAACAATACTCGTACCCTCAGCCAAAGCCAAAGTAACCGCGATCTGCGGCTGCATATCCGTAGGATAACCAGGATAAGGCAACGTCTTCACATGCGTACGATGAAGCACATGCGGCGCACGGACACGAACCGCATCATCAAACTCCTCAACCTCACACCCGATCTCCTCAAGCTTAGCCGTAGTAGCCTCAAGATGCTTAGGAATAACATTACGAACAGTAACATCACCACGAGTAGCCGCAGCAGCAAACATAAACGTACCAGCCTCGATCTGGTCCGGAATGATCGAATACTCCGTACGATGAAGCGTCTCAACACCACGGATACGGATCACATCCGTACCGGCACCCTTGATATTCGCCCCCATACTGTTCAGGAAATTCGCCACATCAACAACATGCGGCTCCCTCGCAGCATTCTCAATGATCGTACGACCAGTCGCCATAGAAGCAGCCATCATAATATTAATAGTAGCACCAACAGAAACCACATCCAGGAAAATATGGCTGCCATGCAGATTCTCCGCCTTGGCAACAATAGCACCATGACAGATATCAACATCCGCACCAAGAGCACGGAAACCCTTCAAATGCTGGTCGATCGGCCTGCTGCCGATATTACATCCACCCGGAAGCGGAACCTCCGCATGCTTATACTTACCAAGCAAAGCACCCAGAAGATAATAAGAAGCACGGATCTTCTTGATAAACTCATAATCCACGCTGAGATTGCCGATAGTAGAACCGTTGATCTTTACAGTAGACTTATCAATACGCTCAACCTGAGCCCCGATCTCGGAGATCGCCTCAAGCAGAACATTGATGTCCCTAACATCTGGCAGATTCTCGATCAATATAGTTTCATCAGTCATAATGGCTGCTGACAATATCGCAAGCGCCGCATTCTTCGCACCCGCAATATCCACTTCTCCAACCAGAGGATTGCCGCCTTTAATCACATACTGTTCCATAACACACCTCTATTATTTACTCCTCTATGAGCAGAAACTTTCTCTGAATTTACTGCAGGAACAAACGTTCCGCAATACCGTTTTTTAGGTCAGTTGTATATTATAACACATATTTCAGATTTGTAAACAATTTATGACGAAAACCTGTCACAACCCATGACCCGAAACACTCCAGCAAACCGTTTCCACAAGCCAACAGTTACGCCTTATCTCCCCTGTTCTTCAGTGCCTCAAGCACAACCTGGAGACTCCCCTCCAGATCCTTATCCTCTTCATCCACCACAATGTCCGCATATTTCTCATACAAAGGAACACGCTCATCATAAAGACTCGCCAGCGTCTGCCCCTCCTTGAGCACAACACCACGTCCCTTAAGATTACCAAGACGCCTGGAAAGAAGCTCCAGCGAGATCTTAAGATACACCACAACACCCTCAGACTTCAGATGCTGCATAGCCTCATCGCAGTAAACCACACTTCCACCGGTAGCGATCACCGTATTCTCCACCTGGATCGAAGCATTCACACGATTCTCGATCACCTTGAAGCCCTCTGTACCCTCATCCGCAATGATCTCACTCAGAGTCCTCTTCTCCGCCTTCTGGATCAGCAGATCAGAGTCAATAAACTGGTACCCAAGTACCTTCGCAAGAACGACACCGATGCTGCTCTTCCCCGCACCAGGCATTCCTATCAGTGTAATATTATTCATACTGTATCCTTTCATTTTAGCATAACAGCTGCCAAACCTCAACAAACGTTACGGCTCCGCAGAACCTACCGTTTCTCTCTCCCTGCCTTCCCCGACGTCTTTAATTTCCCTGACATCCCTGGCTTTCCTGACATCTTCAACTTCCCTGACATCCCTGGCTTTCCTGACATCTTCAACTTCCCTGACATCCCTGGCTTCCCCGACGTCTTCAACTTCTCTGACATCCCTGCCTTCTTTGATTCCCTGTCTGCTTCCCTGTCTGATTTCTTATCCAACTTCTTCTGCATCTGCTTCTTCTGCTGCTTCTTCTTTACGCTGTAGCCGAAGGTTCCCACCTTCCGGCCACCCGCCAGATACTCCCCATGGGAATAAACCAGAAGACCCGCATCATTAAGACGAAACCTGTTGTTTTTATCCATATAAGCTTCATCCGCATGGACCGCAAGCACATCAGCAAGAAACATATCATGAGACCCCAGCTCCTTCACCTCACGCACCCTGCACTCGATCGAAACCGGAGCCTCCCCGATCATCGGTGCAGAAACAAACTGCGCTTTCTCTTTCGTAAGGTTCAGCTTCCGAAACTTGTCCACATCACGTCCCGAACGGACCCCGCAGAAATCCGTTGCAAACGCCAGCTTCTCCGTTGTCAGATTTATCACAAATTCACCCGTTTTCCGGATCATATCATAGGAATAACGGGAAGGTCGGACAGAAATATAAGCCATCGCCGGATTGGTACACACCGTCCCCGTCCACGCAACCGTTATGATATTATCGTTACCCTCACCATCGGTAACACTCACCATTACAGCCGGTAGAGGATAGATCATATTCCCCGGCTTCCATAACTGTTTCGCCATTTTCCGTCACCTCTTATGCATAATCGCTGTTCATCAGCTGAGCAGCCTCCATCATAGCCGGGATCAGCTGCTTCTTTCTGGAAACCACACCCGGCAGACTGAAGGTATCTCCATCCGGTTTCCGCTCAAAAGCGATCTCCGCCATCTGCTGGCTTCCCTCCCCGTAAAACAGAAGCTCTGTAGACTCCTCCAGGATATTCGTCAGCATAAAATAAACTCTCGTGATATCATGACGACCACACTCACTCACCATAAACGGCATCAGCTTCTCCTTGATCTCCTTAAGCTCCTCGCTGTCCATGGAACTGATCTGACCAACACCAAAGGAAACATTACCCTCACCGATAAACTTCTTGTAATCCTGATAAAAAATCTCCTCCGGAGACTTATCCTTCAGATTACTTCCCGCAGAAAACATCTCTCGGGCAAACTCCTCGATCTTGATCCCCGCGATCAGCGCAAGAGCACTGGCAGCGATCTTATCCGTCTGCGTACAGGTCGGTGAACGGAACATCAATGTATCCGAAATAATAGCCGCACAGAGAAGCCCCGCGATCTTTTCCGGGATCTCCAGTCTCTGTTCTCCGTAGATCTCATAAAGGATCGTACCCGTACATCCCACCGGCTCATTACGAAAAGCAACCGGCGTCATGGTCTGCAAGGTACCCAGCTTATGATGATCGATGATCTCAAGGATCTCCGCCTTCTCGATATTATCAACAGCCTGATCCACCTCATTATGATCCACAAGAACCACTTTCTTTTTATGCATATCCAGAAAATTACGTCTGGAGATCGTACCGATACACTTACCATGAGGATTGATCACCGGAAACGCCCTGTGACGGTTTTTGATCATAACATCCTGGATATCATCCGTAAAATCCTCGGTATTAAACGTAACCATGTTATCCCGCTTCATAACAAAGCTGACCGGAATACTCTGGTTGATCAGACGCGCAATATTAAACGTATCATACGGAGACCGAATGATCACGATATTCTTCTCATGAGCAAGCTTTATAACCTTCTCGGAAACCACGATATTCAGCCCCACGATGATACAGCTGACATTCTGGCTGATCGCCTGAAGATGATCCTCCTCACGGTCACCCATGATGATCATATCATCCTCCTCAACGTAGCCCTCCAGCATCTTCGGGTTGGCAGTACCGACAAGCACACGCCCCTTCACAAAATATCCGTGTCCGTTACCTTCCACCACTTCACCGCCAACAGTCTCGGCAATTCTCTGATACTGCGTCCTCGCATTGGAAAGAAGATAACTGTCTGTAGTATCCATATAGGTCTTTGCGATATCACCAATCGTCACAAGCCCCTCCAGACACCCATCCTTATCCCGGATTGGAAGAGAAACGATCCCGTTCTCCTGCATCAGATCCCAGGTATTCTTCAGCGACATATTCTTATCCGCCTGCGGACTGGTCCGGATATCCATATCCTTGACCTGCGTACCGATATTTCCCAGATAAGCCGGCGGCTGTACGCCAAAACGGTTCAGCACATACCTGGTCTCCTCATTGATCTGCCCCGCTCTCTTCGGGATATATTTTTTATTCTGCGTAGTTCTGTTCTTAATATCCGCATAAGCAATAGCCGAACAGATGGAATCCGTATCCGGATTCTTATGTCCGATTACAAATATTCTCTCCGGTTTTTTCATACACATCCATCCTTTTTCATCCAAAATAATCATAATTTAATATTTGCAAACAAAGCACCCAGGGAAGTAGTAGCCTCTTCCCCCGACTCCGGAAGCTCAAAAGACTCCTCCTCAACCTCCTTAGCCATCAAATCCGATGCCTCTTTAATACTCAGGCTCAGCTTACCATCCTTGATCGCGATAACCTTCACCTTAACCTTATCCCCAACACTCAAAACCTCAGAAGGCTTCCGGATCCTCTTCTCACAGATCTGAGAAATATGCACCAGCCCGGAAACCCCGTTCCCAAGCTCCACAAAAGCACCATACGGCTGCAAACTCTCAACCGTACCCTCAGTCACAAAGCCAACCTGGATATTGGAAATCTTATTCCGTTTCTCCACCTCAGCCCTCTCACGAAGAATCTCCCTCGCCGAAAGCACCAGCCTCTTCTTCGCCTTATCAACCTCGATCACCCGCACCTGGATCGGCTTATTCAGAAACACCTCAGTATCCTCAACAAACTCCAAAGCAAGCCTGGATGCCGGAATAAAACCACGGACACCCTCAACGTAAGCAATGGCACCCCCGTTAACGATCCCCTTCACAACAACATCCAGCACCTCACCCGAATCCTGAAGCTCCTTCAGCCTGTCCCAGGCAAGCACATCCGCAGCATCCGCTCTGGAAAGAAGAATATTCCCCTGACCATCATCCCTGCGAAGAACCATCGCCTGAACCTCATCCCCCGGCTGAACAGCCTCTTTAATATTAAACCCCGGCACCCGGGAAAACTCCTCCACCGGAATAAAACCCTCAGCATAAAACTTAAGGTCAAGAACAACCCCCGACTCATCCACACTCACAACAATCCCTGAGATAATATCACCCTCATCGATCCTCTTAAAAGAAGCCTCCAGCTCCCTCTCAAAATCCTTCATAGACTCCGCCATATCCAGACCTCCCATTCAAACAAAAACCCAACCACCGCCGCCCCAAACCAGACGACAGCACTATAATCCTAATCATTATAGCATGCACACCCCACCCGCGCTATATTTTTTGCACTGGAAATTTCTTACCCCCTTTATTTCTCTCCAACGCACAGAACGGACTTAGTACGATTCCAGAATTTCTTTGTAGTGCATCCTTTTTATTTCTCTCCAACGCACAGGACGGACTGCCGGAGGGGCGGCTGCATGGTCGGGACCCGGTGCGTCGGAGTAAGCCGCTGGTCATACTTAGCGCCTGAGG
>OGPR01002231.1_pt1 | contig 13806 bp, 3 predicted proteins | sample 1552981 | NCBI WGS metagenome assembly OGPR01 (sample SAMEA2580260, study PRJEB22360) | human gut metagenome | biome: human gut; feature: human-associated habitat; material: faeces | place: Denmark | collected 2008/2010 | reverse complement strand
CAGCCGCATGAGCGCGGCGCTGTCGGTGTGGTCGCATACGACGTGCAGCAGGGCGAGGATGTCTTTGATTTCGGGACGTTCCAGGAGTGCGGCCTGGCCGACGACGAGTGTGGTGAGGCCGGCTTGTTCCAGTGCGTCCTCGTAGGCTGGCATCTGCGTTTTGGAGCGGAACAGGAGCGCCACGTGCGGACGGTTGTCTTTGGCTCCGTCGGCGAGCTCGTTTTCGGTTGGCGTGTGCAGTGCGATCGCTTGTTTGGCGAAGCGTACGATGGCGTCGATTTCCTGGCCGAATGTGGCGTAGCCGAGCACGCCGAGCGTACCTTCGGGGGCATTGTCGATGTTGGCGAGCGGGGGCACGTCCACTTCGCGCATAAGCGAGCTGCCGCGACGTCTGGCGGGCAGTCGCAATGGTTTCGTCAGATTGTTGGCCGCTTCGAGCACCATGCGCGAGTTACGTCGGGTAACGGTCAGCGTGTAGGGCTTGTCGGTGGCGTCGTGGCCGAAGTCGTGTTGCAGCATGCGGAATGCGCCTGGGCTGGCTCCTCGCCATGCGTAGATCGATTGGAAGGGGTCGCCGACGGCGTTCACCGCGCTGCGATGGGTGGAATCGGCGTGGAACAGTGCGGTCAAGAGGGCCGCCTGCGTGGTGGAGGTGTCTTGGTATTCGTCGAGCAGCACGTGCGTGTAGCGTTTGCGGTAGGTGGCTCCGATGGAGGGGAATCGGGTGACGAGTTGGAATGCGGCGATGGTGAAGTCGCTGAATTCGGCCATGTTGAGGGCGCGTTTTTCGGCGTGGTAGTCGGCCACGAGGTCGAGTAGCAGGTCGCGTTTGCGGGCCGTGCCGGCCAATTGCGCGGTCTTGTAGACGCAGAGTTGGTGGCATTGGGCGCGGTATTCGCGCATGCGGGTTTCGAAGGCGGTGTCGGATTCCTTTTTCTTCTGTTTCGGAGCCTTGCCCACTTTCGGCTCGTCATCGGGAACGTCCTCGTCTTCAAGCGCTTTGGCCACTTGCGCCACAAACGCCTTATCCCATGCGCGCACGCGTTCCACGGCTTCGTCGAAGCTGGTGCAGTCGCTGCCGATCATGGCTCCTGCGATGGCGTTGGATAGGGTGAACACGTTGCCGGCGATGGTGGAGAATTTGCCGAGTTCGTCGCCGCCTTGGTCGAAGGCCATGAGCTGGTCCATGTGCTTGTCGAGCACGGTGTGGATGAGCTGCAGCGCTCCGGCTTCGCTCAATGGCTGCGTGTTTTGGTCGAAGCCGACGAGCAGGCCGTATTGGCGCACGATGGTTTGGAAGAACGCGTCATAGGTGGAGACTTCCGGTTTGAGGAAGGCGACGCGTGTACCGCGTCCGGCTTGGTTGCGTGTCACGGCAGCGGAGACGCGCGAAAGCAGTTCGGAGGCGGCTTTGCGTGTGAAGGTCAGGCCCAGAATCTTCTCGGGACTGATGCCCTGGTCGATGAGGGTGATGATGCGGCGGGTCATGGTATAGGTTTTGCCGGAGCCGGCGCCCGCCACCACGACCACGTCCTCGTATGAGGGGGCTTGGATGACGGCGGCCTGTTCCGGACTGTCGGTGAATTTCGGCGTGACGGCCGGCACAGTGCCCATCGCATCGCCCTTTGCTGTGGCCCCGTTCGTTGACATGCTTCCGTTCATACCGTTACTCCCGTTCATGCCACAGTCCTTTCGAATACGGTGTTCTGCTCGCCTTGGCAGGCCGGGCAGACCCCACTGCCGTACGTTCTGCAGTATCCGACGTGTTCCACGGTCGGACGCGCGGTGATGCGGGTGGCCCGGCTCGCCGCGGCCGCATAGAAGACGCGGGAGATCATGGTCAGCGACCATACCGTCATCTTCGACCGCGATTCCAGAAGTTGCTTCCAATGTTCTTCGCTGACCTGCGCCGGCCGTTCGACGTCGTCGAGGCCGCTGGTGAAGACGCTGGCCATTTTGGGCACGTATTTGCGGGGTATGAAATCGCCCGCGTTGATGCTTCCGCCGGCGAACAGCGCCTGCTGGTGGTACGCTTCGTCGCCTTGCCCTTTGCGTGGCGCGGGTGCCGCGTATTCCATGACGTGGAACAGGGCGCTTTGGGTGATGTCCGGCATGGCTGCGATCGCCTGCGCGCCGCGTTTTCCGCCGTGTTCCGGGAATGCGAGGCCCAGCTGGTAGCAGACGAGCTGCAGGTCGCTGAACAGGGAGCGTCCGTTTGGCACTTTGCCGGTTTTGTAGTCGATCAGCCGTACCTGTTCGCGGCCGTCGGCGGTACGGCGGTGTTCAAGACGGTCGATTCTGCCCGACAGGCGTACGGTGAGCCGGTCGCTCATGCCGGTTTCCGGCCAGCCGTCGACGAGCGCGCCCATGATGGCGATGAGTTCGTCGCGGGAGATCGGAGCGTTGCCGTCGATGGCGTTGTAGGCGTCGAGGATGTCGTCGAAGTCGAATCGCGCGGCGAACTGCCGTTCCGCTTCGGCATGGTCCAATGTTCCCACGGTGATGGTTTCGGTGTTGTTCGACGGGTATCCCGTACGGTTCGACTTGACGAAATATGTGGCGATGTTGCGCAATGCGACCGATGCTTTCGCGTCCTTGCCGAGCGCCTTGTACCGTTCCTCGGGGTCGTCGATGGCGTTGAGGTCGCCACGTAGGGTCTTGTATCGGCTGATCATCCATTGGGCGATTTCGTCGATGTTGTCCTCGTCGCTTACCGCGGTGTGGTTTTGGGGCAGGTCGAGGCCGGCTTCGGTGGCCTGTTGCGCGACGGCGTGGATGAGCGAGCCGAAGCTGGTGGCCGCGCTGCCCATGCGTGGGCCGGCGAAACGGTTCTCCAGCATCCAGCACACCGGGCACGCCCACAAACTGTCCACGGCGGATGGAGAAAGGGTGACCACGTCGGATTGGCCGTCCGTTTTTTCGATGGATTCCGGTTGTTCGATAAGCTTCGCCTTGTCGGCATGCTCCGTTTTTCCGTCAGATTCCATCTTGCCGTCGATTCCCGTCATATCGTCGGCTCCCGCATGTTCCGTAAGGAACGCCCAATTGTCGGGATTCGCGGCGGCGATGCCATGCGATGCCAACAACGCCAAGGCTTGCGCGGCATCGCGCGCTTGGGGGGAATCGGCCGGCGCATGGGCCAGCACGCTTCGCGCGGCGGCGACCAGGCCACGCGGGTCGGCCTCCAGTCCCGCGTATTCGCCGGCCTCGCCGACCGCCGTGTACACGCGTGTTTCCGCATCGGCATCCCGGTCGCGGTCGAACCATTCCGGCAGGTAGCCGTAGAGGAAGTCGGACGGCACATGGTCTTCGTTGAGGACCGCGCTTACCGTCACGCGCTCATCGGCGCGGGTGAGCGCCACAAGGAGGCTTTTCTGTTCGGAGGCGAGCACCGCGGCGAGCTGCGCGTTTTCGCGGCCTGCGGAGGTGACGATGTCGTCGGACAGTCGTCCATGCAGCATGATGTCGGCGAGCTCCTCCCCGCCGAACAGGGTGTTGCGCGGCGCGAGGTTCGGCCATTGGCCTTGTTGGAACGCAGGCATGAATACTAGTTTCCAATGTTTTCCGGCAGCTCCGGCGGGCGTGGCGAGCGTCACGGCCTGATCGATCGGCGCGGTGTGCGCCAGGGAGTCGGCTTCGATGGCGAGCGCGCGGACCTGTTCGATGAACGCGTCGATGGTGTGCGCTGCCGTCACGCCGTTCGATTCGCCGCCGGACGCGTAGCTGAACAGGCGCATCGCGGTGTCGAGCCGGTCGTTGGCCGCGCGGCCTTCGGCGTTGTTGCGCAACGCCGTTTTCTGCCAGATTTCGGCTTTGCCGAACGCCTGCCATGCACAGTCGAGCATGTATTGCGGTTCGTGGGATGTCAGGCGTGCCTCCGACCGCAGGGTATCGTCAAGCGTTTTCCACAGGCGTGCGAAGGCTTGCGCTTGGGGGTCTTTGCGGCCCAGTACGGAGGCGATCGCGTCGAGCACGCGGTCAGTGTCGCCTTCCAATAGCAGGATGTACAGCGCGTTCATGCCGAAGGATGGTTCGTCCGCGTCCTCAGCGGCACGCTCTCCCGTCATCAGCCGGTCGTCGGTGTCGATTGCCGGCAGGCCCATGTCGGCAGCGTTTTCCGTGTCCGACGCCGATGCCGCCACGCGTGCGGTGTGGAAGGTTTCGACGTAATCGTTCCAATCGTCGATCAGCTGTGGCAGCAGCGCGCGTCCGGACGTGTCGGACGTGGTCGGATCGGCTGTATCGTCATGCAAAACCGTGGCCAGCGAGCCGAGCGCGTTCATCGCCGATTCGACCACGCACAGCCGAGCCGGACGTTCGCCGGGGGTGGTGATCAGCGGCGAGTTCATGATTGATGCGACGCGTGAGCGCACGTATGCGCCGGCCGTGTCGAGGTTCATGGACGAGGTGGCGATGCCTTGCCGTTTCAGTTCGGCCAGTTCGATCATGGAGAACAGGCCCTGCACGAACGGTTCGTCCTTGAGGGGGTGGGTCACGCTCGAATAGCGTACGGGCACGCCGTCGGCGCGTAGCCGTTCGCCGAACGTGCGCACGGTGGCGTTGTCGTGGGCGATCACGGCCATGTCGTTCCAGTCGCGGCCGTGTTCGAGATGTTCGGTTTTGATTTTCCACACCACGTCGTCGAGTTCTTCGACGGTGGAACGGTACATCGCGGCTTCAAGACTGCCGTCGTGCGTCTCCGGTATGGCGATGGCCGGCATTTTGCCGGGGCGGTTCGCCAGCGCGTCGTCGGTCGATTCCGTGCTGGCGATGGTCAGGCTCACGCGGCTCGCCACCGCGGCCAGGTCCGTGCCTTCGGCCATATGGGACGGTTCCAGCCGTACCAGTCGCGTGCCCAATCGCGATTGCGCCATGTTGAACAAATATTCAGGGTACGATCCGCGGAACGTCTGCACCGCCTCGTCGGGGTTGCCGACGAGCAGCAGTCGCACGCCACGGTTGCGCAATGCGGTGAGAAAGTCGAAGCCGGCGAGTGTGGCGTCCTGGAAATCGTCGACGATGACGAGTTTCGGCAGGTCGGACGTTTCGGCTTCGTTCACGGCGGCCGCGGCGTCGATCATGAGCTGCGAGGCGTCGAGACGGTATTGGTCCGGATATGCCTCGTTGATGGCCTGGTTGTATTCGGCGCGCAGCGCGAAGGCGAGCCGCCATTGCACGCGCAGTCGTTCGCGTCGTTCGTCAAGCGTGCCGTGCTCGTCGGCAGCGCGGGAAATCAGCGCGTCTTCGAGTTCCGGTTTCGCGCCGATCTCGTTCATGCGGGCAAGCATGTCGCGCAGCTGGTTGGCGAAGGCGTCGGTGGCGTCGTCCACCACCATGCCCGACCAGTCGGCGACCACGAAGTAGGTGCGCAATAGCGCGCAGGTGGAGCATTCGTCGCCGTGCTCGGCATGTTCGGCATGCTTGGCGAGCACGCGGCGGATGACCACATCCTGTTCGGCCCCGTTGAGCAGTTTCGGCAGGGGTTGTCCGGCATGCGATCGCACGGCGGTCATGATGCGGAACGCGACGGCTGGCAGGGTGGTGACGGGGCGTGCCTGCGAGATCGCGGACAGTTCGCGGATCACGGTGTCGCCGAGCCGGTCGGCCACCTGTCTGCCGGAGACCGTCATCACGGCGTACGCGTCGCCATGCCGCTTCATCGCAGCGACCAGCATGTCCAGCGCGAACCGGGTCTTGCCGCTGCGGGGTGCCCCCGCAACCAATGTCGCGTCATCGAGATCGTCCACATCCATCATGTCTCCCCAGCTTAGCCGAACGGTCCGGCTACGAATCGCATATCATCGTCCGAAGCCGTCCTGAAAACGTCATCGTGGACACCGCCATCTTTATATATGGACATCGATACCCTCTACAAAGTTTTTCGGACACCGCCACCAATAAGATTGACTAGCGGCGCAGCCCGGGAAGGTTCAACAGCGAACAGACGGCCTGCCCATGACGACGAGTACGGTCGAAGCATAGACGCAACGCACGGAACCGGGCAGGAACTACAGGAAAGAGGAAGCATGGAAGCCTCAAGGAGCATTCCCCCTCAGATTCCCGGCTACACACTGATCAAACGGCTGGGCTCCGGTTCCGAAGCCGACGTGTACCTGTACCAGCAGCTTTCCCCGGCCCGTCAGGTGGCCATCAAAATCAGCAAGAACACGCTCGACCCACGTGCCGCGGTCCGCTTCCGTTCCGAAGCGAATTTCATGGGGCAGATCTCCACACACCCCTACATTCTTTCCGTCTATGAGAACGGCGTGACCGTCAACGGGCGCGGCTACACCGTGTTCGAATACGCTCCGGGCGGCAATTACAAGACGTCCCTCGAGCATGGCCGTCTCACCGCCGACCAGATGCTCACCGTCGGTATCGATCTGGCGAGCGCGCTGTTCACCGCGCATCGCAAAGGCATCATCCATCGAGACATCAAGCCCAGCAATATTCTCATCAACGCGCACAATATGCCCATGCTCGCCGATTTCGGCATCGCCGGGTCCGTCTATGGGCGTCCGGGTGTCGGCTTCACCATCGCGTGGGCCGCGCCGGAGGTGCTTGCCCAAGGCGGTGGCGGCAATGAATCGTCCGATATCTATTCGCTTGGCGCCACGCTGTTCGCCATGCTGATCGGCCAATCGCCGTACGAGTATTTCTACGCCGATGTGCTGGGCGATTCCCAACGGCAGGTGCGGGCCGAACGGCTCAAGTCCGTCATTCTCAACAATCCGCTGCCCAAGCTCAACCGTCCCGACGTGCCGGCCGAAGTGGAACGGGTGTTGCGTAAGGCCTTGAGCCGTACGCCCGAGGATCGTTACTATTCCGCGTTGGAGTTCGCGCGCGACATGCAGCGCGTGCAACAGGCCTTGTATGGCCGTGCCGTGCAGACCACCGTCGAGGGTGTGCCGGATTATCCGCAGAACATGTACGCGCAGACTTCCGCATTCGACCAGTCCGCCCCGGTTGCGAAACAGCATGCCCGGTGGGCGAAGCCGTTGGCCGTCACGGTTGCTGCGGCGGCCGCCGTGGTCGTGATGGCGTTGGCGTTCGTCACCGTCGTCATGCCGAATATGGATGCGTCCTCCGACAACAGCAAGGTGCAGGTGCAGAACCATGGCGCCCAGAACCATGCCGAGGACGATCCCGATTCGGCGATCACGTCGGGCAGTGTGCCGAGCGTGCAGGATCTTACGGGCGAATACACCGCCGACGGCAAAGTGCGGTTCACATGGGTCAATCCTTCGCCGAAGGATGGCGATTCGTACGCGTGGTCGCTGGTCGGCGATTCGGGAACCGACCCGAACGCGCAGGGCACCACCACGGAGTCGACGAGTATCGAAATCGATCCGGCCGACGGCGCGCAGACGTGCGTGCAGGTGAGTCTGGTTCGCGCGGACCGGCAGATGTCCGAGAATCCCATGATCGCGTGCGCGGCCAAGCCGTGAGTTTGCGACCGGATGCGGGTGACATGAACCGATACGAACCAATACAGCCCGGCATGCATGCGGGCAAACAGGTAGGCGCATGCGGTTGGATGCGCGGTCAAGCAAAGTTTGGGCACAATCAGGGAAGAGCCAGTCGATGAGCAAGCATAGGAACGCCGAGAACCAGTCGGCGCAATCGTACGAACGGCAGTTGCGATTCGGGTCGATGCTGCGCAAGCTGCTGCCTTCCGGCAGTCGCCGGTGGATCACGCCGATCGTCATGCTGCTGCTGTTGCTGGGCATCGTCGCCGGAGCCGTCATCGTCAGTTCGGTGACGCAACGTCACGTGCAGCTCGACGATGGCACCGTGTGGGTCACTTCGCTCAAGGACCGCAAGGCCGCCCGTTTCAACGTGCGCAACCGGGACGCCGACGCGGGCGTCGCCTCCACTGCGGCCCGGTTCGACGTGGCCCAGCATGATGGCTCCACCGTGATCTCCGAAGGTACGAAGGCCAGCAACATCGAGGCCTCCACCGTCAGCGAAAGCGGCAACACCACCATCAAATCGGATATGCGGACCGTCGTCGGAGGCAACACCGCGGCGTTCATCAACGTCAAGACGGGCAATGTGTGGGTCGGGTCCGCCGATGATGTGAAATCCATGAATCCGACCACCGATTCGCCGAAGATGAAGCTGGGGTCGGGTGGCCGTATCGCGGTGACGCATGACGGTGTCGTCTACGGCTACCGCACGTCCGACGGCGCGGTGCTCAGTGTCGACGGACCTCAGGGAACACCCGGCAAGGATGCGACGATCAAGGGCGCCACGAATGTCGAATCGTTCACCGTGGTCGGCAAGACGCCGGTCGTAGCCGGTGCCGGCAAGGTGTTCTGGCCGAAGGGCAGCGCGGATATCGGCCTGCAGGGTCAGGCGACGTTGCAGGCGCCGTCCACGGATGGCAGGCAGACTGGCTGGGTGGCGGTTTCCACGCCGCGGGGCATCGCCATGGTCGATTTGGGCAGCAAAAAGGTCACGCAGCTGCCGAATGCCGGCAAGGGCGATGCCGCGCAGCCGGTGTCCACCAATGGCTGCGTGTTCGCCGCGTGGGCGCAGAAGGCCAACAATTACATCAGGGTGTGCGCGGCGAACGACAAGGACGCACAGTTTTCCTCGTTGGAAGATGTCAATCCCACCTCGCAGCTCGTGTTCCGCACCAACCATCGTCTGGTGGTGCTCAACGACGTGGTCAACGGCAATGTGTGGAATCCGCAGGAGTCCACCAAGGTCATCAAAATCCAGTGGAACAAGGTGGAGACCAAGCAGTCGAAGCAACAGCAGCAGAACAACGACAGCGCCAACAACCAGCACAATTTCAGCAAGAACTGTTCGGCGCAGTCGGGGCAGATCAAGGCCGTGGACGATTCGTTCGGCGTGCGCGTGGGATCGCAGCAGATTCTCGACGTGTTGCGCAACGACGAGCAGACCGACTGTTCCGTGCTGCGCATCACGTCGGTGAGCGCTCCGGATGGCGCGAACATCACCGTCTCCCCCGTCTATGACGGCCGGTATCTGCAGCTCGACGCCTCCGGTGCCGCCGCGGGCAACGTGTCCTTCAGCTATGAGATTTCCGACGGGCGCGGGCAGACGTCCAGCGCCACCGTGTCGCTCACGCTGGCCGGCGGCGACGACCATGCGCCGCTGCAGAGCGACACTCCGCCGGAAATCGACGTGGAGCAGGGTGCTTCGTACACCGCGAACGCGTTGGGCAGCTTCTCCGACCCCGACGGCGATCCGCTGACCTTGGTGTCGGCATCGCCGCAGAACACCGATCAGGTGACGGTGTCCACGCGAGCCGACGGACAATTGGTCTTCAACGCCGGTTCGATGTCGTCCGGCAGGGCGGGCATCGAGGTCACGGTGTCCGACGGCCAGCAGACCGGCATCGGCATGATCTACTTCTCCGTGAAGCCGGCGAACACGCTGGGCGCGGTCATCGACCCCGTGGTCAAACAGACCACGCCCGACACCCGCACCACCATCGCGCTCAAACCGTACGTGCACGGCACGTCCGTCGAACCGGCCGAATTGACCGCGGTGGAGACGCCGTCCGGCGCGGCCACCACCATGAACGCCACCGACATGTCGATCACGTTCACCGCCTCCAATCCCGGCACCTACTATGTGCCGTACACCATCACGCAGGGTTCCATTCCGTCGACCGGTCTGGCTCGTGTGGAGGTGCAGGCGGTGGCCGGAGACGCCGCCAAGCCAATCGCGGCGAACGACGTGGCGCTGCTAGGTGCGGACAATACCGCGATCGTGGAGCCGCTTGCCAACGACGTCGACCCGATGGGCGGCGTGCTGTCGGTGACCAGCGTCACCGCGGACGCGCAAAGCGGCATCAAAACCGGTGTGGTGAGCAACAAGCGCGTCTATATCACCGCGCGTCAGGTGCCTACCGAGCCGGTGCGGATCTCCTACACCGTGGCCAACGCGGCCGGATCGTCGACCGGCGTCATCGTCCTGCAGCCGCCGGCGCTGACCACGTCGAATTCCGTGCCGAAGGCCGAGAACATCACCACACAGGTGCGCACCGAAGGCATCGTGTCCGTGGACGTGCTCGACCATGTCACGTATTCCGACGGCACCACGGTGAGCCTGCAGAACGACTTGCAGTATGACAAGAACACGTTCAAGGGTCTGGTGTTCGTGTCCGGCGACACCGTGCGCTATCAGGCCACCAGACAAACCGGCTCCTTCCCCGTCACCTACACGGTGAAGGACAATCTCGGCAACGCGGCCTCGGCCACCATCACCATCAACGTGCATCAGAAGGACGCGTCCAACAAGGCGGCTCCGACACCGTCCGACGTCGAGGCGCAGGTGGCGGCCGGTCAGAAGGTGCAGATTCCGATCACGCTCACCGGCATCGACGCTGACGGCGATGACGTGCAGCTGCTCGGCTTGGGCAACAAAGCGCCGAAACTGGGCCGTATCAGCGAGGTGGGCGCCACGTATCTGGTGTATGAGGCGTATGCCGATTCGTCCGGAACGGACACCTTCTCCTACGCCGTGGAGGATTGGACCGGTCAGAGGGCCACCGCGCAGGTGCGTGTGGGCGTGTTCAAATCCGGAGCCGATTCGGGTGTGTACGCGCGCGACGACGAGATCACGCTGCGTCCGAACACCGCGGCCACCGTGCCGGTGGCGCAGAACGACATTTCCGGGGACAATACTGATCTGACCGTGTCCAAGGACGTGGAATCGCAAGGCATCGGCGGCATTCAGGTCGTTGACAACATGCTGTCGTTCACCACGCCGAAGCAGGCGGGCACGTATTACGTGGTCTACACCGTCAAGGACAAGGCTGGCCTGTCCGATTCGGCGACATTGACGGTGAATGTCGACGAGAACGCCGCCATCGACCCGCCGACCGCGTACGATTACCGTGTTCCGGCCGCCGCCACGATCGACAAGAAATCCGTGGACGTGGACGTTTCGCAGTGGATTGCCAATCCGTCCGGCACCGCCGACGAGCTTCAGGTGGGCGTGGATCCTTCCGCGACCGACCATGCGCATGTCAAGGGCGGCAAGGATTCCACCATCATCACCGTTGATCTGACCGATGAGGCGCGCGCGGTGCCGTACACCGTCACGAACACGACGTACGGCATCACGTCCACCGCGTTCATCCAAGTGCCCGCATATGGCGTGTTTCCGCCGGTTCTGCGTCCGAAGGCGCCGGCGTTGAAGGTCAATGCGCGTGAGACCATCACCATCAACATCGCCGACTACGTGCGTGTGGGCGCGGGCAAGACCGCGTATGTGGACGGCGCCGATTCGGTGAGCGCCACGAAGGCCGCGGACGGCGACCTGTACGTCAACGACCAGACGTTGAGGTTCACCGCGCCGAAGGATTACGCGGGTCCCGCGTCCATCACCTTCACCGCGGTGGACGGCAAGCGAGACAAGAACGACAAGGTGAAGATCGTCAATTCGGCGGTGCTCACGCTTCCGATCACGGTGATCGGACGTGAGGTTCCGCCGCCGACGTTCTCATCCTCCACCGTCGATGTGGTGGCCGGCGAGAAGGCCACTACCATCGATCTGACGGCGCTGACCCATTCGGCGTCGGGCCTGTACGAGGATGAGAAGCAGTACTCGTATTCCGGCGGCGTGAATTCCGGCAGTGTGGATGCCAGAGTGTCTCCCTCCGGCACGTTGACCGTGTCCGCGGACAAGACGGCCACGCCGGGCACCACAGTGAGCGTGCCCGTCTCGATCAAATATGCGAAGGGTACGGTGAGCGCCGGTATGACCGTGCGCGTCACCGCGTCCAACAGGCCACTCGCCCGTGTCACCGAGAAGACCGTGAAAATCAAGGCCGGTTCCAGCGAGCAGGTGAATCTGCTGTCCGACGCGTACAATCCGTTCCCCGACACTCCGCTGACGGTGACCGGATGCACGTCCGATGGCACGTCGAAGCTGACGGTGGATTGCCCATCCAACGGCGTGGTGTCCATCAGGGCGGCTTCCGACATCGGCGCGAACACCAACAAGGTGGTCGTCACCGTGCGCGACGCCACCAAAACAAAAGAACGTGAGGTGACCGGCACCATCAGCGTTTCGGTGATGGACAAACCTGATGCGCCGCTGCTTTCCGCGGTGTCCGGCGACCCGCAGGATGGCGCCGTGAATCTGAGCTGGACGGCCGGTTCGGCCAACGGCAGCCCGATCACCGAATACAAGGTGATGTGGGGCGGAGACGCGTCCGGCGAGCGCTCGTGCGGGCAGAAAACCTCCTGTCTCATCGACGGGTTGAAGAACGGCAAGACCTACTCGTTCAAGGTGCAGGCTAGGAACGAGGTCGGCTGGTCCAAGGATTCCAACGCCGTCGAGGGCACGCCAGACAAGCTGCCTGATGCGCCGACGGATGTGACGGCCAGTGTGAAGGGCAACACGGTGAGCGTCACGTGGAAGGCTCCGGACGGCAATTTCTCGTCGGTGGACAATTACGAGGTGACTTTGTCCGGCAGGAACGCGCCGTCCAAGCAGACGACAAATTCCACCGGAATCGATTTTGTTTTCGATAACAACGCGATTTCCGACGGCGACTCGTACACGGCGACGGTACGCGCCCACAACAAGGTGAATTGGAGCCAACCATCCAAGGCGTCCGACGCGGTCAAGCCGTGGGGCAAGCCCGATGCGCCGAAGATCTCCGTGACGAACGACGACACCACGGGAACCGTCACCGTCGAATCCGTGGGCAACACCCGCAACGCGGGATGCAAGGCCGTCGAGATTTCCGGAGATGTCAGCGCAAGCATCGACGGATGTTCCGGATCCTACGATTTCAAGATTCCGGACCATGATCTCAACACCAGGGAATACACCATCAAGGCGGCGGTGGTCGGCAAGGAGAAAACGACCAGCGACGATTCGACCGTGCGTTTCACACCGAAATACGCGGTGAAGGCGCCCGAATCGGTCAGCGTCAAGGGGCATGACGACGTGTGCGTAGTCAATTGGAAGGAGAACGGCCACGCCGACGGGTTCACGGTGAGCGCGGACGGACTCGGCTCCTACCATGCCGGTGCTTCCGAACGATCGCACGATTTCCCGCTCAAGGAATGGCAGTCCTGTTCCTCGGGCTCCGTCACGCAGCATTTCAATGGCGCGGCAAGCACCTCCAAGTCCGGCAGGGCCGATCCGGCATACGTCCGCAAGGTGAAGGCCGCCGTCAAGGCGCCGATGCTGACGTGGGACGCCAATGATCCGAACATCATCAAGGTCAGCGGCGGATCGGTGAACATGTACGGCCAGCCCGGCAAAACCGTGATCACCTTCACCGCGGACGGCAAATCCTATGACGTCGCCTGGGCATTGGGCTCCGACAAACTGAACGTCAAGGACGTGCTGCCGACCGGAGCCGATTACGCGTGGAAGGCGAAGGTGGTGGGCACCGACACCGCGCTCAACAACGAGGACAATGGCGGCACACTGCTGGACCATGACAGGTACAAGACTCCCACGCCGAAACCCGAACCGTCGGAACCTTCAGAACCATCAAAACCGTCGGAGCCATCGGATTCTGACGCGTCCACGGAAGGCGAAGCGGCCACGCGGAATGACCGGCCTGTGGCATCCTCCGTCGCCCTGTCCACCGTCGACGGCGCATCCAAGCCTTGGATCCGCGGCCTGGCCTACTACGCCAGATGGTGAAACGGACGATCACAGCAATCGCAAACACAACGAACCATCCACACGAGCAACACAACAAGCAAGGAGCAACCCATGAGCAACGATTTCGATGACGCCACCCAGCTGGGTTCCATCGGCCATAATCCAAGCGTTCCCAGCCAACCCGGCCAGCAG
>OGPR01002230.1_pt1 | contig 13807 bp, 10 predicted proteins | sample 1552981 | NCBI WGS metagenome assembly OGPR01 (sample SAMEA2580260, study PRJEB22360) | human gut metagenome | biome: human gut; feature: human-associated habitat; material: faeces | place: Denmark | collected 2008/2010 | reverse complement strand
AAGCAGCCTGTGCTTCTGCAGTATCTTCTGCAGCCTCTGCCGGCTGTGTCTCCTGTGTATCTTCACCGTAAAGTTTCGCGAAGAAGCTCAAAGTATCATCATACATTTTCTGACGAACTTCTTTGTCTGTACTGTAGAGGATATCATCTTCTGCCGGATCTGTTTCTGTGCTGAAGATGGTCTTTAATTCTTTATTAAGCATGTTCAGTTCCTGAGACAGGTAAGCTTCTGTTCCGTCCGGCACATAAGAAGCGCCGCCGTCTTTCAGAACTTTCAGATATGTCTCAAGTACTTTCCGGCTGAGTTTCTGTGCAACATCCTGTTCCAGTGTTACCGGTGGCTCTGTCACGCCTTCTACTACGGACTGAAGCGCCCCAAGATCACCTTCATACTCTCCCTTACAGAACTGTTTTGCCTGATCAAATTTGATCTTGGCCTCTTCTGAAAGATCATCTGTATTTAAAGCATCCTCTGTATTATCTGCGGATTCATCTGTTCCTGCATCTGTGCCGTCACCTGTAGCCGGCGGGATTTCTTCTGTGGAACCGTCTGTTGTTCCGTCTGTTGTTCCGTCTGTACTTTCATTCGGTGTCTCTTCTGTAGTTCCGTCTCCGCTGGCATCCGGAATATTGTCGGTTCCGCTGTTGTCGTAAGAATCTGTATTTTCGGTCTGGTTGGTATCTGCACCGGTATCCTTCGCAAGATTAGCATCCTCTGTAGAAGTCTGTTTAACATCATCTCCAAGTGCCCCACTGTCAACGTCCTGTGTAATGTCCTCGCCTTCATCCACTGCATCGTCATCTGAACTGTCATCAGAAGAAGTTCCGTTCTTGCTGTCTTCAAGATTCTGCTGGATATCTTCCAGAGTTTTCTTCATTTCCTGAATGTCATAGTTCTGCTGTGCGATCTGCTGCAGAAGGGAAACGATCGTATCAAGTTCATCCTGCGTTAAAGTAACACCATTCTGAACAGCGATGTTATTTACGATATTGTAGATTTCATCAGCATTCTGGATATTGTCACCAATGATCTGAAGTTTTGCCTGATTGATGATATTCGTTGCATTGTCCTGTCCGACCTGCTGTGCAACATCACCTGTAACAACGACTTCTTTCGCTGCCAGGTCTTTCTTTGTGGAATCAAGTTCCTGTCCGCTTGCGGATTCGTATGCTTTCATGACACCGGTAAGAGCACCTGTACCGGATACTTCATACGGGCATGCTGCAACAACTTCGCAGTTAGTAACACCTGCTGTAGAAAGTGCTGTCGCAATCATATTACAGGTTACGTAATTGAGGTTCGCGGTACGAACCTTGATACCGCCTGACTGGGTAGGCTTTACGTAAGCACAGCTTAAAGTTCTTGTCCCGATCTGCTCACTCGGAACATAATTACCGAGAAGAGCACGCTCATCCTGATTCGTAACAGTGATGACCTGCACCTGGCTGGAATCTGCCTTAAAATAGTTCATCATTGTATTCTTCTGATCCTGGGTAAGGTCTGCACCGAGTGTTACGACCTTTGTGCCGTCAGCCATCGCCGGGATCGGAGAGCTGACTGCCAGGCACATGCTGCAAAGTAACGCAACCATTATGTTTCTTTTCTTCATATCTTCATCCTCCATATTCTCTTCACAGGAAAGCACCCTCTGCTTCCTGCGATTACATATCTTTTTATCGAGTACATGTATTATAACACAGTTCTGCACATAGTTGTATTTTAAATTTTATTTTTTTCGAACAAATGTTTTATCAAAAATCTACAGAACTTCCAGAAATACCTGTATGGTACCGCCACAGACAAGTCCTTCTTCCTCTGCCTCGGAAATGGTCATATCTACCTTAAAAATCTTTCCGGTCCGCTCCCCGTCGTGAATCATACGCAGACACTGATGCTGCACTTCACTTTCCATGCAGCCGCCACCGATCGTCCCAACCAGTGTGCCGTCGGCAAGAACCAGCATTTTTGTCCCGATCTCTCTCGGCGCCGATCCCCGTCTTTCAATGATCGTTGCAAGTGCCATTCCATTTTCTGCCTTCTTTCTTCCGGTCAGATATTCCATCAGTTCCTTTTTGTAGCCGCTTGTTTTGCGCAGACTGTTCTTTTCATGAATGAGTTCGGATACAATAGATATCGCAATTTCTTCAGGTGTCTCTGCATTGATCGGCATACCTACCGGTGTATGGATCTCATCCAGCAGTTTCCAGTCGGTTCCTTCTTCTTCCATCTGTTTCTTAAGAAGTGCCGCACGTCCACGGCTTGCCATCATACCGACATAACAATGTGGTTTTTTCAGTATGATATCCAGACATTCCTTATCATACCGATGTCCCCTGGTCACGACCAGAAAATACGTATCTTCTCTGTCCGGAATCTGAGCAAGTCCATGCTCAAAACTGTCGCAGAGCACCAGATCCGCGCCCATTCTTCTCGCTTCTCCGACAAAACTCGGGCGGTCTTCCAGTACTGTCACATGAAAACCGACTTTGGCTGCAAGCAGGATCACCTGCTGCGATACATGTCCTGCCCCACAGATCACCAGATGCGCCGGCTGTTTCAATGCTTCCACAAATACTTTCTGACCATCAGCCTCTGTGATCCGGCTCTGTTCTGCCTTAGCAATTTCTTTTAATTGTTCATCCGGGCTCGCACCGTCACCGTACGCTGCGATAAGTTCTCCCTCCGAAAAGAAATATCGGCTTCCACTGTTTTCCCCTTCAATCACCGTAGCCAGAATATTGTTTTTCTGATTCTGATATTCTTCTATTTTTTTATAAAATTCAAAAAGCTCCATGTTTTCCCCCCGTGAACTTTTTTCTGTTTCTTTTATCCACAAAAGTATAACACTTCCCGTGTCTTTCCTGCAAGGACAAAACAGGAGATCTGCTCTTTCCCTGCTTTTTTTACAACAAAACATGCAGATACATCTCACATGAAATATACCTGCATGTCATAAAAAATTTTTCTTTCTTATTATATTGCTTTGTGATAAAGTTCTACAATATCACGCTTCTGAGAAGATCTCGGATTGACTGCAATATTTCCGCTCTTCATCGCATCATCTGCCATGGCATCGATCCTGCTCTCAATTTCTTCATCAGAAACTTCTCTGCCTTTTGCTGCCTGACGGATCGCTGTTGTCAAATTCTCCGGGATTCCGATGTCTTCATTCAGTTCACGAATCGCATCGACCAACATCAACGGCTCAAATTCATCCTCATATGCCGGGATCGGACTGATGTAATTGTAGATTGTCAGATATCTGCCATGATCAGCCAGCGCATTGTATTCAGCGATCACCGGAAGCAGTACCGCGTTTGCCACTCCGTGTGGTACATCAAAGAAAGCACTTACCGGATGGCTCATTGCATGTACATTTCCAAGTCGTGCAAAGGAAAAAGCAATTCCGGCAAAAAGTGAACCTGTCAGCATTGCCTCAGCTGCCTCCAGATCTGTACGACGTGCAACAAACCGGCGGATATTTTTACCGATCAGTTCCATAGCTTTCTCAGCCATGGCATCCGAAAACGGCGAGGCTGCTGTAGAAACATATGCCTCTTCTGCATGAATAAATGCGTCGATTCCACATGCTGCCGCCACAGATGCCGGCGCAGATGTCAGAAGTTCCGGATCCAGTATCGCATAAGAAGGAAAAAGTTCATAACTGAATACTGTCAGTTTATAATCTCTGCTGTGATCTGTGATAACCGAAAACGCAGTGACCTCTGAACCGGTGCCTGCTGTCGTCGGGATTGCAATAAGCGGGATGATTTTTCCGGGTACTTTATGTGCCCCTTCATATTCTGTAATGCTGCCACCGTATTTTGCGGTTACACCGACAGCCTTGGCAACATCCATTGGAGAGCCACCGCCCAGCGCCACAATAAAATCTGCCCCGGCTTCTTTAAATGCAGTTGTTGCCTTTTCTACAGTCGTTACTGACGGGTTTGCTTCTATTTCCGTAAAGATATCCACCTTCATGCCGGCATCTTCGAGATATTTTGCTGCTTTATCCACAATTCCCATCTTACGAAGTGTCGGTCCTGACAGCAGCATGGCATGGGTTCCTCCCAGTTTCTGTGCACATTCCGGAAGCCGCACAAGCGTACCTGCCCCAACGATAATATTCTGTGGTATAAAAAATTCAAACGGATTCATAATCTGCCTCTTTTCTCATTTTATATCTATTTTTATCTGACGTCATGCCGGCATTCTCGAGAGTACACGGTCAATTGCCGCATCAATAACCAGATCAAGTTCTTTATCATCAGCCTCCGGCATCAGAGATGCTGCATCCTCATCAGAAATGATCTCAATAAGACTGCCGAATTTTTCTCTATATTTCAGTTTGCAGACTGCAAAGAACACAATTCCGAGCAGGCTCCACGCACCAACCATCATCCATTCCTGCATGATCAGAGTACCGCCGGAACCAGGAATACAGTATACGAGTACCATACATCCAGAAAGGATCACCGCCATGGTTCCGACAAATTTGTACACCGGAACACGGTAAGGTCTTGGCATATCCGGTTCTTTTTTCCGAAGAATCAGGAATGAAATCGAAACCATACAGTATGCAAGACAGCAGCCGAAGTTTCCTGCGTCACAGATCCACACCATCATGACACGTCCTGCAAAAGGAGCAAGCATGGTAAGAATACCGATCAGGATCAGTGCATTTACCGGTGTTTTGTGCTTCGGATGAAGTTTTGCAAACACCTTCGGAATCATGTAGGATTCTGCCATGGAGTATAAAGCACGGGAACCACCGATCATAAAGGAGTTCCATGAAGTCACGATACCACACATACCGCCTACAATGATGACTTTCGCCATCACGGATGTTCCAAAAGCTTTCGCCATGGCATCCGCGGTAACAAGGCCTGTCGTACTCTGGGAAAGTGCTATTTCCGCCGGTTCCAGGACATATCCTACAGATAAGATTACGAAAGAATAAAATACAACTGCCAGTACAACAGACAGGATCATCATCTTACCTATCTTTTTAAGCGGTACATTGATTTCTTCTGCCGCCTGCGGGATAACATCAAAACCAATAAAGAAAAACGGTGTGATAACGGCAACTTTCAATACATTTTTTGCCATTGTTCCCGTTGTTTCACCCATAAACATCTGTCCCTGCAGATTGTCTACATTACCGTTAATCACTGATGCTACGATCAGAAGGATTCCTGCGCCACCGATGATGCAGGTCAGAACAGTCTGGAGTACTGCTGCTGTTTTTGCCCCCAGGATATTGATCATCATAATGAAAAATGCCACGATAATTGCCACGATCAGCCAGGATGCATAAATATCAAATCCTGCTACCGTATAAAGATAACCTTTGAGGAATCCCGGCCACAGATAGGTAATGATCGTCGGAAATGCACATGCCTCAAAACAGGTAACACCGACATACCCAAGAACGATTGCCCATGTACAGATAAAAGAACCCGTCGCCCCCATTGCCTTGTAACTGAATACATGTTCCCCGCCACACTGTGGCATGGCAGCCGTCAGTTCTGCGTATGTAAGACCGACAAAAAAGATCATGACACCGCCGATTGCAAATGCAAGGGCTGCACCGACAACACCGCCTGCATCGATCCATGTTCCGGAAGATACGACCCAGCCCCAGCCGATCATAGCTCCGAAAGCGATCACAAGAATATCCCATGCACTGAATACTTTATCAAATTCTGATTTTTTCTGTCCCATAGACTCACTCCTCCCCGCTTCCGAATTTTCTTCTGACAAGTTCCTCGATGTAATCTGCTGTTCCCTCTATCCCAAGATAAGAGCTGTCAATCAGGATATTTCGATTGTGACGGTCACCACGGTTGCTTCCCGTCAGTGCCAGATGACGTTTGTGATATCGTTTATCTTTTTCCAGAAGAAGAATTCTGGCATCCTTCTCTGTAAGATTATGGCTCTCCATAATGTTGTGAATTCTTACATCATCCGGAGCATAGATAAATGCCCTCAGAAGATTGATCTTATCGGAATCTTTGAGAATATAATCCGCAGAACGTCCGATGATCACACAGGATTCTTTCTCTGCCAGTTTGCGGATAATCTGCTTCTGCACATGAATCGCACGATCTGTCAGATCCGCATATTTTGAAAAGGATCCTCTGACATCCCCCTCTGCACCTTTACCTGCGATCGTGCCGCCTTCTTCAACTTTTTCCATTATTTCTTTTGGTATTCCGACCTCTTCGATGATCTCATCCACGAGTTCACGATTATAAAATTTGATATTGAGGTCTTCTGCTATTTTTCTGCCTATGGCATTACCTTTGGCGCCGTATTCACAGCCAATCGTTATTACCAGATGTCTCATACCGATTTCCCCTCACACGAATTTTGTTGTTCATTTCCTCTTAATATTTTTTTTAATAGGAACATTACGGAGTAATTTCCTATTACAAAAAAAGCACGCGAACCACTGATGATGATCCGCGACGCCCTTGTCACTTTTTTGTTCTTATTTATTTTTCCAGGGATTTAATCGTATCTTCAATAATCGCAACTGCTTTGTCGCAGTCTTCTTCTGTCACGATAAGCGGTGGAATCATACGGATGATATGTGCTCCGATCGCTGTGATCAGAAGTTTGCGATCCAGGCAGCCGTGTTTTACATCTACACCACCGATCGTATCATCAAATTCCACACCAACCAGAAGTCCCTGATGTCTTACTTCTTTTACATGTGGAAGTTTTTTCAGTTTGGATGCAAAGTAGTCACCGACTTTTTTCGCATTTCCCGCAAGATCTCTGTCAAGAAGTTCGTTAACTTCTGCAAGTGCTGCCGCACAGCTTACCGGATGTCCGCCAAATGTAGTTCCGTGGGAACCTGCCGAAAATGCTTTTGCAACTTCTGCTGTCGCACAGATTGCACCGATCGGCATGCCGCCGCCAAGACCCTTTGCCATAGTGACAACGTCCGGCTTGATGTCGTACTGCTGGAAGGCAAACAGGCTGCCGGTACGGCCGATACCAGTCTGCACCTCGTCGATGATGAGCAGCATATCCTTCTCGCGGCAGAGCTTCTCTACCTCCTTGACGAACTCGCGGTCAAGCGGCAGGACACCGCCCTCACCCTGGATCAGCTCCATCATGATGGCACAAGTCATATCGTCCGCCTTTGCGCGTACCGACTTGATGTCGTTGGCAACCGCGTAATCAAAGCCCTCGGTAAACGGGAAGAAATAGTTGTGAAAACGCTCCTGACCGGTGGCCTTCAGCGTGGTTACGGTACGACCATGGAAGGAGTTGATGAGCGTCAGCACCTTGTAGCGGCCCTCGCCGTACTTGTCGAACGAATACTTACGAGCCAGCTTGATGGCACCCTCGTTTGCCTCAGCGCCCGAGTTGGCAAAGAATACCTTGCCGCCCAGATTCGTCTTTTCTACCAGCTTCTTGGCAACCTGAACCATCGGCGCGGTGGTGAACAGGTTGGAAACATGCATCAGCTTGTGCGCCTGCTTGTCGATTGCGTCAATGATCGCCGGATTGGCATAACCCAGACAGTTTACACCGATGCCGGAAGCAAGATCGATGTACTTCTTGCCCTCAACGTCCCACAGAGTCGCACCCTCGCCGTGGTCCAGCGCAATCGGGAACCGGCCGTAGGTGTTCATTACATATTTGTTTTCTTCGCTTTTTAATTCATTGTAAGTCATAGGGTATCACCTTTTACCGGAGATACGGAGCGAATCATTCTCCATTCTCCATTTTCAATTCTCAATTACTGAAACATAGTGCCTGCGCCGACCTTGGAGAGCAGCTCGATCAGGATCGAATGCTTAACACGACCGTCCAGAATGGTAGCACGCTCAACGCCCTTTCGGACTGCCTCAACGCAGCAGTCTACCTTCGGGATCATGCCGCCCTTGATCACGCCGTCACGCACCAGCTTGGGCACCTCGGACACCTTCAGGCGGTGAATGACACTGTCCGGGTCGTCGACATCCAGCATCAGGCCGCGCACGTCGGTCAGCAGGATCAGCTTCTTTGCGCCGAGTGCGACTGCCAGCTTGCTGGCTGCGGTGTCGGCGTTGATATTGTAGTTGGTTTCATCGTCGATGCCCTGTGCAACGGTCGAAACGACCGGGATGTATCCCTGCTGCAGCACATCGATGACCGGAGCCGGGTCAACATCCATGATATCACCGACATAGCCGTAATCCGTGCCGGCACGGTCGGTCAGGCGCTTTGCCTGAAACAGACCGCCGTCCATGCCGCCAAGGCCGATGCCGCGTCCGCCTGCCTTCTCGAGCAGGGTTACAAGATCCTTGTTGACCTTGCCGCACAGCACCATCTGGACGATATCCATGGTTTCACGATCGGTGTAGCGCAGACCGTTGACAAACTTGCTCTCCTTGCCGATCTTTCCCAGCATTTCATTGATCTCCGGGCCGCCGCCGTGTACGATAACGACCTTGACGCCGACCAGATTGAGCAGTACCAGATCGTGGATGACCGCATCCTTCAGCTCCTCGTTAATCATTGCGTTGCCGCCGTATTTTACGACAACGGTCTGACCGTAATATTCCTGAATATACGGAAGCGCTTCGACCAGAATATTGGCACGCAGCTCCGCATCAAGTTGAGTATCCATACTAATTCGTTCCTTTATCGGGAGTTTTCTTCGTTTTTAAGAATCAAGTTCTGTAATCACCGTTGATCTTAACGTAATCGTAAGTAAGATCGCAGCCCCATGCAGTAGCGCTGTCCTCACCCTCATTTACGTCAACTGCAATGGTAACCTCGCTCTCGGAGAGCACCTTCTTCGCCAGTTCTTCATCAAAATCCAGAGCCGCACCCTTGTCGCAGACTGCTACGCTGCCTGCTGCGGACTCGAACGCCACAGAAACGTACTCCGGACGGAACGGTGCCTTGGAGTAACCCATTGCACACAGTACACGACCCCAGTTTGCATCTGCGCCAAACATCGCCGCCTTGACGAGATTGGAGCCGACAACGGCCTTGGCCAGTCGCTCAGCTGCCTCCTCGGAGCGGGAGTTCTTAACGGTGCAGGTAACCAGCTTGGTTGCGCCTTCGCCGTCTGCAGCAATCTGGCGTGCCAGACGGGTGTTCACCTCGTTCAGCGCCTTGCAGAACGCCTGATATTCCTCGTCCTGCCACTCGATGAGCGTGTTGCCGGCCATGCCGTTTGCGAGCACGATGCACATATCGTTGGTGGAGGTGTCGCCGTCAACCGTTACGCGGTTGTAAGTCTTCTTGACGTTCTCCTGCAGGGCGTCGGTCAGCATTTCGTGCGTGATAGCGCAGTCGGTCGTGATGAAGGACAGCATGGTGCCCATGTTCGGATGAATCATGCCGCTGCCCTTGCAGATGCCGCCGATGGTGAACTCGACAGCCGCCGTCTTGGGCTTGGTGTCGGTGGTCATGATAGCACGGTTGGCCTTTTCGGAGGCATTGTCCTCCAGTTTAAGCTCCGGAAGGTGCTCCTCGATACACTCGATGTTCAGGCGCTGGCCGATAACACCGGTGGATGCAACGGCAACGTCAGTTTCCGCAACGCCGAGCAGTTGAGCAGCTGCCTTTGCCATGCGGCGGGCGTTCTCCATGCCGTCCGGTGCGCAGGCGTTCGCGTTGCCTGCATTAGCAACGATAGCGCGTGCTACGCCATCCTCGAGGTGCTCCATGGTAACGTACAGCGGAGCCGCCTTAACGCGATTCATCGTGTAAGTGGCAGCCGCGGTGCATTCGCATTCGCTGAAAATGATCGCGGTATCGTCATTTAAGCGGCTTTCCTTGACGCCGCAGCGCACGCTGCCCGCCTTGAAGCCCTTTGCGGCACAAACGCCGCCTTCGATAATCTTCATAACTGTTTCCTCCTGCTGAAATCAGAGGTTTAAGCCGGTCGTTTCATCCAGACCGAGCATGATATTCATATTCTGCACGGCAGCGCCCGAAGCACCCTTGCCGAGATTGTCAAACAGCGCGGTGACGATCGTCTGCTCCTCGTGGCCGCAGACAATGAGCTTTAAACTGTCGTGACCGGCCAGCGTGTTGGCGTAGATCATCGGCTCTTCCCCGCCGAACGGCGCCACGGTGACAAGCTGCTGACCCTCGTAGTGCTTGGCAAGCGTTCCATGCACAAGGTGTGCGTCTACGCCCGGGAGCATAACGGTAGTCGCCATGCCCTTGTAGAAGTCGCCGACGATCGGAACGAACACCGGCGCCTGCGTCAGACCGCAGATGTAGCCCATCTCCGGCAGGTGCTTATGATGCAGGTTCAGGCCGTAAATGCGCTCAGAATCGTGCCGCGGATCGCGGTTCTCGTCCTGATACTCCGCGATCATCTTCTTGCCGCCGCCGGAGTAACCGGTCAGTGAAGCACAGGTAAGCGCGGTGTCCTCGGCAATGATGCCGTTTGCTACCAGCGGGTAAACCGAGGAAATAAATCCGCTCGCGTGGCAGCCCGGATTAGCCACACGCTTAGAGTTCTTGATGGCTTCGCGGTGCGCCTTGGAAAGCTCGGCAAAGCCGTAGTCCCAATCCGGGTCGGTGCGGTGCGCGGTCGATGCGTCAATAACGCGGGTCGTGTTGTTCTCGATGAGCGAAACGGCCTCGCGTGCCGCCGCATCCGGCAGGCACAAAAACGCAATGTCGGCTGCATTGAGGAACTTGCGGCGCTCCTCGATGTCCTTGCGCTTGTCCTCGTCGATGAGCAGCAGCTCGATATCGTCGCGGCCGACGCTCATAAATCTGCAGACCGGTCGTGCCTTCCTTGCCGTCGATGTAAATTTTAGGCTTCATCGTCCTCAACCTCCGCGATGAACTTGTCGATCTTGTCGATCTGGCGGGTTACCTCCTGCGGAGCCGGACCGCCGATGACCTTACGCTCGGCAACACAAGTGCGCAGGTCGAGTGCGTCGTATACGTCGTCGCCGAACTTGTTGGAAATTGCTGCAAAGTCACGCATGGTCATGGTCTCAAGGGTCTCATCGGCCTTGATGCACTGGTTGACCAGACGGCCGACCGTCTTGTACGCATCGCGGAACGGAACGCCCTTCTTGGTCAGGTAGTCGGCGCAGTCGGTCGCGTTGATGAAGCCGCGGGAAGCTGCCTTGCGCATATTGTCGCGGCGGAGCGTCATGGTGGAGAACATCGGAGTGAATACCTCAAGGCACTGCTTTACCGTGTCGATTGCACCGAATACAGCCTCCTTGTCCTCCTGCATATCCTTGTTGTACGCCAGCGGCAGACCCTTGAGCACGGTCAGCATGGTAGTCAGCGCACCGTAAACACGGCCGGTCTTGCCGCGGATGAGCTCGCAGACGTCCGGGTTCTTCTTCTGCGGCATGATGGACGAGCCGGTGGAGTACGCATCGTCCAGCTCAACGAACTTGAACTCCCAGGAGCACCACGAAATAATTTCCTCGGACAGACGGGACAGGTGCATCATCAGGATGGACAGCGCGGAGAGCAGCTCCACGCAGTAGTCACGGTCGGATACGCCGTCGAGCGAGTTGTCGGTCAGGCGGGCAAAGCCAAGCTGCTCACGAACGAAATCACGGTCGATAGGATAAGTGGTCGAAGCCAGTGCGCCCGAGCCGAGCGGCATTTCGTCCATGCGCTCGTAGCAGTCCTGCAGGCGGGATACGTCGCGCTTGAGCATGTTGGCATACGCCATCATATAATGTGCAAAGGTCGTCGGCTGTGCGCGCTGCAGATGAGTGTAGCCCGGCATAACCGCATCGAGATTCTCGCGGCTCTTTGCCGTCAGCGCCTTCATAAAGCCAAGGATCAGCTTGATGATCTCCTTGATCTCCTTCTTGACGTACAGACGCATATCGAGTGCAACCTGATCGTTTCTCGAACGGCCGGTGTGCAGACGCTTGCCGGTATCACCGATGCGCTCGGTCAGCAGCTGCTCGACGTTCATGTGGATGTCCTCGTAATCGAGCGAGAACTCAACCTTGCCGTCCTCGATATCCTTGAGGATGCCCTTCAGACCTTCGACGATCTTTTCGGCCTCATGCTCCTCGATGATGCCCTGCTTGCCCAGCATGGTAGCATGCGCGATAGAGCCGGTGATATCTTCCTTATATAAACGGCAGTCAAACAGGATGGAAGAGTTGAAATCGTTTACCACCAGATCGGTTTCCTTCTGGAAACGTCCTGCCCATAATTTTGCCATATTTATGTTACCTCACAAAACACTCATAGGGCGGCACACAACGGGCGTGCCGCCCTACGATTTCTTTTACTTACTTTTCAACAGACGGGAAATGCTCACCGGTCTTCTTGTACAGGATCTGATCGTTCAGGGCACGAACCTTGAGCGGCAGGCCGAACAGGTTGATGAAGCCTGCGGAATCTGCCTGATCGTAGCAGTCATCCTCGTTGAAGGTTGCCATATCCTCGGAGTACAGGCTGTACGGAGAGGTTACGGAAGCCGGGATGATGTTGCCCTTGTACAGCTTCAGCTTTACATCGCCGGTAACGGGTTTCTGGGTGGAGTCAACAAATGCAGAGAGCGCCTTGCGAAGCGGCGTGTACCACTGGCCATTGTAAACCAGCTCGCCGAACTTGAGAGCAACCTGATTCTTGTAGTGCGAGGTTTCCTTGTCGAGGGTGATCTCCTCCAGCTTTGCATGTGCTGCATACAGGATCGCACCGCCCGGAGTCTCATAAACACCGCGGCTCTTCATGCCGACCAGACGGTTCTCAACGATATCAAGAATACCGATGCCGTTCTCGCCGCCCAGCTTGTTCAGCTTCTCGATCAGGGCAACGGACTCGAGCTTCTCGCCGTCAACTGCGGTCGGAACGCCCTTCTCGAAGTGGATAGTAACATAGGTCGGCTTGTCCGGAGCCATTTCCGGAGAAACACCCAGCTCGAGGAAACCCGGCTTGTTGATCGGTGCTTCGTTGGACGGCAGCTCGAGGTCCAGACCCTCATGGCTGAGGTGCCACAGGTTCTTATCCTTGGAGTAGTTGGTCTCCTTGTTGATCTTCAGCGGAATGTTGTGTGCTTCCGCATACTCGATCTCCTTCTCACGGCTGTTCAGCTCCCAGAAACGCCACGGAGCGATAATATCCATCTGCGGTGCAAATGCGTGAATAGCCAGCTCGAAACGAACCTGATCGTTGCCCTTGCCGGTACAGCCGTGGCAGATTGCGTCAGCACCTTCCTTCAGTGCGATATCAACAATACGCTTTGCGATGATCGGACGAGCGAACGAGGTACCCAGCAGGTACTGCTCGTAGGTTGCGCCCGCCTTCATGGTCGGGATGATGTAGTCATCAACGAAGTCCTTGGTCAGATCCTCGATGTACAGCTTGGACGCGCCAGTCTTGAGCGCCTTCTCCTCCAGACCGTCCAGCTCGGTGCCCTGACCGACATTGCCGGAAACCGCGATGACTTCGCAGCCATAATGCTCCTTCAGCCACGGGATGAGTACCGAAGTATCCAGACCGCCGGAATATGCCAGAACAACTTTGTTATATTTCTTTTCCATGTTTTTCGACCTCGCATTCTGCGTTTTTTTCGATGGTCTTATTATACTCCCGCCATACTCATTTGGCAAGCAAAATTTATAATTATTTTCTCAATTGTATATTTATGCATACTATGAATTTAGATTTGATAAATAATGCTTGCACTTTCTGTAAAAACGTACTATTATATTATAAATGCACTGTGTCAAGACAGATTGCACGGAATGAATAAAAGCGCACAAAAAATGGTGCGCAAAGGGGCGTTTTTCGCAATGACCGAAAGAAATTTAACCATGCTCACTGACTTTTACGAGTTTACGAT
>OGPR01002220.1_pt1 | contig 13838 bp, 23 predicted proteins | sample 1552981 | NCBI WGS metagenome assembly OGPR01 (sample SAMEA2580260, study PRJEB22360) | human gut metagenome | biome: human gut; feature: human-associated habitat; material: faeces | place: Denmark | collected 2008/2010 | reverse complement strand
GGCCACCCTCGGCTGGTTGTGGGCGCCCGCCCGGGCCCGGAGCCGCGCCCAGGTCGCCGCGCACCGAGAGCGCGGCGTCGGCCTGGTCGCGGTCGAAGATGCCGAGGCGGCGCGGCTGATCGGGGGTGCGGGATGTACACCGACGACGTGAGCAGCGCGGGCAGGCGCATGGCCGAGCTCGACGAGATCATAGACGTGCCCGGGTGGGCCGAGACCTTCATCGCCGGCTTCGTCGCCGAGCGAAACGGCGTCGAGACCGTGCAGGCCGAACGCGACATAGCCAAGGCCAGGCAGCGGGCCCACGACGCGAGGAGGGCCGTGGCATGAGGCACCAGGGCATGGTCGCCGGGTTCAGCTTTCCCATCGTCCAGGTCCCCTACGACCCGGACGCTCCCGCCGCCGGGCGGCGCACCGCGACCGCGAAGAGATGCGCGAACTGCGGAGGGCCGCTGCCGAAGTTCAAGAAGAAATTCTGCTGCCCGGAGTGCCTGGATGCCGCTTACGCCAGGAAAGCAGAGAGGGGGCACTTCGCATGAGGGGGTCGAGATCATGCACTGCCAAGACATCGCCTATGCCGTCGACCTGCCGGGGCTGTCCGCTGCTGACGTTGCACGGGCGCTGCGGGTACTGCGGCTACAGGCATGACCCCAGGCCGCCGAGCAAGTGTCCGGCCGGCCACGCCGACGGGCTGTGGCCCGAGCTCGGCGACAGGGCGCCGAGGAAGAATGGGAGAAAGGACCATCATGGGCAATAGCAAGGAAACCGTCAGCGACATGCTGAGACGCTGTGTCGACGAGAGCGAGGCGAGGCGCATCTCCCCGTTTGCGATCGCGTGCGAGAAGCTCGGCATCGACACGTCGCTCGGACACGTCAAGTGCGAGCGCAGCGTGTACCGGCGCATGGCCGGAGAGATTGACCGCGAGCTCGCCATGGCGCGGCTCGAGGGGAACGAGGCCTATGGCACGCTGCGGGAATTCATGAGGGTCTACTCGATCCTCCTGGAAAAGCCTATGTCGGATGACGAGGACCTGGAGGGGTGGCTCGAGCACTGGTTCGTCCCCAAGCCCGTCGGCGATGACGGAGAGCCGGTGCAGCTGGGCGACACGGTGGTCGACAAGCTGCGTGGCGAGATGTTCGTCACGCGCATGAGCTGGGTCGGCAAGGGCGTCTACTTCAACGGATCGCACAACGTGAGCGGGAAGAAGCTGCGCACGTCGAGGATCGCGTACGCTCCCGGCGAGCGCGTAAAGCGCCCGAATCCGCAAGTGCTCGACAAAGATGGCGTGCCCATCGAGGTGGGCGATGCGGTGTATTGGAAAGGATGGAATGGCAAATGGCGCAAAAGAACGGTATCTCGCATTGACCGGGTGCATGAGTCAGTTAGGGAAAACTATCCCAATGTGGCGTCCGCCGTGTACTTCAACGATATGGACTGGATGCCAAATAACAGGCTCACCCACCGTGAACCGGACAGCATAATGAAGGTATGGGGCAAGCTCACAGACCTCGCCGAGCGTGAGGATTCGCTGCTATGCGACGAGATCGCGGAGTGCGCGTCCCGACTCGGTGCCCTAATGGACCTTGACGGGGTTCTCTGCGACCTCGAAGCATTGGGGTGAGCGTGGATGTCGTGGAGTGGGACGTACGAGCCTCCAACGCATGAGGAAATGCAGGAGGTGATAAAGCTCGTCGACGACCTGTTCGTGTCTAGTCGAAAGGTGCCGAAGCGAACTCCAGGGAAACGTAAGCACAAGTGCAAGAGCGCGGCGAGGATGAAGGTGAAGCGATGACGATAAAGATAAAGAACTACACAACCAAGGTGCCGGCATCAAAGACGGCATCGGAAATACAGGAGCTGCTCGCAAGACATGGAGCTCGCATGATCACGACCGAATATGACGGAGATGGTAGTCCGGTGGGCATCTGCTTTGAGATGACCGGCAAGGAGTTCAGGCTTCCAGTGAGGGTCAGGGCGGTCGAGAAGCTGCTCGACGAGCAGGGCGTTTGCGCATCTCCGAAGAAAGCCGAGATGGTTGCATGGAGAAACGTCAAGGACTGGATCGCCGCGCAGATCGCGATGGTCGAGATAGGGCAGGTCAGGCTCGGAGAGGTGATGCTCCCCTACATGGTCGACGTCTACGGTCATACGCTATACGAAGCGATGCCGCATCTGCTATTGGAAGGATTCGATAATGAGTGATCTGAAGATACCCGCGGGCACGACGTTCGACTCGAACAGGGCGGAGTACTGCATCTCGGTCATGTTCGACGCCGCCGGCAAGACGGGATGCAACCTGCTCGAGCTGCAGCATGCGCTCAAGTCGATGAAGGCGGTGGTGGATGCCGAGCTCGAGGTGCGGCTGGAGAACGCGGGGGACAAAGGCCGGAAAAGGAAGAATCAAGCCAAACTGTTAACTTTCTCTGACCTGCAATGACGCAATCATGGCAGGTCGCATCCTATTGCGGCTCGCACGCTTGCTCTGTAGAATACGCATCACAGGTGGAGACACGCTGTATACCCGGGTAACCGAACTTAACGTTTAAGCGGCATTTTCTGTCGTCGGCCCCGGGCGGAAGGCCGCCAACTAGGCGGCCTTTTTCGTGTGCGCAACAAGGAGCATCACTTGGATATCTTCGTATACGGAGACGAATCTGGAGTTCTTGACAAGGTCCATAACGACACTTTCGCATTCGGTGGCGTGATCTTCCTGAGCAAGGCCGACAAGGACCTCGCCAACCGAAAGTTCCTACATGCGGAAAAGAGCATCGCCGGGCATTACACGTATGGAAACGGGAAATGCCCCGAGCTGAAGGCATCCACCCTGTCGAAGAAGCACAGGACGAGCCTCTTCCGATCCACGAACGGCTTATTCCGTTACGCCTTCGTCATCAGACAGCCCTTGGTCCTCGACAGCATCTTTTCGAACAAGAAGAGCAAGCAGCGCTATCTCGATTACGTATACAAGATAGGGCTGAAAAGGTGCTTCGAGAACATGATTTCCCAAGGGTCAATCGACCCCGACAAAGTGGGCAGCATCCGCGTGTTCTTCGACGAGCATGCAACCGCGACGGATGGCAGGTACGAGCTGAGAGAGGCCATGCTCCAGGAGTACAAGTTCGGGACATATAACTATAACTACAGCCGGGACTTTCCGCCGGTCTTCCCGAAAATGACCGGAGGCGTCGAGCTCGCGTTTCGCGATTCGAGAAAGGTCGCCCTCATACGCGCTTCGGACATCATAGCCAACCAGGCATGGTACCACGCAGAAAACGGACGGCTATCCGAGCTCAAGGAGAAGCTTGCGCTCGTCATGTTCCCCTAGACAACACGCAATCCAAAGAGTGTGCGTGACCATCGGCCCGCCCATCTCGGGACACCTCGCCGCGGGCCTTTCGCCGCTTTTCCAAGTGTGCCGAATCGTGGACGAGCGTGCCGCGCGCGACTGTCCCACATGTCCCGCATCGTCCCAGCTAGATTGGTGTCCCTACCCCCTTTCGCGCACCGGTTTCGCGTAGAACAAGTAATTCTTTACAAACGGCCCCGCGGCGGGCTGTCGAGATCGGCCTATGCGAGACATGCGCTACCATTTCGCGGACGGATCTTCGAGTGCGGTTTGGATGGTGCGGATGGCAGACGAGGCGGCGCGCGCGGAGCTCGAGCGCTATAGGGTCGAGCAGGCCGAGACATGGCTCAAGGGCTGCAAGAGGCTCGTCGACATGGAGAGGTCGATGCGGGCGCTCGCCGAATCGCAGCGCGAGATGGCAGACGGGATCGGCACCGTCGACTACACCAAGCCCAAGACGAAGAGCCCGCCGAGGGCGGACGCGATCCCCGAGGCGGTTGCGCGCTGCATGGAGGTCGCGAGCGACTTCGACGCGCTGGCATGCGACATCAGCGAGCGAAGGGCCGAGGCCGCACGCGCGCTTGCCAACATGGACAGCCCGATAGAGGCCGCCGTCCTGTCGCGTCACTACCTCCTTGGCGACACGTGGGAATCGCTGTGCACGAGCTTCGGCTACAGCTGGCGCGGCATCATGCAGCTCAGGCGCCGGGCGCTGCTGCACGCCTACGACGTCATGCCGCACTCCGAGCGCGATCCGCGCCACCGGGCGCTGTGACGTTCGCCAAAGAGTGCATAGAAGTGCACATACCCTCTCTGCTATGTTGTAGGCCGCGAAAAGACCAAGACACCGAGGGCCGTCCGTGATGGGCGGCCCTCCTGCATACCGGGGTAGGTCGAATGGACTACGAAGAGATCGCGCTCGTCATCACGTCGCGCGCCTCGTGCAGCGACTTTGACACGACGGTCGGGCGAGCCTTCTTCCGAGCCGTGGGCGTACGGCTCTCCGAGCCCGCAATCGCCGGCACGATCGTCTCGTGCGACCGCTACGCCGGCATCGAGGAGCTGATGGCCCAGCGCCACGGCATCGCCTACTAGCACGCGCACGCGCGAGGCGCAGACGGCCGACTGGGGTGGCCATGCCCGCGCGAGCGCGGGAAACCGAAGTCTCGGGTTCCCGCGGCAAACGAAACGGTACCGACAGATGCGTGCGGAACCCGAGGCGATCCCCGGAAAGGGGCACCGCAGGGGGTGGGGGTATCCCCCTCCCCCCGCCCTCGTGGGTACCGGCGGCGGGGTCCCCGGTATCCCTTGCGGAAGGCGACGGAACCGTCCCGGAACCGGAAAGCGGGTCATATCGCTCCAGATGACGTGGATAGCGCGGCCCATGCATCGCCGCAGGCCACGTATCGCGGTCATCTCGCGCGCACGCGCGCGTATCGGAAGTGTCCAGGATACCGGATGCGGAGGTCGAATCGTGGGAAAGCGGGGATCCAGCCGCAGGCGCGAGCGCCTGAGGCGGCACCTGGAGCTCGTCGAGGACGTCTGCTGGCTTGGACTAGAGCCGCTCGACTTCGCTGTGACCGACCCGAACGACATGCGCCACGTCGAGATAGACGAGGAGATACCCGTGAGCCTCGGCGGAAGCCCGCTCGACCCCGAGAACTGCCACCTGGTGTGCCGCCGACACAACCTCGAGAAGGGCAACAGGGTGCTTGCGCGCGGATCCCTGGCGAACAGCCCCGGAGGGGTGCTGTGCGCGGCCGGGCGCGGCAGGTGCGAGACGTCCAGGGAGTGGTTCTAGGTGCCAATCCGAAAGGTCAGCAGCGCGGACGAGGAATACATCCTCGCGCATCGCCGCGACATGTCGGTGCGCCAGATCGCCGAGGCGATCGGCTGCTCGAAGTCGACGGTGCATCGCGTCAGCGAACGCCTGGGGGCAAGGCGCGGCCCGATCGAAGCGCCGCCGACGCCTCCCGCAATCCCGGCGCCCGCAGAGTCGTTCGACGAGGTCGTCTTCCTGCAGGAGCACGCCGGTGTTCTGAGAAACGCGATCAAGAGGTCGGACGGCTCCACGCTCGCGAAGCTGTCGTCCGAGTACCTCAAGACGATCTCGCGCATAACCGAGCTCATGGGCAGTGCCGACGAGATCATCGAGGCAAGGGCAGAGGAGAGCACCATAGATGCCGTCTGTACCGGAATCGCCGGGGCTGGCAAGGCCCCCTAGGATCAGGGTGGCGCCGACCGGCGCCGACTGCTCGTGGGGAGACGCCGCAATCGAGCTCTCCTCGACCTACCTCGTGAGGCCATACGACTGGCAGGCAGACGTCCTGAGATGCTGGCTCGCTAGGTACGGCGACAGGTACGCGTGCAGCACCTGCGGGCTGATCGTCCCGAGGCAAAACGGCAAGTCCAAGGCCGTCGTCGCCGCGCGCATTCTGTTCGGCGCGGCGGTGATCGGCGAGACAATCCGCTACTCGGCGCACCGCGTCGACACGATGCTCGAGGTGTTCGACATCTTCGTCGACATGTTCGGCGACCCGCGAGCTCCCGAGGACGAGTGGACGCGACCGGAGCTCGCGCGCCAGCTGCACGGGCGGGTGCGCAAGTGGAACTTCAACAACGGCCACCAGAAGATCGAGTTCAAGAACGGTGGCTTCATCCGCTTCGTGAGCCGCGCGACGGGCGCCGGCCGTGGCAGCACCGTCGACGTCAACGTCTACGACGAGGCCCAGTACCTCACCGACGAGCAGGTCGCCTCGGCGACACCCAACCAGTCGGCCGGTCCCAGGAAGGACCCGCAGAAGATCTACCTGGGAACGCCGCCGTCCGAGCCCGGCATGACGGCCGACCCGTTCAAGCGCGTGCGCGACGCCGCGCTCGAGGGAAAGCCCAGGCGCTGCTGGCACGAGTGGAGCGTCGGGGAACCCGGAGACATCAACGACCGCTCGCGCTGGTACGCGACGAATCCCTCGCTGGGACTTTCGCTCATGGAGGACGCGGTCGCAGACGAGATAGACGACCTGGGCCCGGTGAAGTTCGCCATAGAGCGACTCGCCTGGTGGCCAGAGACCGTCACGGCCAAGCCGATAAGCGCGAAGCGCTGGAAGGCTGCCGCAGACGACGCGGGCCCGGCCGACGGCGCGATCGAGAAGAGGGCCGTGGGCGTGAAGTTCACGCCCGACGGCACGCGCATGTGCGTGGCGATCGCCGCAAAGACGGCATCCGGCGCGCACGTCGAGCTCGTCGAGGACCGTTTCACCTTCGACGGCGTGCAGGACATCGTCGAGCGCATCGCGGCGAGGAGGGGCGAGATCGCCCTCGTCGCCGTGGACGGCAGGGCCGGCGGCCAGGACCTGGTGGACAGCCTCGTGGCGGCGGGCATGCCGAAGCGGGCCGTGCACCTCATGCAGACATCCGAGGTCGTCGCTGCCGCATCGAAGTCCGTGAGGATGCTCGACGAGGGAAAGCTCACCCACAAGCCCAACGAGAGCCTGGACGCGAGCGCCCTGGGCGCGACAAAGCGAAAGGTCGGCGGCGACGGCTACGGCTTCGGCGGCGACTCCTGTCCCATCGAGTCGGCAGCCGCCGCCACGTGGGCTGTCATGACGACCAGGCGCGATCCGAAGAGGAAGATGAGGGTACTGTGAACAGGCACCTGCTTACACCCGACGAGAACGACCTTTTCAGCGAGATGCTCAGGAACTGGGCAGGCCTGCTGGGGCGCAACCGCGAGCGCATGCGGCATCTCGAGGGCAAGGTTCCCGTACGGGACCTCGGCATATCCATCCCGCCTCCCATGCGCAGGCGCCTGCGGCGATGCTCTGTCATGTGGGCGCGCCAGGCGGTGCACCGTATCGCGGACGCATCGACGATCCGGCGCTTCTCCATGCCGCAAGGCGACGGCATCGGACTCGTCGACGTGCTGGCTCAAAACGACGTCGAGACTCAGTACGACGAGATACAGCCCTCGCAGCTCGCGCACGGACCCGCGTTCTTCACCGTGACCGCCGGCGCGAAGGACGAGCCTCCCGCGCTCGTCGCGAGCTACGACGCAGAGCACGCCACCGCCATCTACGACTATCGCCGCCGCAGGATACTTGCCGGCCTCACGATCGTGGACGTCGACCCGTACCAGCCGGACCGCGCCACGGCCGCGAACTTCTTCGCGCCGGACGGCACGGTCGTCGAGATGGAGCGCAACAGGACCGGCGGCTGGAGAAGCCGCAGACGACGGGGCGCGACGGGGCGCTGCATGATGGTCGCGATGGTCAACGAGCCGACGCGCCTCAAGCCCTTCGGCACGAGCGCGATAACGCCGGCGATCATGAGCCTGGAAGACGAGATGAACCGCGAGGCCGTGCGCATGGCGCTGCAGGCGGAGATCTTCACCGCGCCCACCCGCTGGGTCATGGGGGCGGACGATGACATATTCGCCGACAAGGCACGCTGGGAAGCGTACCTGGGAAGCATCTTCGCCCTGCCGGTCAACGAGGAGGGAGAGGCTCCCAAGACGGGCCAGTACCCCCAAGGCGACATGCAGCCGCACATCTCCTACGTGCGCCAGCTCGCGAACCAGTTCGCCGCCGAGGCCAAGATCCCGATCCACTCGCTGCTCTACACGGACGCCAACCCGGCGAGCGCCGAGGCGATCGAGGCGTCCCGAAACGACCTCGTCGAGAAGGTGCTCTCGGCCAACAGGCGAAACGCGCGCGCCCTGCACGACGTGGCCATGCTGGTCGCATCGATCGTCATCGAGACGCCGGTGGCAGACCTCCCGCACGAGGTCACCAGCCTCGAGGTCAAGTTCGAGAACCCGCAGCACACCACGCTATCGGCCCGCGCCGACGCGGCCCAGAAGACGGCGCAAAGCGTTCCCGGCTTCACGAGGACCCGCGCCTACTGGCGCATGTCGGGATTCGACGAGGACGAGATCGACGAGGTTCTCGGCGACCTCGACCGCATCGAGGCGCAAGGCGCGCTCGATGCGCTTGGCGAGATTGAGGTTCCGGATGAACCCGCTTCGCTATAGGCGCTACAAGAAGGCTGTGGCAAACGTCTCGAAACTTGCCCAGGCAGAACTCGCCCGGTTCTTCAAGACGCTCCCGAATGATGACCCGGACGCAGTGCGCGACGCGCTGTTGCGCGCCGTGCCCGCGATCGTGGGCAAGTACGACAAGATGGCCGCCCTGTGCGCCGCGCAATACTACGAAGCCGAGCGAGCCGAGGCCGTCGGGGGCAGATACCGGGCGACGTTCGCCGCGCCGGTAGATGCCGGCGCAATCGAGCAGGCGGTGCGCTACGCATGCGGTCATCTGTACGCAAGAGAGGGCGAGGCAATTGGCGCAAAACGACGAAGATGAGCGCGAAAGGCACGTTTCCGAGGTTGCCCTAGCGGCCATGTTCGGGTTGCTGTGCAACAAGGTCGACAAGTACGTCAAGGCCCGCGCTCGCAACACGATCGCCGAGAACGCCGGGAGGGACCCGGCAAGGCCGCGCGTCGGGTTCATCGCCGACCCCGGAGCCTGCGAGAACTGCCAGGGCATGGCGGCGGTAGGACCCGTGCCCGCAGACGAAGCCCGCAAGCTCGCCAGGAAGCCGCACCCGAAATGCGACTGCCAGCAGGGCTTGTTCTTCTCCAAGGCGAGGGGCGGGACGGGCAGGCGAAATGGTGGCGGTGCTTCCAATGCCGGTGACGGCAAGTTCCGCGTCCTCGATGACGATAGCATCGACAGGTTGCAGGAAAGGAGCGACATCCTCTATGCGTCGATGACGAACGCCGAGCTCGCGGCGTCAAAGGCCTACACCACTGACAAGAACGGGTTCATCAACGGCTTCCTCTTCGGGAACGCAAAGAACGACAGCATCTGGGACGATGATACGATTCGGGGTTTCATCGAGAACCTCAGGAGCTCCATGACGCGGTTCGAACTCGACGATGACATCACCGTGTTCAAGGGGGTCCCGGCAAGGCACTACGAGGATTGGAAGCTCGGGGAAACCAGGACGTTTTCCGGATTTCTTAGCACGTCGGCGAGACAGGAAATCGCGAGAGAGTACTTTCGGAAGTCGCAGAAAGGAAATGAGGGTGCCCTCATGTTCGAGATCCGCGTCCCGCGTGGTACCATGTCAATGTACGTCGGACGCAACACGAATGCCGAGCTCGGCAACGAGTTCGAGCTCCTCATCGCGAACGGTGCGAGACTGAGACTTCTCGAGAGGTCCGGCGACAGGATGGTCATGGAGGTGACGGGTTTTGAATAAACTATCGCAGATGTATGTCACCAACATGACGCTGGGTGGATCTGACAGCGGGTACCCCGAAGATGACGTCCTGAACATGCTCTCGAAACACGGCGAAATCGTGAGAATCGAGGACGAACCCTGGGACTCCGCCCATCTCGAGAAAGACCCGGAGGTTCGAAAGTACTGCATCACCCGGAAGTATCTCTTCGAGGATGGTCTGGTCGCCTCGCTCGATGCCTTGCGCGCCATGGGATACCCCCCACGCTTCGAGCCGCTCGAGGAGAATCCGGTCGTCCTTGACGCAGCCGAGAACACCAAGGCCGCCTGATTGGCGGCCTTTTTCATTTGGAGATCTGATGGCACAAGATGACATGCACGTGCTGATCTACAAGGCACTCGCCTACCTCTACGACTGCATGAAGCGGGGCAAAGAACCTGACAAGGCGATGCTCTCCTGCACCGGATTTCTGTTCGGCGGAATCCCGGAGCGCTACTGGACCTCGGTTTGGATCCAGATGCTCGACAAGGGTCTCGTGAAAGGCGTCAGCATCGCGCACCACGACGACGAGGTGCACGTCGTCATCATCAATCCAGCGATTACTCTCGACGGTGTCGAGTTCATGCAGGAAAACACCATGATGCGGAAGGCGTTGAAGGTGCTCCAGGACGCAAAGAGCGCCTTACCGTTCATCTAGGCAAGGGATAAGAACCGTTTCACGATGGCACCGTTCGGGTGCCTTTTTCATTTGGAGGAAACCATGCTAATGCACAAGACCATCGTCATCTGCGATAGCTGCGACGAGAAGGCTGTCATTGACTATGCCGGCAGCAAGAGCATATTCGGCAGGTCCGTCCTTGGCGACAGCCCCCTGCCTGATTGGAGCGAGGCCAAGGGTAGGCATCTATGCCCTTCCTGCACGTCAGCGTACGAGGAGCTCAGGAAGAGGCACGAGGAAGAGGAGCGCGAGCTCCTCGGAGTGAAGACCTTCGAGCTCGAACTCTAGTACCAAAACGCGACCAAACCTTTGGTGCCGATCTGGCGCCGCGCATTCCAGGAATCTAGCCGTCCTCCGGGGCGGCTTTTTTTCATGCCCGCGAACAGGCGGGCACCTTACTCATCGCGCGGGAGGCGTACCGCGCGCCGACACCGGCTGGGGCCGGGGAAAGGGGCATGAGGCATGTCCGACAGCACCATCACCTCGCAAGGCGAGGGTACCGCGCAGGCGGGCGGGAGCCAGGCAGCTGGTGGCTCCCAGACGTTCACCCAGGAGCAGGTCAATTCCATTGTCGCCGCCGAGAGGCGCGAGGTCGAGGCCAAGTACAAGGACTTTGCCGAGTACAAGGCCGCCGCCGAGGAGTACGCGCAGCTGAAGGAGTCGCAGAAGAGCGAGCTCCAGAAATCCCAGGACGACCTGGCAGCCGTCACCAAGGAGCGCGACGAGCTCAAGGCGGCAATCGAGCGCAGCGCGTGGGTGAGCGAGGTAGCCGAGCAGACCAAGGTGCCGGCGAGCACCGTGGCCATGCTCTCGGGAAAGACGAAGGAAGAGCTCGTGGAGCAGGCAAAGCGCCTGGCTCCCGATTTCGCCGAGGCGGTCGGAAGCGAGGGCGGCAAGCCCGCCTCGACAGGACCGGACGCAAAGGGCGACTTCATCAACGCGCTCTTCGGATAGAAGGGAAAAACATCATGGCAAGTGCACTCAAGAGCAACGACCTCGTGCTGCCGACCCAGGTCGCCGACGGCATCTGGAAGAAGGCCGTCGACGACTCCGTGCTCGCGCGGCTGGCAAAGCGCCGCCCGCAGAAGTTCGGGCAGGTCAAGCAGATGACGCTCACCGGAACGCCGCGCGCCGAGCTCGTCGGCGAGGGCGAGAACAAGAGCCCGTCGGAAATCGGGTTCGGTGACAAGACCGTCGTGCCGCGCAAGCTGCAGGTCACGGTCCGCGTCACCAACGAGGTCCAGTGGGCAGACGCCGACTACAAGCTCGGCGTGTGGGACGAGATCGAGGATGCCAACGCAAAGGCGCTGGGCCGTGCCCTCGACCTCATCGGCATCCACAAGATCAACCCGCTCACCGGCAGCGTCGCCACGACCGTCTCCGAGGGCATCATCGACTGCACGAGCAGCGTCACGCTCTCCGGCGGCAAGTACGACGAGGCGCTCGAGAGCGCGACCGGGCTCGTGCTCGCGAACGGATACGCCCCCGACGGCATCGCGCTCGACCCGATGTACTCGTACAGCATCGCGATGATGCGCGACAACGACAACCGCAAGCTCTATCCGGAGATGGGCTTCGGGCAGGGCGAGACGTCGTTCGACTGCCTCAGGGCGCTCACGGGCACGACCGTGTCCGGCAAGCCCGAGATCGCGGTGGCGAGCAAGCTGCTCGGCATCGTCGGCTTCTGGGACGCATTCCGCTGGGGCGTGCAGCGCGAGATCCGCGCCGAGCTCATCGAGTACGGCGACCCGGACGGCCTGGGCGACCTCAAGCGCAAGAACCAGGTCGCGATCCGCAGCGAGATCGTGTACGGCGTCGGCATCATGGACCTCGCCGCGTTCGCGCTCGTCAAGGACGCCACGACCGTCGCCGGCGGCGGCAGCGGCCAGGATGGCACCCAGCAGGGCGGCACCGGCCAGGACAACGGCTAGGGGGTGACCATGGCTAACACGTACATAGACAGGCTCACCGGGCTTGCCGTGACGGTCGCGGACGGCGTCGAGCTGCCCGCGGCCCTGTACCGCCGCGCGGGCACCGCTGCAAGCGCCGACCTGCCGAAGCGCGACGTGCTCGTCGCCCAGGCCGAGCGTCTCGGCATCGAGGTGCCCTCCAAGGCGACCAAGCCCGAAATCGCCGCGCTCATCGACGAAGCCGCCATCGGTGCGGCCGTCGAAAGCGAGGCGGCCCGCGAGGCCGTTCCAGCAGGCGTCGCCCCGGGCACGCCCGTCGAGCCTGGCGCCGAAGACACCGGCACCGATGCCGGAGCCGATACCCCGCAAGACGACAACGCCGGCACCGACGCCCCGCAGGGTGACCCGGCCGGCACCGACGAGTAGGGATCCGGGCATGGAACCCTACGCCAGCGTCACGCAGCTCGAGTCCGGCTGGCGAAAGCTCGCGAAAGACGAGGAGGTGCGGGCGGCCGAGCTGCTGTCCCGCGCCTCGGCGTACCTCGCCGCGCTTCTCGAGCGTCACGGGCTATCCGGGTCCGGGCGCGAGGAGGAGCTCGCCATCGTGTGCTGCGACATGGTCCAGCGAAAGATGGAGGCGGCCGCCATCGCGCCGGTCAGCTCGGTCACCCAGCAGGCCGGCTCGTTCGGCCAGACGATCGCCTACGCGCGGCCGGTCGCGAAGGGCTGGAAGCTGTGGCCCGAGGACCTCGAGCTGCTCGGCATCCGCCGCAAGAGCGCCGGGTGCATGCGCATCGCCATACACGGCGCGGGAGGTGAGGAAGTTGACTGGTGAGACCGTGCTCGTCGATGGAGAGGCCGTCGCAAACGTGCTGGTCGAGCCGGGAGACCGCACCGAGGCAGACGACGTCACCGTGCCGGCCGGCACGGTCGTCGCCTACACGCTGCGCTTCCCGCGCGACTTCGAGGGCCCGCTGTCGGATGCCGTGGTCACGGTGCGCGGCATCGAGTGCCGCACGGTCGGCTTCTCGGACCACTACCGTGCCCGCGAGGTCTTCGGGGCGTCGTGGTCCCTTCCCTGGGACATGACGGTGGCCGTTGAGCGCGTCGACGGCGACATGCGCGCCGAGGTCGCGCTCGTGGCCACGTCGTGCTCGTATCGCCAGGGTCGGCCGAACGTGACCGAGACCACGCTCTACGAGGGTCCGGCACAGGCGAGGATGACCGGCGGATCCGAGGGCGTCGCGCCCGACGGGTCGGCAGAGGCATCCGAGATCTGGCGCTTCGTCATCCCGTGGTCCGAGAGGGCCGCATCCGCGCGACCCGAGGCCGCGATCGTGCGCATGGGCGGCGTCGATTACGACGTCACGAGCGTCACCGATCCGGACGGCCGAAAGGCGCACCTCTCCATCGAGGCTGTGCGCCGTGGGTAGCCCGTGCGGCGTCGAGGACCTCGGCGACGAGATCTGCGCGATCGTGCGCGACTACGTGTCGGACGTCGAGCGGTCTTCCGAACGCGACGTGGGCGAAGTCGCCGAGCACGTCGCCGCTGACCTGCGGGCCACCAGCCCGAAGAGGCACGGCGGCTACGCCGGCGGCTGGGCCGCAGAGCCCGACGGCGAGAG
>OGPR01002203.1_pt1 | contig 13934 bp, 8 predicted proteins | sample 1552981 | NCBI WGS metagenome assembly OGPR01 (sample SAMEA2580260, study PRJEB22360) | human gut metagenome | biome: human gut; feature: human-associated habitat; material: faeces | place: Denmark | collected 2008/2010 | reverse complement strand
CGAGTACCAGATGCACCTGCGCCGGATGCAGAACCCCGGCCAGACCTACCGCACCCAGACCACCTACGCTCAGCCCGGCGGGCTGATGCGCTGGTGCTGGAGCATGATCTTGCTCAATCTGCTCTGCAACTGCTGCTGTGGCGGCGGCTGGGGCTGGCGGTTCCGGATGTAAATAAGACAGAAAAAACCTCCCGTGCTGACGCACGGGAGGTTTTTCTTTTGATGTTAATTGATAATGATGGTCCGTGTGATCTTCTCGCAGGAATAGTTGCCGGAGACTGTTGCCGTCTGGGTGTAGATACCCGGCTGCGTCGGGAACTCCGTGGACTTGCTGCTGAACAGACCCTTCTTTTTATAAGTACAGGTGACCTTGGCATTATCGACCACCACGCCGTCCGACTCCAGCAGAGCGCCGACATTGTGTGCCTCAGCCTCGGCCAGCGTCATCCCGGCGGGCAGGTCTTCGGCCCAGTAGAGGCGGACGCCCTCGGTCTTGGGCTTTATCTTGAACATGGCCACACCGGCGGTGTTCAAATCGCCGGATTCCAGCGCCACGGCACCCGCGACATAGCTGCCCGAATCCACAGGCTGCTCATCCAGATAGATGCGGCTGAACGCACCCTCGGGAAGGTAGCGGCGGATGAGCTCGAGGGAGAGCTTCAGGCCCATGGACATATCTTTCAGGGTGGGGATATAGAATTTCAGGGTATCCATCACCTTGACGACCTCATCGGCCACGCCCAGCAGCACACTGACGTCGTTGCCGTCGATAAGCTGTTTGACATAGGCGTAGACATTGAACTCTTCTACCTGATCAGGGGTCTTGGACATCTTGCGGGGCAGGGGTATCATCTTGAGCAGGGTGCGGAGCTTATCGGAGAGCACGAGGGTGACGTAGCCCTTGGCTTCGCCCTTGATGCCCAGTACCACGCCGATATACTGCGCGTCCGCCGGGCGGGTGACTACCGACAGCTCGAACGGGGAGCCATAGACCAGCTTGCCGGTAGCCTGCAGACGGATGGAGACGACTTCATTCGTCTCTTCCAGCCGGGTCTGAGAGGCGCGGGGCAATTCGGTCTCTGCCGAGGCGGCCAGCACCGGGGTCATCATGCTCAGCATGAGGGCTGCTGTGAGAAGCAGCGAAAGCAATCTTTTGGCCTTCATATGGACAAACCTCCTGTATTCATCATCTTCAGCCGGGCGGGCCGCACAGGCTGACACTCCGGCTGATATAATTTTACCGCAAATCCCTGCTGTGGTCAATGACGGGATTCAAGCGTATCCGCTCGCGAAAAGACCGCCGCCCCGGCAGGGCAGCGGCCTCAGGAAATTTTATCGCAGCATCACAGGATGCGCACCCGGACGACGGCGGGGATGGCCGAGAGCTTCGCGGCCAGTGCATCATTCACGGCACCGGTGGCGTCCAGCATGGTGTAGGCCATGTTCTTCTTGCTCTTGTTCACCATGTTCTCGATGTTCAGGCCCGCCTCCGTGGTCAGGGCGGTGATCTGGCTGATCATGCCGGGCTCGTTCTTGTGGATGATGCAGATGCGCTTGCCGCCGGCGCGGGGCTGATGCACCTCGGGCATATTCACCGAGTGGGTGATGTTGCCGTTCTTGAGGTAGTCGCTGATCTCCTGTGCGGCCATGACCGCACAGTTGTCCTCGGCCTCCGGGGTGGAAGCGCCCAGATGAGGCGTGCAGATGACGCCCGGACGACCCAGCAGAGCTTCCGTGGGGAAGTCGGTCATATAGCCGGACACTTTGCCGGTGTCAAGGGCTTCCAGCAGGGCGTCGGTGTTCACCAGCTCACCGCGGGCGTAGTTCAGCAGCCTGACACCGTCCTTGCAGAGGGTCAGCGTCTGGGCATTGATGGTGTCCTTGGTGGTGGGCAGATGCGGCACATGGATGGTGATGTAGTCGCAGAGGGGCAGCATATCATTCAGGTTGACGCAGTGATGGACCTGACTGCTCAGGTTCCACGCAGCATCAATGGAGATATAGGGGTCATAGCCGTAGACCTCCATCCCCAGCTCGATGGCGCAGTTGGCGACGCGGGAACCGATAGCGCCCAGGCCGATGACGCCGAGGGTCTTGCCCTTGATCTCGTTGCCCACGAACTGCTTTTTGCCCTTCTCCACGCTCTTTGCCATGGCGGGGTCACCGGCAAGGCCCTGAGTCCACTGGGCGGCAGCAGCCACATTGCGGCTGCCTGCGATGAGCATACCGATGACCAGTTCCGCCACAGCGTTGGCGTTGGCACCGGGCGTGTTGAACACCACGATGCCCTGCTCACTGCACCGGTCGAGAGGAATATTGTTGACACCGGCACCGGCGCGGGCAATGGCCAGCAGGTTGTCATTGAAGGTGGTGTTCAGCAGGTCGGCGCTGCGGACAAGGATGCCGTCGGGGGCGTCGGTGTCCACCGAGACGTCGAACAGGTTTTTGTTCAGCTTTGCCAGACCCACCGGGCTGATGGCGTTCAGGGTTTTGATGGTGAACATACTTTCCTATCTCCTATACACAAAAACTCATGCATTCTCTTTGCGGAACTTCTCCATGAAGTCTACCAGCTTGTCGATGCCCTCGGCCGGCATTGCGTTGTAGATGGAGGCGCGCATACCGCCCACGAGGCGGTGGCCCTTCAGGTTGACGAAACCGGCGTCTGCGGCCTCGGCGCAGAACTTCTTGTCGAGGTCGGGGTCAGGGCTAGTGAAGGTGACGTTCATGGTGCTGCGATAGCGGTGCTCCACGGGATTGTTGAAGAAGTCCTGACCATCGAGGTAGTCGTACAGGACCTTGGCCTTCGCCTCGTTGATCTTCTGCATATTGGCAAGGCCGCCGATGTCGTTTTCCAGATACTTGAGCACCAGACCGGTCATGTAGATGCACCAGCAGGGCGGCGTATTGTACATGCTGTCCTTGGCCAGCAGGGTGGTGTAGTTCATCATGGTGGGTACATTGTCGGCGGCGTGACCCAGCAGGTCGTCCCGGACGATGGCGATGGCCATGCCGGCGGGGGCGACGTTCTTCTGGACGCCGAAGTAGATGCAGCCGTACTTGGTGACGTCCACGGGCTTGGAGAGGATCATGGAGCTCATATCCGCCACCAGCGGCACACCCTCCACCTGAGGCACCTCGACATACTGGGTGCCGAAGATGGTGTTGTTCTGGCAGATGTGGATGTAGCTTGCATCCTTGTCGTAGTCGATGGCGTTCACGTCCGGGATGTAGGTGAAGTTCTTATCCTTGCTGGACGCGACGATCCTGGCCTCGCCGAACTTTGCGGCTTCCTTTGCGGCCAGATTGGAGAAGTTGCCGGTGACGATGTAGTCGGCCTTGCCGGTGGTCATGAAGTTCAGCGGCACCATGGCGAACTGCTGGGTCGCACCGCCCTGGAAGAAGCCGACCTTATAATGATCGGGAATGTTCATCACCCGGCGCAGGGTGGCTTCGGTGTCGGTGATGATGGCGTCGAACCACTTGCTGCGGTGGCTCATCTCCATCACGCTCTGGCCGCTGCCGCCGTATTCGAGCAGCTCTGCCTGAGCCTGCTTGAGCACCTTTTCGGGCAACATGCTGGGACCTGCGCTGAAATTATAAACTCGTGCCATGACGGATTCTCTCCTTTTCCTCTATCTGACGGCCCGTTCGGGCGTTGTGCTCTGGATTTGTCCGTAGTATAATGGTTTTGAGGGGTGCAAAACAAGAGCATCTTTGCACAAAGTTGAGCCGTCAAAGCCCGGGCGGGCGCACGAAGCGCACAAATGTCCCTGTGCAGAGGACATTTTCAGAGACATTTGTAAAATAGCCAGTGGAGAACCGCATGGCTGCTGGGTTTTCTGCTCTTGTCCTTTCTCCTGATTTTTGCTATAATGGCAGCATCTGAGACAAATGTAAAATCAAGTTTTTTACTCATAAAGGAGAGATGGCCCCCATGTATGGCATCCCGGACAGGCTGAAAGCCCTCTCGGCAGCGGAGGAACAGGTGCTTCTGGCCCTGTGGGACTGCAAACCGCCCGTGTCGCGGCGGGACATCGGTGCGCGTCTGGCCAAAAAAGGCTGGGCCGCCGCCACTGTGCTGAACTTTTTATACCGGCTGGAAGAGAAGGGCTGGGTCACCTGCACCAAAGAGCAGAACCACAACCTCTACGCCCCCACCGTCACCCGCCGGGCCTACGGCGTCTACACCATGCGCCAGCGGCTGGACACCGTCTTTGGCGGCGACCTCGCGCAGGCTGTGCGGGCGCTGGTGAGCGAGAGCGGCTGCTCTCAGAGCGAGCTGGAACAGGCCATCGCCGTGCTGAACGAAAAGCACGCAGAAGCGGAAGAATATGACTTGTATGACCCCTACGGCTGAGCATCCACCTTTATAACACAAAAAGCTCCCTGTTACGGGAGCTTTCGCGTTGCATTCTGTTAAATATTATGATAAGATAGCAGATGAAAATGCGCTGCACATACGGCAGGCGGTTGGCTCCACTTCCGAAAGGAGGTGAGAGATATGCCCATTACTTTGACGCTCCATATTTTTGGACTGGTCTTTACCATCAGAGTGAAAAGCGAAAACCGCCACCCTGGCCGGTGACGGTTTTCTAGTAACATAGAATCCTAGCCCAAAGGGTCAACCGCTTGTCGCAGTGCCTTTTCTATTTGTAGTATAGTGATTTTTTACTGCTTTGTCAAGCATTCGGAGGATATAGGTATGGATTGCAAACTTCGCACCAAAAACTGCGGCGGCTGCCCGATGCTGGCCACCGAATACGCCGCACAGCTCAAAAAGAAAGAGGCCGACGTCCGCGCCCTGCTGGGCAAATACGGCCCTGTCGCCCCCATCCGGGGGATGGAAACGCCCTACCACTACCGCAATAAAGTGATTTCCACCTTTGCCCCCGCTGCCGGTGGAAAACTCACCTCCGGCATCTACGCGGCCCGCACCCACAAGGTGCTGCCGGTGGAAAGCTGCCTTTTGCAGGACGAGGTACTGGACAAGGTGATGCTGGCCGTCCGCGCCGCCGCCAACGCCTGCCGCTACCAGCCCTTCAACGAGGACAAAGGCACCGGCCTGCTCCGCCACTGCCTGCTCCGCCGGGGCGTCGCCACCGGTCAGGTGATGGTGGTGCTGGTCACGGCCCAGCCCGTGCTGCCCGGCGCGAAGAACTTCGTGAAAGCCCTGCTGGCCGAGGCCGAAAAGCGGGGCGTCCCCGTCACCACCGTCGTACAGAACTACAATCCCCGCCGCACCAGCGTCGTTCTGGGCGAGGGCGAAAAAGTCCTTTACGGCAAGGGCTTCATCCTCGACACCCTCTGCGGCAAGACCTACGCTCTCAGCCCCCGCAGCTTCTATCAGGTGAACCCCGTCCAGACCGCCGTGCTCTACGGGCTGGCCGTCGATGCCGCCCACCTCACCGGCAAAGAAGTCGTCCTCGACGCCTACTGCGGCATCGGCACCATCGGCCTGACGGCCTCCGATAAGGCCCGGCAGGTGGTGGGCGTGGAAGTGAACCGGGACGCCGTCCGGGACGCCATCGGCAACGCAAAGCACAACGGCGTGAAAAACGCCCGCTTCTTTGCCGCTGACGCCACCGCATGGATCCGGGAAGCCGCCGACGCGGGCCAGAAGGCCGACGTCGTCTTCATGGACCCGCCCCGGGAGGGCTCGACGCCCGCCTTCATCGAGAGCGTGGCCCGCATGGCCCCGAAGCGCATCGTCTACGTCAGCTGCAACCCCGAGACGATGGCCCGCGACCTCGCTCTCCTGACCCAGAAAGGCTACCGCGCCGAGGGCTTCACGCCGGTGGATATGTTCCCCCACAGCGCACACTGTGAAGTGGTCGGGTCGCTGGTTCGTGTAAAATAAAAGAGGAAAAAAGATATGTCATCGTTTTCTGGCATCAAGAACACCCTGCTGGCCAGCAGGCGGACGAAGAAGCTGCCCCCACCCATGACCCAAACCTGAAAAACAGCAAGGCCCCGGAGCGATATGCTCCGGGGCCTGCTGTCATTTTTTATGGAAAAAAATCATGCTTTCCGGGGCGCTGCGGCGCTTATTTTTTGTCCACAGCTGCAGTGACCACGATGATGCGCACTGTTACCAGATTGCCATTGAAATCGGTCATAGTACCAAGTGCAGTGCCTATGTAGCGGATGTCTGCGGGTTCGCCCTCCAGCTTATCTGCATTCACAGCGTTTTTGCTCAGGATATTATTCATCACATTATAAGCCTGTCCGGCTGTTCCAATCTCATCGGCAAAAACTGATCCGTACCAGACAAAGCGGCTTGTTTCATTTGCGCCGCCCTCATTGATTCCAAGAATCTCCTTGACTTTCTGAGGCAATTCACCCCCCTTCATGTTCCGATCCGACTCGGACAACGCAGCGATAGCTTTTGCCATCGCTTGTTCATCCGTCCGGGACTTAAAGGTATAGGTTGCAAGTGAACCCTTGGCCATGTCATTCAGCGCATCCGCAATGTCCTTGTCATTCACAGCGTTGCCGCCGCAGGCGGTGAGAAGGGTCAGGGCCATTGCACCGGTCAGCACAACGGCCAGCAGTTTTTTCAGCATCTTCATCGGTTGGTTCCTCCATAAAGTAAACGGTGTTTGCCCTGCCTTGACAGGCAGCAGGGTTTATTTTTTTTCATTCTCCCCCCCCCCCCCCTTATATTTGTCAAGGGGACGTTTATTTTTTTGTAAACTGCCACAAATAATCAACCGCTGTTTTGAGTATGCTGCACAAACAAAGCCCCCGGCCGGGAGCGTTCTGGGCTCCGAGGCCGGGGGCGGGAGGGCATGATCTTGCCGGTTCAGAGCCCGAACAGGGCCAGCAGGCGGTGCCACAGGCGGAGGAAGAAATTGCCCTCCGAGGCAGTGTCTGCCGCCGTCTCCCCCCGGGCCGGTTTCGCGGGGGGGGCGCATCCGTTTCGGCGGGCGTCTCGGCGGTCTTGTAGAGGAACTTCACCCGGCTGGACGCACCCTCGGGTACACCGGCAAAGCTGGTGTAGTCGGCGAGGCGGCTGGTCATCTCTTCCACCACAGTCTGCAGGGCGTGGAGCTGGTCGGCGTCCAGCGCACCGGTGAGCTGAGAGATGCCCTCGTCGTTGAACTGCACGAGGCCGCCGCTGAGCTGGTCGGTGCCGTTCTGGAGCTGGAGCACACCGTCATACAGGGCGGATGCGCCGCCGGCCAGCTGAGCGCTTCCGGCCTTGGCGGCGTGTGCGCCGTCAGCGGCCGCAGCCACGCCGTCGGCGTACTGGCCGACGCTGGACACGAAGAGCCGGATCTGGCCCAGATTCTCTTTCAGGGCGCGGACACTGGCCATATCCTCGCTGTTGGCGGTCTGATAGACCAGCTCGTCGTGGATCTTCTGCTGGGCGTCGCTGTCGGTGAGCTTTTTCAGCCAGCCCATGATGAAATCGGGCGAAAAGCTCTGCATCAGGTGCAGAGCGGCCTCAAGGTCGTGGTCGGTCCTGGTGGCCGCGAGGTAGAGTGCGATGTCCAGCTGGCTGGCCTTGAACTGCGGAGCCTGCTCCCAGATGGTGCACACCATCTTTCTGCGGCCTGCCGCCAGCGTCTTGTCGCCCAGCGAGAGGATGTCGTCAATGACGGCTTCATAGGTATCCCACGTCATGGGGGTGTCGATGAGGCCGTTCTCCATGAGGGTCTGGTTGGCGGAGTCCAGCACGCCGTCGGCCACCTGCTGTGCGCCGGAAGTCAGGGCGGCGTTGTTGGACGTCAGGGTGTCCAGCCCTTCCGTCAGCTGGCCGAGGCCGCTGTCCAGCTGGTTGGCCCCCTCCAGCAGAGCCAGCGAACCGGCGGCAAGCTGTGCCGCGCCCGCTTTCAGCTGCGACGCACCGTCCAGAAGCTGGTTCATGGCATCATTCAGCGCCGCGATGCCGTCGGTCAAATCGTTGAGGCTGTCGAGATCGAAGACCTCATCCCCCTGCCCCAGTGCCTCGGCGCTCGCCGCGCAGGCCAGCAGGATCTGAGGCGCCGTCAGCGACTCCACGTCGGCCTCCACGGTCACGCTGTCCTGTAAGTACTCCGTCACGCCGTTCACCTGCTCGGGAAGCAGGCCGTCGAGGGACGCCTTCACGCCCGGCAGGGTGACGAAGGCCGCCACGCTGCTCTTGGCCGCACTTTCCAGCAGGCCGTTCACGGCGTTGACGTTGCCGGCATCCTCGCCCAGCACGACGCCCACCGCCGTGACCAGCGGGGTGACGATGGTGCGCTCCTTGCCGTTCACGGTCACCTTGCCGGTCTCATGGTTGGTCAGGTCGATGGTGAGCACGAGGTGGCCGCTCTTGCCCAGAAGCTCGCTGAGCGGGGCGGTCCTGCCGTCCAGCGTGTAGGTCACTTTGGCAGAGATGGGCAGCTGACGGTCCGTCTCGCCCTTATAGTAGACATCGGTGTCGTCGGTGTTCCAGACCAGCGTATCACCGTTCCGGGTGTACTCGGCGAAGCTCTCGGTGTTCACGATATTTTTCAGGGTGGACCTGTCCTCCACACCGGCGAGGCCGTCGGCATTGTAAAGATGTTCGCTGACGGTGGTCTTGGTGACAGAGCCGTCCGCTGCCATGACGGCATACACCGTCTCATCCTTTGAGAAGGGGGCCTTGGTCGCCGCAAAGGCGGGCTGACAGAGGCTGACCGTCAGGGTCAGGGCAAGCGCCGCAGAGCCAGCGCGGCGCAGAAAATTCTGAGTTTTTCTCATAGCATTCACTCCTTTGCAGCGTTGGGGGCGTTGAGCCAGTGGTAGGTGGTGCGGCAGATGAGGCCGTCCAGCAGCATCAGGCCGGCGGGCAGCACCAGCAGGATGACCACCATACTGATGAGCGCACCCCGGGAGATGAGCATACAGATGCTTTTCAGCAGCTCCACCTTGCTGATGGCCGCGACGCCGAAGGTGGCCGCGAAGAAGGTCAGGCCGCTTGTCAGGATGCTCTGGCTGCAGTGCTCGAGGGCCTGCTGTGCCGCCGCCTTGGGCGAGCGGAGGGCCAGCCGCTCTTCGCGGTAGCGGGTGGTCATGAGGATGGAGTAGTCCACCGTCGCGCCCAGCTGGATGGTGCCGATGACGATGCTGGCGATGAAGGGCAGCGAGTCGTCGATAAAGTAGGGGATGCCCATATTGATGGCGATGGCCGCTTCGATGCTGGCCACCAGCAGAACCGGCACCGACAGGCTGCGGAAGGACAGCGCGATGATGACCAGCACCGCCGCGATGGACCAGATGTTGACATTTTTGAAGTCCTCGTCGGCGATCTCCACGAGGTCTTTCATCATGGCACCCTCGCCGGTGACGAGGCCCTCGGGGTCTGCCTCTTTGACGAGGCGGACCAGCTCGTCCACCTGCGCGTTCAGCGCGTCGCTGCCCGACTTATAACGGCCATTGGCAAGGATGAGCTTGTAACCGCCGTTCCGGACGATGTTCAGCAGCTCGCCGGGCAGAAGTTCCGTCTCAAAGCCCGGGCCGGTGATGGAGTCGAGGCTCACCACCTGGGTGATGCCGTCCACCTTCTTTATCTCATCGCAGAGGGTGGACACCTGAGAGGCAGTCAGCTCCTCCCGGACGAGGATGAAGTGGTTGGTCATCATGCCGAAGTCTTCGCCCAGCTTGTTCGTACCCACGATGCCGGGCATATCCTGCGGAAGAGCGGCAAAAATGTTGTAGTAAATATCGGTCTTGCTCTGGGCCAGCCCGAAGGGGATCATCAGCAGGATGAACACCACCACGACGGGCATCGGGTGTTTGGAGACAAAATGGCTCAGGTGGGTGAGCTTGGGCATAAAGGTGCGGTGGCGGTATTTTTCCACCCACTTATCGAAGAAGAGAATGAGCGAGGGCAGGATGACGATGGTACAGATGACGCCCAGCGCCACGCCCTTTGCCATGACGATGCCGAGGTCTGCGCCCAGCGTCAGCTGCATGGCGCAGAGGGCCAGAAAGCCCGCGATGGTCGTCAGGCTGGACGCCGTGATGGAGCTCATGGTCTTACAGATGGCGTTCTCCATGGCCTCTTCGTTGGAGGCACAGAGCTCCTTTTCCTCGTCGTAGCGGTGGAGCAGGAAGATGGAGAAATCCATCGTCACGCCCAGCTGCAAGACCGCCGCCAGCGACACGGTGATAAAGCAGACCTGACCGAGGAAAATATTCGTGCCAAAGTTATAGACCAGCGGGAAGAGCAGCCCCAGCATGAACAAAAACGGCGTGAGCCAGCTTTCCAGCGAGAGGAACAGCACCAGCAGACAGCCGCCCACGGCGCAGAGCACATACCAGGGCATCTCGCCCATGACCAGCTCTTTGGTGTCGCTCAGGATGACGCTGATGCCGCCGAAGAAGCAATTCTTCCGGAGTATCTTCTTGATCTGGGCCACAGCCTGCATCGTCTCTTCGCTGACGCTGGAACCGCCCAGCTGGACGATGAGGATGGTGGAGTCGTTCTTGCCGAACATAAACTGCTGGACATCCGCCGGCAGCATCTCCGTCGGCACTGCCGGGTCCAGCACGTCGCTGAGCCAGAAGGTGTTCAGCACGTCCGGCACCTCGTCGATCTCGGCCTTCATGGCCAGCAGCTCATTGGTGGGCATCCCCTCCACGGTTATCATGTTGGTGGAGGCCAGATGGTAATCCGTTTCCAGCAGCAGCTGGCCCACGCGGGAGTCCAGCTCCTGAGGCAGGTAAGAAAGGATGTCATAGTTGATGGGCGTGGCGATGGCTCCCACTGCCGCCGGGATGAGCAGCAGGACCGCCGCGATGAGGATGAGCCTGCGCATCTTCACGATGGCCCTCGCTAATTTTTTCATTCATTTCCTCCCATTTTATCGTTCCGAAGAAAAACAACTTTTCTCGTTTTTCCGACACACCTTATTATAGTACACTCACCCGGGGTGTCAAGAGACAGCTCTGCCGACGTTCTGCCTCTCCCTTTGCAAAACAAAAAGCGGGGCGCACAGGTGGTCAAGTCTGTGTGTCCCGCATTTTGTTCTTTTTTTGCACAGGCCGCCGTACCAGAGCGCCCCGCGCTGCGCGCAGGGAAAGCGGAGCAAACCATAAGCCGCTTTCGCCGAAGTTGTTTTTATAGCCAGAGTGTGCCGGATGGACGAGTATTTTTGTCAGCAGGCAAGGCGCTTTTCCGCAGCAATCCTGATGGATTGCAAGGAGAAGCAACGCAGGATGCGGGCAAAAAGGCCGCCTAGACGGTATGCAATGGTTATGAAAGCAACTTCAAAAATAGGAGAATGGAATGGAGGAACCGAATCGCCTCAAAGAGAGTTGCAGGCATCCCTTTGCAGTGAATCGGAGGAGCTTTGGTTAGTTTTAACTAACCTCGCCGTGACAACAGGATACCATAGTTTGTCATGACTGTCAAGCCCGTTTTTCAAATTTTCAAAAAATTTTTCTCCAGCGGCCTCCATGAGCATTTTTCATAACAAAAACCGCCATCTCTTGTAGAAAATCCACAGGTTCCCTCTTGCTTTTTCTGAGAATCACTGTTATTATATTGTCAGGCCGTTGCAGTCGGACTCGATTGCCTGTCTGCAGCGGCTCATAAACAGCGCAGGGGTTGCCATCCAAATACCTCTGCGCCCTGTACCACCCTGTCTTTCAGAAACCGCAATCGGCGGCTTTTTTAAGACGGAACAGTTAGACTGCTCTAACTAATTATTGCAAAGCAGATTGGTCGGAGCGTCAGGAACGGAGCAAGGAGGTTCCAATGATCGATTTTGAACAGTGGGAAGGCTTTGAGGGCCGCATCTGGAAAGAGGAAGTCAACGTCCGCGACTTTATCCAGAAGAACTACACCCCTTATGACGGCGACGAGTCTTTCCTGGCTGGCCCCACCGAGGCCACCGATAAGCTCTGGGGCGCACTGCAGAAGCTGCAGAAGGCCGAGCGTGCCAAGGGCGGCGTGCTGGATATGGAGACCGAGGTCGTCAGCGGTCTGACCGCATACGGCCCCGGCTACATCGACGAGAGCCTGAAAGAGTTTGAGCAGATCGTCGGCCTGCAGACCGACAAGCCCCTGAAGCGTGCATTCATGCCCTACGGCGGCATCAAGATGGCGGAGCAGGCCTGCACTACCTACGGCTACCAGCCCTCTGAAGAGCTGCACAAGATCTTCACCGACTACACCCGCACCCACAATCAGGCTGTGTTCGATGCCTATACCCCCGAGATGAAGACCGCCCGCCACACCCACATCATCACCGGCCTGCCCGACACCTATGGCCGCGGCCGTATCGTCGGCGACTACCGCCGTGTGGCACTGTACGGCATCGACGCCCTCATCAAGTTCAAGCAGGAAGACTTCGCCAACTGCGGCGACGGCACCATGACCGATGACGTCATCCGCCTGCGCGAGGAGATCGCACGCCAGATCAGCGCCCTGAAGGGCATGAAGAAGATGGCCGAGGCCTACGGCTGCGACATCTCTCAGCCCGCCAAGACCGCCAAGGAGGCCTGCCAGTGGCTGTACTTCGGCTATCTGGCCGCCATCAAGACCCAGAACGGCGCCGCTATGAGCGTGGGCCGCATCTCCACCTTCCTCGACATCTATATCCAGCGCGATCTGGACAAGGGCATCCTGACCGAGAGCGAGGCTCAGGAGCTCATCGACCACATGGTCATGAAGTTCCGCATGGTCAAGTTCGCCCGCATCCCCAGCTACAACCAGCTGTTCTCCGGCGACCCCGTCTGGGCAACGCTGGAAGTGGGCGGCATCGGCATGGACGGCCGCAGCATGGTCACCAAGAACTGCTACCGCTTCCTGCATACCCTCGAGAACATGGGCCCTGCACCGGAGCCGAACCTGACCGTTCTGTACTCCTCTGCTCTGCCTGAGAACTTCAAGAAGTACGCCGCCAAGGTGTCCATCAACACCAGCTCCGTCCAGTACGAGAACGACGACGTCATGAAGCCCGTCTGGGGCGACGATTACTCCATCTGCTGCTGCGTGTCTGCTACCCAGACCGGCAAGGAGATGCAGTTCTTCGGCGCACGCGCCAACCTGGCAAAGTGCCTGCTCTACGCCATCAACGGCGGCGTGGACGAGAAGAGCCACGAGCAGTGCGGTCCCAACTACGCCCCCATCACCGGCGAGTACCTGAACTACGACGAGGTGCTGCCCAAGTACGTCCAGATGCTGGACTGGCTGGCCGGCCTGTACGTCAACGTGCTGAACCTCATCCAGTATATGCACGACAAGTACTACTACGAAGAGGCTGAGATGGCCCTCATCGACACCGATGTCCGCCGCACCTTCGCCACCGGCATCGCCGGCTTCTCCCACGTCATCGACTCCCTGAGCGCCATCAAGTACGCCAAGGTCAAGGTGGTGCGTGACGAGAGCGGCCTTGCCACCGGCTTTGAGACCGAGGGCGACTTCCCCAAGTACGGCAACGACGATGACCGCGCCGACGAGATCGGCGTGTGGCTGCTGCGCACCTTCCTGGAGATGATCAAGAAGCGCCACACCTACCGCAACTCCGAGGCTACCACCTCCATCCTGACCATCACCTCCAACGTGGTCTACGGCAAGTACACCGGCGCTCTGCCCGATGGCCGTGCCGCCTTCACCCCGTTCGCACCCGGTGCAAACCCCAGCTACGGCGCAGAGCAGAACGGCCTGCTGGCCTCTCTGAACTCCGTGGCCAAGCTGCCCTACCACTGGGCTCTGGACGGCATCTCCAACACCCAGACCATCAACCCCGATGCTCTGGGCCACAGCGAGGGCGAGCGCGTTGAGAATCTGGTGCAGGTCATGGACGGCTACTTCGACCAGGGCGCACACCACCTGAACGTCAATGTCTTCGGCAAGGAGAAGCTCATCGACGCTATGGAGCACCCCGAGAAGGAGGAGTACGCAAACTTCACCATCCGTGTCTCCGGCTACGCCGTCAAGTTCATCGACCTGACCCGCGAGCAGCAGATGGACG
>OGPR01002201.1_pt1 | contig 13939 bp, 16 predicted proteins | sample 1552981 | NCBI WGS metagenome assembly OGPR01 (sample SAMEA2580260, study PRJEB22360) | human gut metagenome | biome: human gut; feature: human-associated habitat; material: faeces | place: Denmark | collected 2008/2010 | reverse complement strand
GTTCCGCCGCTCTTTGGATTCTTCCCGGCAGGGCACTGGAAAATGGGGTGCCCTGATGAAAACGAAAGATGGCGTCATGAGGCTCTGATATTTACAGTGCCTGACTAACGTGGTACAATCATAAAAAGCAATATCCGGTGTGAGGATTTTGAACTATGAACTTGTGCTTTAACCAATCGCTTGGACTTGGATATAAAAGCAATTCACAGAAAATCCGTGTAATGAGTGAAAGCTGGGTCAACGACAATATTTTTTGCCCGGTATGTGGAAACGCTCGAATTTCAAAATTGGAAAATAACCGCCCTGTTGCAGACTTTCAGTGTCCATCCTGTGGGGAAATCTTTGAGTTGAAAAGTAAAGATGGAAGAATTGGAAGAAAAATATCGGATGGTGCATACGATACCATGATAAGTCGCATAACCAGTATGACAAATCCCGATTTGTTGGTTATGCACTACTCCTCTTTACAGGTCGTCGATTTAACAGTTGTTCCCAAATTCTTCTTTACACCTACAGTAATCGAAAAGAGAAAACCGTTATCGACAACTGCCAGACGTGCTGGATGGGTCGGTTGCAATATTTTGTACGGTGATATTCCAGAACAAGGGCGAATCCCTATTATTGAAAATCAGAATTTCCGCAGTAAGGATCGTATCGTACAAGACTATGCAAGAATCAAACGTCTGCAAACGGGATCTATTGAAAAGCGTGGATGGCTGTTTGATGTACTCAACTGTGTAAACGCTATCCCGACGAAAGATTTTTATCTGAAGGATATTTATGTGTTTGCAGACAAACTGAAGATTCAGCATCCCGACAATCAAAACATTGAAGCGAAGATTCGCCAACAGATGCAATTTCTTCGGGATAAAGGGATGATCGAATTTCTGGAACGAGGTCATTATCGTAAGATATAGCGAGGATTCTTTGCTTTCTGACGCTGGTAAAATAGGTCATCAAGGCGAACCGCTACACCATTACCATTTCCTGCGGCAAGCTGACCACCGGCGTGACGGTGCCGGAATGGACGGCTGTGATGATGCTGACCGGGTCGGCAAGCACGGCTGCGTCCGGCTATATGCAGACCATCTTCCGGGTGCAGTCGGCAGGGGTGCTGGACGGCAAACAGAAGGAACGCTGCTACGTCTTTGACTTTGCCCCGGACCGTGCCCTGAACGTGATTTCTGAGGTCAACCGCATTACCAAGCGGGGTCGAACCAACGAGGAGCAGAACCGGGCGGCACTGGGCGAGTTTTTGAACTTCTGCCCGGTGATTGCAGTGGACGGCACCCAGATGACTGCATACAGCGTCCCAGAATGATGCGGCAGATCAAGCGTCTGACGGTGGATAGAGCCATCAAGAGCGGCTTTGACGATGAATCGGTCTACAAACAGGACACCGGCATCGTCATGGACGAGGACGATGTGCAGCTGTTCCATACCCTGTCGGACAAGCTCAGCGAGCAGAAAGCCGCCAAAAAGGAAACCAAAGTCCACATCAATCATCAGGGGCTGACGGGCGAGGAATACGAAAAGGCGGACAAGATCTCCAACAAGCCCAAGCGGGAGCGCACCAAAGAGGATGATGACCTGCTCAAGAAACTGCAAGAGCAGAAGAAAGAGCGGGAAAAGGTCATCCGGCTGCTGCGGAATGTGTCCATCCGCCTGCCTCTGCTGATTTACGGTGCCAAGGTGGATTTGACCGAGAGCATCAAGATGGCAGACTTCATCACGCTGGTGGATGAGGAATCCTGGCAGGAGTTCATGCCCAAAACCGTGGACAAGCCCCTATTCCGCAAGCTGCTGAAATACTACGACGAGGATGTGGTCAGCGGGGCGGGTCTGCGTATCCGCCGCATGGCAAAGGCTGCGGACGAGCTGCCGCCCACCGAGCGTGTGAAGCGCATTGCCGAGATCTTCAGCCACTTCCGCAACCCCGACAAGGAAACCGTTCTGACCCCGTGGCGGGTGGTGAACCTTCATCTGAGCAACATGGTGGGCGGCTACTGCTTCCTCAACGAGCAGTTCGATCCACAGGAGGTTCTGGAGGAGCCTCGTCTGGTGGATCAGGGACAGATCACGGAGGACATCTTCCTCAACCCGGAGGCAATGAACTCCAAATCTGGCTTGTATCCCTTGTATATGGCATACAGCCTGTATGCCATGAAGCTGCCCGGCCCGGAGGACAAGCTGCCGCTGGAGCAGACACAGGCTCTCTGGCAGGAGACCGTGGAGCAGCAGATCTTTGTTCTGTGCAAGACCCGGATGGCAGAAAGCATCACCCGGCGGACGCTGGTGGGCTATCAGGATTGGACGGTCAACACCACTTACATTCCGCACCTGCTGGAACGGATGGAAAACGACCCGCAGCGTCTGGCAAAGAAGCTGCAGCGAACCGATACATGGGGAAAGGAGGGACAGCCCATGAAATTTGATGCCATTGTGGGCAATCCGCCATATCAGGAGGATACAGGCGGCGGCAGCGCAGCCAATGTGGCGGCGAAACAGGCACGCCCGGTTTATAACCTGTTTGTGGATCAGGCAAAAACCATGCAGCCCCACTATATCTCCATGATTATGCCAACACGCTGGTATGCTGGCGGCATCGGTCTGAACGATTTCCGCAATGAGATGCTGAACGATCCGCATCTGATCAGGCTGACGGATTTTGTGAACTCCAAGGACTGCTTCAGTACCGTGGATATTGCAGGCGGCATTTGCTATTTCCTGTGGGATCGGGACAAGGAGGAGGTCTGCGAGGTTACAAACGTCAGCGGTTTGGAACGCCATACCATGCGGCGCAACCTCAATGAGTTTGGGGAAATCTTCATTCGGTCGAATGAATCACTGTCCATCATCCATAAGGTTCTGAGCCGTTCGGAACACTTCCTGACCGATCGGGTGTAGCCCATTGATGCCTTTGGCTTCCCCTCTGCGGCTCGTGGTGAGAAAGAACCCTTTGATGGTTGCGTTTCCCTTATTCACAGCCAAGGCACCGGCTATATTAAGAGAAGCGATGTCAAGAAAAATGCGGAGCTGATCGACAAGTACAAGGCAACGATTTCCATTCTGGTTCCCTGCAATGGTGAGGTTGGTATTGACCCGTCCAAGGGCTATAAGGCAATCACGACACCCCGAATTGAAGTTCCGGGTGAGGTAAACACCTTCTCCTATCTGGTTCTGGGTGCATTCGATACCGAAGCAGAAATCAAAAACTACAAGCAGTATCTGATGTGTAAGTTTACGCGCTTCATGCTGCGTCTGACCTATTCTTCCATGCACATTGCAAGAGCAAACTTTATCTTTGTGCCCGATCAGAATTTTACAGAAGAATGGACGGACGAAAAGCTGTACAAGAAGTATGAGCTGACGGAAGACGAGATTGCGTTTATTGAGAGTACGATTAGAGTAATGGAATAAAGGAGTTGTTTTATTATGAGTGATATGTATGAGCAGTTGAAAATGGATACGGAAGATCCGATGCCAGAGGATAAATTTGATAGTAGTGAACCTTATAATGAACAGGAAGAAGATATTTCAGGGCTTGATAAACTGGATATATCTTCTATGGCGGTGAGTGGAGCAGATTGGACTGCTGATACGATTGTTAATCAAATTCATAAAGGCAACATTCTTCTTTCGCCACATTTTCAAAGAAGAGATGCTTGGAATGCTAAAATGAAAAGCAGATTTATTGAATCGCTTTTTCTTGGACTTCCGATTCCCCAGATTATCCTGGCAGAAAAAAAGGATAAGAAAGGAACATATATCGTAATTGATGGAAAGCAGCGTCTTTTGAGTCTGCAACAATTTGTGGAAGGCGATGAAGATGGGAAAAAGCTTAAACTTGTTGGATTGGAAGTAAAAGAACATCTGAACAAGATGACGTATGAGGATATTCAAGGTAGTGAATATTGTGATGAAATAGATGCGTTTAATAATCAGACAATCCGAACGGTTGTTATAAAGAATTGGCCTTCTGTCGAAGTCCTTTATCTTCTCTTTTTGAGATTAAACACGGGAAGCGTTAAACTTTCTCCGCAGGAACTTAGGCAGGCATTATATCCGGGTAAATTTATAAATTATGTAAACGGTATTTCTTCCACTTGTACGGAATTAAAACAAATGCTAAATATTAAAAAGCCAGATTTCCGTATGAGAGATGTGGAAATTCTAATCCGATACTTCGCTTTTGTAGTGTTCGCAAAAGACTATTCGGGTAGTATGCAGCAGTTCTTGGATAACACTTGCAATGAACTAAATAAAGCATGGGATAATAGATATACGGAAATTGAAAATCTTTATGAGCAATTCCAAATGGCTGTGCAAATAACCTTCAATATTTTTGGTAAAGACGCTTTCCACAAATTCAAGGCAGGAAATTATGAAAACAAAATAAACCGTGCTGTTGCAGATATTATGCTCTTCTATTTTTCTAATCCAGACATTCGCATGGCCGTTCCAGGACATGAAGAACAAATTAAATCGAGATTTGAAATACTTTCAACTGGGAGAGTGGAATTTTTAAGTGCCATTGAAACAACCACTAAAAGTATACAATCTGTGAAAGAACGCTTTAATACTTGGGCAAATGCTTTAAGCGAAGAACTTGGCGTGAAAGTAGAATCTCCTTATAGTGAAAACTAACGAGGATGAATGCTATGGCAACGGAATATTATAGAAATCTTTGTGAGCGATTTGAAAAATTACAAAATGCGTTCTTGCCAGAAGAGTTTTCACCGACAGGTGAGTACGAAGACATTGTTTATGAACATACAAGGGCATACAAAGTTTTAACCCACGCAGAACTGGAATATTATTTTGAGGAGGCTGCGAAAGCTATTGCTCAAAAAGCATTAAGAGAGTGGCGTTCTTCCAATCAAGTATCAAAACCGTTGTTGGCACTCGTTGCATATTATCCGGGTGCTTTTGAACCGTTACCTGAACTTTCTAACGGAAATCATGTTCAAATGGATTTAGAACAGCGCATTAGTACCTCATTCACAGCGTATTTCAGCTATGTCAATTCAGAGAACCATGGAATAAAGGAGAAAAATTTAATTCATCTTTTTCTTCCAATTGGGATAAGAATCGACGAATTACCGCATGACCTGCTGATCTCTGCGAATAACTATGGATCGATGCGAGGTGCGATTGCACATTCTACGAGAGCACAGCAAATGTTGCAACCAGAAGAGGTAAAGAGAGCGGCAGACGAAATATTGGAAAATGTAACTTTTTTGGATGACTTATTGGAACCTTATCTATTGCCGCCGGTGCCGCCGGCTGAAACGGCTGGTGAAAGTGAATGAATTTGTAAGAAAGGAGGCCCCAACCATGACCGAACAAGCACTCCGTAAAATGATTGCTGTGGGAGAAAGTACCCGGCAGGAGTTTAAGTCGTGGGTGAAGTGCAAAGACTACCGGCAGCGGAAAGAGCTTGCGGTGAAAAGTGCGGTTGCGCTGGCAAATACAAAGGGCGGCGTTCTGCTGTTTGGCGTGGAGGATGACGGCACCATTACGGGCTACCCTAAAAGCGACCCGCAGGCACTGATGGAAGCCATCTACGATATGACTCGGCCCAGCCTGTTTACCGATAAAGAGCTAGATGCAATGTTTGCGTAAAACAGGATAGCTGAAAATAAGCAAAGCCCACAAGCTGGATATAAAATCCGGTCTGTGGGCTTTACCATATCAGGAGTAATATTTCTGTGTGTGGCTGGCCGGGACGAAGGGCTTCTGGAACTCAACGGCAAGACCTATATGCTGTCCCTCAAGGTCTACGAAACGGTGAAAACCGATGTGGCCTATGTGCAGGATAAGACGTTCAGCCAGCTTCAGGCCAAAAGCCGGATCATGGAGTATCTGCAGCATAAGCCGTCGATTACGAATCAGAAAGCTCAAGAGCTGTGTGGGTTTAACAAGAATCAAACCTATTATATCCTGCATCAGATGTGCAAGGACGGCATCTTGCAGCCTGATGGCGTAGGCCGAGGGACAAAGTACAAAAGCGTGATGTGAAAATTTACGCTGACTTTTACGCTGAAAGTTTGATTTGCGCTGAATTTACGCTGACTTGGCATGGTTTACGCTGAATTTACGCTGAGAAACGCGCGTTGCGCGATTAGCGATTTTGCCGCGCGTTTTCTAAGGCTCGATCTTCCAGCCTGCCGTGCTCACACCCCAGCGGGATCATCGAAAAAGGGTCCCAGCCGGTCTGAAAATGCAGAATGCCCACCCATCTGTGGAAAACCACAGTGGGTGGGCATTGTTTGCCGTCAAGTCGTTGTCGGATGAAGTGTTTTTTGGTTTGTCCGGGAGTAAGCACACAGGCGGCTTTGCTTATGCTGTCAGTGGCACCCGCCCCCGCAGTGGGAGCCGCAGCTGTGGCCCTCGTCGTGGTCGTGGTGGGTGCAGTGGATGTCCGGGTCGAGGACCAGCTTCCCGGCCAGATAGTCGGCCACGGCGGCGTCTGCGGTGCCGGAAAGGCCGCCGAACAGCTGGATGCCGGCCTGCATCAGCGCCACCTGCGCGCCGGTGCCGATGCCGCCGCAGAGCACGACGTCTGCGCCATGCTGTACGAGAAAGCCCGCCAGTGCGCCGTGGCCCTGACCATTCGTCGGGATGACCTCGGTGCGCAGGAGCTGGCCGTTTTCGGCCTCATAGAACTTGAACTGTGCGGAGCGGCCAAAGTGCTGGAACACCTGACCGTCTTCGAATGGGACTGCGATTTTCATGAGAACATCTCCTTTACTGCTTGTTTTGTACAGCCTCCCGGATGCTCTTTGCCAGCTTTTTGGCGTCCAGAGGCTTGACGAGACGGCCATTCATGCCGCGCACGAGGCCGGCATAGTTGACGACGCGGGCCGTACCCTGTATCTTGCCCACCAGCACGAGGACACCGAAAAACAGGCTGATCAGGATGGCTGTGAGAAGGACGGTGAAAAGCTGGATGATATGTTGAAATTTCACAAGTGGTGCGGGTCTGCCGCGGCTCATAGTTCTCCGCTTTCGAGCTTTCTGCGCACCTCGTGGAGCGAAGCACACTCGCAGGTATAGATCCTGCGCATCTCGTCGGTGGCGGGCGAGAGGTCGGGGACCATCACGGTGACAAAGCCCCCTGCCGCGCCGGCCCGGACGCCGTTGTAGCTGTCCTCGAGCACCATCGTCTTTGCAGGCTCGGTGCCGAGTTTCTGCGCCGCCAGCAGGAAGATGTCCGGCGCGGGCTTGGAGCGGGTCAGGTGCTCGCCCGAGATGACGGCCTTGAAGTAATGGCCGAGGCCCCAGTGTTCCAGATGTCCCTCGATGACGGTCATGGGGCTGGAAGACGCCACCGCCATGGGGATGTGATGTTCGTCCAGCCAGACCAGAAGCTCGTCGAGGCCGGGCATTTTGGGGACAGGCTTGTTGAAGGCTTCATAGGCCAGCCGGTACAGCTCCTCCACGATGCCCATGGCGGGGCAGTCCTCGCCGTAGAAGCGCCGTAGCACGTCGCAGCTGCCAGCCTTGGTGGTGCCGCGGGCAGCCTGCGAGAGGCCGTCCTTGCAGGACAGGCCGAATTTTGCCAGTGCCGGCTCCCAGCAGATGTTCCAGATGCGCTCGGTGTCGAACATCAGCCCGTCCATATCAAAAATAACACCCTGTATCATAACGCAAGCTCCTTTTGGCGAAAAATCTACACACATACTCTATTGTACCATGTTTTTCCGCTTTTGAACACCGATAAGGTCATAATTTGTGGCAACTTGACTGCCCCAAAGATGAAACATTTTTCGGTTGCTTGCAAATCCGTTTCACGGCATTATAATAGAAAACAACATTCGGCATATTTGGCGCAGGGCGTGCAGCCCGCGCGGCGCTGTGTGAGATCAGAAAAGAGGGAAATTTATCATGTTGGACATCAAGATCACTCGTACTACCTGCCCGAAGGAAAAGCCGCAGGACGAGTCTAAGCTGGGCTTTGGCAAGAAGTTCACCGACCATATGTTCGTTATGGACTACACCGAGGGCGAGGGCTGGCATGACGCCCGCATCGTCCCCTACGCACCCTTCCAGCTGGACCCCGCTACGGTCGTGTTCCACTATGCACAGGAGATCTTCGAGGGCATGAAGGCTTACCGCACTGCGGATGACACCATCCAGCTGTTCCGCCCCGAGTGCAACGCAAAGCGTATGCAGGACTCTGCTGACCGTCTGTGCATCCCCAAGATCCCTGTTGAGGATTACATCCAGGCCGTCGAGGCTCTGGTGGATGTGGACCGTGACTGGGTGCCTCACTCTGACGGCGCTTCCCTGTACATCCGTCCCTTCGTGTTCGCAAACGATGTGGGTCTGGGCGTCCACGCTTCCAAGCACTACATCTTCTGCATCATCTGCGCTCCGTCGGGTGCTTACTACGCCGAGGGCATCAACCCCGTGCGCATCTACGTCGAAGACGAGTACATCCGTGCCGCTCCCGGTCTGACCGGCTTCACCAAGTGCGGCGGCAACTACGCTGCTTCCATCAAGGCCGGCGAGCTGGCTGAGGAGCAGGGCTACGCTCAGGTGCTGTGGCTGGACGGCGTCGAGAAGAAGTACGTCGAGGAAGTCGGCAGCATGAACATCATGTTCAAGATCGACGGCAAGGTCTACACCGCCGCCACCGTCGGCACCGTCCTGCCCGGCGTCACCCGCCGCAGCTGCATCGAGCTGCTGAAGGACTGGGGCTATGAGGTCGTCGAGGGCAAGATCGCCATTGCCGACATCATGGCTGCTGCCCGCGAAGGCAAGCTGGAAGAGGTGTTCGGCACCGGTACCGCCGCTGTCGTCTCCCCCGTCAAGGAGCTGGTCTGGAAGGGCGAGCACGCCTACATCGGCGACGGCAAGATCGGCCCTGTCACCCAGAAGCTGTACGACACCATGACCGGTATGCAGTGGGGCAAGATCCCCGATACCAAGGGCTGGATCGTTCCTGTGGAGAAGAAGTACTAAGAGCTGAAAGGCTTATAAACGCCGCCCGGCTGTACGCCCGGCGGCGTTTGCTGTATCCGGTGCGGATTGCAATTCTCTGCCGCGGGTGATACACTTAAAGTACATCTGAAAAACGAGAGGGAATGAGAAGATGATAAAGAAGTGGAGCATCCGCTACCCCGCTGTGGGCGGCGAAGAAGAGCGTCGGGCCTATGTCTATCTGCCCACCATGTACGAGGCTGACCCGGACCGTCGGTATCCGGTGCTGTATATGTTCGACGGGCAGAACGTGTTTTTCGACGAGGACGCCACCTACGGCAAGAGCTGGGGCGTGGCGGATTATCTGGACTACACCGATACGCCCCTCATCGTGGCGGCGGTGGAGTGCAACGCCGGTGCCAACAATGAGCGTCTGGTGGAGTATTCGCCCTACCGCTTCGACGATAAGCAGTACGGCCACTTCGACGGCAAAGGCAAGGACACTCTGAACTGGTTCGTCCACGAGTTCAAGCCCTACATCGACGCCAACTACCGCACCCAGCCCGACCGGGCTCATACCTTCATCGGCGGCAGCTCCATGGGCGGCCTCATGAGCCTGTACGCTCTTTTGCAGTACAGCGATGTGTTTGGCCGTGCGGCGGCGCTCTCGCCCTCGCTGTGGGTGGCTCCGGAGGCGCTGACGGCGCTGGTGGGCCGCTGCAAGCTGGCCCCGGGTACCGTGCTCTACATGGATTACGGCTCCAGAGAGATGGGCAACCACGACGGGATGCGGAAGGGCTTCGGCGAGATGTGCAGCAAAATCTTTGCCCGGGGCATCAACCTGACGGCCCGCGTCGTGCCGGGTGGAAACCACAGCGAAGCCAGCTGGGAAAAGCAGCTGCCCTTTGTGTTCCACACCCTGATGTACGAGCTTGATTGAACCAAACGGAGGAGGAAAGCATATGGAGATGCAGTATTTCAAGGAATACAGCCCGGCGCTGGGCCGGGAGATGGAGTGCAAAGTCTATGGACACGGGGGACGGCCCATGCTGTACATCCCCTGTCAGGACGGCCGCTTCTTCGACTTCGAGGACTTCCACATGGCCGACACCCTTGCACCCTGGATCGAGTCGGGCCAGCTCATGGTCATGTCCATCGACACGCTGGACAAGGAGACCTGGTCGGACACCAATGGCGACCCTTACTGGCGCATCCGCCGGTATGAGCAGTGGCTGCATTATATCGTGGATGAGGCTGTCCCCAAGTTGCGCTATCTGTCCAAGGAGCGCAACGGCTGGGATGACCTGCCCGGCGTCATCGCCTTCGGCTGCAGCCTCGGCGCGACCCACGCGGTCAACCTTTACCTCCGCCGGCCCGACATCTTCTGCGGCTGTCTGGCCCTCAGCGGCATCTACACCGCCCACTACGGCTTCGGCGACTACATGGATGAGCTGGTGTATATGAACTCTCCCGTGGACTATATGCGCAACTTCCCGGAGGATCACCCCTATATGGAGCTGTACCGGAACCAGAAGGCTGTCATCTGCTGCGGTCAGGGCGCATGGGAGCAGCCCGACACCACCTGGATGCTCAAGCGCATCTTTGAGGCAAAGAACATCCCTGTCTGGGTGGATCTGTGGGGCCACGACGTCAAGCACGACTGGGATTGGTGGTATAAGCAGGCGGTTTATTACATGCCGTATATTTTGGGGTGACGAAAGGCTCTCCCCTTGGGAGAGCTGGCGCGTGAGCGCCTGAGAGGGCAAGGACGCTGACCGGAAAATATGGAGACGGTGATAGTTTCGCTCTGACAAAGGGCCTGCTTATCGCTGTGCGGAGGTGCTGTTTTACCGGGCTTGCCCTCTCCGTCACCTGCGGTGACACCTCTCCCAAAGGGAGAGGCTTTAAGGTGCCTCTTTGCGGGAGGCAGCAAATAGAGGATATTCAAGGAAAGAAGACGCGAAATTATGCAGAATTTTATTTTTATCTCCCCGAACTTCCCGACGAACTACTGGCAGTTCTGCCGGGAGCTGAAGAACGACGGCATGAATGTGCTGGGCATCGGCGACCAGCCCTACGATGAGCTGAAGCCGGAGCTGAAGGACAGCCTGAACGAGTACTACAAGGTCGGCAGCCTCGAGAATTACGACGAAGTCTACCGCGCTGTGGCCTTCTTCATCTTCAAGTATGGCCGCATCGACTGGCTGGAGTCCAACAACGAATACTGGCTGGAGCGGGACGCTGCCCTGCGCACCGACTTCCACATCACCTCCGGCTTCCAGACCGAGGATATGCCCCGCATCAAGTACAAGAGCAAGATGAAGGAGTACTACCGGAAGGCCGGCATCGCCACTGCCCGCTACCACATGGTGGACGATCTCAACGGCTGCAAGGCTTTCATCAAGCAGGTGGGATACCCTGTGGTGGTCAAGCCCGACAACGGCGTGGGCGCTTCCGATACCCACAGGCTGTCCAATGACGAAGAGCTGAAGACCTTCCTCGCCTGCAAGGCCAAGGATCACCCGGACGTCTCCTACATCATGGAGGAGTTCGTCCGCGCCGAGGTCAACAGCTACGACGCCATCATCGACGCCTCCGGAAACCCCATCTTTGAGGCCGGGAACGTCAGTCCCATGTCCATCATGGACATCGTGAACGACAACGACAACTCCATCTACTACATCATTAAGGACCTGCCCGAGGACACCCGCGCCGCAGGCCGTGCCGCCGTCAAGAGCTTCGGCGTCAAGAGCCGCTTCGTCCACTTCGAGTTCTTCCGGATGACCGAGAACCAGGCCAGCATGGGCGAGAAGGGCCAGATCGTGGCCCTCGAAGTCAATATGCGCCCCTGCGGCGGCTTCACTCCCGATATGATAAACTTCGCCCGCTCCACCAACGTCTATAAGATCTGGGCCGACATGATCGCCTTCGGCGGCACCGATATGCCCGTAGGCGAGCACTACTACTGCCCCTTCGCCGGCCGCCGCGACGGCAAGAACTTCGTGTACAGCCATGAGCAGATCATGCAGAAGTACCAGAAGAACATCAAGATGGTGGACCGCATCCCCGACGCCCTCTCCGGCGCGATGGGCAACCAGATGTACGTCGCCACCTTCTCCACCCGCGAGGAGATGGAGCAGTTCTACTCTGATGTTCTGGCCGTCACCGACGGCGATGCTGCCGCCGCACAGGCCGCGCTTTCCCAGGTGCTGGCTCTGGGCGAGCCTACCACCAAGGCCCTGACCCCGAAGCCCAACCTCAGCCCGGCGGTCAAGCCCACCACAGCCGTGACCAAGATCCCCACCCGCGCCGTCACCAAGACCGGCCGCAAGGGCCGGAAGTGATTTCCACAAAAACTTTACAAACCGCAGCCGCAGAGAGAAATAAACGCCTCTGCGGCTGTTTTTTGGCATGAGGGCAAATGTGATGATTGACAGTACCCCGGAAAAAGTTGTAAGATAATGCAAATGCAAAAGAGGAAAACGCCTTTGCAAAATGAGCTGAAAGACAGGAGAATTTTCTATGAAGCTGTATCAGAAACTTACTTCTCTGCTGGTGGCTGCAGTGATGGCTGCCGTGCTGATGCCGGTGTGCATGGCTGCTCCCGGCGACTCCGTTGAGACCCGCATCAACAACGCGCTCGCACAGCGCACCGGCGCAGAGCTGTATCAGGAGATCGTCACCACTGCCCCCGATGGCACCGCCCAGACCATGATCGCAGCCCGCAGCAACGGCAACGCTTACATCAAGATGGATATGGGCGACGCCGGCAGTCTGGTCTATATCCTGAAAGACGGTCAGGGCTATCTGGTGGACGATGCATCCAGAATGGCCGTCAAGGGCGAAGTACCCACTGTGAGCACAAGCGAGGCAGTCTCCGCTGACAAAGGCGAAGCACAGGAGATCCCCTGCACCGTGACCACCGTGAATGTGAACGGTCAGGACTGCGAGGCCCTGTCCTACACTGTCACCGATGCCAACGGCCAGACGGCCACCGTTTCCTACTGCCTGGTCGGCGATGACCTCAAGTATGTCGTTACCGATGCTGCCGAGGGCCGCACCATCGTGGAGTACCGTGTCACGAGCACCACGGTGGACCAGAATCTCTTCAACATCCCTGCGGATTATCAGATCCTGACGCAGGCAGAGTTTGAAGCGGCACAGGCCAACCACTGAGAAATTTTTCTGTAGAATATGGGAGCTGCTGCGTCATGCGGCGGCTCCTTTTTGTTGTCCGCCGCCCGGGAATGTGCTATACTGTGTGCAACAGAATGCATGAGAGAATGAGGAGAACCCCCTATGAAAATACCCGCAAACGGCTTTACCCACGCAGGCAAGTTCCATGCCGACGACGTGTTCGCCACTGCCCTGCTCCAGATCCTCCGCCCGGATATTAAAATAACCCGCGGCTTCGTGGTGCCGGATGACTTCGACGGCATCGTGTACGACATCGGCTTTGGCATGTTCGACCACCATCAGGAGCCCCGCGAGACTCGCCCCAACGGCATCCCTTACGCGGCCTTCGGCCTGCTGTGGCAGGTGCTCGGCCCCGGCCTTGTAGGCGAGCGTCAGGCCCGGCTCATTGATGAGAACTTCATCCAGCCCCTCGATCTGAACGACAATACCGGCGAGCAGAACAGCCTCTGCGACGCCATCGGCTTCTTCAACCCCGTGTGGGACTCGAAAGAGGACCAGGACGCCTGCTTCTTCAAGGCGGTGGCCGTGGCAAAGCAGATCCTGGAGAACCAGATCGAGAGCGCCAATGCCGTCAACCGCGCCGACGAGAAGGTCCAGCAGGCATACAAAAACTCCCGCGACGGCATCGTGGTGCTGCCCTGCTATCTGCCCTGGAAGAACGGGCTGTACAAGACCGACGCCCTTTTCGTCATCTATCCCAGCCAGCGGGGCGGCTGGAGCGCCCAGTGCGTCACCGACCACAAGACCAAAAAGCCCAAGCTCCCCTTCCCCCAGAGCTGGGCCGGCCAGCCGCAGGAGGTCATTGAGCAGAAGA
>OGPR01002196.1_pt1 | contig 13958 bp, 14 predicted proteins | sample 1552981 | NCBI WGS metagenome assembly OGPR01 (sample SAMEA2580260, study PRJEB22360) | human gut metagenome | biome: human gut; feature: human-associated habitat; material: faeces | place: Denmark | collected 2008/2010 | reverse complement strand
CTTTGTATCCAGCTTCTTGACGGCTGGTGAATGACGGCGCGTTGTGGGGCGCCCTCTGCTTAGAATGGGAGGGGAGAGGAGGTGCCCCATGAGCGCCACAGATGACGACCAGCAACGCGACGAAGACGACGAGCGCGCCGCCCGCGAGCGGCGAGAGCGCCGCGAGGAGCGCCGGCGGCGCAAGGAGCGCACGCGCCGCGAGGGCCTGCGTCGGCGCTTGGGCGACTCCTCCGCGTTCAAACGCGAGACCTTCTACGCTCTGGAGAACCTGAATCGGGCGAACTGGCCGGCGAAGATCGTCGGAGGTGCGCTGTTCGCGCTCATCCTCCTGAATGCTGTGGTGGTGTTCGTCTCCGCTCAGCCGGGACTCGATCCCGTGGCGGCCAATATTATCCAGGGCTTCTACCGGTTCTCGACTGTGTGCTTCTTCGTGGAGTATATCGCTCGTATCTGGATTGCCGATTTGGCCTACGGCAACTGTACGCCGGCTCGCGCGCGGCTGCGCTATATCTTCTCGCCGTGGGGCATCATCGACTTCTTGTCCTTCGGGCCGAATATGGCGGCGTGGTTCCTGCCCGTCACGCCCGCGCTGCAGAACATCATCAGCGTGGTGCGGTTGGTGCGCCTGATAAAGATCTCTCGCTACATGCGGGGTCTGCGCACCATCGGTCGCGTCATTTCGAAACACTATCATGAAATTGTGGCATCGTTTCTGGTCATCGCTATGCTGGTGGTAGTGGCCAGTGTCGTGATGTACGAGATCGAGCATCCGGCCCAGCCCGACAAGTTCAACAACCTTTTGTCCGGCATCTACTGGGCCGTGACCACGGTGACCGGTACCGGCTACGGCGATTTGGTGCCCATTACACCGGCGGGGCGCATCGTGGGTTCGGTCATCATGTTTCTCTCGGTGGCGCTCGTGGCCATTCCCGGCGGCATCTTCTCGGCCGGCTTCGTGGCCGAGTTCCAAAATGCCAACCTGCGCAAGATCGAGCGCGACGTCCGCCGCGAGGACGCCCGTCAAGACAACCGCGACGAGGAGGAGCGCGCCGCCGACGAAGAGGCCGAGCATGACACGCCTCCTCCCTCACAACGTGCCCACAAATGAGGGGTTTCCGGGATCCAGGTTTAGCAATTCAAGATAGGGAGTGCTAAACTGCACGGGAACTATTTACCGTGCCCGACGTGTCAGTTTCACCAGAGAGAAAGCATTCGCAGAAGGGCACCAACCCAAGGAACGAGGCAACCATGTCATTCGAGAAATTCACGGACAAGGCGCGTAAAGTGCTTGTCCTGGCTCAGGATGAGGCGCGCTCGCTTCACCAGCCCTACGTGGGCACCGAGCATATCCTGCTCGGCCTCATCCAGGAGAAGGACGGTCTTGCCGCCCAGGCGCTCGACCGCTTGAACGTCAGCTACGACGGCGTCGTTCAGGCCATCCGCCAGGTGGTCACCATCGACGAGGACACCGACGTCTCCGGACATCTCTCCTTCACGCCGCGCGTCAAGCGCGTGCTGGAGAACTCGCTGCGCGAGGCCATGCAGATGGGGCAGTCCTACATCTCCACGGAGCACTTGCTGCTGGGTATCGTGCGCGAGGGCGAGGGCACGGCGCTCGAGGTGCTGGGCCGCCTGAACGTCTCCGGCGACGACGTGCGCGGGGCGCTGAACGATCTTGTGGGCCAATCGCCGGTCTACGCCGGGCGCGCGGGCTTCGATAGCCCGGCGAGCTCGTCGGATTCCATGCTCACCGAGTTCGGCACCGATCTCACCAAGAAGGCCCGCGAGGGCAAGCTGGATCCGGTCATCGGCCGCGCGTCGGAAATCGAGCGCGTCATGCAGATCCTTTCGCGCCGCCAGAAGAACAACCCGCTCATTCTGGGCGAGCCCGGCGTGGGCAAAACCGCCATCGCCGAGGGCTTGGCGCAGCTCATCGTGGCCAACCAGGTGCCCGACATCCTGCGCAACAAGCGCCTCATCACACTGGACGTGTCTGCGCTCGTGGCCGGCTCGAAGTACCGCGGCGAGTTCGAGGAACGTCTGAAGAAGGTCATCAAGGAGGTCATGGACGCCGGCGACGTGCTGCTGTTCATCGACGAGATCCACACCATCATCGGCGCCGGCTCCGCGGAAGGCTCCATCGATGCGGCCGCTATCTTAAAGCCTCCGCTGTCCCGCGGTGAGATTCAGATCATCGGCGCCACCACCCTGGAGGAGTTCCGCAAACACCTGGAGAAGGACTCCGCGTTGGAGCGCCGCTTCCAACCGCTCACCATCAACGAGCCCAACGAGGAACAGGCCGTGCGCATCATGGAGGGCCTGCGCGACAAGTACGAGGCGCACCACGGTGTGCACTTCACCGACGAGGCGCTGACCGCCGCCGTGCAGCTGGCCAACCGCTACATCCAGGATCGCTACCTGCCCGACAAGGCCATCGACGTCATGGACGAGGCCGGCGCCCGCATGCGCATCCGCAACATGACGCTGCCCAAGGAACTGCGCGATTTGGACGAGAAGCTGCGGAAGGTGCGCGCCGACAAGGATCGCGCCATCGGCGAGCAGCAGTTCGAGCGCGCCGCCGAGCTACGCGACGAGGAAGAGGCCCTGAAGCAGGAGCGCGAAGAGGCCGAGAAGAAGTGGGAGGAGGACACCTCCAAGACCGTGCAGAACGTCACGGTCGAGGACATCGCCGACGTGGTGTCCATGTCCACTGGTGTGCCCGTGAGCAACCTCACCGAGGCCGAGACCGAAAAGCTGCTGCGCATGGAAGGCGTTCTGCACGAGCGCATCATCGGCCAGGACGAGGCCGTCACCGCGCTTTCCAAGGCCATCCGCCGCTCCCGCTCGGGCTTGAAGGATCCGAAGCGCCCCGCCGGTTCGTTCATCTTCCTGGGCCCGTCGGGCGTGGGCAAGACCGAGCTTTCCAAGGCGCTGGCCGAGTTCCTGTTCAACTCCGAGGACGCGCTTCTGTCCTTCGACATGTCCGAGTACATGGAGAAGCACACGGTGTCGCGCCTGGTGGGTTCGCCTCCGGGCTACGTGGGCTTCGACGATGGCGGCCAGCTCACCAAGGCCGTGCGCCAGCGCCCGTACTCGGTGGTGCTCTTCGACGAGATCGAGAAGGCGCATCCGGATGTGTTCAACATCCTGCTGCAAATTCTGGAGGAGGGGCGCCTGACCGACGCCCAGGGGCGCACTGTGGACTTCCGCAACACCGTCATCATCATGACCTCGAACGTGGGCGCCCGCGACATCACCACCACGACCACGCTGGGCTTCTCGAACTCGGGGCAGAACGGGCTTTCCGACAAGGAGATCAAGAGCCGCGTCATGCACGAGCTGAAGAACGCCTTCCGTCCGGAGTTTTTGAACCGTATCGACGAGATCATCGTGTTCAAGAGCCTGACCGAGGACGAGATCGTGCAGATCGTCGACCTCATGGTGGCCGAGCTGCGCGAGCGCATGATCGCCCAGAACATGACCATCAACCTGGACGACGCCGCCAAACGCCTCGTGGCCAAAGAGGGCACTGACACCGCCTTCGGTGCGCGCCCCTTGCGTCGCGCCATCCAGCGCATGCTGGAGGATCCGCTGTCCGAGCAGATTCTCGAGGGCCGCTGGACAAGCGGTTCGGTGGTGGACGTCACCGTGTCCGAGGACGGTGAGGAGCTGGTGTTCTCCGAGGGAACCGGTTCCATTCCGGCGCCCCGCAAGCGCGACTCCATCGCCCGTGACGCCGAGCTTTTGCTGACGAACTACGACCTGGGCCACGCCGGCGTGGGAAGTGGCCGCGGCGCCGGCACCCCCGCCGGTTCCCTGGCGGGAGGGGAATAGGGTCGTTTTCGGCTACTGGCGCTTGCCCGAGCGTATTGCCGGGCGGCCGCGATTTGCTCGGTGCACTTGTGGCTCGCCTCGCAGGCTGGGTCTTGACGAGCGCACTGCGCTCCGGTTGCGCAGCATGTGCGGATTTTGCTGTATGGCAGGAGGCTCTCCGGAGCCTCCTTTTTACGTGCTGGCGTTGCCGTCCCAGCGTTGCCGTCCCAGCATTGTCGCCCCGGCGTTGTCTCGGCGCGCTGTTTCCGGAAACGCTGCGGTAAATGCCAGTTCGACCCCGAAATGGCCGACACTTCGCTTCAGAAAAGGGCCCCAATTCGGCCATTTCGCCCTTCAACTGGCATTTTTGCTCATGGTTGAAGGCCATTTCGCCCTTCAACTGGCATTCAGGTGAGAAAATTCGAAAATCCCTCTGATGGCTTATACTATAAGCAAGTATCAGAGCGTGCCCTCGTGGTCTTGCGCTCGAACGCCACGCTATCGCCATGGGAGGATTTATGCCGAACATCATCGATCCCGTCACCGAGCCCTCGGTTCTTCGCGAGCCGTCTTTTTGCATGGATGAGCTCGATTTCGATGCCCTGAGCTCGCCGCTTCTGCAGCTGCAGGGCAAAGTGGACAAAAAGCCCCAGACGGCGGCCATCATTCTGGCCGGTGGCACAGGGGAGCGCTTCGGCAAAGAAGGTGGCAAGCAGCTGGTGGAGATTGCCGGCAAGCCCATCCTCACGTGGTCGGCCGAGGCCTTCGACGCGGTAGGCGATGTGGGGCTCATCGTCATCGTGTGCCCCGAGGAGCGCATGCACGAGTACTTGTCCCGCGCCATCGACCCGTTCCCGTTCGTGACGCCGGTGGTGCTCGCGCCTTCAGGGGCCATTCGCCAGGAGTCGGCGTTCTCGGGGCTCGAGATGGTGGGCGACGAGTACGAGTACGTGGTGCTGCACGATGGCGCCCGACCGCTCGTGTCGCCGGATCTCATCGAGCACACCATCAACATGGTGAAGGGCAACTTCGATGCCGACGGCGCCATTGTGGCGCATCCGGCGGTGGATACGCTGAAGGTCGTGGAAGACGGCGTGGTGGTGGGCACCCCCGACCGGTCGGTGTTCTGGAATGCCCAGACGCCCCAGGTCTTCCGTGCGGGCATCTACCGTCGCGCCCATGCAAGTGCGCTGTCCGACGGGTTCGTGGGAACTGACGACTCTTCGCTCATCGAGCGGCTTGGCGGCAAAGTGCTGATCGTGGAAGGGAAGCGCGACAACATTAAGCTTACGGTGCCCGAGGACTACGTGCTTCTCGCCAGTGCCGTTCGGACTATGCTTTTGAACTCCGAGCATCGATGACGGTTAACGAAGAGGCCACTTTTTGCAGCAAATCGCGAGTTATAAGCGTCCGGAGCTTGCTTCGTTCGAGACATTCAAAAGCTGCGAATTTCTGACCTGGGGTTTTGTTGGGCGGAAAACCTGGAATGCAGCGAAGCGCATCGTGCAGACGCTTATAACTCGCGATTTGCTGCAAAATCGGCCCCTTCCAATGACCGAGAGGGAAATGAGAAGGGTTCTCAAAGGCGACACGCATGATGGAGGAAGGCGGAAGGAGCCGGTATGAACGACCTGCGAAATCTTCGGACGGGGCTGGGAATGGATGTGCACGCCTTTGCTCCGGGGCGCAAGCTCATCTTGGGCGGGGTGGATATTCCGCACCATCAGGGGCTCGACGGGCATTCCGATGCCGACGTGCTGGCCCATGCCATCTCCGACGCGCTGCTGGGCGCGGTGCGCGGGGGCGACATCGGGAAGCTGTTCCCCGACACCGACCCGGCCTACAAGGATGCTGACTCGCTCAAGCTGCTCGCCGAGGTGGCTCGCTTTGTGCGCGAGCGCGGTTTCGAGATCATCGACGTGGACAGCGTCATCGCCGCCCAAGCCCCGAAGCTCTCTCCCTACCGCGAGCAGATGCGCGAGAACCTGGCCCGTGCCATGGGGCTTCCCGTGGAAAACGTCGGCGTGAAGGCCACCACCACCGAACACTTGGGCCCCGAAGGCCGCGAAGAGGGCATCACCGCCTATGCCACCTGCCTCGTGTGCCGCATTTAACGACCATCAGAACCTAACCTGAACCTTCGACTACGCACCGGAGAAGGCGGCCTTCTACGTCCTGCGCGTCCGCTGGGTGAGCGACGTCGGCGAGGTGAGCCCCGCGAGCGTCTTCGCTGAGCTGCAGGCGGGCGAGTGGGAAGACGCTCGCTCGGCCGCCTCGTTGCCGACACGACTGAAGCGCCAGCGCGAGCTGTGCAGCTTGACCCAGGAGGAGTTGGCTGAGCGATCGGGGATAAGCTTGCGCTCCATCCAAATGTACGAGCAGCGGCAGAAGAACACCAATCGCGCCTCCGCTGAGGCGGTCTACCGCCTCGCCTGCGCCTTGCGCTGCTCCATGGAAGGGCTGCTGCAGTTTTAGGTTGATTCTCGCAATCCCAAAATCTCTCCCAAGCGTCGCACATTTCTCCGCTCTCAAGCGTATTGTCTGTGAAAGGCCTTTTACGGAAGGCGGTGACGGGGCGGCAAGCTAGCGGCTGCGGCGTTGGCGCCTTCCCTTTCGGACGAGAAGGAAACCTGTGGACAATCGCCAGTACCGACAGATCGTCGACGACTACGCCGACATGGTGTACCGCATCGCGCTCAACCAGACGCGGCGCGTGCCCGATGCCGAGGACGTGGTGCAGGCGGTGTTCTTGAAGCTCTACGAGAAACCGCCGGCGTGGCTTTGCGATAAGGCCGAGCGTGATAGCGGGCGCGCCATGGCGGCCGAGGCCGAACGCGGCGCCGCCTGCGATGAGCGTCTGCGCGCGTGGCTCATTCGCGTCACGGTGAACGAGTGCAAGAGCCTCTGGCGGAGTCTGTGGCGCCAGCGAGTGGAGCTGCGCGAGATTCGCGACGGCGATGCCCCGCCCTTCGAGGAGCCCGCTTTCGCCGAGCCGGCTCACGAGGCGCTGTACGCGGCTTTGGGCACGCTGCCCGAAAAGTGCCGCATTGTCGTGCACCTGTTCTACTTCGAGGACATGGGCACCCGCGAGATCGCCGAGGTGCTGGGCATCAAGGAACCCACGGTGCGCACCCGGCTCGTCCGAGCAAGGAAGTTGCTGAAACAGTCATTGAAGGAGGCGTGGGAAGATGAGCAACTCAAGCCAGTACAAAGCCATGATGGGCGAGGTCCATGCCTCTGCTGACCTGATTGGAAAGGTTAAGGGCATTCCCATGGAGAAGACGAAGAAACGCACGACGGCTCTGAAATTCGCGACGGCCACCTGCGCGGCGCTGCTCGGAGTATTTGTGGTCACCAACGGTGTGTGCTACGCCGCCACGGGCGAGACCTGGGTGGAGAAGGCCACGGTCTACATCAACGGCGAGCCGGTGGAGCTGGACGTGCAGATGAGCCAGAACGGCGATACCACCGTGGCGGAGGTCAGCTACGAGGTGAACGATGAGAGCGGCGGCGCGGCGCAGATGACCATGATCTCGGAAGACGGCGACTTCGACGGCACGACTTTCGAGATCCACGACTACACGGTGGAAGGCGCCGAGGACGGTTCGCCGAACGCCGACGACATGGTGCTGGAATCTTCCGACGGCCATGTCATTCTGGCCCCCGAGGGCATCGAGCCCATCGACCTCACCGATGAGCTTGCCACCAACGGCGCCGCCACGGGCACCTACGAGAAGGACGGCGCTACCTACGTGTACCAGGTAAGCGGCGAGCCCGGCAACTGGCACGCCTCCGTGCATCTTGAGGGCGTCGATGCCGCCCCATCCGCCGCTGCCGAGGCGCGATAGAGTTCCGATAGAACGGTTGTAGAATTCCGCCGCGCATCGTGCGCGTCCCCTATAATCTCCCGCGCGGGCGCAGTCCCTGCGGGAGATTTTTGTGTGGAAGGAAGCGGTTATGGCGAGGTTGACGGAGCGGGCCTTCGAGAATGCAGTGGTGCGGCTGCGCGACGGCCAGGGCGCGTTGGGCCAAAGCGCGTTGGATGTGTTGCACGAGCAGCGGGAGGAACTGGCGAACCAGATGCTGGCGCGACTGGCCGGCAGCGATGAGTTCGCCGCTATGCTGGAACGCAACTTCGGACCTTACCGACGCCTCATGACCTATTACGAGTGCGCCATGATGGAGGTGGAGACGAAGTTCCGCGTGCTGGACGCCGAGTTCGGCCTGCAGCACGACCGCAACCCCATCGAGTCCATCAAGTCGCGCTTGAAAAGCACCGACAGTCTGGCGAAGAAGCTCGCCCGCAAAGGCTTCCCCATGTCGGTGGATTCCATCGAGGAGAACATCTTCGATGTTGCCGGCGTGCGCGTCGTCTGCACCTTCCCCGAGGACATGTTCTCCCTGGCTGAGTCGCTGCTGTCCCAAGACGATGTGACTCTTATCGAGCGGCGCGACTACGTGGCTTCCCCGAAGCCGAGCGGGTACCGCAGCTTGCATCTCATTATTGAGGTGCCCATTTTCCTTGAGCGCGAGAAGCGTTCGGTGAAGGTGGAAGTGCAGCTGCGCACCATCTCCATGAATTTCTGGGCATCGTTGGAGCATCAGCTGCGCTACAAGAAGAACCTCCCCGACGAGGAGGCCGCGGCAGTGGCCGCAGAACTCGCCGACTTGGCCGAGACTGCTGCCGATCTTGATCGCCGCATGCAGGCGCTGCGCAACTACTTGGACGACGGGGAAGAGTAGGGGCAGACAGTGCTCGTGCTCACCTTGTAGCCTGAAAGTCTCGCACTCCATATCATTCCCGATCGGTAATAGAACCGCTCAAATTTCCTTTTCATTCCCGAGCGGTAATGATATAGTTCTTGGTCGACAGATATTCCCGCTAGGTAATGAGAACGTCATGCGCATTAACTCGATGAAAGTCCTGGGGCAAGCCATTCGTGCGCGTCGCAAAGAGCTCGGCTATTCGCAGCAAGAGATGGCCGAGTATTGCGGGTGCGGTACGCGCTTCGTTTCCGATCTGGAGAACGGCAAGGAGACCATTCAGTTCGGCAAAACTCTCGACGTAGCTTCTATGCTCGGGCTCGACTTGAGCATAGACGTGAGAGGGGCCGCGCGGTGAGTGACCTGCTCGAGTAGCTACAACGATTCTTGAGGAATTGGCCGGTTCGTTGGAAGCAGCATTCGATGCGGCTGCTGCCGAATCGGCGAAGTTTGGCGCGAACAACGACGCCTACGCCATGGCGCAACGCATCGTAGAGGGCGCAGCCAAGCGCAAGGACGTCATGCTAAAGGCCGTTGGCTTGTTGAGCTGATGTTCGTGCTTTAATCGCCTGTGTCGCAAAGGTGAGGGTGCTTTCTTGCGCTACAATGGCTCTCATTCTGAATGAACGCCCGAAGGAGCTTTTATGATCAAGCTGTACGATACGCGCCGCCGCCAGAAGGTGGATTTCGAACCTGTCGAGCCCGGGAAGGTCTCCATGTACGTCTGCGGGCCGACGGTGTACAACCGCATCCACATCGGCAACGCGCGCACGTTCATCTCCTTCGACATGATTCGCCGCTACCTCAGCTGGCGCGGCTTCGACGTCACCTTCGTGCAGAACGTGACGGACGTGGACGACAAGATCATCCGCCGCGCTGCCGAGGAGGCGCGCACGGCCGCCGAAGTGGCCGAGGAGTACACGCGTCTGTTCATCGAGGACATGCATGCGGCCGACGTGCAGGATCCGGACATCCGCCCGAAGGCCACGGAGGAGATCGGCACCATGATCGCCCTCATTGAGCGCTTGATAGAGCGCGGCCACGCCTACGTGTCGGAGGGCGACGTGTACTTCGACGTGCGCTCCTACCCGGGCTACGGGCAGCTTTCGGGCCGCGATGTGGACGAGGCGGAAAGCGGCCACCGCGAGCTGCGCGCCGACGGCCAGGGCCTGGAGGAGCGCAAGCGCGACGAGCTGGACTTCGCCCTGTGGAAGGCGGCCAAGCCCGGCGAGCCGGCGTGGGAATCCCCCTGGGGCGAGGGCCGTCCGGGCTGGCACATCGAGTGCTCGGCCATGTCCGAGAAGTACCTGGGGCTACCCTTCGACATCCACGGCGGCGGGGCCGATCTGGTGTTCCCGCACCACGAGAACGAGCGCGCCCAGTCCGAGTGCGCCTGCGACAGCACGTTCGCCAACTACTGGATGCACTCCGGCATGCTGCAAATCGCCAACGCCGAGACCGGCGAGACCGAGAAGATGTCGAAGTCGCTGAACAACTTCCTGCTGCTGCACGAGGTGCTGGAGCAGGTGCGTCCGGCGGCCCTGCGCATGCTCATGCTGCAGAGCCACTACCGCAGCCCGCTCGTGTTCGGCGAGCAGCGCGTTGCCGAGGCCGACGCGGCCCTCACGCGTATCGAGAACGCCGTGAAGGCCCTGGACTGGCTGCTGGAGACGGGCACGCCCCGCGGCGAGGCGGCCCTTGAGCCCGAGACGCCCGCAGCTGCCCTTGCAGCCACGCTGGACGCCGCGGCGCTCACCGATCGTGTGGCCGTTCTGCGTGCGGGCTTCACCGAGGCCATGGATGACGACTTCAACGCGCCGGCGGCCTTGGGTGAGATCTTCTCATTCGTGAGCGATGCGAATGCGCTCGTGGCCGATGCGAAGACCCTCGCGGCCGAAGAAGCCGCCGCCGTGCGCGAGGCGCGCGACGCCATCGTGGAGCTCATGGACGTGCTCGGCATTGATGTGACGGCCGCCGAGGCGGGGGAGGCCTACCCGGTGGAAGTGGTGGCGCTCGCGGCCGACTTGGCCGGTTATGACGGCGATGATCCGGAAATCGCCGTGGCGCGCTTGCTCGAGGCCCGCGCGACGGCCCGCAAAGAGAAGAACTGGGCCGTGGCCGACGGCGTCCGCAACGGCCTGGCCGATCTCGGCTTCGTGATCGAGGACACCCCCCAGGGTGCCCGCGTGACGTTCGAGGGGTAGCTCGTTGGGAAGCATGCCGATGGAACTGCTCGCGCCGGCGGGTGGGATGGAACAGCTGCGGGCCGCCGTGGCCTTCGGGGCCGATGCGGTGTATCTGGCGGCCGAGCGGTTCGGCATGCGGGCCCGGGCGGCGAACTTCCGCATGGACGAGATTCCCGCTGCTGTGGCCTTTGCTCACGAACACGGCGTGAAGGTGCACGTCACCTGCAACATTCTCATGCACCCCGACGACATCGACGGGCTGCCGGCGTTCTTCCGCGCGCTGGACGCGGCCGGGGTGGACGCCTTCATCATCGGCGACCTCGGTGCCTTCGCTGTGGCCGGGGAGGTGTCGCCGCGGGTGGAGCGCCATGTGAGCACCCAGGCCTCGGTGGCCAATGCGGCTGCGGCCCGGGTGTGGCACTCTCTCGGCGCGAGCCGCGTGGTGTGCGCCCGGGAAATGTCGCTGGCCGACATCGCCCGCCTGCGCCAGGAGACGCCGCCTGATCTGGAGATAGAGGCCTTCGCTCACGGCGCCATGTGCATGGCGGTCTCGGGTCGCTGCCTCATCAGCAGCTACCTCACCGGCCGCTCGGGCAACAAGGGTCACTGCACCCAGCCCTGCCGCTGGAGCTACCAGCTGGAAGAGGAGAAGCGCCCCGGCGAGTTCTTTCCCATCGAGGAGGACGATCGCGGCACCTTCATCATGAATGCGAAGGATCTGAACATGCTCGCGCACCTACAGGCGTTGGCCGATGCGGGTGTGGATTCCATCAAGATCGAGGGTCGCAACAAGAAGGCCTTCTATGTGGCCACCGTGGTGGGCGCCTACCGCCGGGCACTCGACGGCGAGCCGCCCGAGGTCGTGGCCGACGAGCTTCTGGCCGTATCCCACCGTCCCTACGGCACTGGCTTCTATTTCTCCGAGGTTGAACAGGCGACCGCCTACGATGGCTACGAGCAGGAGACCATGCACGTGGCCGACGTCGTCGCATCCTCCCCGCGTCATCCAGAGCGAAGCGTGCAGCGCGAAGTCGAAGGATTTCCCGATGATCCGCAGTACCTGTACCTCCTGTGCCGCAATCGTTTCGCGGAAGGCGACGAGCTGGAAACCCTCGTGCCTCACGAGCCCAGCCGCCGACTCATCGTGCGCGATCTGCACTGGCTCAACACGTTCGGTCCTGATAACCACGACGAGGATGCCCCCGCCACGGTGAAAGAGGCCCTATCTCGTGCTACTGCCACCGATTGGGAACCCGCCGCCGCGGCCAACCGCTCCTGCAACCTCTATCGTATCCTCGTAGGAGATGCCTCGCGTTATGCCTCCGACGGTTCGGCTTCTGCCGCGCTTTCCGTCTCAGACAAGGCGGTATGCGATGAGTCTGCGCCCTTTGCGATCCCCGAAGGCTCCTTCCTCCGCAAACGCACCTTCCGCCGTTCCGCCCGGCACGAGGACAAGGAGAGGCTATGATCACCGTCGGCGATGTCATGAACATGAGGGCCTTCGACAGCATTTGGCTGGCGACTCCCTGCGACGGGGCGGCCGCGCGCGAGGTCACGGGCGTGGGCACCCTCGATCACGAGCCGTTCACGGGCGGCTACGAGGTGTTCACCCAGGGCGAATTCGTGTTCACCACGCTGGGTTTCGCCGGCGTGCACCCCGATCTGGCCGAAGAGGCGCTGCTTGCGCTCATCGATTGCGGCGTGGCGGCGGTGGCCGTGAAGCCCGTGGTGCTGAAGGAGCTGCCGCCCACGGTGGTGCAGGCCTCGGCCGCGCGGGGCGTGCCCGTGTTCTTCTACGAGGGGCGCTACATGGAACGGGTCATCGCCGACCTCATGAACCTGCTCGACGACGATGCCGCCGAGTGGGAGCGCAACCACCTGATCGACCTCATTCTGGCACCCTCCGACGAGCACGCCGTGCGCTCTACGTTCTTCACCATCGCGGGCGTTACAGGCGCCACTATCCAGTGTTTGGCCATACGCCCCGTCACCGACGACGGGGCATCGCTGCGCGCATTGCAGAAGGTGGTGGAAGGGGTACTCGCCGATTATGGCGAACGCTGGGACGACGTCGAGCGCACGTTTGTGTGCCGCTACCGCGAGATGCTTTTGGGGTTCGTCTCCTTCAAGAGGCCCCCGCTGAAGGCCATCGCCATCTCCGACGCCGACCTGGCGAAATGCATCGCCACGGCCGGGCCTTTGGTGTGCGGCATCAGCCAGGAGGTGAGCCTGGGGGAGGGGGATCTGGCGGTGCGGCAGGGCCTGGCCCCCCCGCGCCCCGCCCAGCGGGGCACGGAAAGACGTCGTCCCGGTGGCCGCCCCGGCCCTTCGACGCCTTCCGCGCGGCGGCCCGAAGCGATCGCCTGTACGCGCGCGCCGCCGACCTTCTGCGCTCGCTTCTGTTCGACTACGATGCTGAGCACGACGCCGACTTGGGTGCGACAGCCGAGGCGTTCGCTGCCGCCTATGGCGAGGTGAGCCGCACGGCCGAGGCGCTGTTCCAGCACCCGAACACCGTGCGCTACCGCCTGAAGAAGATCAAGGAAGTTCTTTCCGTGCAAGATGCAACCGACCGCGAACTGGCCGCCCTGCTCGCGTTGGCGTATCTGACATAGTTCGGTTCCCGCATCATTGGGGCTATCGGTGCGAGAGAAGGGAGCATGCTGTTTCTTTCATCGTCGCGAAGCCGATCTTGCAGACGATAATCTTGTGCAACTGCACAAATAGAAGCGCACGGGTTCATCCGATCGACCAAACGATGACCTTCGTCGTGGGCCTAAACTAGGCGCCGTCGAAAGGAGAACCACCATGAAACTGTTCAACGACCAGGCCGCAGCCGCCGTTGCTTCCCTTGATTCCGCCGACGCCGCCTACTGCGCCAAGCTGGAGCAGCGCTTCGCCCATATGGGCATCAGCTCAAAGGCGGCCTCCAGCGCCGTGCAGTCGCTCGTCGAGGCCGATGCCGTGCCCCAGGTTGGCGTCTGGGCCGCCCTGCCCTCCGCGTTCAAGGGCCTTTTCCAGAAGAAAACCGAGGTGAAGCCTGTCGCCTAGGCGTTCGAGGCTTCTCTGTCCGAAGCGCTCGCCTAGATTCGTCGCAGCAGACGTCTCCGCTTCGCCGCATGGTGCCACCTCTTCGTTGGCCCCGTGCTGCCGCGCTTGCATCTGCCGCGCGATCGCCTGGTGCGCTGAGTCACC
>OGPR01002186.1_pt1 | contig 14006 bp, 9 predicted proteins | sample 1552981 | NCBI WGS metagenome assembly OGPR01 (sample SAMEA2580260, study PRJEB22360) | human gut metagenome | biome: human gut; feature: human-associated habitat; material: faeces | place: Denmark | collected 2008/2010 | reverse complement strand
CCTGCCATTGAAGAAAGTATATGCCTACGATCCTGTTCCCGCTTCTTTAACTGCGGAGCAGGCAAAGTTAGTCTACGGCGTGCAGGGCAACCTATGGGTGGAATATATCCCCACTCCCGAACACGTGGAATATATGATTTATCCCCGTATGCTGGCATTGGCGGAAGTAGCCTGGTCGGCTCCGGAACGTAAGTCGTGGCCCGATTTCCATACCCGCGCACTGTCAGCAGTGGCCGATTTACAGAAAAAAGGATACCATCCTTTCGATTTGAGCAAAGAAATCGGCAGCCGTCCCGAATCTCTTCAACCAGTCAGCCATTTGGCGCTCGGTAAAAAAGTGATCTATAACTCCTCCTATAGCCCCCATTATCCCGCACAAGGCAACACAGCCCTGACAGACGGCATACGTGGTGACTGGACTTATGGTGATGGTTCATGGCAAGGATTTATCTCGGACAACCGTCTCGATGTGATGATTGATATGGAAAAAGAAACCCCTATCCATTCCGTCACCGCCGCTTTTATGCAAGTGGTCGGCGCGGAGGTATTCCTGCCGGAGACAGTGATTATTTCCATTTCCGATGATGGAATAAACTTCACGGAGCTGCAAAAACAACACTTTGAAGTGAGCAAAGAAACACCCATCCGGTTTACGGATATTTCATGGCAGGGAGAAGCCAAAGGAAGATACGTACGTTACCAGGCACAGGCCGGAAGCGAATTCGGAGGTTGGATATTTACGGATGAGATAATCGTGAAATAGACATTGTCAATATCATTTATGAATAAAAGAGGGAATCTACTCAACCAGATTCCCTCTTTTATTGTTATATTTGTATTATTACCTTAAAAACTAAGAATATGGTACAACACGCTAGACTCATTTTCTACAGCCTTCTTCTTCTGGTAATCCCGTGCGAGAGCACCTTGGCGCAGAAGATTCCCGTCACGCCCATAGACTCATTGATAACTGTTGGATATGCCACCGGAAGTTTGAAAACCCTCTCCGGCTCCGTAGAGAAGATTACGGAGACACAGATGAATAAAGACCAGATAATGAACCCTTTGGAAGCAATCCGCGGACGTGTGCCGGGCTTGACCATCCAACGCGGATCAAACGGTCCGGCAGCCTTGGATGCGGTACGCCTGCGGGGAACTACCTCACTGACCAGTGGCAATGACCCTTTGATAATCGTTGACGGAGTATTTGGCGACTTGAGTATGCTCACCTCCATTTACCCTACGGATATTGAGAGCTTCACCATTCTGAAAGACGCTTCCGAAACTGCACAATACGGTTCACGAGGAGCTTCCGGTGTGATTGAAGTCACCACCAAAAAAGGAATGAGCGGCAGAACACAGGTAGCCTACAACGGTAGCTTCGGAATTTCCACCGTCTACAAGAATCTGAAAATGCTGTCCGGCGATGAGTACCGCCGTGTCGCCTCGGAACGCGGGATTTCCATTCTGGACAAAGGAAATAACACCGATTTTCAGAAAGAGATTGAACAAACAGGACTACAACAAAACCATCACATCGCCTTTTATGGCGGTTCCAGTGAGTCCAGCTATCGCGTTTCTCTTGGTTTCATGGATCGTCAGGGAGTGATTCTGAATGAAGACATGAAAAACTTTACTTCGAATATGAACATGAATCAGAAAATGTTCGACGGCTTCCTGAACTGCGAGCTGGGAATGTTCGGTTCCATTCAGAAGAATCATAATCTGGTGGATTATCAGAAAACGTTCTATTCGGCAGCCACATTCAACCCCACCTATCCCAACCATAAAGACCCCGTCACCAATTCCTGGGACGGAATAACAACCGCCAGCCAAATCACCAATCCATTGGCATGGATGGAAGTGCAGGACGATGATGCCACTTCGCACATCAGCACGCACGCCCGTCTGACTTTCAATCTGCTGGAAGGACTGAAACTAAACCTCTTCGGCGCCTATACCTATAATATCGTGGAAAATTCGCAATACCTCCCCACCTCCGTCTGGGCGAACGGCCAGGCTTACAAAGGAACCAAAAAGCGAGAATCCTTGCTGGGCAACATGATGCTGACCTATAAGAAAAACTGGAAAAAACATTTCTTTGACGTGTTGGCACTTGCCGAACTTCAAAAAGAAACCTACACGGGATATTATACAACAGTAAGCAATTTCAGCACCGACAAATTCGGGTATAATAATCTTCAGGCAGGCGCACTCCGCTTGTGGGAAGGCACTAATTCTTACTACGACCAACCCCGTCTGGCATCTTTCATGGGACGTTTCAACTATACATACGCCGACCGCTACGTACTGACGCTGAACGCCCGTACAGATGCTTCCTCCAAATTCGGAGCGAACCATAAATGGGGATTCTTCCCCTCCGCATCTGCCGCATGGGTGATTAGTGAAGAAGAATTTATGAAGCAGTTGCCGATGGTGGATAATCTGAAATTCCGTATTGGCTACGGTTTGGCAGGTAATCAGAGCGGGATTGACTCATACACTACATTGAACCTTGTAAAGCCGAACGGTGTAGTCCCCGTCGGAAACTCCGCCGTCGTATCTTTAGGAGACTTACGGAACACGAATCCCGACCTGAAATGGGAAGTGAAACATACCTTTAATACCGGTATCGACGTAGCTCTTTTCGGCAACCGCCTGCTGCTTTCCGCCAACTATTACAACTCCCGAACCACAGACATGCTTTACCTTTACAACGTAAGCGTACCGCCTTTCACCTATAACACCTTACTTGCCAACATCGGTTCCATGCGCAACTGGGGTACGGAAATCGCCATCGGCATCACCCCCTTGAAGACCAAGGATATGGAACTGAATATCAATGCCAATATCACTTTCCAGCGCAACAAACTGCTCTCATTAAGCGGTATGTACAACGGCGAAATGCTTTCTGCCCCCGAATATAAAAGTCTTGCCAGCCTCGACGGAGCCGGCTTTCACGGAGGATACAACCACATCGTATATCAGATGGTGGGTCAACCGTTGGGCGTGTTCTATCTTCCCCACAGTACGGGACTCGAATCCGATGGAAACGGTGGATACACCTATGGTATCGCCGATCTGAATGGCGGAGGCGTCAGCCTTGAAGATGGTGAAGACCGCTACGTGGCAGGACAAGCCGTACCTAAAACGATTCTTGGCTCCAACATCAGTTTCCGCTACAAGCGTTTCGACTTGTCTTTGCAGATTAACGGAGCTTTCGGACATAAAATCTACAACGGAACCTCCCTGACTTATATGAACATGAATATATTTCCCGACTATAACGTAATGAAGAAAGCCCCGAAACAGAACATCAAGGATCAAACCGCCACCGACTATTGGTTGGAAAAGGGAGATTATGTCAACTTCGACTATGTGACGCTGGGTTGGAACGTGCCGATTGAGAAAGTACAGAAACTGAAGAAATATGTCCGTTCCCTGCGTCTGGCATTTACAGTCAACAACCTGGCAACCATTTCCGGTTATTCGGGACTTTCACCCATGATTAACAGTTCAACGGTGAACTCCACTTTAGGCGTGGATGATAAACGGGGATATCCGTTGGCGCGGACGTATACACTGGGATTGAGTATTAACTTTTAATGGAGGAGGAGATGATGAAACAATATATGAAAAATAAAAGTCGGTTAGGATTCTTTCTGGCAATGTGTCTGGGTTTATTCTCATGTAGTAAGTTTTTGGAGGAAAATCCGAAAGATAAGTTACCCGAAGATGACGTTTACAATACAATCTCGGAAGTATATCTCAATGCAGTAGCTTCGCTTTATACATACGTAGGCGGTTATAGTGATAGTCAGGGATTGCAGGGAACGGGTAGGGGAGTCTACGACCTGAACACCTTTACCTCCGACGAAGCCATTATCCCCACCCGTGGAGGTGACTGGTATGACGGTGGTTTTTGGCAAGGACTTTACCTGCACGATTGGGGAATAGAGAATGATGCCATTCAGGCTACATGGGAATATCTCTATAAAGTCGTCATGTTAAGTAACAAATCACTGGAACGGATAGACAAATTCGCCGAAACTCATTCCGCTACGGAACTGCCGGCATACCGTGCCGAAGTACGTGCCATGCGGGCTATGTATTATTATTACCTGATGGATTTGTTCGGACGCATCCCGCTAGTTCAATCCTCTTCCGTAGCAATGAAAGATGTAGTGCAAAGTGAACGGAAAACGGTCTTTGACTTTGTTGTCAAGGAATTGCAAGAGGCGGCTCCTTTATTGAGCGATGCACATAGCAACCAGTCCGGCCCTTACTATGGCCGTATCACTCGCCCCGTGGTAACTTTCCTACTGGCCAAACTGGCTTTGAACTCCGAAGTTTATACAGACAATGATTGGACGGACGGACAACGCCCGGATGGAAAAAATATAAAGTTCACAGTGAACGGCAGCGAACTCAATGCCTGGGAAACAGTCATCTACTATTGTGACCAACTCAAGACTATGGGCTACAAACTGGAACTGGAATACGAAACGAATTTCTCCATATTCAACGAACCGTCTGTAGAGAATGTCTTCACTATCCCGATGAACAAAACTCTGTACACCAACCAGATGCAATATCTCTTCCGTTCCCGCCACTATAATCACGCCAAGGCTTACGGACTAAGCGGTGAGAACGGTCCCAGCGCCACCATTGAAGCCCTCGAAACTTTCGGTTATGAAACCGCGGAACAAGATCCCCGTTTTGATATTTGCTATTTTGCAGGAATTGTCCACGACCTGAAAGGAAACATAATCAAACTGGATAATGGAACGGTACTGGAATATCTGCCCTGGAAAGTATCTCTGGATATAACAGATACCCCATACGAACAAACCGCAGGAGCCCGCATGAAAAAGTATGAAGTCGACCCGACTGCCACAAAAGACGGTAAGTTGATGGAGAATGACATTGTATTGTTCCGCTATGCAGACGCTTTGTTGATGAAGAGTGAAGCGAAAGTCCGGAACGGAGCAAACGGAGATGAAGAACTCAATGAAGTTCGTAGCCGTGTCAACGCTTCTCCTCGCACTGCCACTTTAGAGAATATCCTTGCCGAACGTCAGCTGGAACTGGCTTGGGAAGGATGGAGACGTCAGGACCTAGTCCGCTTCGGGAAGTTTACAAGAGCTTACAGCAGCCGTCCGCAACTGCCGGATGAAGCAAGTGGCTATACAACTGTATTCCCTATACCGGAGAAAATACGGGTGATGAATGAGAGGTTGAAACAGAATCCGGGGTATTAGGAAGAAGATAGTAGTAATCAAAATAAAAAATCCTCGATTTTCATCCGGAGAATCGAGGATTTATATTATTTGTTGCAGCAATCGAATTACTCAATCAAATCGAAATCATATTTTTCAAATTCACTCCCATTGATTATTATAGCAATTTGATGAAGCCCGAGATGGAATTTTCTCGTCGTAACCACGCGGAAAGAGTGCTTTCGCGTTATTCGTGTGGTAGAATTCCCGGTATATTCTTTTTCGCTGATTTTATGAACTTTCTTCGTCAGCGTTCCATTTGCTTTTTGGTAATAAATACCATATTCAAGCCGTATTTTGATTGTCTTATTGCTATGATTCAACAAGTTAAAACCAAACTCCAACGAATCCCCGACTTTAACCTTAGGACTTGAAATCTGAAAATCCTCCACACTAATATTATTTCTGATAGAATCAAAGCCAAACAACTCCATCACCTCCGGAATCCCTTGCTTTAAAAGCGTCCGGCAACCGTGTTTAATAATCCAGTCTACCTCTTTCGATTCCCCCTTCCATTTCTTTGCCAAATCAATGACAATTTCCGGATTATCTTTCGCAATATCATTCAAATTATTGGCAACGCTCAACCGTACAAATCTTGCCGGATCATTTTTAAGATTCTCCAAAATAGGAATAATAGGTGTCGGATCTTTCTTCAGATTCGGCAAAGCCATCGCCCAAGGCAAACGCGGACGACAACCTTCTGACGCAAGCCGCCTTACTCCCCAATGCTCGTGTTTCGACCAAACCAACATCTGCTTCATCATTTCATCCGGATATTTTATAATAAAAGGATGAGTCACAAACTCGCAACTTGTGAACTGCGTGATTTTCTCTATCGCCTTGACAGACGTTTCATAATCATCCAACCCATATTGCTCGACATAATTATCCAGAATCGCCCCATACTCCAGCATCAATCCAAACTTCGTATCATCTATCACCGAAAAATCAGGCCGCGTACTTTTTACATGATCCAACAACTCAAGAATCTTAGCGATTGCCTCTTTGTAATCTGCCGGCAAAAACTTTTTCAGAATGGTAGTGATATGTATGCAGCGCTGTTTAAGTTCCCTGCCTTCCCATTCATCATCCATAACTTGAGAAACAAACCCGTGAGCATCAAAATCATCGATAACAAGTTTCAAATCTTTCGTAAATAGGTCGAAAAATTGCTCGTTGTACATATTCTTAAAAGGTTCTGCCATACTTGAAGTCTATATTTAGTCTCTATTTATTTGCTACACAAATATATGTCTTTTTTTTAAAAGGACAAGCCCTAAAAACAGAAGTGAGCCACAAAAAAGATTGCAGCTCACTTATACCTTATATATTATAGCAAAAAATTAATCGAAGAAACTCTTGAACTTCTTGAAAATCTTCTCCTTCACCGACGTGTTAGGTTTGAAGTTGTCCGAAGCCTCCATCTTTTCGAGCGTGCTCTTTTCCTCTTTATTGAGCGCTTCCGGCACATAGATACTGATGTTGACGAGTAAATCCCCTGTTCCGTACCCGTTCACATTCGGCAATCCCTTGCCGCGCAAACGGAGCACCTTACCCGGTTGAGTACCCGAATCAATCTTCACTTTCACTTTGCCGTCGATAGTCGGAATTTCCACGGCTCCGCCCAGAGCAGCAGTCGGGAAACTAAGCAACAGATTATAAATCAAATCATTCTCGTCGCGAATCAAGTCCTGATGCGGTTCTTCCTCTACGAGAATCAGCAAGTCGCCTGCCACACCGTTGTGTTTGCCGGCATTTCCTTTGCCACCCATAGAAAGCTGCATACCCTCTGCCACTCCGGCAGGGATTTTCACCGACACCACTTCTTCACCGTAAATGATTCCGTCGCCACCACACTTCTTACATTTGTTCTTGATAATCTTACCCTCACCGCCACAAGTAGAACAAGTGACGCGAGTCTGCATAGTGCCCAGAATAGTCTGCTGGTTACGGATCACGGAGCCGCTACCCTTACAAGTAGGACAAGTCTCCGAACCGCCGTCACCTTCGGCACCCGTGCCATGACACTGGTCACACGGCACATATTTTTTGAGTTTAAACTTCTTTTCTACTCCGGTAGAGATCTCCTTCAACGTCAGCTTCACTTTCACACGAAGGTCACTGCCGCGATACCGGCGTTGCTGTGAACCTCCTCCACCGCCAAATCCGCTAAACCCTCCGAAGCCTCCCCCGAAACCGCCGCCGCGGCCACCGAAGATGTCGCCAAACATAGAGAAAATGTCATCCATCGACATCCCCTCGCCACCGAAACCACCGAACGGACCGCCATTGCCTGCCGCGCCGCTCACTCCCGCATGACCGAACTGATCGTAACGCGAACGCTTTTCCGGGTTACTCAACACGTCATAAGCCTCGGCCGCCTCCTTAAATTTCTCTTCCGCCTCCTTATCCCCCGGATTCTTGTCAGGGTGATACTGGATTGCTTTCTTACGGTACGCTTTCTTAATCTCCTCTACTGTGGCTGTCTTCGTCACCTCCAATATTTCGTAATAGTCTCTTTTTTCTGCCATGCTTCTTTAAAAATTATGAGTTTTATGGGTTGCGAATCCTTATTCCCCTACTACCACTTTGGCGTGGCGCAACACTTTGTCGTTCAGTGTATACCCCGTCTGCACACAATCCAGAATCTTACCTTTCTGTGCTTCCGACGGTGCGGGGATTACCGCGATGGCTTCATGGAAATCAGTATCCAGCGGTTGGTCTTTCGTCTCGATGACTTTCACGCCATTTTGAGCCAGACCAGCCATAAATTTATTGTAAATCAGTTCCACCCCTTCTTTTACGGCATTGACATCCGTTGCCGTTTCCATCGTCTTGATGGCACGTTCGAAGTCGTCCACTACCGGAAGAATACTGCCAAGACTCTTTTCGCCACCATTCAGGATCAGTTCGGCCTTCTCCTTTAAAGTGCGTTTACGATAATTGTCGAACTCGGCAGACAAGCGCAGATATTTATCCTTTTGCTCTTCAAGCGCTTCTTGAGCCTTTTCCAGTTCCTTTTCCAACTCCTCTTCATGAGTCAGCGGAGCGGTTCCCTCTGCTTGTTCGTTTTGCGGTTGGTCTTCCGCAGGATTGTGAGTTTCCTCCACATTCAGTTCCTCTTCCTTCACTTTTTTTTCTTTCGGATCCATATTGTTATTTACTATTTTATTATTTACTATTTAGAAACACACGTTATCTATGCAAGATACCGCTTATAAACATACCGGACTGACCGGATGTCACAGATTTCGTCTGCAAAAACTTTGCCAAGTTGGCTGTTTTGCCAAAAAACGCAGCAAAGGTAACACTTTTATGTCAGATTGGCACATATCAGATAGCTCATAATTCATTTTAAATGTCTACCTTTGCACGCTCAAATAGTAAATAGTAACTAGTAAAATAGTAAATAATAAGATGATTACAGTTTCGAACGTATCGGTTCAGTTTGGTAAAAGAGTGTTATTTAATGACGTAAACCTGAAGTTTACGAGTGGTAATTGTTATGGTATTATCGGTGCGAACGGTGCGGGAAAATCTACGTTTCTTCGTACGATTTACGGAGATCTGGACCCGACAACAGGTACGATTGCGCTCGGACCGGGCGAACGTCTCTCGGTGTTGAGTCAGGACCACTTCAAGTGGGACTCATATACCGTCATGGATACCGTCATGATGGGACATACCGTGTTGTGGGACATCATGAAGCAACGCGAAGAATTGTATGCAAAAGAAGATTTCACAGACGAAGACGGACTGAAAGTATCCGAATTGGAAGAAAAATTTGCCGAGTTGGACGGATGGAATGCGGAAAGCGACGCAGCCATGCTGTTGAGCGGACTGGGCGTGAAAGAAGATAAGCATTACGTATTGATGGGCGAATTGAGTGGTAAGGAAAAAGTACGTGTCATGCTGGCGCAGGCATTGTACGGAAATCCGGACAACCTCTTGCTCGATGAGCCTACCAATGACTTGGATATGGAAACAGTGACCTGGTTGGAAGAATATCTTGCCAACTTCGAGCATACCGTATTGGTGGTAAGCCACGACCGTCACTTCCTCGACTCTGTATGTACACACACCGTAGACATCGACTACGGAAAAATCAATATGTTTGCCGGTAACTATAGTTTCTGGTACGAATCCAGCCAATTGGCTCTCCGTCAGCAACAGAACCAGAAGGCGAAGGCTGAAGAGAAGAAGAAAGAACTCGAAGAGTTTATCCGCCGTTTCAGCGCGAACGTAGCGAAGAGCAAGCAGACAACGAGCCGTAAGAAGATGTTGGAGAAACTGAACGTAGAAGAAATCAAACCTTCTTCACGTAAGTATCCGGGCATTATCTTCACTCCCGAACGTGAGCCGGGCAACCAGATTCTGGAAGTTTCCGGATTGAGCAAGAAGACGGAAGAAGGCGTAGTGCTTTTCAACGATGTCAACTTCAACGTAGAGAAGGGTGACAAGGTGGTATTCCTGTCACGCAATCCGCGTGCGATGACTGCTTTCTTCGAAATCATCAACGGAAACATGAAACCGGATGCAGGTACCTTCAACTGGGGGGTAACCATCACCACTGCTTACCTGCCGGTGGATAATACCGACTTCTTCAATTCCGACCTGAACCTGGTGGACTGGTTGAGCCAGTTCGGCGAAGGCAACGAGGTATATATGAAAGGCTTCCTCGGCCGTATGCTTTTCTCCGGCGAAGAGGTGCTGAAGAAAGTAAGCGTGCTCTCCGGAGGTGAGAAGATGCGTTGTATGATTGCCCGTATGCAGCTGCGCAACGCGAACTGTCTGATTCTGGACACTCCGACCAACCACTTGGATCTGGAATCTATTCAAGCGTTCAACAACAACTTGAAGACATATAAAGGAAATATCCTTTTCTCTTCTCATGACCACGAATTTATCCAGACCGTTGCCAACCGCATCATCGAACTGACACCGAACGGTATCATCGACAAGATGATGGAATATGACGAATATATTACTTCCGACCATATTAAGGAATTGCGGGCGAAGATGTACGGAGACAAATAAGTGACTGGACGAATAAAAGCCCCTGACTCCTATGCATGAAGTCTGATGAATAACCTATTTAACAGCAACCTATTCTCAACAATGGGTTGCTGTTCTTTTTAGCACTATGGAAATAAAATATTTTGAAAACAGAGAAGATTGGCGAAAATGGCTGGCAGACAACTTTGAAAACGCCAATGACGTTTGGTTTGTATTCCCCTCCAAATCTTCGGGCGAAAAAAGTGTTACATACAATGACGCTGTCGAAGAAGCCCTTTGCTTCGGATGGATCGACAGCACCATAAAGGCGCTCGACAAAGAACATAAAATCCAGCATTTCACACCCAGAAACCCTAAAAGTTCCTACTCGCAAGCCAACAAAGAGAGACTGAAATGGTTGCTGGAACATAATATGATTCATCCTGATTGGGAAGATAATATACGAAAAGTATTGTCAGCCCCTTTTGTCTTCCCGAATGATATCATCGGAAAACTGAAAGAGGATAAAACAGTATGGGAGAATTACCAACAATTTTCCGATGCGTATAGACGTATCCGAATTGCATACATTGAAGCTGCCAGAAAACGGCCCGAAGAATTTGAAAAGAGATTGAACAACTTCATCAATAAAACGAAGGAAAATAAAATGATAAAAGGATTTGGGGGAATTGAAAAATACTACTAGGCATGTCTTCTTGATTCAATTATACCATAAATTCAGGCACGGATTACGCAGAATTACACGGGGGGGGTAAGTGCGATACATACAAAGCAACCGTGAAATCCACGTAATCCGTGCCTGATAATATAACCTGATAATATAATCTGATTTTACAAGAGTACTGCCGCTTCTCTTACAACTCCAAATTCTTCTGTTCCGCCACCTGTGGCAACACAGAATTCTTATCCCGTTCCTCCTGCGAATATTCCACCACACAGTATTCCGTTACCCTGTTTTTAGTGGTCCGTTTACGGAACCCGTTTTCATCAAGCACCGTGACCAACGTCTTCAATATCTGACTGTTGGACTGAATACGCCCATTCAGACTCAAGGTAGAAAGCAGATGTGAAGCAGGATACCATTTGGCTTCTATATCTCCGGCTTTGCCGGGGCGGAAGTAGAAGAACAAATTCTCTTCCACCGGCTCTTTCTGTCGGAAATTCTCATTCCGACTGTTCAGACTGCTAATCTCGTCACCCTCATACCAGAACCGGAATCCCTGGCGATAAAGAGCCAACGCCTGCGAATAAATCCCCTCATGGTTCACCGGGCGACGATAATCGATGCTCTTAATGCTGTTGAACAGCATACGGCGGTTTTCTCCAATATCCTGCAGGCAGCGCGGATTGTTGGTGCTTGCCGCGAATGAAGCATGCCGGATAAACGTATGCGATTGCGTGTCGTACACCTTGCGTTCGGTTATTTTTTCCTGCGTGATGATACGTTTCAAATCGGCCAGTCGGTTGGAACTTACTCCGTCAAACTCTTCGAGATTGATAATGAGGCAGGTGGACAGCAGCAACATGTGATCTTTGTTTTCCGGAGCAATCATACCGTTGCGGTAATAGGTGCGCAGCGTGTCCGGCAGCAGGTTACGGATGAATGTACTTTTTCCTTTTCCCTGCTTGCTATACAACAATAACATTTCCTGATTTTGCTTCTCGTCGTCCAACGCACAAGCCACCATACCTACCAGCCATCGGCGGAGACTGTCTTCCCAGAAGTCCGGATCGTTGGTAGTCACCGTGGCAGCGAGTTGCTTGATATAATCGGTCTTGCCATCCCAGGGACGCAGTGACAGGAAGTAATCGATAAACGGGTCGAAATCGATTGCAAAATTGGAATCGACTACCGCTTTCAGCATAGGCAGCGAGCAATAAATAGACGATAATTGCAAGTGCGTGTAGATGGAATTGAAGTCCTTTCCCCGCATTGCCATAAAGGGCAGGGGAGCTTGAGAACCGGCGAATCGCCGGAATTCCACCCTGTCCAAAATCGTGTTACGACGGAATTCGTAGTGCTCTTTCAGAAAGTCGATCACTTTCTGTACGAGCGGTTTCTTTAGTTCCTCCTCGTTGGCATCCGTCTTGTTGGTGTAGAGGTAAGCATTGCGCAGAGGCGTCTCCGCGTTAAAATCCGGTTCGCTGCCAAAGTCGTGCAGCGTCATGCATACAGCGTCTTCTTCGCCGATGTGGCGTGTGTAACACTGGTTGCCCAGACAGTAGATAAAACTGTCGCGGCTGTTGGGCTCGAAACGGAATTTCCGTTTCGTGTATTCCACCGCTTTGCGGTATTCCAGTTGCGACAAAGGATCGATGTTGGAGAGAGCCGAGATGCAGGAGGGGGTGGAAACGGCCACTTCCTTTGGTGGTTCAGCAACGGGAAGTGCTGCTTTCTGATGATTTTCTTTTCGTTTCTTAGGCGATGATTCTTCTGCTGTCGGAACCTTGATTTCAATCTGGAGAGAAGATACGTGCTCCAGCCGTTCTCCGGAGAAGAACACGTCCGGGTCATAGGTGGCATACATTCCACGCCCTAAATCACTGCCGCTGGGATCTACTTTGCTATCCAGCAGTTCAGAATAGTAATGCGATGACAGTTCGAACATTCGCTTGTGATACTGCTCCAGTTCGGCATACGTCACACAGCCTTTGGCCTTCAACTCCGTGCGCAGGCGCATTGCCTCCTCCGTTTGTAGGTAAACGAGCAGTTTCAGACCGTGGCGGCGGGGACTAAGTGCACAGGCTATCGTGGCGGGATCTTCCTCGGCGAGACGGCGCAGACGCGGAATGTCCTCCTGCTTCATTTCGTCGAAGTCGAGCACCGGCAGGTCGTTGTATGCCGACAAGCTGTGGGGGAGGCGACATTCGGAGTAGTTGGTTGTCAGAGTATAAAAAGGTAATTGGCGTTTGATGCTATCCGCTTTTGTTAAATTATCCTCGTTAAGAGCCATTTCAATTTGTTCGATTTTGCGACGGTGAAGATTGCTGCCTATTTGTTCGAAGAATTTGCAGAATTCAATCTGACCGATGACTTTGGAATACCCGCGATAACAGGTTACATAAAATTGATTCATAATAATAAAAAATTAGTGAATGATAAGAACTTGTTTATTAACAGATAGCTGTTGCAGAAAAGGGAAAAAGCGTGTTGTGTCACTTTGTGCTTTAGATATAGCAGTTCTGTTTCGGTGTCAAAGGTATGATTTCTTTTCAGGGCGGTGAAAGACATTTTCCGCCCTGAAAAGAGGCTCCGGATTGTAGCGGAGCAAAAGAGGCTATGTTATTCTCCGTAAAGAATGAGACGTACCTTTTGAATGCATCTACTTAGTTGGTGTTCAGAAAGATACCCGTCCTTCGCGTTTGCCTTGCGGAAGTCTGCCATCTGCATGGCCATTTCGGCGATGATGTGAGGAGGAGTTTTCTGGGTCAGGAAGGGATTGTCGTCGAAGAATCTGATAATCGGCACGAGAAATTCATTCCGTTCGCTGGGGAACACTTCTTTCTTCTGCTTTCTAAGGTGTTCCAACAGCCTTTCACCGGCTTTTACCGATTCGGACAACTCGTTTCTATTGTATAAATCTAACTGTTGCGCGTGTTCGCCTGTTATTTGAAATTCGAACACAAAAACTTTGCTTTTTCCATAATTTAATTTGTTTTTATGGGTTAATAATTATTTATAAAAAGCTGCGAATATAGTACTTTTTA
>OGPR01002183.1_pt1 | contig 14012 bp, 8 predicted proteins | sample 1552981 | NCBI WGS metagenome assembly OGPR01 (sample SAMEA2580260, study PRJEB22360) | human gut metagenome | biome: human gut; feature: human-associated habitat; material: faeces | place: Denmark | collected 2008/2010 | reverse complement strand
CTCGGCCGGGAACCTCCTCTCGGGCATCCTGAGCCTGTTCGGCGAAAAACAGCCCCAGCATCTGTTCGGAAACCGCTTTTCGCAGTTTGTCAAGGAGGTGAGCGAAGTGAAGTTCTACCACCGCATCGGGCGCCGGAACAACTGGCTGGCGACGCGGCTGCTCGTCGGCGTGGGATATGCCTACGGGAATTCCGAGGTGATGCCGTACAGCGAACAGTTCTACATCGGGGGCGCCAACAGCATCCGCGCCTTCACGATCCGGTCGCTCGGGCCGGGCAGCTACCGTCCCCCGGCCAACGACCGCAACGGCTATCTCGACCAGACGGGCGATTTCAAGCTGGAGGCCAACGTCGAATACCGCTTCGGCATCATGGGACGCCTGAACGGCGCCGTTTTCCTCGACGCCGGGAATATCTGGCTGCTGAAAAAAGACCCCAAACGCCCCGGTGCGGAACTGAAATGGAAAGGGCTGCTCAATGAAATCGCGCTGGGCACCGGATTCGGGTTGCGTTACGACATCAGCTACCTGGTCATCCGTGCCGACCTCGGAATCGGCATCCACACCCCCTACCCCAATCCCGACAAGACGGGGTATTACAACATCTCCAGTTTCAAGGACGGGCTCGGGTTCCACCTGGCGATCGGCTATCCGTTCTAAAGTGCGGGCAGGTCATCCTTACGAATACGAACAGGCCGGCTGGTATTACCAGCCGGCCTGTTCCATATCTGTCTTTCCTTCTAAGGCGAACGGATTTCCCGCCGCATGGACACCGAATCAGAAGACGAACTTTTCGAGTTTCATCTCGCCGAGCTGGTGCAGGCGCGGTACGAGGGTCGTGAAATGCGACGCCTGCTCGTGCGCGGCCAGCGCCTTGGCGTCGCTCCACGTCTCGCAGATCATCAGCACGTCATTGCGCGTAGTGCTTTCGAACAGGTCATAGGCCACGCAGCCTTCGTCCTTGAGCGAAGCCGCCACCAGTTCCCTGGCCGTATTTACCACTTCCTCGCGGTTGGAATCCGTCGTACGGATAAAAACATTCAATCGTATCATTTCGTTCTATTTAATTAAGTTTAAAAGGCTTTCACGGCCTCGACGGCCGCATCGTAATCGGGTTCCTCGGTAATTTCGGGCACGAGCTGGGTGTAGACCACCTTCCCCGCCTTGTCGATCACCACCACGGCACGGGCGAGCAACCCAGCCAGCGGGCCGTCGGCCATCAGCACGCCATAGGCGCCGGCAAAACCCGCAGCACGGAAATCCGACGCGGGAACGACGTTGGCGATACCCTCGGTCGTACAGAACCGGGACTGCGCGAAAGGCAGGTCTTTCGACACGGCCACGACGACCGTGTCGGGCAGCGAAGATGCCAGCTTATTGAATTTTCGCACCGAAGTCGCACAGACGCCCGTATCGAGGCTGGGAAATATGTTCAGCACGACGCGCTTGCCTTTCAGGTCACTGAGTTTCAGCGGGGAGAGATCCCCCTTTACCAATTCGAAATCGGGAGCCTGGGCGCCGGCCCGGATGAATTCGCCGTCGATATGCACGGGCGTGCCCTTGAATTTTGTCGTTGTCATCGTCTTTTTATTTTTCTGTCGTTTCATAAAACGTAAAACCGGCAGGTTTATTGTCCGGCAGGCGACATGCCGCCAACGGAAACCGTGCACGGATGCCGCACCACAAATTTAGTTCCTTTTCGGGAAGATTCCAACGGCTATTTCATATTCTTTTCAGGTTTACCGCCCAACTTTGCAGCGACTTAACCGGGTAAGAGCATATTTTTTGTATTTTTGCCCGAACCCGGCCGAAACGAAACAAAACGAAACAAACAGACAGACAAGACCGACATGAAAAAGACACTCCTTCTGCTCATGCTGACGTGCAGCTGCGCAATCGCTACAGCACAGGAACGCTCGCCACTGAGGCAAACCGAATTCATCTCCGCCGATTCGCTCGAAGACGAACACGAACTGTTGGAGCGCGTACGCAACATGCCCAACCTCGAAGTCGGCAAGGGCATCACGTTCCGTCCCAAAAGCAACTGGTTCTCACTGACGATGCGCTTCCGGATGCAGAACATGGTGGGACTCTCGTTCGACAAGGATTTCACGCTCACGAAAACCGATGCGCAGGTCAAGCGCCTGCGCCTGCGCTTCGACGGGTACATCTATTCCCCGAAACTGGTCTATTCGGTTCAGCTGGGATTCACCTCCTACGACACGGAACCGCTGCCCAACGGCAATATGAACATTGTGCGCGACGCAATCGTCTACTACGTCCCCAGCCCCAAGTGGAACATCGGGTTCGGGCAGACCAAGATCAAGGCCAACCGGGCGCGCATTAACTCTTCGAGCGCCCTGCAATTTGTCGACCGCAGCATCGTCAACAGCGAGTTCAACCTCGACCGCGATTTCGGGTTCTTCGGCGAATACAACATGCGCGGGGGCGAGGGCTTCAACCTCTCGGCCAAAGGTTCGGTGACGCTGGGCGAAGGCCGCAACTGGGGCAGTTCGTCCAACGGCGGGCTTGCCTACACGGGACGGCTGGAGCTCTACCCGCTGGGGCGGTTCAAGTCGAAAGGCGACGTGATGGAGGGAGATTTCGAAGGCGAGGAGCAGGTCAAGATACTCGTGGCCGGAGCCTACTCCTACAACCACAAGGCATCGCGCCTGAAAGGCCAGCGCGGCGCCGTCATGCCGGACGACGCGACCCGCAACATCGGCTCCTATTTTGCGGATTTCATCCTCAAGTACCGGGGATTCGCATTCTATACCGATTTCATGGGACGCAGCTGCGACCGACCGCTGTTCGACCCCCAGAGCAATGCCTTCGTATACAGCGGGCAGGGGCTCAACATACAGACCAGCTACCTGTTCGACAAGAAATGGGAGGTCGCCCTGCGTAATTCGACGCTCTTCCCCGAGCACGAAGTACAACCCTTTGCGGGGTACAAACGCTGGAACCAGACGACCGTAGGCGTCACCCGTTACATCATCGGCCACAGCCTTAAGGTACAGGCAGACATGTCGTACAACCACCGCAGCGAATCGTTTGACCCCGATTACAACCGCTGGGAGATCCGCTTCCAGCTGGAGCTGGGGCTCTGACCCGGCAACAGGAAAATACGAAAACTCCCGGCTATTGCCGGGAGTTTCTGTTTCGGGACAGGAACCCCGTTACAGGATTTTCAGCGCGATCCGCGCGCACGCCTCGGCATCGGCCAGGGCATGGTGGTGGTTGGCAAGGTCGAAACCGCACGCCGCCGACACGGTATGGAGCTGGTGGTTGGGCAGGCTGCTGCCGAACGTCCTGCGCGAGGCACGGCACGTACAATAGAACCGGTAGCCGGGATAAGGCATCCCGTACAACTCGAACACGGCGCGCAGGCACCCCTCGTCGAAGGGCGAGTTGTGCGCCACGAGCGGCAGCCCCTCGATACGGGGCGCAATCTGCTTCCACACGTCGGCGAAATCGGGCGCCTGGGCCGTATCCTCGTAGCTGAGGCCGTGGATGGCCGTGGTGAAACGGCTGTAAAAATTAGGACGCGGGCGGATCAGGCTGTAAAGCGTGTCGACCCCCTCGCCGCCACGCACCACGACGACGCCCACCGAGCAAACGCTCGTACGCCGGCCGTTGGCCGTCTCGAAATCTATGGCTGCAAAATCTTTCATCGGTCAGGAGTGAATATCCTTCGCAAAGATACGGATTTTAACGCTTCCCGGTATCACCGGCAACGAAAAAACGGCCGCCTTTCCGAGGGCGGCCGTCGTTTCTGCCGGAGCGGGTTATTCGGTATACTCGTCGTCCGACGTGTCGGGCGTAACCCATGAATCGGCCGGGGTCAGCTCCTCGACCTCCGCCTCCGTCAGGAAGGCGTCTTTGTCGAACATGATGTCGTCGAAATAGTTGACCGTGCACTGGTAAGCGCCGTAGTTGTATGTCCAGTCCTTGGAGTAGATGCCGAAGATGGCCATGATATCGCCTTTCGCGCCGTCGCGGACGACGGGATACTGGGCGAAACGCGAATAACCGCTCGTGCGCACCGTATAGACACCCTTCTTGTTGGTCGTCGAAGGCAGGGTGCTGTCATAGGTGAAAAGCACCGAACCGTAGAGGTTCGTACCGTCGTTGCTAAATGCCCAGCGGTACCAGACCTTGTTCATCACCGGACGGATGTCGGTATACATCCACGCGGGATAAATGTTCGACCCCACCGTCCCGTAACGACACGTAACGCCGCGCAGGATCACCAGACGCCCGAAATACTGCTGCCCGTTCTGGCCGAAGAAATCGTCGCAGTTGGCCTCGGTGATCTCGAGGATCTCCTTGCCCAGCTCCAGCTGCGTCTCCCCGCCGAGGAATACGCGCTTGCGGATCTCCGTCGGATCTTCGATGTTCGAGTTGGCATAGAACTTATGTTCGCCCACCTTGTTGTAGGAATCGGTAGGCCCCTCGCCCAGCGACAGCATCATGCGGTAGTTGCCGATATAGAGGCCCGAGACCTTGACATAGACCCAGTTCGAGGGGATCGTACCCGTGGCCTTGTCGAAACGCCCCATCGGATAGGTAAAATAGAGCCCCGTAGTGAGCTTCACCTCAATGGCACCCGAATCGTCCACCAGGTAGAGCGACTTGTAGACGTTGCCCTCCTCGTCGCTCGACTGCACCTTGCCCTTGATGTAGTAATCCAGCCCGTCGGACGACTGGCCGATCTGTACATACTTCGTATCGCCCCAGCTCGAGTTGCTGCCCGTACCACCGAGCGACTTGTGCTCATCGAGGAACATCTGTTTCACATCGGCGATGGAGATATGCTTCATCCCCGCGAAATCCTCGTCGGTATAGACTTTGGCGGGCTTCGGCGCATCGAAATCATTATAGCACCCCGTAACCGCAAACATCACGGCCAGCACGGCACATAACTGAAATATCTTTTTCATAATCGTCATATCGTATTAGAAGCGGAAATATACATTCAGGTAATAGGTCGTCCCCAGCAGGTAAAAGTACTTCGAATCGAACGGTACGTAGTACTGGATCGGCTGGGCGGCCGCACCCTCCTTGTTCACATAGGTACGGCGCGAAAGGCGCATCTGTTCGTAACCGCCCGTGCGGATCGTCTGGTCGTTGAGGATATTCTTCACCTCGAGGCTGAAGCCCAGCTGGTAGATGCGGTGGATGTACCAGTTCTTGCCGACGCTCAGGTTGAGTGTATAGGCCGAGTCGAATTTCTCCTGCTCGCGCAGGTTCATCAGCGCCGTGTATTTCACGGCGCCGGGAAGCTGTGCCGCCTCGTCGGGGCGCAGTACCGTGGCATAAGCGGCACGGGTACGGCGCGCGGGGTTCATCGAGAGGTAGATACGGTCGTAGTAGTTGAAATCGACCGAGGCGAACCAGTTGCGCGGGCCGCGGTAGCTCAGACCGAGGTTGAGCGCCGTCTGCGGCGTGCTTTCGACGTAGAGGTCGTCCCAGAGCACCTTGTCGCCGCGGAGCACCTCCTCGCTGTTGTCGCGCGTCTGTGTGAAGTTGGCGTCCGACGTATAGCGGTAGTCGCCCAGGCTCAGGGCACCGTTGAACGAGATGCCGCCCCAGATGGGAACCACGACGCCCACTTCGAGGCCGTAGTAACGCTTGTCGATGCCGCTCATGGCGAAGTTGGTGAACGACGACTGCGTATCGTCATAGTACGAGATAACCTTCGACTGGTCGGCGACCGAGGTATAGTAACCCGAAACGCGCGCCGTGATCCACGGCAGATTGAGGTTGTACGACAGGTCGACGCCGAGTACCTTCTCGGAATCGAGGCCCGGCGTAGTCGTATTGCGGGTACGCGCCGAAACGAAAGCGTCGCGGAACTGCGGGGGATTGACCATGTAGGCCACATTGGCGTCGATGGCGTGCGCACCCGAGAAACGGTACGAGAACTCGCCCTTGAGCTTGTAGGTCAGGTAGTCGAGCGTCTTCGATTTGCCGAGCGAGTTGTTCGCGAAGAGGCCCTTGCGCAGCCGGCCGTCGCGCCACATGGCCGTATAGCCGACCTCGCCGCCGAGGCTCATCGTGAAACCGCCGAACGAGGCGTAATACTGCGCCCAGACCTGTGCCTGGCGCAGGTTGGCGTAGTAATCGTAGCTGAACTTATCGCCTTCTCCGACGCGGCGGGCCTCGCCGTGCTTGAGGTAATAATCCAGGTCGTTCTGCGAAAGCAGCGGGTTGTAGTTGCCGTTGTCGCGCAGGGCGAACTTATCCACGTCGAGCCAGTAGTCGGCACCGAGCAGGTCTTTCACCTCGTCGTAGTACTCCGTGCGGTTGACACGCGCCGTCAGGCCTCCGCGCAGCACGGACTGGTTGCGGAACGTATGGGCGATGTTGGCCGCGAAGTTGAAATCGCGCTGGTCGGTATGGCGTTCTTCGATCATGTAGATGCCCGAAGCCCCGGACTTGTTGCGGTTGTAGTTCATGCGGAACATGTTGTCGTAATCCATCTGGCTCTTGCTGGGGTCGGTGATCCACTCGCGCATCGAACGCAGCGCAAGGTCGTTGTACGTCCCCAGATCCGAACTCTCGATGCCCTCGGACAACTGGAGGATACGGTTCGTGTAGAAGCTGGGCAGGTAACGGTAGTAGTCGGGGCGCGGGTCGGGGCCGTCCGTCCACGTCAGGGCCGAATAGCCGTTCTTGCCGAAGCGGAACGAAGCCGCGGCAGCAAGTTTGGTATTCGACGAAATGTCGAACCCGTAGTTGAGCATCACGATCGGCTCGTGGTAATCGCGCACGCGCGAGTTGCGCAGCTTGCCGGCCTGCTTGCCCACATTGGGGTTGTAATAGTTGTTACTCAACAGGTCGTAGGCCTCCTGCGTCGACGCCTGCTGCGCTCCGCGCTCGGTCGGTGCGCCCAGGATGGTCAGCGCCAGGTTGTGGCGGTCGTCGCCGAAACGCTTTTCGACCGATGCGAAGTAACCGTAGGCATTGTAGTACACCCCGTCGACATAGGAGTTGCCGCCCTGGCGGGTCGAGAACGAGAAGGCGTACGACCATCCGTTGTCGAGCAGGCCCGAAGCGTAGGAAACCATCGCGCGGAAGCGGTACATCGAGTTGCCGTTCACGACGCTGGCACGGAAGCCCTTGCGCATCTGCGAAGCGCGCGCATTGACATTGGTCGTACCGCCGATGCCGTCGATGCCGTAGCCCGACGAGCGCAGCCCGGCGGTATTCTCCTGGTTACGCGTGGCGTCGTTCAGGCCGCTCCACAACGACCAGGGGCCATAGCCCGTCATGGCGTCATTGAACCGGATGCCGTTCAGGTAGATGCTCGAATACTGCGAATCGTAACCGCGCACGTTGAAACGCATCTCGCTGAATTTATACGAGGCGATGTTGTTGAAGACATCCTTCGACGACGAAAGCGACGAAGGCAGCGACTGCCCGTCGGCCGCCGTATCGGAGTCGAACTCCGCGAACACGGCGTCGTCGATGACATACTGCACATCGGGGGACATCACCACCGAATTGAGGTTCTTGACCATCTTGTCGACACGGATCGCCAGGTCGAGGTTCTCGAACTCGGGGGCTTCGAATTTCAACTGGTATTCCCCTTTGGGCAACTGGTCGATATTGAAATTACCGTGGTTGTCGGTCATGACGGTGACGCCGAGCGGTTCGACAACCACCTTGACATTGCTCAGTGCGACACGGCCGTCACGCGAGACGACCTTGCCTTTGACGCCCCCGTCCTGGGCATACGCCCCGGCACAGGCCAGCGTGAGCAGGATAACAAGTAAAGCTCTGATCTTCATAATTACTTTGTTGGGTTATTTACCGATGTAAATGAATACGGGAAGGTGGTCGCTGTATCCCCCCTGGAAATTGTTGCCCACGAACGTACGCAGCGGGTAGCCCTTGTACTGGCCTTCCTGCTGGAACAGATAGGGGGCACGGAAAATATTGCCGTAATATTTCCCCTTGGGGGCACGCTCCAGCTTGAGCGAACCCGTCGAGCCGGTAGCGAGATTCTCCGACACGACGATATTGTCGAACAGGTTCCACTGGTCGCGGTAGGCAAGCGAACCGATGCCCGCCTTCAGCATGTCGATAAAGGGATTGTAGTATCCGCCCGGTTGGAGCTTGCGGATGTTGCCTTCGGCGCCGAGCACCTCGGTGATGCTCTTGTCGGTGGCGTCGTCGTTGAAGTCACCCATCATCACGACCTTGGTCGCGGGGTTGATCGCCAGCACCGAGTCGGCGGCATGGCGCATGATCTCGGCGGCGCGCTCGCGCTTGGGTGCCGAAGCCTCCTTGCCGCCCAGGCGCGAAGGCCAGTGGGCCACCATGAAATAGAACGGTTCCCCGTCGATCGTCCCCCACATCGTCACCACGTCGCGCGTGCGGAAATTCGGCAGGCTCTCCATCGTAAACGGGATCGGGGCGCTGCCCTCGAGCTTGAACACGTCGGGACGGTAGTAGAACGCCACGTCCACGCCGCGGGCATCGGGCGAATCGTAGTGCACGATGCGGTAATTGGCCGGGGCGAGTTTGGGCGTAGCGATCACGTCTTCCATGACATTGCGGTTCTCGATCTCCGAAACACCGATCACCACCGGGTAGTCCTTGTTGATAGCGGCGATGTCGAACAACACGCGCGAAAGGTTATTGATCTTTTTGGTGTACTTGGGCGTATTCCACTTCTTGGGCCCTTCGGGCGTAAACTCCTCGTCGTAAATCTCCGGGTTGCGGATCGTATCGAAGAGGTTTTCGAAGTTGTAGAAAACGACCTTGTAGGGTTTCTGGGCGAAGCAGACGACGATCAGCGCTGCGAAAAGCCCGGTAAAAAGCAGTTTCTTCATATAATTCAGATTAATTTATACCCCAGTCCGAGGGATTGTTCTGTGCCTTCACGTCGGCGGCAATGCCATCGTCGAGCATCGTAAAGAATTTATAGCCCGTTTTCTCTTCGATGTCGGCGACGCTCGTGATATATTGTTTTATATTCCCGGTCGTGGTTGAGGAATTTTCAGCCCAATAACCGATTGCCGCCAATTGCGATGCATCGGTAATCTGGTCGATCCGCTTCCCCGTCCTGCCGCTTTTGGTACGTAGCAGCACCTTCCAGCAATACTGTGGAATCGCGACCCGATTCCCCCCTTTATCCGTCGTATATCCCTGTACCCCATAAGTTCCCGTAACATTGTACAAGGTATCGGGATATGAAATATATTTCAGGGTAAGATCTTCCAAATCCCCCCACGACCCGCTATTAAAATCAGGATCCTGAGGCATAATATTGGTCGAATAGAACGTCTGCTCATTCAATAGCGAAGAATAGCTGACATAACGATGGTAGGACATACACTGATGCCCGCGGATAGGCCGCCCATTATATGAACCGCGGCTCAAATCGACCTGAAATTCCTCCGGCACTTCAGGATCGTATTTCCATGCATTAGAACGCTCATATTTTCCAACCCGGTAACAGGAATGGATCGGATAGGCGACCCAGTTGGCGATACGTTTCTTCGTGTCGTAGCAGATCGTAAAGTTACGTGCCGTCACAGTCGAAGAGAGCGGCGCGTAATGTGTTACGTAACGGTAATCGGGGACTTCGACATAGGCGGGCAATTCCGCCCACGCGTGATCCATCGACGCCGGAACCGAATAGTCCGCCTGGTCGATCGTCAACGTGAATTCGTGTCCGCCGTCGAAAACGACATCGACCGCAGCCCGGCGCGAAGCGCCCGTTTCGTTTTTGTCCAGGTAGAGGTAAATGACCTCGCTTGCAGCGACCAGCTGCGCCGATTTGGTCGTGGCTTGCGTCTTGCGCGACGTCCAGCACCAACTGCCGCCTTCGGTCACGGTGACGGTGTAAACCGTACCTACGGGCCCCGTCAGTACGAGCCGGGGATCGGTCGCATAACCTTTGGCGTCGAGCGTGGTCGTCTCGGTTTCCATGAACACCGCGGAAATATTCGCCGGGGTGCCGTCGTCGGAGGAACCGCACCGCCCGAAAACCAGCAGGAGCGCCCCGAGCACCATAGCCCGCCCGAAAAGTTTCAATAACCCGTTTGTCAAAATCATGTGGGAATTTGCAGATAAAAATGTCAGGTAGAAAATCCGACAATCATCCCCGGCGGAAGCCAATCCGCCGGGGATGGATTATCGGAATCAGAGAGTTGCTATTCGCTCAATTCATAAAGGGCGACACACATATATTCTTCTTTTGTACGATCAGTATCTGCAGCTGCATTCTTAGCAGAATATGCACCAAAGCGATAGAAATCTTTAGTCACATTACTCGACTGAGCATATGTTTGGAAAAGCAATGCACGTTCCGTATTTGCGCCAATAGTACTAATATCCTTAATCAAGAAAGTATCTGTCGTAGGATATTCTCCCTGCAGGAATTTCCAGCCCCTATTTGCAGATGGAGTATCGGCTACAGCGAGGTTCGTTCCGGGTTTTGATGCAGACGAGTACTCAACATATTTGCCAGCAGATGACAAAATCGTATAGTAATCGCTGCTTGCAGTAATTGTCACAGCGTATGCGTCGTTCGTAGCATTCGATTCAATTTTCCCATTGGCAACCGTAATTTCTGTTCCATTCACTTTACCACTTGCCATCAGAGATGCGTCAAACACATAATTCTTTTCCCCTGTTTCAGCCACAATCAAGTATTTTTTACCTGAAGTAAGGGTAGTAACGCGCGTATAGCCGCTACCGCCCGGCACGGATTTGCCGGCCTGCGAAATCGCAACGGTTTTGGTATCCACAGCAGCACCGGCCTTCATCAGTTTGATGGTCAGCGTGGCGGTGATAGCCTGCTCCGTCGTGTTTTCCTTGGGCGTCACGGTTACAACCATCCCGTTTACGGAGGTCGTGAACTGCTCCGATTTATCCGTAGCGGCTTCGATCGTGCAGTCGTCGGCATTGGCAGCCGTGACCGTCACGGTCTTGGCATTGTCCGTCGCAGCGAAAGAAAGCGACATCGGGTCGAGCTTGGTAATCGCCGGGTCGGTCGAAGGCTCGCCCATGAAAGCTGCCACATCCTCGGGACGCTGCGGACAAACCTGCGCGGCATTGCTGTTCACCGAAGCGTAACCGGTAATATCCCCGGTGGAACCTGCCACGAACTGTGTCCCTACGAGCCCGGGCATGGCCTTCTGCACGAATACCGTCATGTTACCGGCCGAGGTCGTAAACGTATGCTTTCCGAAAGCTTCGTTCGTAGTCCAGTCGGCAGCCGTAGCAGGGGCGGTCACACCCTTGACCGTCACGACCATACCCTGATATTCGGCCAGCTTAGCGGGATCGACTACGACAGGCGTGATGGTCTCTGTACCGATCTTTTCGATCTCGACCCAGTCGGCACCCTTGCTGCCGGTAACCTCGTACAGGCCGCTGTAACTTACGATACGCGCTTCGCCCTTTTTCAGCGTCACCTTCACCTTGTCACCCTTGACAAACGTAAAGCCATCGTCATAGGGATCGGTATACTTACCGCTGCCGTAGAGCGTGATACCGTTCTTGGCGGTAGTCGCCCCCGGGGTCATCACCTGAAGGTTCTGGCCGTTGAAATTCCCGCCTTCTTTGTCGGTTACGACGACGGCCTCGAAATAACGGTCGTTATTCGTATCGAGGGCTACCTGCGACGTCGTAAGTTTGGCGATGATTTCGGGAATCGTAATAACGACAGCCTCGCCCGTGGGGGGGGGTGTAACCCCGCTGCCGTACTGTTTTACGGCTACGGACGACTCGGCCTGACCCCATTTGCCGAATTCGGGGTGGATAAGCGTGAAGGAGATTTTGCCTTCGCGCAGGTTCGTACCGGCGGGCAGCTCGGAAACCGTAACGGAGATCGTTCCGTTGCCTTTGCCGCTCATCGGGGAAATGGTAGCCCAATCCAGGTTACTTGCAGTAACCGTCCATTCGCAGTTCGCCGTGATGGCAACGGTCTGCGTCGTCGCCGTCTCATCGGTGAAATCAAGCGCCGTCGGATCCGCCGTCAACTTCGGCGTCAGCGACTTGTCATCGTCGTCGGAGCATCCCGTAAATGCCGTGGCAGCCACAAGGAAAAATGCACCGAAGACCAACCTAAAAAGATGTTTACTCATAAAAATAGTTTTAATTAGGTGATTATAAACTAATATCCGTTTGCAAAAATAACTTACGATTCTTCCGTTTTTTAAAGGGGAAACTATTACAAAGATAACTTTTATTTCAAAAATACAAAAGGATTTCGGCATATATTTACTGTTAAGGTTCCGTTACATAGCAAAAAAACGTTCCATGCTGCCTCGGAAAGGACAACCCGTGCGGCATACAGCCTCGCCAGCACCCAAATCAAGGCATCGGCGGAGGCTTCCGTCCGGAACCGCCCCCCTGGCGCACCTTCGGCCAGGCAAAAAAAATTCCGCCCCGGAAACCGGGACGGGCGAAGTTTCAAGGCTGGTTGGCGGATTGCATCGGCAGGAGTCATAAACCGGCATCGTTTCCGATGCTGCAAAATTACCCTACGGCTATTTCATCGTTGCGACAGTCCCGTTACAATCCCAGGAATATGGCATTGCACGCACGTTGCAGCAGCCGGCAAAGCCGCTCGGCCACACCACCCGGCCACAAAAGCAGCCTGCCCGGACTGTAAACGTCCGGGCAGGCCATGCCGAATAACGGGTTCGGCAACGATTGCAATACGGCGGCGGCCTGCCTCACACAGCGGCCGCGCAGGGATCATACCCTATTCCCACTCGATGGTTGCAGGCGGTTTCGAGGAGATGTCGTAGACGACGCGGTTGACCCCTTTGACTTTATTGATGATGTCGTTCGACACATTGGCAAGGAACTCATAGGGCAGGTGCACCCAGTCGGCGGTCATGCCGTCGGTCGAGGTCACGGCACGCAGTGCGACGCAGCTCTCGTAGGTTCGCTCGTCGCCCATCACGCCGACGCTCTTCACCGGGAGCAGAATAGCCCCCGCCTGCCATACCTTGTCGTAAAGTCCGGCATCGCGCAGGGCGTCGATGTAGATTTTGTCCACGTCCTGCAGGATCGCGACCTTTTCGGGCGTGATGTCGCCCAGGATACGGATCGCAAGGCCGGGCCCCGGGAAGGGATGGCGCCCGATGAGCTGCTCGGAGATCCCGAGCGACCGACCGACACGGCGCACCTCGTCCTTGAAGAGCAGGCGCAGCGGTTCGACGATCCCGAGGTGCATCTTTTCGGGCAGCCCGCCGACGTTGTGGTGCGACTTGATCGTCGCCGAGGGGCCGTTGACCGACACCGACTCGATCACGTCGGGATAGATTGTCCCCTGTGCCAGCCAGCGCACGTCCTCGATCCGGATCGCCTCCTCGTTGAATACCTCGACGAAATCGCGGCCGATGATCTTGCGCTTGGTCTCGGGATCGCTCACGCCAGCCAGATCGCCCAGGAACTTGTCGCCGGCCTTCACGCCCTTGACGTTCAGGCCCATGTTCTTATACGACTCGAGCACGTCCTCGAATTCGTTCTTGCGCAGCAGGCCCGAATCCACGAAGATGCAGTAGAGGTTCTTGCCGATGGCCCTGTGCAGCAGCACGGCGGCCACCGACGAGTCTACGCCGCCCGAAAGCCCGAGCACGACCTTGTCGTCGCCCAGTTTCTCCTGCAACTCGCGCACGGTGGCCTCTACGAAACTCTCCGAGGTCCACTCCTGCCTGCAGCCGCAGATACCCACGACGAAATTCTTCAGCAGGTGCGTGCCGTCGGTCGAATGGTAAACCTCGGGGTGGAACTGGATGCCCCAGGTCTGCTCGCCCTCGATGCGGAACGCAGCCACGCGCACCTCCTCGGTGCTGGCCACGACCTTGTAGTCGGCCGGCACGGACGTGATCGTATCGCCGTGCGACATCCACACCTGCGTGGTCGCAGGCAGGCCGCGCATCAGCGGGTCACCGGCATCGCCAACCGTAAGCATCGCACGGCCGTACTCGCGGCTGGGCGCCGGCTGCACCTCGCCGCCGAAGGCCGATGCGAGGAACTG
>OGPR01002177.1_pt1 | contig 14044 bp, 13 predicted proteins | sample 1552981 | NCBI WGS metagenome assembly OGPR01 (sample SAMEA2580260, study PRJEB22360) | human gut metagenome | biome: human gut; feature: human-associated habitat; material: faeces | place: Denmark | collected 2008/2010 | reverse complement strand
CTCGCCGTCTGCCTGGCGCATCCACAACAGGAAGAAGCCCGGCCTCACGCACCTTCTCGAGAAGGGGCACGGCGGGCCGCATCCGGCGCGGGCGCATCCGCACATCGCCCCGGCCGCCGAGCGCGGCATGGCCGAGCTGAGAAGGAGGCTCGATGGGAGCTAGAGACGCGATATACGACGCGCTCGAGGCAGCCGGCGTACCGGCAGCCGAGGACCACTTCCGCTCCGACGCCCTCGGTGCGCTGGGAACGCACGCTGTCGTGCGCTATGGGGGCACAGAGACGCAGTTCTGCAACGACTCGGCCCATTTCGACGTGGACGAGTGGAGCGTGACGCTGTACTCGCCCGAGCGCGACGAGGCGGCCGAGAAGAAGGTCGTCACCGCCCTGCGCAACGTGGGGCTGCCAGTGGGCAAAAGCTCGTCGGGTTACGACGACGAGCACCGCGTCCACTGGTGCGAGTGGGACTTCCAGGCCATGTGACACCGCCTGGGCGAATCAATCCAGACAACGAAGGAGGCAATCATGCCAGAAACAGCTACCACCCCGGAAGAGAACAAGGTCACCTACGGCCTCAAGGACCTCGTCTTCTTCTTCGAGGGCGACAAGGAGAAGAGCGAACCGGGCATCTACATCGACTCGATCATCAAGTACGAGCGCACGATGAACACCTCGAAGTCCGATGTCCACGCCAACGACAGGCTCTTCTTCCGCCTGACCGACGAGAAGAACGGCGACAGCACGCTCGAGCTCGCCAGCCTGCCCAAGGAGGTGCAGGCCCGCATGCTGGGCTGGCGCATCGATTCCAAGGGCGGTCTCGTTCACGTGAAGGACGGCAAGCCCGAGCGCTTCGACATGTGCTACAGCGTGTCCGGCGACAAGTACGCGCGCCGCAAGTTCGTCTACGGCTGCGAGGCCGCGATGGACAGCGACAGCAACGAGACGCGCGGCGAGAACGTCAGCTTCAAGAACGAGAAGGCGACCATCACGGAGTACGGCGTCACGCGCCCCGACGGCGAGCACGTCTGGGACTACACGATCTACGAGAGCGAGGACCCGGAAGGCTTTGCCGCCTCGATGAAGTCGGTGGTCTATCCGCAGCCCGTGCCAACCGGTGCGGATCAGGCGAGTGCGCAGCCGACGAGCACGCCGGCGTACACACCCGCGGGCACCTCACCTTCCGATGATGGCGAGGCGTAGATGATACGCACCCGGATCCTGGGTCGCGAGGTGACGATGCAGGGCTCGCCCTGGACGCTCGTGGAGTACTCGCGGGCGTTCGGGGCCGACCTGCTCGCCGACTTCGCCGAAGCCGTGAAGGGCGACACCGTCGAGCTTGCCGAATACCTGAAGTTCGCCTGGGCGCTGTGCCGCACGGCCGATCCCGAGACGAGCGACTTCGAGCGATGGTGCAGGGAGTTCGACGACTTCACGCTTACCGGCGGGGAAGGGCAGGCGTGCGTGTCGGTGATCGACTCGGCCGTGATGGCCGAGCTGTTTCGTCACCCGAAGACCCGCCTCGCCGGAATCAGGCGATGGCTACGCACGCGACGGGTGGGATGGCTATCGCGACGTCGCTGCGCTCGTTAGGCTCGGCTTCTCGGTCGACGAGATACGAGGCCTGACCATGGCCGACATGGTCGCCTTCACCGACGTGGCCTTCGGAGCCGAGACGCGCACGCGCGAGGCCACGCAGGACGATATCGACGCCCTCATGGGCTAGCAATCCACGAAACAACGGAATAGGGGCAGCATGGCCGGAGTCTACAAGGGCCTCACCATCAAGCTCGACGCCGACACGACTGGGCTGCACGACGCCCTGAGCAGGGTCGAGCGCGACACGAAGGGCCTGGGCCGCAACATGAGGGCCGTCACCAAGGCCCTCAAGCTCGACCCGGGCAACGTCGAGCTCGTGCGCCAGAAGATGGCCAACTACGCCAAGCAGGTCGGCAATACAGAGGAGCGCCTCAAGGTCCTCAAGGCCGCCGAAAGCCAGCTCGGCAAGGAGAAGATGTCAAGCGAGGCCTGGGACGCGCTACAACGCGACATCGCCAGGACGCAGGCGAAGCTCGACGGCCTGAAGCAGTCGTGGCGCCAGTTCACCGTCCAGACCGCCGCGGCGAGCTCGGGACTCGGAAAGGCAGGCGCCAAGGTCGAGGAGCTCGGCAGACGGCTCTCGCCGGTCGCGCGTGCGGCATCGTCCGTCGGCGGTGCGCTCACGCTGGGCCTCACGGTTCCCATGGTCGCCGCCGGAGGCGCGAGCATCGCAGCCGCCGTGAGCATCGATTCCGCTCTCACCAACGTGCGAAAGACCGTCGATGGCACCGAGGCCGACTGCCAGCGCCTCAAAGAGTCAGCCATCGAGTTCTCCAAGACAAACCCGGTATCGGCCGCCCAGGTGCTCGAAATCGAGGCGCTCGGAGCTCAGCTCGGATTCTCCGTCGACAAGCTCGAGGAGTTCGGGCGCGTCGTGTCGGGTCTCGACATCGCAACCAACCTCGACGCCGAGACGGCCGCCACCCAGCTCGCCCAGTTCATGAACATCATGGGCACGAGCAAGGACGAGGTCTCCAACCTGGCAAGCTCACTCATCGACCTGGGCAACCACTACGCCACGACCGAGGCCGACATCATGGCCATGGCCATGCGTATCGCCGGTGCCGGCAAGCAGATGGGCATGACCGAGGGCCAGGTGCTCGGCCTTGCCACCGCGCTGTCCTCGGTGGGCATCGAGGCCGAGGCCGGCGGCACGGCGATCTCGACGATCATGTCGACCATCGACATGGCCGTTGCCAAGAACGATTCGAGCCTTGCCGACTGGGCGAGCGCCGCCAAGATGAGCGCATCCGAGTTCGCGGCGGCGTGGAAGAAGAGCCCCGCCGAGGCGTTCCAGGCGTTCCTCGCCGGCCTGCAGCAGGGCGTCGCCGAGAACGGCAACCTGTCCGTCATGCTCGACGAGCTCGGCATCAGCTCGATCAGGCAGCTCGACGTGATGAAGCGCCTCGCGAGCGCAGCCGGCATGGTGCCCGACGCGTTGAGGCAGGGAAACGAGGCCTACGCGCAGAACATCGCGCTGGGCAACGAGGTCGCCAACTTCAACGACTCGCTCGCCTCGAAGTTCGACATGCTCAAGAACCGCATCATCGCGATCGCAGACCAGATCGGGCGTCCGCTCGCAGATGCTCTGCTCGACATCGTGGATGCCGCGCAGCCGCTCTTCGATGCCATCGAGAGCGGAGCGCAGGCATTCGCCGACATGGACGAGGGTCAGCAGCGCCTGATCATCACGACGGTCGGCCTCATCGCCGCACTCGGGCCGTCCCTCAAGCTCTTCGGCTCGATCGCCGGCAACGGCGAGGTGCTCGGCAAGGCCATGAAGGGCGCATCGGAGTTCATCGCCCAGATGGGCGCCAAGTCCATCGTGGCCAAGGGCGGCATGGAGGCGCTCGGCACCTCGACCGACAAACAGGTCAACCGCGCGGGCAAGCTCGCAGTCGCGAGCAACGTGGCCAAGGGCGCGCTCGTGGGGCTGGCCGTGGCCGGCGTCGCCGTGCTGGCAAGCGCAATCGCAGACGCCCTGGGCAAGATGTACGAGTACAAGAACGCGACGGACGGCCTTGCGGGGGCGATAGGCTCTTTCGGTGCCGGAGCCGACGCGAGTGCCGCCTCCGTCGGCTCGTTCTTCACAAGCTCGTACGATCTCGCGAAAGAACAATCGAAGCTCGCGAGCGACATCAGGTCGTCGTTCGAGGACGTGGGCGTGAACTCGGCGCTCGTCGACATCTACAAGAACAAGATCGTTGAGCTCGCCGGCAACTGTGGCGGCAGCGCCGCCAAGGTCGCCGAACTCAAGCAGGCAATCGACGGCTACACCTCGATAACGGGCGAATCCATCGAGATCACCGACTCGGAGACGGGCGCAATCAACAAGAGCACGGCCGAGCTCGATGCCAACTCCGAGGCCTGGAAGCGCAACGCGAAGGCCAAGGCCCTGCAAGAGGCAGCCGCGGACGTCATGAAGCAGGCCGTCAAGGACGAGATGGCCTACAAGGACGCCAAGCGCCAGCGCGAAATCGCAGAGGCCGGCATGAACGCCGCCACCGATCCGAGCGAGATTGCCCAGTACAAAGGGAATTACGATTACTGGATCGGCGAAGAGGAGCGCCTGAAGGGACTCTACGAATCGAGCACCAAGGCCGCCGAGGAATACACCGACGAGCTCGCCAATCTCGAGGAACAGCAGAGGTGGGACGCGGATGCAGCCGGCGAGTTCAGAAAGCAGCTCGAGGCAGCGGGTTTGGCCGCCGACATGCTCGACCAGGCGGCATCGAAGACGGGCGAGGATGCGGCCACGCTGGCGACCAAGCTGCACGACACCGCCGGCGGATTCGAGGCATTCGCGGCCCTGGGCGTCGACGCCTTCTCGGCGCTGCACTCGCAGGCCGACATGGACATACCCGCCATCGTCGAGCTCGTTGGCTCGCTCAACGCGCTTCAGCTCGATCCCAAGCAGCTCACGGTCACGAGCGACGGCTCGCTCGAGTACCAGGGCGAGGCCATCGAGGATCTCGACGCCCTGGAAATCGACCCCAAGACCTACACCGTCAACGACGACGGCACGATCACGACGCAAAACGAGAAGCTACAGGGCCTCAACTACGTCAGGATCGGCGACAGGGTCTATCAGGTCACCGACAACGGCACGGCAGAGGAATGCGCCGATGCAGCCGACCACGCCGCAGACAGCGTCAACGGCATCCCGAGCTCGAAGAACGTAAAGATCACGGCGACGGACGCCACCGGCTGGATAATCGAGCAGGTCAAGAGCAAGCTACGCAGCATCCCCGGAATGATCGCCGCCAAGGTTGGGAGCGCCTTCGGCGACAAGTCCGGCGGGTTCGTGAAACTGCACGCGTCCGGCGGCTTCGTGACGGATGGCATCACGTCCCTGGGCCGCGATGCCCACGGCATACAGCACATAGCCGGCGAGGACGGGCGTGAGTGGATCATGCAGCACGCCGATGGCACAAAGAGCATCGTGCCAATCGAGAACAGGCGATATCTGGAACCGTATGCATCCACGATCGCCTCGATGATCAAACCGGCAGGTAACACGACGACCAACAACATCCGCGTCGTGCTGCAGTACGACGCATCCTCGAACGCCAAGGACCTGGCACGTGGTTTCACCAGAGCACTCGAGATGGAAGGGCTGATGCGGTAATGGGCGATACCTACGTGCGCACGATGCAGATACCGAGCGTCAGCGTCACCGACACCGAGATGAAGCTGGACTGCAAGTGGACCAACGGCTACGGTGGCGGTGCAGAAGCTAAGCACATGGACACGTATTGGGCCATCAACGGGCTCTGGTGGGACCACTCGTGGGGAACATCACCGGGGGAATCGGCCAACTACACGTGCGGCCTCGCGGAAATCGCGGGATGGGCTCCGAAATGGAAGCCCATAAAGTCCGTGCAGTTCTGCATGCGCTTCGTCTACGAAGGCTGGTTCGGCGGGTGGAACTACTCGCCGATCATCTACCTGGACGTCCCGAAGCAGCCCGAGATTGAGATAGAGCACGTCGAGAAGAACGGCGTGCCAAACGTCCAGGTCACCGTCAAGCGCGACAAGGGCGCGTGGAACCGTCCCGTCTTGCAGCTCAAGGGGACAGTCACCGTCGAGAGAGGCGGCAAGGCCACCGTCTTGCAGCGCATCGAGGAGACCAACGACACCTTCACGGCATCGTGGCCGGTGTCGCAGCTCGCGCCCGATGGCAACGCGGGAACGCCGATTCGCCTCGGCATCTCGGCCTACTGCGTCGGCCTTGCGGGCAACTCCGCGACCGCCAACTCGAACTACTACATCGCGCACCCGAACGTGCCGGTCATCCGCTCGATTACCGCCAACCGCAACGACGTGACCTCCACCGTGGTCATCGCATACGACCCCTGCGCCGATTCGACGCATCCGGTCGACACCGTCGAGCTGTTCCGCCTGCGCGATTCCGAGCTGGACGACCCTTCCGAGGTGGCGCTCGTGTCTAGCGGGTGGTCAAGCGTCGCGACCGCCGACTCAAAGGCATGCTCGATGTGCGACGCGATCGCCGACGCGAGGCCGACGGAGAGGGGCAAGCGCACCTGGTACCGTCTGAAAGCTGTTCACGGGACTCACTCCACCTACTCGCAACCGGTCGAGCTTCCGATCTACGACGCACCGCTCGCGGTCACCGCGTCGGGTGCCTACATCGCGTCGGTCACAGAGGCGGATGACGGCAGGTCACTCGCCGTCGAGGTCGCGTGGCGTGACGACGTGATCGAGGGCGCGACGCAAGCCGAGCTCGCCAAGTACGAGTTCGCCACCGAGCTCTCCTGGGGCACGACACCCTACGCGTGGCAGTCCAACAAGGGAGCCGAGAGCTTCGAGTTCGCCTGGGAGCTCACAGGTGACGAGAAGGCTGCGCGCCTTTCCGAGATAAACGCGCACCGCCCGTCGGTCGGCGGCACGCCGGTCGCCGCGTACACGCACGTCGGCATCGCCTACATAGACGGGCTCGACGAGTCCACGGTCGTCTACGTCAGGGCCAGGAGGAGCTGGAAGAACGGGAACGACTCGGGCTTCGGCGAGTACTCGAACATGGTGTCCGCTTCGCTTTCGGGAACGGCCAACCTCGTGCTGCTCACCGCGCCGTCGACCGTGACGCGCGGGGACGGCATTGGTCTCATGTGGACGGTCGGCGCCGACGTCAGGCAGTCCGAGTGGCTGGTGTCCGGCATAATCGGTCCCGACGCGCAGGCCCTCGCCGACTTCGCCGCCCTTTCGTCGAGCGACGCGGATACGAGGGCGCAGGCGTATGCCAACCTGGATGCGGCCTGCTCGGGGCTTGCGTCGGGCTACGATGCCTCGGGCTACGCCGTCATCGAGCAAGCAGACCTCGTGGGTGCCGACTGCATCATCGTGAAGGTCGGCGTGACGATCGGCGGCATGGTCGACGAATCGGCCTACGTGCTCGTGAGGATAGCCGACGCGCCGGTGTGCGAGCTCGTCGTCCCCGAGACCATCACGGTCGGCCCCGCCGTCGTGACCCTGCGCACCGACTCGTCGGATCGCGCCGTCGTCTCGGTGGTGTCGCGCGGCATCGCCTACGCGACACCTTCCGGCACCGGGTACCAGAGGGGCGGCGACGTCGTCTTCGGCAAGGCCGTCGAGATCGGTGGCATCGAGGTCAAGGCAGACGGGCTCTACGAGGGTACGGTGACCCTGGAGGGCGCCAGCCTCGTGGACGGCTGCACCTACGACGTGCGCGCGTACGTAGAGGACGAGGTCACCGGGCTTCGCTCCGAGGTGGCGACCGGTTCGTTCGTCGTCGCCTGGGCTCACCAGGCGGGATTCCCGGCGGCGAGCGTGACGGCCGACCGGGAAGCTATGTCGGCGTCGATCGCCGTCTCCGCGCCAACGGGTGCCGTTTCCACCGACGTTGCAGACGTGTATCGCGTCACCCCGCACGGGGCCGACCTCATAGCCTCGGGCGTGACGTTCGGCTCCGTGGTCGCCGACAGGTTCGCCCCCTACGTCTCGACCCGCGAGCAGGCGCAGACCACCTACCGCGTGGCGTGCCGCACGAAGGACGGCGACGCGGCCTGGACAGACGTCGCCTACGGGCTCGTGGGCGGGTTCCTGCGCCTCGACTGGGGCGAGGGAAAAAGCGTCGGGCTTCCCTACAATCTGCGCTCGTCGGAGTCGGCGTCCAAGAACTTCGAGGCCAAGACGATGCTCGACGGCTCGCGCGTCGGCTCTTGGGGCGAGGGCGTGGAGCGCCGGGGTTCCTTCGAGACCGACCTCATCAGGTTCGCCTCCCTCGAGCAGCGCCGCCTCATCTACGAGGTCGCGGCGTATCCCGGCCCGGTCTTCGTGCGCACGGCGTCCGGTCTCGCCTTCGACGCCGACGTGCAGATAGAGGACGTCGAGGAGTCGTTCGATAGCGGGGTCATCGGGGTCTCGCTGTCGTTCACGCAGGTGGACCTGACCGACGCGCACCGCTGCGCGATCGACGACATAGCGGAAGGTGGGGCCGATGGGCAGATATAGGCTACAGGCGATAGACGCGTCCACCTGGCTTCCCGCCTCCGAGGTCGCGGGCGTCGAGTCCATCTCGTTCAGGGCCGATGCCAACCGCGACGGCGGCTCGCCGCTCATGCAGTCGTGCATGCTCGACGTGGCGGGCAGGATCGACGAGGGCTACTACCGGATATCCGAGCTCGACGGCGCCCAGGCCACGCCTATCGCCACGATGCTGCTGATACCGGACTCGTCCGACTACGCGTGCGGCTCGTGGTCATCTTCCCTTTCCGGCAGGAGCGTGCTCGAGCAGGCATCGAAGACGTACTTCGCGCCGGGGGTGTACGTGCCGCAGGGAACCGACTGCATCGCGTGGGCGGCCAAGTTGCTGGCCGACACCATACCCGCGCCGGTTACCTTCGACGGGTCGTTTAACCTGGCGGAGCACGTCGTCTTCGACCTGGGGGCGAGCCATCTGGACGGGATCTGGCAGGTGCTCGGCATCGCGGGCTTCACGATGACGATCGCGGCGGATGGCACGGTTTGCATGCGCCAGAGGCCAAACGAACCTGCACTGACCATAAACACCGCCAACCGCGGGCTCATCGGATGCGAGATATCCATGGGGCTACCGATCGCCGACGTGCCCAACGTCGTGCGCGTCTACGTCGACGGAGTCGAGTTCATCGCCAGAAACGACGACGCGGCATCACCGACGTCCACGGTATCGCGCGGTCGCGTCATCGAGCACATCGAGGAAGACCCAATCTTGAAGGACGGCGAGTCCCCCACGCGCTACGCGATGCGCAGGCTCTCCGAGCTTTCCGAGGTGTACGAGACCTACGACGTGGCGCGCCGCCATATCGAGGGCGTCGCCGCCAATTCGCTGATCCGGGTGAACCTGCCCGAGCAGGGAATCGAGGGCGACTTCACCGTGATGTCGCAGTCCATCGAGTGCACCGGCGGCATCGACGTGTCCGAGACGTGGGGGAGGCTGGCATGAACGGGATAGGACACGCCGAGTCCAACGCGCTCGCCGCCGCCGTCCGTGGGGTCACGGGCGCCAGGGGCGGGCAGACCGAGACGCGCGGCACCGTCACCAGGGTGGACGGCTCCGGCGCGATCTGGGCCTGCTTCGTCGGCTCGGGAAGCGACACGCCCTGCGTGAGGGCGGTGGCATCCGCGAAACCCGGCGACGTCGTGACCATCTCGGTCAGGGGAGGTCGCGCGACCGTCACGGGAAACGCCAGCTCGCCCGCCACAGACGACTCGACCGCCAGGACGGCAGTCGGGACGAGCGAGCGGGCCTTGCAGGCCGCCAACGTCGCCGGTGCCGCCGCGCAGCTCGCCGTCATCGACGCAGGACGCGCCAGCGTAGCGGCCAAGAGCGCCGAGAACAGCGCGAAGAGCGCATCTGCAAGCGCCGAATCCGCCGCATCCGACGCGTCGATCGCCATGTCGTCGGCGCTGTCGGCGCTCACGCAGCTCGGCACCGTCGAGGACGTGATGGGCACGCTGGCCTGGCTGCGCGACCACGAGGTCTACATGCCCGCCACGGAGTTCGTCGCTGGCGAGACGTACTTCGAGCTCGTGGACGGCAAGTACGTCGAGGTCGAGAACCCGGTTGCCGGTGACGTAGCGAACTACTACGTCTACGACCACCAGGCGACGATGGCGAACTTCCTACAGACGCATCTGACGTTGACCTCCAAGGGCCTCTACATAACTCAGACCAAGCCGACGGAGTACAAGCAAGGCGACGATGACTTCTACTGCTACGTCGTCGCCACGTCATTCGACCCGGACGAGACCTACTACACCCGGTCGTTCGGCACCGCTGATAACCCCGTGATGAATTACGTCGAGGTATCGAATCCGACTGCGGACGGCATCGGGAGCTACTACGTCAGGAAGTCCAACGCCGGGAACATCCGACCCACCGGCTCGGGATACATGCTCCTGTCGGGAAACGACATCCTCATCTACGGGGAGACGGGGCTTCCCCTCGCAAGGTACGGCGGTGACGGCATCGAGTTCTACGACGGCAAGACCAACACCGTCGTGGCCTCGATCAAGGACCAGACGCTGACCATCAACAAGGCACAGCTAGAAGGCGAGCTCGCCATCGAGCATTGGGTGTGGTTGCAACGCGGCAGCGGAAACATCTCGTTTAAGTGGAGGGATTAGGAATGGCAAGGCAGACTATCGTCGTCCCGTCCATCACAGACGCGTCCCCCGTCGGAAACATCAAATCCTACGGGTACACCGCGACGCTTGACGATGGGATTGCATCTCCCTACACCGTACCCGATCCATTCAGCATCGGCGGAACGACCAATCTGATAAAGAGCCTCGCCGACAAGGCGAAGATGGCGTTCTCGTCGTACAACGGCGGGGGCCACGAGTACAGCACGTGCACCACGCTGGGCATCGTCGTCGACTTCGATGGTTGCTATTGGTTCCTGAAGGTGAATCCCACGACCTACGGCAGCTGGCCCTCGTCCGATGGCAAGGCCCGCGTCTGCTGCTCGTACGCATCCATCACGTCCGGCGAGCTCACCACGCGGGAAATCGGCCAGAAGATCAATGACGCGACGAGCACGAACGTCGCGACTCTCAACAACATCAGCATCACGGACTGGCTCAAGGGATACGCGACGAAGGCGAGCGCGTCCGTGAGGGTCAGGTACGGCTACGTGTACGCGGGAAGTTCCTCGTACGAGTTCAGCGTCCTCAAGACGGTCCACGTCCCGTTGAACGCCCCGTCTTCCTGGGTTCCATCCTTCGACTTCGCGATCAGCGGGAGCACCGCCCTCGTGGGTGGCAAGTACTATGTGGGCAAATCTGGCGTGAGCTTCAAGGTGAGCAACATATCCCTCCCCGGCAACGCGACCAAGAACGCCTCGCAGTCCACCATCGCGTTCCAGGGCTCGACGGTGGCGATAAGCGGTGCCGAGGCAACGCTCGCGAAGAACCCGATAGCGCAACCAGGCACGCTGACGGCGACGGCAAAGGTCGTTGACTCGCGCGGCAGGTCCTCCACGAAGACGCTGTCCATCACCGCCTACAGCCACGCGTCCCCGACGATCTCGCAGTTCGCGGTCCGCAGGTGCGATGCGGACGGCTCGCCCAACGAGGAGGGCACGAGCTGCGCCGTCACCGTCCATGCGTCGGCGGTGAGCGACGCGGGCACCCACAATCTGTCCGCGCTCACGTTGAAATGGCGCATATACGGAACGTCAACATGGTCAGACGCATTGGACATTCTGGCATCGAACGGCACGGAGCTGCTGATACCCGACGCCGAGTTCGGCACCGGCGATCAGTACGAGCTCGTGGTCGATGCGACCGATGACGCCGGATTCAAGTCGACGGCAACCGCGATGCTCTACAAGGCATTCATGACCATGGACTTCAAGGCAGGCGGCAAGGGAATCGCGTTCGGCGCACCCGCCACAGAGGATGGTTTCCACTGCGCGATGCCCGCGACCTTCGACCCGCCGCTTGCCGGGACGAACCTCGCCGATGGCGCGATCTCGTGGGGAAAGCTCGCCGGGGCGTTGCAGACGATGCTGAATGACTCGAAGTTCAGCTCTCGGGCTGATTCGTCCGACCTCAACGCCCTCATGCCGGGCGTCAACACGTGGGGCACGTCGACGAAGAACATACCCGTGGCATCGACGTGGGGAATCGTCGTCACGTTCGCGAACGGCACCGACCCGGAGAGCTCCGGCCTATGGCGCAGGCAGATCGCGATGGACACGTCGGGCCGCACCTTCACGCGCCAGTGCATCAACCGCAAGGTGTCGGAGAACGCGGGGTGGACGGCTTGGCAGACGCTGTGGGCCTCGGGGTCTGTCATTCCGGTATCTAACGGCGGCACCGGATCGTCGAGCGCGGCTGGTGCCCGCACGAACCTGGGCATCTCCAACTGCGTGACCGCCGAGGGAAGCTCGGGAATCTGGCATTACAGGAAGTACTCCAACGGGTACGCCGAGGCGTGGGGCGTCGGTTTGTTCGCGCTGGCGGGCATGGCCAACGACAACTGGCGGTGGCTGAGCTCGACGATCCTCAGGGAATACGCCCTGCCGTTCACCTTCAAGACCGTCGTCAACGCGCAGGGTATGTTCAACAGCAGTTCCTTCTGGCCGCTCGTCGAGACGAGGAACGCATCGAACAGCGGGACGCGAACGAACGTGACCAAGCTGGCCGTGTGGGGCGTCTCGGCGGCGGCGACTACGGGGACGCACGAACTGTTCCTCTACGTGAGCGGAACCTACTAGGAGGCACCAGATGATCTACGACGAATCCGGCAAACCCATCGAGAATCCCGACCTGACCCTCGGCTACGTGACCGAGCAGGTCGTCATAAGGGATGATGCCGAACCGATAGACGACATCGAGAAGTTCGCCTGGGATGACGACGACTACGAGACCAGGCAAGTCTACATACCCTACACAGCCGACGAGCTCGCCCGCATGGCCGAGGCAGGAGAGCGCGCCGAGCGCGAGCAGTGGCTTGCCTCGGCGCCATCCCAGCTCGCCGACATGGACGAGCTGCTGGTGGCCCTGTACGAATCGCAGCTGGAAACCGATGAGGCCATAGTCGCCTTATACGAGGGAGGTATCTGATGGAGAAGCTGATTGCCAGGTCCTACGCGCGGCTCATACGCGCCGGTAGAAGGACGCTTGCCGACGTGCCGGATGGCGTCATGGACGCGCTGCGCGAGATGGCGCCAGACCTGTTCGGGGAGGAGGAATAGTGGTCGACATAGCGTTGAACCAGGCGGTGATCGCCGTCGTCGGCATGGTCGCGACGGGCGTGATCGGCTACCTCGCCGGATTGCTCAAGCGCCTCACCAAGCGCGAGAAGGCCCGCATCATCATCGACAAGGCGTCAGCCAGGGCACACGTCAAGGAAGCCTACCAGCGCTACGTCATAGAGGGCCACAAGATGACCATCGCCGCCTACGAGGAGCTGACCGAGGAGTACGAGGCCTACCGCATCCTCGGCGGCAACGGCACGGCAAAGGCATACATGGAGGAGATAACGGCGAAGGTGCCGTATCTGGTAACGGACTAGGAGGTCCATCATGAACATCATCCGCAAGGCAACCAACGCGTTCGTCGCCTGGTGCGCTGACAATTCCGCAGCCGCCAAGTTCGAGCGCACCGTCGCGCAGGGGCTCGTGGGCGTCGGCATCGCGTGCCTGACCGGGCTTTCCGGATCGCCCGAGTGGGTGCAGTTCGCCATCGTGCCCACCGTCATGGCGGTTCTCGCGCCCATCCAGGCAGAGATCGGCAAGACCCATGAGTAGCCTGCCGCTCTACGAGCGCTTCGCGCAGGTCATGGAGCACATGGTCACGCACGACGGCGACGGCGGGCACGGCTACACGTGGGACGACCGATGGGGTGATGGCACTTACGAGACCGTCACGCTCTCTGACGGCTCCACGGTCACCATCCAAAACGGCGACCGCGACTGTTCGAGCGGCGTCATCAGCGCGCTTCGCGCCGTCGGCGTGGATACGCACGGGGCGAGCTACACCGGCGACATGCGAGACGAGCTCCTCAAGACCGGGCTGTTCGAATGGGTGCCGATGAGCGTGCCGCGATACGCGAAACGCGGCGACATCTACCTCAACGAGGCCAAGCACACGAGCGTGTGCAAGTCGGAAGACCCCGACATGCTGATGCAGTTCTCCATCAACGAGAACGGCGGCGTGCATGGCGGAAAGAAGGGCGACCAGACCGGCAGCGAGAGCAACATCAGGCCGTTCAGGAACTACCCCTATGACGGCAGGCTCGTCTGGAAGAACCGCGACGCGGTCGTACCAGGCTGGCGGCTCAACGCGACCGGCTGGTGGTGGCAGGAGGCCGACGGAAGCTGGCCGCACGACACCTGGAAGCTCGTCAACGGCGAGTGGTTCTGGTTCGACTCGCGGGGCTACGCAATCCACGACTGCTGCCGAGAGATCGGCGGCAA
>OGPR01002173.1_pt1 | contig 14056 bp, 10 predicted proteins | sample 1552981 | NCBI WGS metagenome assembly OGPR01 (sample SAMEA2580260, study PRJEB22360) | human gut metagenome | biome: human gut; feature: human-associated habitat; material: faeces | place: Denmark | collected 2008/2010 | reverse complement strand
CAAAAGACGGCCCCGGCGTTTTTTTAGTTAACTCGATCTAAAGGGCAATGGGGCTCCGGTATCGAATGGGAAACCATTTATCGCCGGGCCCCATTGCCCTTTAGATCGTTAGACGAACTACTGAAACATGGAAAAGGTGAATACATGAACAACGTGAAAGGCGAACAACAGAACTACGTAATAACGATAAGACGCAATAGCGCAAAAGCAGTAAACCGTAAAATACGAATCACGAAACTACGGAATAGCAGAACTATTGAACATCGGACCGTTCGGTCCTGAATTTTTTCCGCAAGAGTCGTACGCTGCCGTACAAAACTGCGTTTTGCCCGGTAGCGTACCGCCGCCAAGGGCGGCGCTTGTTAGGGCTCTGCCCTAAAACCCGGCGCCTGCGGCGATAAATAGTTACGCAATAACGTTATTACGTTATTGCGTAAATACACAGTTCGTTAGTTCTGCTATTCCGTAGTTCATCTCTTACGGAGTTACGTTTTACCTATATTGAGCGGTTAGATAGATCTTCATTTCGTAGCCTAAAAAGCATTGCCGGTCATCCTTTACAGGCGTGGCCCATTCGGTTCCATATTCGCAATGAGCCATAACGATACCTAGCGGATACGCCATGCTCCGATCTTGATGAATTTCACCTTGCGCGCTCTGTCAACCGAACTGCCGCCATTAGGCTGACGTGAGACGCACTAATAGAAATCGTAAGTTGGGTCAGCGGTCTTGGAGGCTCAAGCGTGAGCGCGGGATCAGGTGGTGGTATTTGATGAAGGGCATTGTCTGGAGTACCAAACGTCCGCCACCAGCATCCCCGTTCTTTAAGTGCCCAACAGTTCCTTGTGGCTTGGTCGCGCAGTTATGTTATTCGGTTTTTCTTTTGTTACGGTATGACGTACTGCCGTTATCACGTAGTTCGGTTGTTCGCTTTTCGCATAGTTCACCTATTTGCTTTGTCCGTTAATCAGTTATCCGGTGATAACGCAATATCACTGCGTTGCCATTGCGTTAGTGCGAACATCGCACCCTCGAAAACCGAAGCTCGTTCATAAAGTGGATCACAATGCTGCCTTGCGGATAGGTCAAACTCTGGTCTTGTCGGTTTTTACTAAGTATGCCCGCAACCAAACTCAAACCGTAAAACTGTCGAGAGGCTCTCTGCTTGATCTCGAAATTAAGGTCTGTTACCGAGAAAGTTCAGACACGAATATAGGGTCGAGTCTTATGGTATTTCCTGCAGGGCATTTCCCAGAATATTGAGTGACCGCGACCATCTTCCCCATTTGCTGATTGTTGAGTAGGCACGCTATGTTGTAGTTTCGTATTTAGGCTATTCCGCTTTTACGTTGTTACGTCATTACGTCCTTTCGTTATTACATATTTCTTTAGTTCTCTTCTTGCATAGTTCACTTATCTAACAATTACGCTTTACGAGAATGAGTAGCTTGACTATCAAACTGGATCCAAAGAGTTGATGAGAGGCGTTCAGCCATTGCTTGGAATAAGGTCGGCTTTCGCTACAGCTCGCATGCGAAAGTGGGATTGCAGCTGTCTGTATTTTAAGAAAGAGGTTTGTCCAGAGTGCAAAGCGAGCGGACCAGTGCCCCATTCCCTGAAATGTTAAGCAGTCCTGTTATGCCGCAGTCACGTGGTTCTGTTATTCCGCTTTGCCGTTATTACGCTATTACACAGTTACGCTACTACATAGTCGCGCTATTGCACAGTTGCGTTATTACGTAGTTCAGTAGTTCTCTCTTATCACTATTCGCCTTTCCACTTCCACTGAAGTTACAAAATACCGTTAATCGGGTGATCTGGAGATGCCACTTTCCGTAGTTCGGGAATGACATAGACCCTTACTGATTTAACGGACCCTTTCTTCTGGCAGATATTCCAGTAGATAGGACATAAAACACATTGGCACCACCTGTCACCAAATTGTACGGCACGGTACGTATCACTGCCCTACGCTTAAAGAAGCATGAAATAGGAGACAGTGCATGAGCAAGAAGCCCCGTAACAAACAGCTAAAAGAGGCGCGCATAGAGGCCAGAAGCACTATCGAGGAGGCAGACGCCATTCGTGCATTGGCAAAGGGCCTCAACATGTCCATCACTGAGTACATCTTGTATAAGACGCTCTACGAGACCCATGCTTCATCGGGGTCCACCCTAAGAAGCATCTGGGACGAGCTCATTGCAATTTCAGTGCAGCTATCTGAGCTCAACTCGAACGCCAAGACGATAGCGGGGCAGTCCCGGGCCGCCGAAGCCAGAAGGCTGTCTATGGCCATTTTCGCGGCGATTGATACCGTTGAGCCCAATTTAGTTGACGCATGCGAGCGGCTATCTCGTGCAATCGAGGCCGAATATCCCGCCGAAAGGAGGCGCGATGCCCTTTCTTAAGACAATTTCGGGCGGCAGCGGCAGCTGCAGGCAGGTCGATGACTATCTGTCGTTTGGCCATAGGGGTGCGGAGGATCACGAGGAGAGGATGGAGAAATACCTTACCGGTGACAAATCCGCCTCGCGGTCCATGGCGTTCGGCCATTCCCCAGGTCTGCCCGATACCCCGTTCGGATGGCATAAGGTCATGGATGCAACGCGGAAAAGATTTGGCAAGGATAAACCCCCGGAGTGGTTTGAGCGGAAAAGAAAATCAAACCCCGACCTAGTCTGGAGGAACTACTACCAATGGGTCCTGTCGCCCGACCCTAGGGACCGTGCATCTGCAGAGGAGGTTGGCCAGCTCGCCCAGGAATGGTGTGAGAGGGTTTGGCCAGCAGAGCAGGGCTGGCAGTGGATCTGGTCGGTTCACGACGACAACACACATGGGGTCATGCACGCGCATGTTATCCTCAATGCGGTAAATTCTTCCAATGGACTTAAAGCTCAAATAACGCCCGAGGACAGCGATACCATGGCGCGTGTTGCACAAGAGATAGCGCGCGAGCATGGCATGGGAACGCTGCCGGATCTCTCTGAGCGCAGGAAGGCAATGCGAGAGGGGCGGCAGGCCCCCACAATCCAGTCAGTTCGTATGAGTGCTGCCGAACGCTCGCTTAGGCGTCGTGGGCGCCGAAGCTGGGTGGCGGAGATTAGGGATGCTATTGATAAGTCAATCGCAAATAGCTCCGACTGGGATGAGTTCGTAGAGAGATTCGAGGCTGAAGGCTTTACAGTGGAATGGAGTCGTCGGGGTATTGGCTATAGGCATCCCGACAGCGGAGGTCACGACAAGAAGGTCCTTGCGTCTTCACTCGGGTCGAATTATGACGAGTTCGGAATTCGCGCCCGACTGGGGATACCCGTCGATGTCGTGAATGGGGAGACGAGCTCTAGAATTACAAGGCGACAAGAGCATAAATCTCAGGTTCCAAACGCGGGCTATTCGCCGCATAACAGGGGGCTCGAGGATGCCCTCAGGTCAAGAATTGCAGCAAAATCAAGCCGTCGTGGTATAGGTGCAATTGGCGCCGGCATTAAAGCCCTTTCCGCAATTTCTGCTGACGGGTATAGCTCCGTCTCAGAAGTCGAGGAGGCTTTCAGGTCTCAGATGCTCAAGGTTGAGGCCATGGAGCAAGAGGTCCATGAAATAGAGTCATCGATATCTATTGCAGAAGATGTAATGGAGCGCTCGGAGAGGATTGCATCTGCCAGGGCGAGGCTCGACGAGCTGGAGTCGCTACCGTCGATAACGCAAACAGAGAGAATTGAGCGTAACGCCCTATTGGATCAGATTGACGACGATAGCGCCTTTTGCAAAATGGCGTTTTCAAAAGTCGCTCCCGAGGTATCGGGGGCCGAAAACTATGAAAGCGAAGCGGGAGCAATTCTCAACAGGCTAAGGGATGAGCTAGGTGACCTCTCCGTGTCGCTTGATGGCGCACGAGCTGACGCCAAGTCGTTAAGCGAGTCCCTTGGGGCAATCGAAGGCTTTGTCGGCGCAAGGGCCGTAAGGGATTTGCGAGGCGTCCCCTCGGTTGGCGAGTTCCTGCGAAGGTCCAAAGGACGGCAACTCAGCGTTCCGACTTCAATCCAAACCAGAGACTCGATGGCTATTGCGGCCGCGTTGGAGTCGGCCGCTTCAAGGCGAATCCTTCATGAGAACAGAGGTCGTTTCGAGAGCATCGAGAAAGCGACAAAAACCCAAGCACCTTCGGTTTACATCCGTCCTGAGGTCGCGGCGGTTTCCGAGAGAAAGAACACGGTTTAAAGATGAACACTTCATCCTTGAGGATCTACTACGAGACCGGTTGCATCGATGAGGTGCATATGCCGGATCCGTCGTATGAGTCGGGTGTCGCGCTGCAACGTGAATACCTCGATATCTCCAACCCAGACAACGGCATATTCCTCGATCGAAGCTACAAGATGCCCGGAGGCGACAACGACGAGTATCGCGAACTGTGCGACAGGATGCTAGTCGTGAGCCCAGATGACTTGGCGCGGGCACTCCTTGTGGAGTCTCATGGGCTTGCGCTCCTCACTCGCGATCCCCTGTCCGATTTCGAGTGCGGGCTATCTATCACGTTGCCAGACCGCCTTGGCTTTAGTGATGATGCGTGCCTGATGAATGAGGACTGGTATTTCGGCAACATTCAAAAGCTCATCGAAAAGGTAATTGCCATGGGGCCCGCCGCGCACGCCGCGCTCGTCAACGGACTAGCAGCAGGCGTGGAGGGGCTTACCGTTGAGGAGGGCTGGGGCAATGTCACCCGATGAGATTGTTCTCAGGGACTATCAGCAGGAGTGCGTGGATATCTGCAATTCCCTAGAGAGTGGATCCCATCTCGTGCAGATGGCCACGGGGCTCGGTAAAACCGTGACTTTCAGCAAAATAGGCAGGAAGGGGAGGGTACTACTTCTATCCCATCGTGAGGAGCTTGTGACCCAGCCAGTTAAGTACTACAGCTGCCCGGTCGGCATAGAAAAGGCCGAGCGGCACTCGCATGGTGAGGAGGTCGTCTCGGCTTCGGTGCAGACGCTTGCGAATCGCCTTCAAAGGGAATTTAAACCCGGCGACTTCGACATGGTTATCACCGATGAGGCGCACCACGCCCTGGCACCGTCCTATCGGAAGATTTACGACTATCTAAAGCCGCGCCTCCACATCGGCTTTACCGCAACGCCGAGAAGGGGAGACGACCGAGGGCTCGGAGCGGTATTTGACGATATCGTTTTCCAGAAAGACCTGCGTTGGGGAATCACTAACGGATATCTTTGCGATATTGATTGCCGCAGGACCATCGTGGACTGGTCGACGAAGGGCGTTCGTACTGGTATGGGCGATTTCCGGGTGAGTGAACTCGCGAAGCGGGTTGACCGCCCAGAGACGAATCGACAGGTCGCTGCTGCATACGATGAGCTTCATGTAGGCCAGACGCTTATATTTGCGTCGAGCGTTCACCATGCCTATTCACTGGCCGAACTCATTCCTGGATCCGTGGTGGTCGATGGAAACACGCCGGCAGACGAGCGACGACAGATCATCGACGCGTTCACGGCCCGCGAGATTCCATGCCTTATCAACTACGGGGTATTTACCGAGGGCACGGACATGCCGTTAATTGAAACCGTATTGCTAGCACGCCCGACGAAGAATCCATCCCTCTACACGCAAATGGTCGGGCGAGGGCTGAGGCTCTACACCGACCCTGTAACCGGCTATAAAAAGAAATCACTTAGGCTTATCGACTGTTTGGGCGTGTCGGACGACAAGAGTATCTGCACTCCGCCAACGTTGTTCGGACTCAATGAAAGGGATTTCCCCGAGAGGGTCGGTAAGAAGCAACTCGATGGCTCGCTCCTCGATTTGGGAAGAAGGGTCGAGGAGGTGGAGGATTGCCCCTCCGGCTGGGTTCTCACGTCGCGCAAGGTCAACGTGCTATCTTCCACGGGATCCATCGCATGGGTTATCCACTACAACGGCGATCGCAATATCGCCGGCCCCGGCGCATCAGACAGGGGATGGCAGGTCACGCTTTATAAACCGGATCTTCTCGATTGCTGTACTGCGGACCTTACGAGGTTGGGGGAGACGGAGCGCAGGTATTATAGGTCGCTTGAAGTTGCCGAGCAGGACATTCTCCTTTGGCTTGAATCAAACTACGAGACTTCGCACGATAGAGCGCTATGGGACCGCGAACGCGCGGCAAAATGGGCCGAGGATCCAGCCTCGGAGCCTCAGCTGACTTTTATAAAGAGGCTTCTGGGTGACTCCGCGGGCGACCTAGATTTCGACAACCTTACCAAAAGGGATGCAACGATTGTCATCGAGTGCGCCAAGAGGCGCGCCCATGAGAAGAATCTCAGGAAATACGGGGTCTGTCCGTTGTGTGGCAGCGCTTTGAAGGTGTCTAAGTCTGGGAAATCCATCGTTTGCGAATCTAACAGCTGGGCCTACAGAGGCGGGTCTTTCGTGCTTGCGTCCGGCTGCGGTTTTCAGGTCAAACGTTTCCACGATGATGAGGAATTTTCGCCTGAAAAGTCTATGGGTTGGCCGGGCGTCAAGGAGCAAATTAAGGAGAAGAAGGGATGAATCCCCTTATGGGTCCGGTCAGCGAGCTTGCAAAAAGGCGCTTCGACCGGAAATGTAAACGCGCAGCATCGGGGTCTAAGCATTTTGCCACCGCAAGGATCGCCGTAGGTGTTCTCGTGACTTCGGTGCTGATCTTCATATGCCTCGGCGCAGAAGTTGTAAGAGAGACTGTCATTACAAATACAGCTGAGCAGAAGGCGCAGGCAGAAGACGGTGGACAGTCTCTTGCAGATGAGAACCCGGACTATGCCGGCTGGCTCACCGTTGAAGGGACCTCGATCTCGACCCCTGTTGTCTCATGCCGGCAAGGTGATTCGAAGGGTTTCTATCTCAATCACGGCTTCGATCGCACACCGTCATTTTCCGGATGTCCGTACATTGCAGAGGGGTCGTCGCCAACAAGCTCGAACATGCTTATTTACGGTCACAACATGGGAATCGGGTCCTTGGCGTTTAGTGAACTCCAGAATTGCTATCGAACGGACTATTTTTCAAGTATCGGTACTGTGACCTTCAAGGACAAGGATGGCAGAACCTCTCGCTATACACCCTTGTACGGCTTAAAGGTGCCGATGAGCTATGACGTGCTGCTCAGGTTTGATTTTGCCGGGAAATCGGATTTCGATGCCTGGCTCAACACGCTGTCCGACTGCGCAAGTGAAAAATCGGATTTCGGCGGCACTGATTCCGTCATTACGCTGGTTACTTGCGCCTCCGCGTTGGGTGGGGCGAAATATCGAAGCGTTCTGGTTTGCAAGAATATCGCGCATTAGTAATGGCTCTGTTAGACCAGAATTGACATAAAGGCTTTCATGCATAGATAAATTGACTGTACCCCCAGAATCTGATAATCGATTCAGGAGGCACAGTCAGAAAAACAGATTACTCGATTCAATCGACGCACTATTTTAGGAACTCATATTCGAAAAGCTTAGGGACAATCTCCTTAAGGTAGTACTCCTTGTTAAGCTCCTTGAGAGTACGAATCGACCCGTTTAGGGACGGGTAATCATATATTCGTCCCTTTTTTCCATTTGGCGGCTCATGCCATGTGTTGAGCTCTTCCCCTATCTGATAGAAACCATACGTAAGCGAGCTGTCGTATAGAGTCGTTTCCTTTGCCTCCTCAAGGACCCTAGACCATGCGGCCAGAAGCTCGCTTTCGCGAACGCGGCGATCGAGCTTCTCGAGCGTCTCGGAAGCCACCGTGCTGCCATTCGAAGTGTCAAGGCACAGTTCGTTCCTGTATGTCCTACCGTCGCCGCCCGTAAACGAGCGCATGTGATTCTGGTACTCCAAGCATGTGAACAGGAGTGTCCTCAACAGCCATTGATTCAACTTTCCGGAAGCAGCGTCCTTCAGGAACCTGTCCGCTCCGTCGGCAGACTTCATAACGCGCCCTCGCTCCGTCCAAGATCCGTTGTAGGAGATGTAGCGGGAGGCAGCGAACATGGGCAGCTTCTGCAAGAAGTTGTCACGGCGGAGATAGAAGCCATTGCCGTTGAATATGCCGGCCGAGACAAGTATCGAATGGAGTTCGGGATTATCGAACCCGACCCCGTCCGCGACCATATAGCCGAGAATGTTCTTGTTCCAGCGGGGTTTAAGCCGCTTCTTCTGCGTCGTTGCCTCGATCCCAGTTTTTTGCAGAAGGATTCCGCCATCGATGTCATCGTTCATTTTGCGCTTGTCGTAGTAACGAGAGCTGTAGAGCGAGTCGACTTTTCTGAAATCTAGAGAAACCGGCGCCCCGAGTTTTCCTTTGACGATATCGAAGCCGTCCACCGTGAACGAATCGCTCTCTGCGTCCTCATTCGACCATAGGGCGACAAGGACACATGAGTGCTTCCTTGCATGGAAATGGAATCTGTCCCCGGCGAAGCCGTCAATGAAGCGCTTCTTCACGAGACCCTGGGCCTTCCAGTACTTAACCGGTGAAAAAACGACATAACTGTCGGTTGGTTGTCGGAGATAGTACTCGAACGCGGACCAGATGAAGGCGTTTCCCATATCGTTGGTCGACGTTCCAGAAATCGATGGATTCTCCTTTACGGCCTTTCTCATCTGTTCCAGAACCCAACTTGCCTTCCAGCCAGAAGACGACCGCTTTCCCTCGCCGCGCTTCTGATGTTCCATTGAAGTGGTCTCAGCGAACGGTGGGTTTTCGAAGAGAATAATCGTACATGACGGGTCATCGATATAACGCCTGATAAGTGGATTCTCGACATACTCTTGAGTTAAAGCGTCGGCGCCCCTTACGTTACCGGCATCGAAGGTGTCCTCGGCCTCGATGGGCGGGATGATATGGCGAACCTTCGAGCCGATCAGCTCTTGCAGCACCTTGTACTCGTAATACTCCTTCGTCGACACGATGCAGTGTGACAGAATATCCTCGGAAAGGCCCCGTTCTAGGTTTCCCGTACCGGCGCAGCGGTCGATGACGACATAATCGTTTCCTGAAGGTACGCGCGAGATAGCTTGCGCCAAAAGCTCCCTGGCTTTTTCCGCATAGGGCTCCGGGGTGAAAAAAGCCCCCAGGTCCTTTTTCTGAAGGAAATCGTTCAGGCAGTCCATCAGATAATCGAACTTGATATTGGTCTGACCGGTATAGGGAATCAGGTACCGCTCAAAAATCTTGGGCTGTCTAATCTCTCCAGTAACTTGATGTTTTCCTGTGCTGTCGCCGATGAAGTGCTCTTTGCGAGCGTCCGGTCTCAGCCGATAGTATTCCTCCGCCCATCCGACGATGCAATTTTCGTCTATGTGGGTCTTCGTGTAATTGTCGGTCTTCAGCGTCATTACGAGCCTTTCGGCAGAAAGCTGGTCTGAATAGTCCAGCTTGTCCGCATACTTGCCTGCCGTGAACCCGCTGTTGTTCTTGGACGAAGGGCCGTTGTACACCGTCTCAATCTGTCCAAGGTAGTCCTCGGAGCGATAGATGTAGGCAACGGAATCTTCAAGTGAGACGATCACCACGTTCGCAGGAACCGGCTTTCCCTTAAGTCGGCGGGCGGAGAGGTACTTGACGCATTGGAATAGAACGGCGTTAAGATCGATGACGCGAAGCTTAAATTCCAGGAGGTTCCCATTGATAACGCCGTCGTTGTCGTCAGCGAGAATCCCGTCCAAATCCAAATCTGGGTCTACCCTCGGGATGAACGTCTCGTAGAACTCGATCTGTCCCTCGCGCTCGGTAGCGTATGACGCCATTTAGAACCACCGCCCCGCGATGGCCTCCATGTACGCGAGGCCTCTATCTGTCTTCTCTTTCTCGATTTGCGGCATCCAGGCTACTCCTCGTTCTTCTTTGGCGCGACCTTCACCTCGAATGGCATCCCGCCTTCTCGGACGAGCGCCTTGAGGCATGCGTTGACGGCAGTGGACATGGAGAGGCCGAGTTCGTCGAGGATGGCGGATGCCTCTCTTCTTCTCCGGCTCGATCCTGATGGTGGTTGCTGGTATGTTCGACGGCATTGCGGCTCCTATCTATCGTGTATACCACGATGCCGCCATTTTAGCGGACTACGCCGCCGGTGTAACCAGTAGTCCATATAGGGCGGCAGGACGTTGAACATGTCACAGATGAGGGTAGCGCAGGTGCCGTTGGCGAGCTGACGTAAACAGGACAATGCCAGCAAGTCGATGACAGATGAGTCCTACGTGACGTTCATCCCTCAGGATCTTCATGCCGAGCACTTGTCGATTTCGTGTTCTAGGATAATTGAGTGCCCGATAACAGCGTTGTAGTTCCCCAGCAGGACATACGCCTCCAGATGCCCTACAACGGCCGTAAAAGAAGTGCCCCTTACCGGAAGAAGGGTAAAGTTCCTTGTTTTTGCGACCATCATGGGGTATAAGTGGTTTAAGGTAATCAGCACCGTCAATGCGCCGCTTTTTAGGGCGCCCATCAGTCCGCTATAGGGATTTAAGGAGACGGTGTTATGCCGAAAGACCAATTGCGCTACTCAAAGCAAATATCAGACCAGGGCCGTGAACGCTCTGTAGAGGTGCGCCGGGAGCGCGCCGCACTCAAGGAGCGCCTCAAGAAAGGGGAAATCAGTCCAGCCGACGTCCTCAACGACAACAGCAACATCGCGGCGAAGATCAGGCTCTTTGCGTTCTTCAAGAACTGCCCCGGCGTAGGTACAGTAGGAGCGAGGACACTACTCCGTGCGCTGGGCCTGTCCGAGACCAGGACGATCCGCTCCCTCGGCCCCGTGCAGAAGGCGCGCATAGTCACGACATTGGACATGATCGCAAACGGCGTCCGGGTCGATCGCGTGGCCGAGATCATCATGTCCGAACGATAGAATAGAATCCGATAGGGGATTAGAGAAAGGCAACATCATGGATGAGAACAACGGCAAACCCCAGGACGAGCAGAATCAGGAGCTCGACCTCGTTCCCGACGGAAACGACGGCGGCAAAGCGCCCTTGAAGCGCAAGGTCGCCATCGGCACGGCCGTCGCTCTCGTCGTCGCGGGACTCGGGCTCGGCGGCGCATGGGCGATCGGCGCCTTCACCCCCAAACCCGAGACCGCCAAGGTCGAGGCCGGCACCGGCTCCAACAAGAAGCAGGTCTCGGATAAGGCCGAGCCGACGGTTGATTGGACCGTCAAGATCGAGGCCGAGGGCGTGACGGCCGATTCCTCGCCCCTCATCACCCGCTACGTCTGCACCGAGGGCGCAGAGGAGGGCACTGAGTTCTACCATGCCACGGCGGCCTCCGATGCCATCGTGGGCAAGGACAGCGTGCGTCTTACCGAGGGCACATGGGAGATCACCGCGATCCCCATCATCAACCCCGACGGCTCAATCACCACGCCCGTAGGCGGTGGCGAGCAGGTCGTCTCGGGCGACAAGAAGCACTCCGGCAACACCGAGTTCACCGGCGATACCAAACCCGCCGGGGACGTGACCCAGGACGATATCGACAAGGTACTCGACAAGGTGAACGAGGCTGTCTCCAAGGGCGACGGCACGCTCACGGGGGATGCCGGCAAGGACGTGGTGAACAAGGTCACGGACAACGCCTCCAAGGCCCCCGCCGCCGACAAGGAGAAGGTCGAGGAGAAGAAGGACGCCGCCACGGACAGTGCCGTGAAGACCGAGGACAAGAAGACCGATGCGGTCAAGCCTTCTGCGCCCTCGGGTTCCGCGCCGTCCAAACCCGATTCCAAACCCTCTTCCGGCTCCTCCGGCAAGCCGTCCCATGAGCATACGTGGCAGGCGCAGTACCGCAACGACCCCGTATACGAGACTCGCACTCGAACTGTTGTAGACCGGGACGCATGGGACGAGCAGGTTCTAAGTGGCTCGCACGCTGTCTGTTCAGATGGTTCGGTTTTCTACGACAATGCCGCTCTTGCTGCTTATTGCAAGAAAATGGCAATGGCTGGGACACCTGTTTCGTACTACACCGTGGATGATTTCACTACCGTTCACCATGAAGCGGTGACGCATCAGGAGACATATCAAGTGCAGACGGGAACCAAGCAGGTCCTCACCGGCTACCGCTGCTCCGGCTGCGGTGCCACGAAATAGACCAAAGCGGATTTTCAGATTGGCTCTTGGGAAGCAGGTTTGAAATTGCTCCAGGCCCTATCGTTATTTGGTCATTTTTACTTCGCATTGCTCCTGATAGTCCGGCCGGGGTGCTTCGGGAAGAGGACGCACCTTTATAGGGCTGCCGGGATCTTCGCACTGCTCGGTGCGCTTCTGCGCCTGGCTCGCGGCATCTTGCTATATGTTGCCGGACCGATGTGAGCTTTGCCGCCTATCCAAAGGGCGACCGCATGGAAATGGGATTTCGACGCGGCGGCATCGTGTCAAAGCGATAGGCTTTTGGGTATTATGATTATGCGATAGTATGTCATTATCATATTGAGAGGTGATGTATATGGCACTGATACAGCTGAACGTCCCCGATGAGGTAAAGGATCGCGCGGACAGGGCTTTCGCCAGGAGCGGCCTCACGACGCCGTATGCGATGCGCATTATGGTCAATCAGGTTGCTCAGACCGGCAGGACGCCTTTTGACGGCCTGTTCTCATCGCCATCCGGCCGCCTCTATTCGGAGGAAGTGCGCGTGGCGATGCTTCGTGCCGAGGCCCAGGAGTACGGTTTGATTGAGGACGATTCCGGGGAGGACCCGCTCGAGATACCGGCAGACATACTTGCGGAAATGGGCATCGAGCCCGAGGAGGTCGGACAGTGAGCCGCTACGAGGTCAAGGTCCCCGCCTCCTTCTGGAAAACGCTCGTCGTGCTGAAGCCGAAATACTCCCATGCCGAATACGTGGAAGTCGTCAACGCGGTCAAGGGATGTATCGACGAGCTCGGCCGCACCGGCATGATAGAGGAAAGCGGATGGGACGACCACGTTCTCGTCCATCCGCCCTATTCTGACGGCAAGCACCGTGAGGCCCATACCTACGACGACGATGTCCTGGTCGTGTATTTTATCCGCGAGAGAAACCGCCGAATCCGCATGGTCGGCGTGTTCGACCACGAGAATATCCCGCATTCATAGTCGCATCCCATCGGAGCCGAATAGCAAACTCCCATTTAATCCGACGGCTCCTTTCAAAAGAGAAGGGCCCCGCTCGCACGAGCGGGGCCCTTCGGACTTTATCGTCGATAATCCTTAGATCTTGCGCTTGCGGAAGATCAGGAAGATTGCGGCGATGCAGGCCGCCACTCCGGCGGCGATCGCCGCATAGAGTACCCAGTTGCCGGTCTGCTCGAGGTTCTTGCCCTCGGGGGTGTTCTCGATATCGATGGTCTGGTCGGTGTCCTCCAGATCGGTTTCCTTGGAGATCTCCTTGCCGTCAGTTTCGCGTTGCAGGCTCTCGAATACGACCGCCTGCTGGCCCGCGATGTCGGATGCCTTGAACACCATGGGGACGTCCACGTCGAGATCGGAGACGGCGGGGGTGAAGCGCACCTGTCCGTTGGCGATGACCTCGTAGGTACCCAGGGTGGAATCCTTGCCGGTCGACTCGGTATCGGTTGTCGTGCCGGCGCCGTCGGCCTTGTCGCTCGACTCGGAGGGTACGAGCTTCACCTGACCGCCGCTCAGCTTCGTCACGATGTCGGCCGCGTCCTTTGTCGCGCCCGGCACGGTGAGCGTATAGGTTCCGTCTTCGTTTTTGGAGAGCTTGGCTCCCTCGGGGATGTTGACGAACGAACCAGTTCCGGTGACGTCGACGAGGGCCTTGGAGAGGTCGCTACTGGATTCTGCGCTATCGGAACCCTTCTGGACGCCGTTGCCGGCAAGGGTCGAGATGTCCTTCACGTCCGTGAGCGTGAGCTGCGTGCCGTCTGCCTTCTTGTTGATCGAGGCCGTGAGGGTGTAGCTCTGGCCGGGGCGCAGGCCCTTGAGGTGGACGGTGTCGACGATTGCGACCTCGTCCTCGGGCTTCACCACCTTGCTGCCCTGGATCGTGGCCGCAGTGGTCTTGAGGCTCGGGGAGATCTCGACTGTCTGGTCCTTGTCGGTCGGGTCCTCGTGC
>OGPR01002158.1_pt1 | contig 14143 bp, 9 predicted proteins | sample 1552981 | NCBI WGS metagenome assembly OGPR01 (sample SAMEA2580260, study PRJEB22360) | human gut metagenome | biome: human gut; feature: human-associated habitat; material: faeces | place: Denmark | collected 2008/2010 | reverse complement strand
CGGAATTTTTGGTACGCCCGACACGATTCGAACGTGCGACCTACAGAGTCGGAGTCTGTCACTCTATCCAACTGAGCTACGAGCGCATCTATGAGATAAACGGCGGTACGCCGGTCATCGCTTTTTGAAAATGGTAGTCAAACAGTAGTCAAGGAACAAGCGGAAAAATGCTCTCACACCCGAAAAGCCCAGTCGTATCAACGGCTTTGGGCTTCTCTCAGCCGAATGGGGCAGAAACGTCGGAGTCTGTCACTCTATCCAACCGAACTACGAGTGCATTTTTAACTGCCCACATAGTATAGCAGATGGGCGGCGGAAAGTAAAGTGGAAAAATGGCGGATTGCTTTTTTAAGGAAAGCTGGTACAATGAAGAAAACAGGAGGCGAGGGTATGTCGGCGGGGGAGCGAGTGTTTTCGGTCGTGCGCGGGCGGCTTTATGAGCGGCTGCCGACGCTGGCGTTGCCGTTGGGGAAGATTTCCTGCTGTGAAGCGGATGTGATGCCTGCCGGGACAGACGGACAGGCGGCGCTCTTTGCCTCCGGCTTTCTGGAACGGGAATTTTTAGAAGGAAGCATGCTGCCGGAACGGCTGACACTGCATCTGTTGCTGCATCTCATGCTGGGTCATCCGCAGAGCAGGATGGGCCGGGACAGAGTGCTCTGGGATACGGCCTGCGATCTTGCGGTTTTACTGGTGCATCATGCGCTTCTGCCGCAAGAGCGCGAAGCGCCCGCTGCGTTTTCTGCCCGCTGCAAACTGCAAAGCCGCAGAGCGGGCCGCGCGGAGGAAATTTATGTGCTTTTGGAGACAGAGCCGGAGTTTCTTACGCCGGATGAGCGGCAAAGTGCGGTGTTGGACGATCATTCCCGGTGGGAGACAGTATGCGCTGCGGATAGACCGGCTGGCTCCGGCGAGGGGGACGAAGCCGGCTTTCAGGCGCTCGGGCGGCTCCTGCCGCGGCCGTTGCCGGAAAAGCCGGTGATCGGAAGCGGAACGGGCGGCGCCGCTTTTTCCATCAAACCGGACATGCGCGAAAGCGCGCCGTTTGCCGCTGTGCTGCACGAACTTTCCGAGACGCGAGAGAACCGGCATGTGTCCGGCGAAGAATTTCAATACGCATGGTATCTCTACGGGTTGGAGCATTATGGCGGCATGCCGCTGATCGAGCCGCTGGAATACTCTGAGGAGCGTCGCCTGCGTGAACTTGCCGTCGTAATTGACACGTCAGCTTCGTGTTCACGGTCGCTGTGCGCTGGATTTTTGGGGGAACTTGCGGGACTGCTGGCCCACGAGGGACTGTTCTTTGAGCGGTTCAATCTTCATGTGATCGAATGCGACTGCGAGGTACAGCAGGATACACGCCTGACGACGCTGACAGAGTTGTCTGGCTGGATACAAGCCCTGACGCTGCATGGCGGTGGAGGCACAGACTTCCGCCCTGCGTTCCGGTATATCGACGGCCTGATTGAATCGGGTGAATTTGCGCATTTGCAGGGACTTTTGTATTTTACCGACGGCTACGGCGTGTTTCCGGACGCGCCGCCTGCGTACCGGGCGATCTTCGTCATGCTGCAATACCGGTATGACGATATTGACCTGCCGCCGTGGGCGGAAAAGCTGGTTTTGGAAGCGGACAAGCCGAAAGGAGACGAAGCATGGATATAAAACAGGCAAAACAGGAGTTGCGGCAGACCATCCGCGCCTATACGGCCAGAACGGAGGACGGCCTGTGGCGCATACCGCGCGAAAAGCAGCGGCCCGTTCTGCTCATGGGCCCGCCGGGTATCGGCAAAACGGCCATCCTGTCGCAGCTTGCGCAGGAGGAGCATGTCGGCCTCGTCTGCTATACCATGACGCACCACACGCGCCAGAGCGCGCTCGGCCTGCCAGTCATTGTTGACCGTACGGCGGCTGGGCGGCAGTACCGTGCGACGGAGTACACCATGAGCGAGATCATTGCCTCGGTCTACGAACAGATGGAGAAAACCGGACTGAAGACGGGAATCTTGTTCCTCGACGAGATCAACTGCGTCTCCGAGACGCTCATGCCCGCGATTTTGCAGATGCTGCAGAACAAGACCTTCGGCGTCCATGCGCTGCCGGAGGGGTGGATGATCGCGGCGGCAGGCAATCCGCCGCGCTATAACCAGTCCGCGCGAAGCTTTGATATGGCGACGCTCGACCGGGTGCGGCGCATTGATCTGGAGCCGAGCCTTGCCGTCTGGCAGGACTACGCTGCTGCACACGGTGTTCACCCGGCGGTACTGGCTTATCTCCGGCTGCATCCGGAGCACTTTTTCATCTGCGACGCGCAGCGCGCGGTGGGCAGTTTCGTAACGGCGCGCGGCTGGGAGGATTTGTCCGCGCTGCTGCTGACATACGAAGCACTCGGCTTTGCCTGCACGCAGACGCAGGCGCGGGAATATCTGCATGTAGCGGAAATTGCGGCGGGCTTCGCGGCGTTTTATGAACTCTACCGCCGGTTTGCTGCTTCGCTGCCGCTGGAGGCGCTTCTGCGCGGACAGACGGGCGCGGGAACAGAGGCGCTGCGCGAACTGCCGTTTGAGGGGCGGCTGTCCGTCGTGGAATTTCTGCTGCACAGCCTGCAAACGCAGCTGCGCGCGATGGAGGACGCTTCCGCGCTCGCATTCAGCGCGGAAAGCTTTCTGAAAAGCATTCCAGCAGGGGAGGGGTACGCCGCCTGTGCGGAAAAGCAGCTGGAGAACCGCCGCGCGGCGCTTCAAATCCGTCGGGAATGCGGCGTGCTGTCCGCCGAAGACGAGCGGCGCGAGACGGCGTTTCTGACGCGTGTGGATGCCGCGCTTGCCGCGCGGTCAGACGCAGAGGCATTTGAAGCGGTGCGGCTTCTGGCAGAAACAAGCGGGACGGCAGCGGAGCAGAGCAGGCAGAATACACTTGCAGCGCTTGAAAACGGCCTGCGTTTTATCCACGAGACCTTTGGAAAGGAACAGGAACTCTGGATTCTGCTGCACGGCCTGCGAGAATGCGGCGCTGCGGCGTTTTTGCAGAAAGAAAACAGTGCAGTTTATCGGGAGTTGCTTTCCAACGCATCGCCGGAGGCTAGGGCCGCAGCACTGCGGGAGGAACTGAAACGGTAATACGCAGCAGAAGCTGTGACAGTCAAAGGCCGTTTCAGTGCGCCGACAAAATCGAATCACCACAGACAGGTATCTGTCCCTACAAACAGACCAGAGAAATTGCAGCGCGCATCCCTCCTCAAGCGGGATGCGCGCTGCGTGTTTCTATGTGGGATTTGTGCATTATGCTCGATTTTAAGCGTTAAAGTCTCGTTAAGATTGAGCAGATTGCCTTTACTGCCTATCCGTTTTATGGTATATTGAATGCAATCTGAGGAATGTCCTCAAAAAAGAAAAGGAGATCTGTATGAAAGAAAAGAAGAAACTCAGTCTGCCGGCATGGATATTTATTGGCATGCTTGCCGGTATCGTTGCCGGTCTTATCTTCGCGTTCGCCGGCCTCGGCGATTTCACCACGGAGTGGATCAAGCCCATCGGAACAATCTACGTCAACCTGCTGAAGTTCCTGGTCGTCCCGGTCGTCCTGTTCTCGATCGCTGACGGCGTCATCAGCCTGAAGGACCTCAAGCGCGTCGGTTCCGTCGGCCTGAAGACCTTCGTGTATTACATGATTACGACCGCGCTGGCCGTCGTTATCGGCCTCGTGCTGGTCAATCTCTTCAAGGGCAGCTTCACCCCGCTGCCGTCCGCAGATCTGGGCGCGCTGGAATATGAGGCGAAGGAAGCCCCGTCCGTCATGCAGGTCATCGTGAACATCTTCCCGTCCAACCTGCTCCAGCCGATGGTCTCCTCCGACATGCTGCCGGTCATCGTCACCGCCATTTTCCTCGGCGCGGGCGTTCTGGCCGCTGGCGAAAAGGGCCAGAAGATCGCTGAGCTCATCAACTGCGGCGAAGAAGTCATCATGCAGATCATGATGATGATCATTAAGTTTACTCCAATCGGCGTGTTCTGCCTCATGACCAACGTCGTCGCTGTCAACGGTGCCGACATCATCGGCAAGCTGGCACTCATCATCGGTGTTGCGTACCTCGGTTATATCGTCCATGTCGTGGTCGTCTATGGCCTGTCCGTCAAGTTCCTGTCCAAGATGAACCCCATCAAGTTCTTCAAGGGACTGGCTCCGGCCATGATCACTGCATTCACCACCACGTCCTCCAACGCGACCCTGCCCGTCAACATTGAGTGCTGCAACAAGATGGGCGCGGAGCCTGAGATCAGCTCCTTCGTCCTGCCGCTTGGCGCGACGATCAACATGGACGGCACGGCCATCTATCAGGCTGTCTGCGCAGTCTTCATCGCCTGCTGCTATGGCGTTCAGCTGACGCTCGGCGATATGGCCATGATCGTTCTGACTGCGACCCTCGCCTCCGTCGGCACGGCCGGCGTTTCCGGTGCCGGCATGATCATGCTGGCGATGGTTCTGACCCAGGTTGGTCTGCCGGTTGAGGGCATTGCAATCATCGCGGGCGTTGACAAGATCTTCGACATGGGCCGCACGACGCTGAACATCACCGGCGACGCGACCTGCGCCCTGTTCATCTCCCGCCTCGAGCGCGAGAAGGCCGCCAAGAAGGCTGCCAAGGCTGCAAAATAACTCCGCTTTTTCAAAACCGCTCCCCCGGGCATCCGGGGGAGCGGTTTTGTGGTTCTTTGGGTTCGGTATAAAAGAAACCAGAGCGGGGCGCTGTTATACGCTGCCGGAATCCGGAGGTTCCGGTGCGCCGTCCGGTTTTTCCGGGGGCGTGCTGCCGTCCGGAGGCTCCGGCATGGATGTGCCGTCCGGCTTTTCAGGCGGCGTGCCGCCATCGGGTGGTGTGGGCGGTGTTTCGCTGTTTGGCATGTCAGAGGGGACTTCTCCGTTCGGGTCAAAGCCGCCCGGTCTGCCGCCCGGCATGCCGCCGAAGCCGGACTGGCTCTCGCCTGTCTGTGCCTCAGCAGTTCCGGCGTTTTCACCATCGGACAGGAGCGTATAGCTTCCGTCCTCCGTCAGTTCGGGCGAGGAATAGAAGACGAAGCGCGCGCTGCACGGCGCTTCCATGCTGAAAAGCGTATCCGTTTCATCCCAAATGGCAAGCGTACTGCCGTTTGAAATGAGCGCGTCCGCGCCTCCGCCGCGCGGCTGCATACTGCCGGACTGGCCAAAGGTCACATATGGCTGCGAGACGGAAAGCTTCATGCCCATGCCCGCGCTGCCACCGGCAGCCAAAACAGTTCCGCCGGTGATGGTGATCGTTCCGTCAGCATCAAGCGGCTGATTGTCTGCCGTGTTCGCCGTCCAGACGCAAATGGTGCCGCCGGAGATAGTCATGGTGCCGTTGGAGTCAAAGCCGTCGCCGTCCGTCGTATAGGCGTTGATCGTACCGCCGGAGAGATTCATGGAGAAATCGAAGCCGGTCAGATCGGAATTAGCTGCATTCAGACAGTCGTCCGAGGCGCGGATGCGAATGTCGCCCGAGGCGACGTTCAGCGTGGCAGCCTCCAGTCCCTCATAGCAGTTTGTGATCGAGATCGCAGGCCCGTCCGTGCCCTCCGCGCCGATCTGCAGCGTGTAGTCGCAGTGGATCGCGTCGTCTGCGGCGGAAATGGTCAGCTCGCCGCTTTCGATCGTCAGCAGCTGCCCGGCGTTGATCGCGTCGTTGACTGGCGCATGGATCGTCAGCGTCAACTCCCGGATGGTGAGGCTGGCTTCGCCGTCTTCGTCTGTCGAAGCGCCGGATTTGATCCCATTTTTGCCGTTGGCGGTGAGCGTGAGCGAACCGGTTCCGCAGAGCGTCACCTGGGAGCCGTCCTTGCATTTGAGAACGGCGTTTTCTGCGTTCTCGTTCGCGGGGTATGTGTCGCCGTTGTTCTGTTCGCTGTCGGAAAGCGCATTGACCGTTCCAGCAGCCGCCTCGATCGTGACCTGCGAGGACTTGCCGCAGGTAATAGGTGCAGTGTCCGTGCTCGTGAGCGTCAGATTGTCCAAAATCAGCGTCACGTCCGTTGTGCCCTTCTTGATTGTGACGGAGCCGTCAGCGCAGCTCCCGGACAGGCGGTAAACGCCGCTTTCGGAAACGGTCAGCGCCGTCCCATCCGCTTCACAGCCGCTGCCGGAGACGGAGGCGGCTTCATCTGTAAACTGAATGATTGTTTCCGTGCCGTCCGACACAGAGGATGCGGTTGTTTCCTGTGCGTCGGACAATTCATCCGTCTGCGCGGAAGCGCCGGTGTCTGTCGGGGCTGCCGTGCAGGCGCACAGGCCGCACATAAGGCTTAAGACCAGAAGCAGCAGAAAAATACGATGTTTCATCATCATGCTCATCACGTCCTTTCTGCTGTGAGTATACAGGACGCACCTAAAGAATACTTAAAAGTAATCCTCAATATAAAGCGGCTTGCGGAAAAAGACGCGGTCAAGCGGCGCGGATTCGTGGAACACTTCGAGGCCGGGGAAATACTGCCGCGCCTCTGAAAAATCGCACACGCCGCACAGCAGCGCGGAGAACGTGCTGATCTCCAATTCTGCATCCGGCTGCGTATCTGAGCGGCTGACAGAAATGGCCCGCCCGTTTTCAAACTGGACGGCAAAGCACGCATTGTTTTCCTCGGTCTGCGCGTCATGCAGCCGGAGCGTGGCGCTTCCGCCGCCGAGGTAGCGCGCGGCGCGGAGCGCCGCCTCCGCGTTCACCACACGCACCATACCGGCGCTTTGCAGTTCCCATCGCACCGCGCCGAGCGACCATTCCGGCAGCAGGTACTGCATGGCTGTGCAGCATGGGAGCGGGAATTTGACAAAGCGGTGGTCGGAAGCAAAGCGCGAGAACAGGTGCATAAGCGCTGCGAAGCCGTCTTTTCCGGAAAAGCGGAGGCGGGAGCAGACAAGATTCCGCCCGTTCGGCTCGTCCTGCTTTTTGAACGCCGCATAACCGAGCGGTTCACCGGCTGCTGAGAACGCGGCATATATAAATTCCTGCTTTGATGCGGGCGCTGCCGAAAGAAGCCAGCGGTAGTCTGCCTCTGCGTGCTGAACCATCATGTTATACTGCGCTTCCCACCTCTCATCGAGCTGCCGGATAGCGGGCAGCAGCATATCGCCGCCTCGTGCAAGCCGGAACGAGCCGGAAAACTCCGCCGGGCGCGGCTGCCGCAGGTCAAGAACGGCCAGATACCGCTGTACACAGCTTTCATAGCCAAATTTCCGGTAATACGCTGTAGAGAACGGATAGAGATAGGAAAAGACATAGCCTTCGCGGTACAGAATGGGCAGCGCTTTCTGAAAACAGGCGCGGATACCGCCCGCGCGGCGGTACTGCGGCAGAGATGCCACGCCGCCGATTCCGCCCATTTTGTAGCGACCGCCGTCAAACTGCACCCGATAGTCTGTCACATAGACTGTGCTCATCATCTCTCCGCTTTCCTCGTCAAACGCGGCCCAGATGCAGGGATTTTCCGCAAACGGTGTCAGATCGTTCGGATCAAACGGCGATTCAAAAGCAATGGCAAACAGCTGCGCGGACTGAAGCCGCTCTTCCTTTGTGATGGGGCGTACAAGCATATGCAATGATCCTCCTGTTTCAAAACTGTAAGTGCATGAAAAAAGCAAACAAAAGACGGATGCAGTTTGTAGGGGTGACACTCTGCTCCGCCCGGCAATATGTACCGTTTTTTCGGAAATCTTCGGCAAATTCGCAACATCTCAACGGGCCGATGTGGGCATCGGCCCCTACAAACGCGCAGGCAGAATTTCTGTCAGTTTCGCATAAGCCTGACCACAGTATACCATACTTCCCCCAATTCGCGCAAAGAGCCCCTGCGGATATCCTTGCTTTTTTTTGCCCGTTGTTGTCGATGTCGGACAGAGCCGTTGCATGCGAAAAGCAGGGCGTCTATAATCGAATCAGAATAAACGAAAAAAGGAGGGCGGAATCGGTGCGGCAGGCTGTTTTATACTTTGCAAACTGGAATCTGAACCGAAGACCGGCGCGGAAGGGCGAGGTCTGCGCGCTGCCGTGGGACTGCGCGACGTATCTCAATCACGCGTTCTGGGCGCTTGAACCGGCGGAAGGGAAACAGGAGTCGTCGTTTGCCCGCCGTGCCGCGAAAAAAAACGCGCGGACTGCCTGGCACATCGTCTCTCTGCACCCGGAGTGCGACACGGATGACGCATCGCCCAGCGTAATCGTGCCGGGGCTGCCGCGCAATCACTTTGCGCAGTACGCGGCGATGCACAAAAACTATCCGGCAGTGAAAATTCTACTTTCCATCGGCGGTTGGACACGCTGCGGGTATTTTTCCGAAATGGCGCACACAAGGGAGGGGCGCGCGGACTTTATCGAGCACTGCCTTGCGCTTCTGAGCCGGTACGAATGGCTGGCTGGATTTGACATCGACTGGGAATATCCCGCCTGCGAGCGGAAGGGAAACCCTGCCGACCCAGACGGCGACGAAGGCTGCTGCGTCTTTGGAACGGAAACGGAGGACCGGGAGAATTTTGTCCTGCTGCTTGCAGAACTCCGCGCCGCCATGGATGACGCCTTTGGAACAGGAACGAAAGCACTGACGGCCTGCGCCTCCGGCGCGCCGGATACGCTTGCACGGCAGGACTGGGCAGGCGCTGCGCAGTACCTCAACCTCATCAACCTTATGACCTACGATCTATGCGGCTGCTGGGCAGGCGTCAGCGGCCACGCCTCAAGCGCAGCGCAGGCGAAAATCGCCGTACAGTGCATATTGGCGCAGGGTGTCGCGTCCGGAAAGGTCTGCATCGGTTCGCCATTTTACTGCACGGCCATGCGCCTGCGGGAAAAACCTGTGTCTATACAGGCAGCGCTCGGCGCTCCCGTCGAGCAGGAGCGGCCGACGTGGGATACGCTTGCGCAGGAGGATTTATTGGAGCTTTTGCAGACGCCCGGCTGGCACAGCGCCTATGACGCGCGGGCAGGCGGCGCGTATCTTGTCTACGACGGGACGGATAAAACATTCAACCGCTGGTTTTTATCGGTGGAGACGGCACGCTCACTCGGGCAGAAGCTTGACCTCATCCGTAATGCGGACTTGGCCGGGATTATTGTCTGGGAAGCAAGCCTCGATACGAAGAATCATTCCTTCGCCGCGCAGCTGCGCGATACATTATTGAGATAAGGTGGGAGAAGCTATGCAGTACGGCCATTTTGACAACCAAAGCCGCGAATATGTGATCGACCGTGTCGATTTGCCCGTTTCTTGGACAAATTACATCGGTGTCGGCGATATGTATGGCGTGTTCAATCACACGGCAGGCGGCTATCTTCTGTACCGTTCGCCGGAATATCACCGCATCACGCGCTTCCGGCCGAACGGCGTGCCGATGGACGGCCCAGGGCATTATATTTACATCCGCGACAATGATACCGGCGATTACTGGTCTGTTTCGTGGCAGCCGGTGGGGAAGGACAAAAAGTTCTATTCCTGCCGCCATGGACTGAGTTATGTGAAATACCTCTGCGATTACAGCGCGATTCATGCCGAGCAGAAGCTGTTCGTCGCCATGGATGAGCCGATCGAACTCTGGGACATCAGGCTCCGCAACGACTCAGGTATCCCACGGAATCTGTCCGTCTTTTCCTATCTGGAATTCAGCTTCCACCAGATTCAGATGGATAACCAGAACTTCCAGATGAGTCTCTACGCCTCCGGAAGCCGATATGAAGTCGGCGTGATCGAAAACGATCTGTATTATGAAGAAAATGGATTCCAGTTTTTTGCGTCCGATTTTACCCCTGACGGCTACGCCTGTCTGCGTGACCGCTTTCTCGGCCCGTACCGCACGGAGCGCGATCCTCTCGCGGTTGAGACAGGCATATGTGAAATTCCCGGCCAAAAGGGCGGAAACCACTGCGGTGTGCTGCAAAAAAACGTGACGCTTGCGCCCGGGGAGGAAGCGCGGCTTCTATTCCTGCTTGGCGAGGGTGATCTCGAGGCCGGAAAAGCGGCTAAGGCCCGCTGGACACCGGAAAAGGCGGATGAGGACTTTTCATGCCTTGCAGAATTCTGGGATAAGAAGCTTTCCTGCCTGCAGGTCAGCACGCCGAACGAGGGCATGAACACCGAACTGAATATCTGGAACCTCTACCAGAGCGAGATCAACGTTATGTTCTCCCGGTTCACCTCGTTCATTGAGGTCGGCGGGCGCGTTGGCCTCGGCTACCGCGACACGGCGCAGGACGCGATGATGGTTCCGCACTCAAACCCTGAAAAATGCCGCAGCCGCCTTGTCGAACTCCTGCGGGCGCTTACGAAGGAGGGCTACGGCCTGCATCTGTTTGAGCCGCGCTGGTTTGAAAAGGACGCGCCGCAGCAGTCGTTCAAATCGCCCACGGTCATTCCGACACCGGATAAGAGCCAGATTGTCCACGGTCTAAAGGACGCATGCGCGGACGATGCGCTCTGGCTCGTCCCGGCTGTTGTACAGTATGTCAAGGAAACGGGTGAACTTTCCTTCCTCGACGAGCCTGTGACCTATGCTGACGGCGGCGAGGAGACGGTCTACCGGCATCTGATGCGCATTCTTGATTTCTCTGCCCGACAGGTGGGGACGCACGGGATCTGCAAGGGTCTGCGCGCCGATTGGAACGACTGCCTGAATCTCGGCGGCGGCGAAAGTGCCATGGTAAGTTTTTTGCATATTTGGGCACTGGACAATTTTGCGCAGTTGGCCAATCGCCTTGGGCGTACGGTCGATGCGGCGCGCTATGAAAAACTCCGCCAATCCGTCACGAAAACCTGTGAAAGCGTCCTCTGGGACGGAAAATGGTATATCCGCGGCATCACCGCCGACGGCCGAAAAATCGGCACGCAGCAGGATACCGAGGGCCGCGTCCATATGGAGAGCAACACTTGGGCGGTTCTGTCCGGTGCGGCCAGCCGGGAACGAGGGCTTTCCGCCATGGATGCGGTAGACGAATATCTCTATACGCCTTGGGGCCTGATGCTGAACGCGCCGTGCTTTACAAAGCCGGACGATGCCATCGGCTTTGTCACTCGCGTTTATCCCGGCCTCAAGGAAAACGGTTCTGTGTTCAGCCACCCGAATCCGTGGGCATGGTGTGCCGAGGCAAAGCTGGGCAGGGGAGACAGGGCTATGAAGTTCTATAACGCGCTTTGCCCTGCGCTGCAAAACGATAAAATCGAAACACGCAAAGCCGAGCCTTATACCTACTGCCAGTTCATCTCCGGTAAGGCGCACACAACCTACGGCGAGGCGCACCACCCGTTCATGACAGGCTCGTCTGGCTGGGCATATTATGCCGCGACGCAGTATCTGCTCGGCGTGCAGCCGGACTTTGACTGCCTGCGCGTCAACCCGTGTATCCCGGCGGACTGGAAGGAATTCACCGTCGTGCGCCGTTGGCGCGGCGCGGAGTATTATATTCATGTTACGAACCCGGACAGTGTGCAGAAGGGCGTCAGGAAAATTCTGATAAGCGGCAGACCGGTCGAGGCGCTGCCGGTGCTGCCTGCGGGCAGCGTGTGCCATGCGGAAGTTATCATGGGAGGGGCAAACAGATGATTCATTTCGGTACCGGCGGCTGGAGAGCCGTCATTGCGGACGAATTCACCAAGGCGAACATCCGCCTGCTCATCGCGGGCCTTTGCAGCCTCATGCACAAGGAGGGACACGACGGCGCGGAGATCTGCGTCGGCTATGACCGGAGGTTTTTATCCAAGGAATCTGCCCACTGGGCGGCGGAGGTCATGGCGGGCTATGGCTTCCGGCCCTATGTCATCAATCGTTCCTCGCCAACGCCGCTCATGATGTTCATGGTCAAAAAACGCGTCATGCCCTATGGCATCGCAGTCACGGCCAGCCATAACCCGGCCATCTATAACGGCATCAAGGTCTTCACCGCCGGAGGCCGCGACGCAGACCGCACCGTCACGGACAAAATCGAGTCCGAGATCGCCCAAATTGACCCGGACAAAATTCAATCCATGGACTATGACGCCGCCGTCGCGGCAGGCATGATCACCGAGCACAACCCGACGAACGAATATATCGACAGCATTCTGTCCGCCATCGACGTCGAGGCCATCAAGAACGCGCAGCTGCGCATCGCGCTCGACCCCATGTACGGCGTCAGCCAGACGAGCTTGAGCATGATCCTCATGACCTGCCGCTGCGATCTCGAGATCATCCACGACCGCCACGACACACTCTTCGGCGGAAAGCTTCCTGCGCCGAATGAAGACACGCTCGGTCCGCTTGCGGCGGTCGTTATGGACCGGTACCGCTGTGATCTCGGCATTGCAACCGACGGTGACGCCGACCGACTCGGCGTGATCGACGATCAGGGCCAATTCGTCCACCCGAATAAGCTGCTCGTCCTGCTCTATTATTACCTCGTCAAATACCGCGGCTGGCAGGGACCCTGCGTACGCAACAATTCCACGACCGTCCTGCTCGACCGCGTCGCGGCGGGACTGGGGCAGAAATGCTATGAGGTTCCTGTCGGCTTCAAGTGGGTGTCGGCCAAAATGACGGAGACGAATGCCATCATCGGCGGCGAATCGTCCGGTGGTCTTGCCGTTCGGGGGCATATCTCCGGCAAGGATGGAATCTACGCTGCCGCGCTGCTCGTCGAGATGCTGGCCGTGACCGGCAAGAAGCTTTCCGCGCTCTACCGTGAGATCGAGGCGCAGTACGGCGCACTCAGCTATGCCGAGGCGTCCTTCACCATGACCCCGGCCCGCAAGCTTGCGCTTCAGCAATATCTGTTTGAACAGCACGCCTGCCCGGAATTTGAATGCGTTGACCACATCAGCCGCGAGGACGGCTGCAAGGTCTATTTTACGGACGGCAGCTGGGTCATTTGCCGCTTCTCCGGCACAGAACCGCTTCTACGCATGGCCGCCGAGGCCGAGACAGATGAAAAAGCCCAGTCCTATATCCGGACATGGAAAGCTTTCCTGTCGCTCTGAACATAAAACTGACCAACCTCCCCTTACCGCGCAGGACACGGCAGGGGGAGGTTTTGCTGCTGCTGGGGATTTTGAAAAAGAGGACTTGACAAATTAAATATATTTAACTATAATTCATAACTCGGTTATGAAACGAGGAATCCGATATGAAAGAGAAAAGCCCGGTCCAGCGAATCTGGGAGTTGGGCGAAGCGGAGCATTGCGCTGCTGCTGGCAGGCGAAACGGCGTTCAGCATCTATGCGCCATGGTTTGCGGCGGCATTGTGCGGGTATCTGCTCCGCACTGCGCTGTATAGCGGTGCGCTGCCCGTCTCCCACCAGGCGACGTTCCGCATTCTCAAAACCATCCGACAGAAGCTGCTTGCCAAGCTGCCGAAGCTTCCGCTCGGAACAGTCGTGGACACGGCCAGTGGCAAACTCAAGCAGATCATTGTCGATCAGGTGGACAGCATGGAGACGACGCTGGCGCACCTGTTCCCGGAAATGACGGCCAACATCACGGCTCCGGTTTTGACGCTTGTCTATCTGTTTGTGCTTGATTGACGTCTGGCGCTGCTGTCGCTCGCGGTGTTTCCCATTGCGTTCGTGTTCATGATGTCAGTCATGGGCGGCTATGCGAAGGACTACGAGGGCGCGGTGCAGGCAACCAACGAGATGAGCAGTTCCATGATCGAATACATCAACGGCATTGAAGTCATCAAGGCGTTCAATCAGGGGAAGACCTCCTATGCGCGGCTGGCGGAGAAGGTGCGGGCGAATGCGCAGTATTATTTCGACTGGATGCGCCGCAGCTAGCTTGGCATGTCTATGGCTTACGCCTTCTTTCCGGCGCAGATGCTCACGGTTCTGCCGTTCGGATGGCTGTTCTACACGCACGGCACGCCGAGCATCGGAACCTTCCTCACAGTCATCATTGATCCTGAAAACGAGGCGGTCATCCAGAAGGCAGTGGCGCGGCTGGTGGCGGACAAAACGGTTACAGACATAGAAGCAGTCTGTATGATACTTGCGAGAGCGGAGGATCTTGTCCTCCCGCAGAGAACAAGACCAAAGAAACAGGTGGAGGGCCGACAAGAATTGTCGGCCCTCTCAGCGTGTCAAAAAAGTCCGATCACGATCGATATCGTTCTGCTTCGTATGGGTGG
>OGPR01002142.1_pt1 | contig 14250 bp, 11 predicted proteins | sample 1552981 | NCBI WGS metagenome assembly OGPR01 (sample SAMEA2580260, study PRJEB22360) | human gut metagenome | biome: human gut; feature: human-associated habitat; material: faeces | place: Denmark | collected 2008/2010 | reverse complement strand
ACTGCGAGTATCTGCACGGAGCAAAGTAATCATGATATGCTGGCGTGTTTTGGGTCGCGCTCATATGGGCCGATTGAAAGCGACCTGGAAAAGATGGATGTATCGGTTTTGGTGAATAAGACAGAAAGAATGCTTGTTGTTCCACGAAACTGCTTTTTTCTTGTAACGCTACAAGGTGCTTCCCATATGGTTGCGCCGGTTTGTCCGAAAGGCGCCATACTATTGATGCCACAAAAAATGGGACGTGCCGGGATGACCGCCGTTGTTTCAGAGCCAAATGTGATTGAGGAAATGAATATTTGGGCACTTTGCAGCGAATTGGAATTCAACAGCGCATTTGTCGCGGCTAATTGAATGAAACCCGTTTTCGAACAGTTTTATCGAAAAACGGGTTTCTTCTTGTATTCAAAGCTTTGAGAAATCAAGGCTTTTCTTTTTTGCTCTCTGGGCTTATCCCCGCTAAAACTCTCAGAATACGAAACTAAAACTTTCACGCAATGTCGTTATTTGAACACGACCTTTTTATAAACGTTCCCTGTAGGCTTCCTCAAACGCCTGTGGTGTCTTGTATTTCAAGGTTCGATGCGGACGGAGTTCATTGTAAAACCGAATATATTGCTCCACACTTTTGCGGTAGCTCTGTTCTGAGGTGTACTCTCTGCGGTACGCCTCTTCTTTTTTGAAGGAAGCGAAGAATGTTTCGGCGACAGCATTGTCATGCGGCCGCGCCGTAGCCGAAAAGGACTGCTTTACCTCGCATTTTTGCAGCAGTACTGTAAATGTGGCCGATGTGTACTGCTTGCCGCGGTCGCTATGAAAAGTCAGACTATCGACGAATCATATAAATCGTAGTATAATGTTATAAATTCAGGAAAATGTGCTGGAAAAGTGACGTTCATGAATAATAACATCATAGTACAAACATCTGTCTTCGAGATATCTGCCTGATGTCTTTGCTATAGAATGGCTAAACAACCCAACACTCAAACCGACTGCCGGAGGAGATGCGCAATATGAAATTGTTTTCGGGAAAAATGCTTGAAACGCTATTGATTGAACAGAGACGCTACAGCGAAGGACTGCTTCCAGAAATTATCAAGCGCCTTATAAATTGCAGTGGAGCTGAAGTGGATAGCTTGAGAATCCCAGATGGCGATGATGTATGGGCACCTGGCTATGACGGTATCGTTTCAGCAAAAGTTGAAAGCAGATATATCACCGCCGGAAAGAGTGTCTGGGAATTTGGCTGTAGTTCTGATTCGCTTGCGAAAATTGAATCTGATTTTGAAAAACGTACAGAAAATTCGCTGGATATAGATAAGGCAAACACGACATTTTATCTGGTTGTTCCGAAAATCTGGGCATATGCAAAGGCAATTTCGGAGTGGGAGGCCGAACACCGGGAAGAATGGAAAAATGTAATCGTTTATGATGCGGCTATTTTGTGCGATTGGATAAATTCAGAACTAGCAGTCGCTGCATGGCTGTTTGAAATTTACGATAAGGGTGCACATCCAATAGCAATTTCTTCTATAAGTCGTGCATGGAGGGGTTTCTCCAAATGGACAGATCCTGCCTTTACATATGTGATGTTCACGGAAGGACGGGAAGAACAAAGGGCGCAATTGATGGCGTATTGCAAGGAGCGTCAGATCTGCTGCGTCAGAGCAGACACGAAAATCGGTGCATATGGTTTTTGCTTAGCGACACTGATGCAGAGTGCCGATTTGTTCGATGCAGCTATCGTTGTTCAGAACGAAGACACATATCACCGGCTTTGCGCGTCATGCAAAGGGAATATCTTTCTCTTGGCATTTCCTTACCATGGAGCGATACCAGAAGGAAACACTACGATTTTCTGTACAAGTAGAGAAATGCCAAAACGGCCGGATGAGATAGATCTTCCGCCGCTATGGAAAACCCAATTCATAAGAGCGTTGTGCGATATGGGAATCTCACATTCTGGTGCAGAAGAACTGTATATTTCGACGCACGGAAACCTCTGGTCGTTAATTCGAAAGATTCCGGGAAGCTATGCGTGCGCTAAGCCCAAATGGGTTGATTTTAGTAACATCGAGTTATTGCGTCCGTTGGTGCTATTAAGGTATTATTGCACTACAGAAGAAAGTGACCAGAGATTAATTGCAAAGCTTGCGAACGTGAATTACTCGGAGATCGAACGCCAGTATGCTAAATTATCGAAATTGGAAGACAGTCCGGTAAAGAGGATTGGCGAACGATACTTGATCGTAAACCGCGAAGAAGCATGGAATGCACTTGGAATCGATATATCTGATGATTCGTCAAAATGTATGTTCGACGAAATTAAACAACTCGTGAATCGTATTGACTCTGTGAACTGGCTCGAGCAACAAACAATAACAAGTCGGTTTCATCAGCTTTTAATGAATTATATTTTCTTTGCTGAAACAGGGGCGGATCAGCGGATAATAGATGAACAACTGAAAACACTTCTGGATAGTTTGGGGGGCGCAGATAGTTCAAAACTGCTGCTGGACGAACTAGCAACCATTGCAGAAGCTGCACCAGTATTGACAATTACTTTTATAGAACATCTTATTGATACGCAGCTTTGCGAAATTATTCTTTCACAATATCAGGATATATTACATGCGCTTGATGTGTTGGTGGAAATTGACGATACTTGTGTGAGAGCCGGTACTGCAATTTTCAGGATTTGCAAGCAATCATTTAGTGCTGCTGCATCAACGGCAGCCGGAGAACATCTTCTAAACGTGCTATGCTTGTGGAGCGGGCATACAGCGTTGACATTGGAGCAAAAGAAGAAGCTGATCTTCCGGTATATATCTGATGACCCTGAGTGGGGAATCCCATTTGCAATCGATTTGATTTCGAAGGATTCCGTCACCTATGGAGGCAGATTTGGAAAAGTGGCGCGAAAAAAGGTATATGATTTAGACGAACTCAACGCAGCATATCAAGAAATAGCGTCCAGTTTATTTTGCAGCGCAATCGAGTTAAAACGGTTGGATTGGCTCGAAAAAATATTGGCAGATCATCGCAACTTTGAGCCTGAGATACTGACAAATTCATCAGAGCAGTTCCTTGCATCGGACTATTCTCCAGAAGCATTACTGCCACTGCACTTCCAACTGAGGGATGAAGTGTTTCTGTGCAAGCAGTATGAAGATGCTTGGGGGAAAGATCATATTAACGGATTGATTTGCTGGCGCAACTGCACGTTGACCAGCGATCCTATTGGAAAAGTTGCTTGGAAATTTTATAAATACTATCGAGCTCCGTTCGAGGAATTGCTGGTAAAAGAAGATCCGTATGATGAAGAATATATGCAAACAGTAGAACGATTAAGGACTGAACAGCTTGAAAGGCTTCGGGCAGAGCATGGAACAGACGGAATCATAAGCCTTCTTGCGTACATGGAAGATGATTCGGCATGGGGTGTCTTCCTTTCATCTCGTTTGAACGAACGCGAGTATTCGCTTGTTGCGCATAGGGCGAGTGAAATCGAAAAAAAAGACATACTAGCGGGTTTGCTGAGCTGTGGAGAGTTGTCACGGGCGACAGAGATATTTATAACGCTTCCAGAGCGGATGCAGGAAGTTGTCCTTAAAAGATTGAATCGCAGCGGTATTGAGGATTGGCTTACAAGTCCAAAAATGAAACAAATATACTGGCAGCATCGGTGGATGATAGACTATGACGAACAGACGTATCAAAGTTTGCTGAAATATAATCCCGGTGGATTGTTGATGTGGATATACAGATGCATTGAACAGCAAGAAATGGACATCCAAAAAGTATTTGAAGTACTTTATTTAATTAACAAAAATAAATGCAATATTGACGCGTCGCTATTGCCGATGATTATACGCAAAGTGGATAATCAGTTTTACTCGGATGAATGGGCTGAATTATGTGTTAACTTGTATTACAACGGTTTTCTAAAGCACGAATACGGTTATTTTCCGCAATGCATGAGCCGATATTTTTTTCGCAATCCAGATAAGTTGCTAGAAAAGATAAGAGGCGATGATGCACTATATTTTGAGTTTCAATGGCATTATAGATTACCAAGTGAGGCATTTTTTGATATTGGCCAACTCCTGCATTGGACGGACGTAATGATAAATGCTTCCGATTCTGATGCGGATAAGGTAACTCTTGTAGGTTCTATACTAGGCAAGGCGCCAGATGGCGATGACGGAATTTTTCCGATTGAAACGGTGCGCAAACTACTAAAGATAAAGAAAAACGAAGAATTGACAACTGCGGTTGCACGTGGAAAAATCAATTCACTTGGTCTCAGAGATGTTGAAGATGGAAAGAAGGAAAGAGAGAAATCTGACATCTATAAAATGCAAGCCAGAGCAATGGAGATTGACTATCCGCAGACCTCAGTAATCCTTCGAATCTTGGCAAATTTCTATGAACGAGAATCCAAAAGGGATCAAATCAGTTCAGAAATAGAACCATTACAATAAGAGCTTAAGCAAAACCCGCTTTTCGAGTACATTTATCGAAAGGCGGGTCTTTATTTAAGAAACCGGAGTGATGCTCCATTCGTAAGGTCGAAGCGAGGCTTCAACGGAACAACAGGAAAGATAATGTGCGCCAGCGCGGAAAGGAGAAGCCATGAACATCAAAAAACCTGTGGATTATAGCACGATGTACCGGGAATTGACCACAATTCCCGCGAAAAATCTTCCACAGATGATTGAGATCCACGCTATCGGCAAGGTCATCAGCCAGCGTCCGGAGAAGGGCGCGGCGGTCGCAGCCGCAGAGTTCTTGCAGGCGAATTTCCCTGACCGCACGGGCTTTTCCCCGCGCAATATGCGCCGGATGCGCGATTTTTACAAGACCTATGAAAATGACCAAACGCTCCTCCGATTGGCAATGAAAATCGGCTGGACGCTGAACGTGGTGATCATGGAAGCGGAGCTGACAAGAGATGTGCGCAAATGGTATCTGGAGCAGGCGCGGGTACAGCAATGGTCAAAGACGGGCTTGATGGAAAAACTGGCATCTGCAGCACATCCGGAAAAAACACTCGACGAGAAAACAAATACCTGTTATACTGAGAAAAAGATTACTGATGATAGCAAGCGGTGGAGTACAAAGATGATATGTACTTTCTGGAAAAGAATCCGCTTTATCTTTCAACACAAGGCAACTGGATTGTTTTGGCGTGTTCCGATTCAACTAATCTTGGCGAGAAATCAGTGGCTACTCTACGCGCGATGTTAAAGACAATATGAATCTTTGAAGTGAGGCGGTATATATGCAAAAGAAATATCAGGTGTTTATTAGTTCTACATATGTGGATTTAATAGAGGCACGGGCAGCCGCCACACAATGCTTGTTGGACAATGACTGCATCCCCGTTGGAATGGAACAATTTCCAGCAAGTGAAATGAGCCAAATGGAATATATCAAGAAGATGCTTGATAATTGTGATTACTATATCTTAATATTAGGTGGAAAGTACGGCTCTCTGGACACAGACGGTATTGGATTCACAGAAAAAGAATACGATTATGCCGTAGCACAAAAAATACCCATCATGAGCTTTGTTTATGACATGCCTGAAGACTTGCCAAATAAATTCTGTGAGACAACGGATGACCTGCGTGAAAAATTCAAGAGATTCAGGGAAAAAGTCTGCAACGGGAGACTGGTGAAGTTCCATTCTGATAATGGAACACTGAAAGCCAATATTGTAACGTCGATTCACCACTGCATTAAGGATTTTCCCGCTATTGGATGGGTGCGGGGTGACAGCGTTAGCGTCCTTGAAAATTTTAATGCAGAACTTTTGCAGAGTGTGCAGAAATTTCAATCAGCACAAGAGACGATTGGTCGTGAGATCGCAGCACAGAAGAAAATGACAGAAGAAAAACTACAGCAGCTGGAGGAGAAAGTTGATAATATTCCGCGGGCAAGTATCCATGTAGAGGATAATGAAGCTGGTGGGCAGACGGTAATAATTGATGGTGGAAATGCAAGAGACTTTGACGAATATGTGCAAGGAAAAGTAAAAAAATATGTCGATGGTCGAATCGCTTCAGATGACGAAGTTAATGAGATGCTTCAAAACATCTGATGTATTTTAAGGAGAACTGACAGATGCAGAACGAAAAATATCTGGAGCTGGACGCGCTTGCTGCACCGAACGGCTATGTCGCGCCTCCGACGAAAGAGGATTTGGCCTACGTTGTCCACTTCCGCAAGACTTGCCAGCGGTATCAGATCGATTTTGCAAAGGCTGACTCGGACGAACGTGACTTCGTGATCCACATGGCAGAGAAAACATTTTTGCAGAAGCGTGCCTGATTTTCCTGCTGATTGAATCCACGGCGGTAAGACAGGGGTTCATCTATAGTGTAGTGAAAACACAGAAAACCCGCAGAAATCATAAGATTTCAGCGGGTTTCCTATGTAAATTGTTTGAGTTTCGCAAAACGCTATTCTTTGATTATCGCGGCGCAGGATTTGAGAGGATTGCTTTACGCAAAGCAGACAACTGAATCTGATATTTTATTGCTCATTTTGTCACTTTGTGGTATGATTGAATAAACATTAAGTTCCATAAAATCAAAAAAACATTTAGGTACACAGAGGAGGCTAATAATGAACGCTTTTGCTGAAAAACGCTCACAAGCGCTTGAAACTTGTGAAAAAGTCATGGAGGGAATTGAAAATGGAACGACTTCTGTATCTGCTTCTTTGCTGATGTGTAAGCGTATCGCACGCCTCGTAAATGATTTAGATGGGCAAGAATGGCTCAATTATGAATACGGCGGATACCCTCGTGCTGATGATGGTTTTGTTCTTCACAAGGCTTGGGAAGTCGGAGCTATGCACGGAAGATTATATAAAAGCAAGAATAAGGATGGCAGCTTTAGCTCTTGTATCTTCACAGAACTTTGTGGAGAACTTGAGGCCAACATTGAAAGCAGCAAAAAAGCTATCGGCAATTATACTACCCAAGGTTACTCTGTATCAGGTGATTTAGCCCTGCTTGCAACCGATCGTCTGACAGTAAGAGTACACGAGGGAACAAACATTTTACTTCAGAATATTCAAACAGCTGAGCGGCGGTTATCCATTCTAAAGTCTCAATATTATGACTACGCATCAAAATGGCAAATAGAACTGCAATTTGGTAATACAGCAAAATCCGTTTTTGAGATGTATCAAGAAAGAGTTGATAGGTACTACTCTGCTCTGCCGACATCAGCCTTGCAAAAGCTTAACACGATTGAAGAATTGTTAGAAGATAATAATCCGGAACACTATGCACAAATTCTCACTTCTTGCCGAAGATTGTGGACTGAGACCGCGAAAACGCTCTTCAACGAGGTACTACCTAACTATACAGGGAAATTATTCAAAACAAGATCAGGCAAAGACATTGACATCTCTGGTGACCATGATAATAACAAATTATCTGCGGTTATTGAAACACTGCAAACCAAAGCAGCCAGAAATACTCTTGTTGGAAGCGAAACGATTTATTTGGTCGATTGGATGGAACAAATAAATAATGCACAAAGCGCAGGCGTACATCATGAGGTAACACGAGATCAGGCTATGCGATGTATTATTCATACGTATATTGTCTTGGGAGATATTCTTTCTCTGAAAGCAAATGTTGATAATGTAGAATAGCATAATTTCCCGATAATTGATCTCGATAACGAAGTCAGTTCCAGACTCGCGCTTGTGACCTACACAGGGCTTGAAATTGGTCATACTCGGCTTTTTAACTGTAACTGGGGCATTTTCTTGCCCTAACTGCGGAATATTCTTTTGCGGCACTGCTTTGCCGATGCCGCAGTCGATCTTCCGAGCAGTGGCGTACTGCATATCGGAGGTTGCGTGCGTGTAAATGTCCAGTGTCGTGGCCGCAGACACCTGCCCCAGCATGGCGGAGAGCGTTTTCACGTCCATCCCTTCACATTCAACTAAAATCAAAGCCCGCCGGAATCGCAAGATTTCGGTGGGCTTTCTATGAAAATTGTTCAGTTTTATTCATCTGTGTCTTCGCGCAGCAGATCATTGAACAGGATGCTCATGTAATTGCTGCGGCCATACAGAACACGGTCAATGTAGACATCGCTGCCTTGTACACGGTAAAACACCATATAATTGCCACTGACAAGGTAACGGTATTCGCTGCTAACATCAGCGATCGAGGAAAGCGGCGTTCCCAACTCTGCAAAGATTTTCAACTGGTCGACTGCGTCCATAATGCGATTTGTCACGCGCTCCGCGGCGGAACGGTTTTGAAGTTCCGATACGATGTAGTCCCAAATATCATCCAAATCACGGCGGGACTCGAGAGAATAATGAATTTTATTCTTCATGCGCTCTTGCGCGGAAGTGCGCCCTCATATCGTCCGGCATCAGCCAGCCTTCCGTTTCGCCGGAGCGACGGCCCTTTGCAAGCTCATTCATCAATTTCAGGGTTGCCTGCGTTTTCTCATAGTCCTGCATATCCACGATGGCGTACCGTCCGCGCCCGTTTTTCGTCAGAAAGACAGGAGCGCCCACAGCCACATCACGCAGTACCTCACTGTAATTCCGCAGATCAGAAATGGGTTTAATATTCGGCATAGCAATCAACTCCTTCAAACATAGTATATCCTGATCTGCCGTAAAATTCAACAGCAAATTTGCAGCATTGCCGTCTATGTAAATTATTCGATTTTTTCAAAAAGCTATTCTTTGTTTCTTGCGGCGCAGGATTTGCGCTGCGGATTTGACAAACTGGAATCTGCGTTGATTACTTTACAGTAAACTCTGTCCATTCTATGTGGTTATATTCCATCACATCATCTGCCTTTCTCATTCCCAACTTTTCGTAAAATGGAATGGCATTTTCGTTTGCAACCAGATATACAGCAACATCTTTTTCGCCGCCTGCCAAAGAATGTGCTGTTTCCATCAATTCCGTACCGATCCCTTGGTGTAAATAGTCTCTGTCTACACCCAAATCAGTTACATAAAGCCAATAGGCATAGTCGGTTAATCCGAATAGGACACCGACAATTTGATGATCCCTGTTTCTTGCAACAAGACTGATTGATACGTGATCAACCAGCTTTGCTATCCTTTCCTCGAACCGTTCCTTCGGATACTGCGACCCTAAATCCGTGCGCTTTAGAAATTCGATATATTCTATTGAGGATATTCGCTCCTCTTTAATCTGAATGTCTTTGCACATAAGCGCTACCTCCATAAGTTTTGATTTGCTTTATTATAGCAAACCTGCCTGCAAAACACAATCGCAGCCTCCCAACACCGGGCGGCTGCATCCCGTTCATCCGTTCAATGCCTGTCGCCTTTCTGCCGTTTCAACTCCGCCAACTCCGCTTTCATCTCCGCGATTAGCACCTTCAGCTTCTCCTCACATTCCTCGCGCGTATGCGCATACACATTCCGCGCGTGCTTTTTGCCGTCGATCCACGTCGGGGAGTATCGCCCCTCAAAGAGGTGGTCGTTGATCTGGCTGATGCAGCCCGTGCCGGGCTTGCGGACTTTGCCCATATAGGGCTGGAAATCGACGATGGCAGGCGTATTCGCCTGCGGCGCAGGCTCGTCCGGAAGTTCTGCCTTTCCGATGCCGCAGTCGATCTTCCGCGCGGCGGCGTGCTGCATCTCAGAGGTCGAGTGCGTGTAAATGTCCAGCGTCGTGGCCGCCGACACATGTCCCAGCATGGCGGAGAGCGTCTTCACGTCCATCCCATTTTGCAGCGCCAACGTTGCGAATGTGTGCCTGAGGTCGTGAAAACGCACCTGTTTGCAGTTTGCGTGCTCCAAGATCAGCTGCAATCGGTCGTAGACCGAACCGGGGTTGAGCGGCAGATCCTCCAGCACCGGCGACGGGAACATCCAGCGGGAGTGGACGCTTTCGCGGTACTCCCGCAGCACCTGCACAACGGCGGGCGGCAGCACCAGCTTGCGGATAGAGCTTTTCGTCTTTGGCACGCTCATCACGATCTTGCCGCGAACGAGGCTTACCTGTTTGCTGATCGTGAGGATACCCGTTTCAAAATCGAGGTCGTCCCATTGCAGCGCCAGCAGTTCCCCGCGCCGCAGGCCTGTCGCCAGATCCAGCAGAAACAGTTCATAGTAACCCTCGGCTTGCGCCTGAATGAGAAACCGCTGCAATTCGTCCCGCGCCAGCACCTGCATCTCGCGTGCCTTTTTGGGCGGCAGCTTGCAGTCCTCGGCGGGATTGGTGCGGATAAGTCCATCCTGCACCGCCCGCTGCAGCGCCGAGCGGCAGGTCGCGTGGCACATCCGCACCATACGGTCGGACAACCCTTCGCCGTAGTATTCTGTGCGTGTCTTGCGTCCGCTCTTTTTCAGCCGCGCGTAAAACTGCTGGAGGTCGTTCTGCGTCAGCCTGTTCAGCGGAATCTCGCCCAGCTCCGGCTTGATGTGCAGGCGGATGCGGTCTTCGTAGCCGGACTGCGTCGAGGTGCGGATATTCGGCTTGCAATGCGTTTCATACCAGTAATCCAACCAGTCTGCAAAGCGCATCTCCGGCCGCAGCTTGTCCGACGGAATGCCGCCGAGCTGCGCTTTGAGCGCCGCCAGCTTTTCGGTGCACTCGCGCTTGCTCTTGCCAAAAACGGCCTTTGTTTTCGGGTAGCCGTGATCGTCGTAGCCGACAACGTACCGCCCCTCCCAGCGTCCGTCCGCGCGCTGACGGATCAATCCGTCGCCTGCTTTTCGCTTCTTTGCCAAGGCTTCAGCTCCTTTCCGAATAAGTTCTCCATGAAGCCGCCGACGATGCCGCCCGCGGCTTCGCGCATATCCGGCGTGACGTGCGTGTAGGTGTCGAGCGTGAAGCTGGCGTTCGTGTGACCCAGAATCCCGGCCAGCGTTTTCGCGTCCACGCCGCTGGTGAGGGCGTGTGTCGCGAATGTATGACGAAGATCATGAAAGCGAATGCTCGGCAGTCCCGCTTCCTCCAGCAGCGTCTTGAGCCGCCGGTATGCCGTTCCCGGATTCATCGGCAGCTCCGGGCTGGCCGGCTGCGGGAAAATCCATTGGCTGATGGAGCCTTTCTTCCGCGCCCGCAGCAGCGCCGCGACGCTCTCCGGCAGGATGATCGTGCGGTTGCCCTGGCTCGTTTTCGTATCGCCGAGGGCGTAGATGCCCTGCCCCTTGCTGTGCAGCGTCCGGGAGATTCCAAGCGTCCCGGCCTTTGCATCGAAGTCGCGCCACATGAGCGCGCAGATCTCGCCGCGCCGCAGGCCGGTCATAAGCTCCGTGTAGAAGAAATCCCGCCAGACATCATCCTTCTGAACTGCTTGCAGGAACGTGTCCAGCTCCTGCTCATTCAGCACCTGCATCGGCTTGTAGTTTTGCTTTGGTGCAGTTGCGTTCTCAGTCGGATTTTTCGGAATGATGTGCGCCTGCACCGCAGCCTTCATCGCGCCGTGCAGCATCGTGTGGATGTGCCGCACGGTCGAATCGGAGAGACGCTTGCTGCCCTCGGCGTCCTCGCGCACGCGCCCGCCGGATTTCAGCCGCCGGTACATCCGCTGCACGTCCTGCGTCGTGATGAGCGAAACCTGTTTGCCGCCAAGCTGCGGCTTGATGTAGTTTTCGATATAATTCCGGTAGCCTTCCAGCGTCCCCGGACGAATCGTGCCGTCCTTGTATTCCGCAAGCCAGCGATCCAGCCACTCGCCCAGCGTCATGCGGCTGTCCTCGGTCAGCTCTACGTCCTGATAGCATTCGATACTCTGGTGCAGTTTTTCCGTCAGCGCCTTCTGCGTTTTCGCGTAGACGTGCCGGAAGATCGGGTCGCCGTTTACCTTGTGTCCTACGACAATGCGCCCCTCCCAACGCCCATCGTCGCGTTTTCTGACCATCCCGTCTCCGGATGGCCGCCGTTTTCCCATATGCAGAGCTCCTTTCTTTCGTGGTATTCTTTCTCTAACAACTACCACGCAGGAGATACAATAGCAACCTCCCGCGCAGAGAGTTATCAGAAAGTTATCATTTCGGTTTTCTTTGTCTATGGTGGTGCAGATTTTGAACCGTGCTACCAGCCCATCGACATGGTATTATTCGTCTGCTCCTGCTCGTGATCGTCAGCCTTGTGTCCGGCAGCCATACGCATCCGACGCAGCTTGGCAAGCCGCTTGCGGTCGATCTGAACGCCGGTGTTTTGCGGCGCAGGTGCGCTGCTCTGAAAGATCTTTCCCATGTGATAGAGCAGCCGTGTCGCCGAGAGCAGCACGTTCGGCGACTCCGGGCGCTCGATGCGGTCCACGAAAAATCCTGCATAGTCGTGTCCCTGCGCCTGTGCTTTTTGAAACCAGTCGTAGGCAGCATCCCTGTCCTTCGGCACACCGTCGCCGCTGAGATAGAGCTTCCCTAACAAATACTGCGCATAGGGATTGCCGCGCTCGGCAGCCATACTCACATATTCCGCTGCGCGTTCCGGTTCTTTCGGTGCGTTCTTCCCACTGAGATATTCCTTGCCCAGCCGGTAGGCGGCGTAGTCGCTGCCGCTCTGCACTGCCCGTTCCAGCCAGTAGAATCCCTGTGTAGGATTTTGCAGTTCTGGATCATCCGAGAGGAGCATCTTGCCCAACGCATACTGCGCCGCCGCATGATTCTGCTGCGCCGCCAGTTCCAGATAGTGCTGTGCCTTTTCTGTGTCCGGAATCAGCAGCCCGCCGTCACGATAGAGGATTCCGGTCAGGTATTGCGCGTATCGATCTCCGCCATCTGCCAGCATTTCCAACTGCTTTGCGGCTTCATCGCGATCCTCCAACGGCAGGGTTTCGTCCGTCGCCACCCCGTACCATGCGCTCACCGGGTACGGAATACTATAGGTCGCATTTTGTTCCGCATCCTGCTCTGCGCCTGCGTCTTCGAACGTGATCTCGTTTTGCCGCACCTGTTCCGCCACCTGAAGGACCGCATTTTTGATCTGCCGGAACTCCTTCTGCTGGGAGGTGGATTAAACTGTATCGGTCGGTTCTTCCTACAAGTACTGAAACAAAGCTATTCGAAACAAACAAAAACCAGTTCTTTCTTCGCCTTATATGGCAAAGAGAGAACCGGCTTTTTTCGTTGATCCTGGGATCAATAGTGCAGATCATTCAGATACAACTTTATCTTGCATCTTTCGCATACACAGGTCGTTGTATTTATTGTTTAACGTTATTGCTTCTTCTTTTGAGATGACACCGTTTTTTACAAGAGTTTCGGTCATAAACGGCAACTTGAAGGCGAGCGTATTGAGGTCTTCCGCTTCAATCATTTTTAGTGCCATTCTATCAAGCAGCTCTAGTGCTTTTGTTTTTCCATTATCATAATTGCATTTTAAAATCATTAACAGTTTTTCCGCGCCTTGCCTATCTAATATCCCTGACGAGCCATCCATAAGGTACTTCATATACTTCTTGTCTTCATCGTCAAAAATCATCTCCGCTGGTATGCTTTCTTCAGCCTCTGAACGTATCTCGTTCATCATAAATGATATCTCAATTTCATTGGCGCCGCTATACTTTTCATACGGTGCAATTTTATCAAACATTTTGATTATCTCTACAGCTGTATCTGTATATCCTTTCATATCCATTGCCATCTTTGTCGTACACTTCCGCAGCTTTTTGTACAGGCCATAAATGGCATCGTATTCCTTTGCACTCAGATTCTTTTTAGCATCCGACATATTCACAATAAAGCACGTTATTTGCGAAAGGGACAATTTGCCCACACCGCCATGTTTTATTTGTTGAAGATCATTCATTGCTTTTAAATCAGAAAACAGGCCCATTTGCGGATTCCTTCTTTCCAAATGTATCTGTTTTGTAGACAGATTAAAAGTATTTTACCATTAAATGATTGAAAAAACAAGTAAATACTTTATCGTAAAAGTAACACGTGCTGCTTACACTCCGGTGTGATCCAGAGCGCGAATTTTGCTTTTACCCCGTATTTTTCGTTGGAACCCCGCCGTTTTCCTTGAAACGGCGGGCTTTTTTCGTACTGCAACGCCTTGGAGCTGATTTTCGCTGCTTTTGGAACGTCCTCACAAATCCCCGAAACTGCCCGCACTGCGGGCAGAAGTGGACGGGCTGGCGCAGAAAAGCGCCAGTCCTTTCACCTGCTATAATTCGTCCATAGGAAAACTCGGATAAAAATGCAAACATTCCGCATAATCGCCAAAAACTCTTCCCATGAAAATACGGCTTCCAAGCTCGTTCC
>OGPR01002141.1_pt1 | contig 14253 bp, 8 predicted proteins | sample 1552981 | NCBI WGS metagenome assembly OGPR01 (sample SAMEA2580260, study PRJEB22360) | human gut metagenome | biome: human gut; feature: human-associated habitat; material: faeces | place: Denmark | collected 2008/2010 | reverse complement strand
AGTACGCGATGATTCGCGTGGCCAGCGGAGCGCCGGAAGAGTGACGAGATGTTGCTTTAGGTATGTTTCGTGATGGCATTATCGGTAACGATAAACACTGTGAAATATGTAACGGTACGTGTGAAAAACATGCAGTCGTGATTGGAATACGTTCTGGAAAATGTTGAAATAGAGCGAAACGCGCTGAAGTCGGCACGGGGTTGCTGAGTGTGGCAGATAGTTTAGAATATGTACCGTTACATATTTGATGTGCAGAAGATGCTCGCATCTTCTGCACGCGGGTGAAATCTGGGGAGTGGTTTGGCGATGGCAGACAAACTGGTAGCCACATTGGACAAAGCTGGTGTACGCAAGATCAGCACGGACCTGTGGGGCGTGTTCTTCGAAGACATCAGCTATTCGGGCGATGGCGGGCTCAACAGCGAACTCGTGCAAAACGGCGCGTTCGAATACAACCGTGCGGATAAGCCCGAGTGGAGCAACTACACCGCTTGGCGCAAGATCGTGCCCGCCGGCTCGTTCGCCGCATTCGGTGTGGGGGAGACCGCGCCGGTGGCCGAAGAGAACCCGCATTACGCGATTGCCGAAATCGGCAAGGTGAGTGGCGAGCAGACTGCTGACTCGGCTGTGTCTCGGGCCGATTCGGCCCTATCCCAGACGGATTCGGCTTGTACCCCCGCAGCTCCCGCTCTGGAAAACCTCGGTTTCGACGGCATGGTGTTCCGCGCCGGCGAGACCTACGATTTTTCCATCTGGACCCGTGCCCACGGCAAAGCGCTGCCCGTGCAAGTCGCACTGATTGGCGATGATGGCAAGCCGCTCGCTGCCACTGTCGTGACCGCACCCGCCTCCAATGCTTGCGGCGAATGGACCCAGCTTCGCGCCGAACTGACTATTACTAGCGCACAGGCCGACCCGCAACCCAACGCCGAAATCATCGCCACCCAAGGTGCTCTCCGCCTGACATTCCCCGAACCCGGCACCATCGACCTTGACTTCGTCAGCCTCGAACCGCGAACCACCTATAAGGACCTCAAGCATTTCCGCCCGGATCTGGTCGAGGCGCTGGCCGACCTACACCCGCGCTTCATGCGCTTCCCGGGCGGCTGCATCACCCACGGACTGGGCCTGAACAACATGTATCACTGGGACCGCACCATCGGCCCGGTGGAGCATCGCCCGCACAACTTCAACGTATGGGGCTACCACCAGTCGTTCCGTATCGGTTTCTACGAGTACTTTCGCCTGTGCGAGACCATCGGAGCCAAGCCGCTGCCCGTGCTGCCGGCCGGCATGAGCTGCCAGAACACCAGCCAGGGCCCGGTGCCTGTGGCTCAGGAAGACATGCCCGCTTACATCGACGAAGTGCTGGGCCTCATCGACTTCTGCAACGCCGATTCGGCCACCAACAAGTGGGCCGCCAAGCGCGCCGCAATGGGCCATATCGAGCCGTTCAATCTGGAGTATCTCGGCATCGGCAACGAGGACCTGATCGACGACGTGTTCAAGAACCGCTTCCAGCAGATTTTCGACGCCGTCAAAGCCGCATATCCGGACATCGTCGTCGTCGGCACCGTCGGTCCCGCCCCCAGCGGTCAGGATTACGAGGAAGGCTGGAAGTACGCGCGCGAAGCGGGTCTGCCGATTGTCGACGAACATTCCTACCAGTCGTCCAGCTGGTGGTTCCACAACCTCGACCACTACGACCACACGGACCGCAAGGGACCGAAGGTCTACCTCGGCGAATACGGCTCCTGGAACACCCAACTGATCAACGGCCTGTCCGAAGCGGCCTTCATGGGACGCATGGAACTCAACGGCGATGTGGTGGCCATGGCCTCCTACGCCCCGCTGTTCGCCAAGAATGGGCACCATAGCTGGAATCCGGACCTCATCTACTTCGACAACGAACGCGCCTACCATCCCTACAGCTATTGGGTGCAGCAGATGTACGCCACCACCACGGCCGACACTGCGTGGCCCGTCACCGTCGAAGGCCCGTCCACGCTGCGCCGCACCCTGCCGGACACCGTGAGACTACGCATCGCGGGCAACGCCAAAGCCGACCTCAACAATCTTGTCATCACCACCGCATCCGGGGAGACGATTAATCTCGGCAACGTGGCCTACGATGGCAGAACCATCGACACCGCCCTCGATCTGCACGCTGATTCCTACAGTATCGACACTACCGTCGTCTATTACGAGGGACGATGGGGCATGGACCTCATCTGTGGCGATATCGACGGCAAGAACCACAACATCGTCTCGCTCGGTCGCGGGCACAGCGTGCGCGTCGTCCGCGACGGCACCGCCTATGCGCTCGCCGGCACCGAAGTCTCCATGAATGAAGTGCGGCCGGGCACCACGTGGCAGGTGCACGTTGACGTCACCGATCGCGGCCAAGCCATGAAGCTGTACATCGATGGAACGCTGATCGCAGACGGTACGGAGGTCAAGGACGAGCCAAGGCGCACCGTCACCGTATCGCGCAACGCCAAGGCAGGGGAAACCTACGTGCGCGTGGTCAATGCCATGGACGCGCCAATAAGCGTCGACCTACGTCAGATTCTTGCCGAGTTGAATATTTCCACAGCATCGGCGGCATCCGCCACGGCCACCGTCCTAGCCGGAGACAATCCGTATGCGGGACAGGTCGGTGAGGAATCGCCGACCAGGCCGCGGCAGACCGCGATTGATCTGACAGACGGCGACTACACGGCACCGGCATGGTCGTTCACCACCATCACGATTAAGTGACGTGTATGCCGCGAAACGGGCGGACCCTCGTTTGAACCCTCGAACGAGAGTTCGTCCGCAGTGCAGGGCCAATCGGGACTAATCTGGAAAACATGAGCAAGCACCACCGCAATCGCAATTGGGCCCCGGCCCCACAGCCGCTGCCCGAAGACGCGCACGTCATCGACAACCACACCCACGTCGCATCCGTCGTGCCCTTCTCCCAAGCCATGAGTCACGAAGCCATGGAAAAAGGCCAAGGCGAAGTACCCGTCTACAGCGTCGACGAACTGCTGGAACAAGCCCAGAAAGTCGGCGTCGAAGGCGTAATCGACTGCGGTTGCGAGCTGCCCAACCTCATGACCGCCATCGACATGGCCCGCGAGCATCCCGGAACCGTGCACGCCGCAATCGCCATACACCCCAACGAAGCCGTGCTGCACGGCCACCGCGGCGCGCCCGGCCCCGACGGCCTGCCCATCAAATACAAGCCTTGGCACGACATCCCCTTCGACGAAGCCATGGCCGAAGTGCACCGCCTCGCCACCACCTACCCCAACCAGGTCGTCGCCATCGGCGAAACCGGCATGGACCTGTTCCGCACTGGCGAATCCGCCAAGGAACTGCAACGCGAAGCGTTCCGTGCCCACATCGCGCTCGCCAAGGAACTCAACCTGCCCATGCAAATCCATGACCGCGACTCGCACAAGGAAGTCATCGAAACGTTGCTCGCCGACGGAGCCCCCGAACGTACCGTGTTCCACAGCTACTCCGGCGACGCCGAAATGGGCGAAATCGCCCGCGAAAACGGTTGGTATCTCAGCCTTTCCGGCACATCCAGCTACAAAGGCAACGACGGAATCCGCGAATCGGCGAAACTCGTCGGCATGAGCCACGTCATGGTCGAAACCGATGCCCCCTACTTAAGTCCGATGCCCTACCGCGGCCGCACCAACGCGCCGTATATGATCCCGTACACCCTGCAGGCGCTCGCCGACTATCTTGACAGACCGTTGGCTGAAATCGCCAAAGCCACGCGTGAAACGACGCGCGAAGTGTACGGCATCTAAAAAGAATGGCGATTTCGCGGTAATCCCGTGGCGGTTCCGTGACGGTCGCATGGGCCTCAACGTAACAGTTGCGTAATCGCCAGAAAATAAGCAAAATACAAACGATTAAGCATATGTGAATTTCATGCGTGACGTGCCGAATCACGTGTGAAGATTTGACAATGGTTTGCCAAGCTCCTAGTGTCACACCTTGCGTTTTATTTTGGGGAGCGGGTTGGAAGGCCCGCCACTTGGAGGAAGCGTTATGGCTAACGAGCCGAACGAAGAAGAACAGCCGCTGCTTCACGCAGCGACGTACACGCAGGCGCCAAAGGTCTCGCACAAGGTCCTGACCAAGGAGGAGCGCCAGACGCTCATCAAGGAGCACGAGGCGCAGCAGCAGGAAGCCGCAAAACTTGACGAGGCCGCCAGCAAGGGCCGCATCGGCCGCTGGTGGAGCCGTCTCCAGTCCGGCCCGGACAAAATCACGCCGGCCATGGCCATCGTGGCGCTTGGCGTGGTATACGGCGACATCGGTACCTCGCCGCTGTACACCATGCAGACGTTCCTCAACGGCCAAGGCGGTTTGGCGCATACGGATCGCGCCGCGGTGCTGGGCATCCTGTCGCTGGTCTTCTGGTCGATCACGCTGATCACCACCGTCAAATACGTGTTCATCGCCATGCGCATCGACAACAACGGCGAAGGCGGCATCTTCGCACTGTATTCGCTGATCCGCAAATATGGGGCATGGCTTGCGATTCCCGCCATGCTGGGCGGCGCCGCGTTCCTCGCCGATTCCGTGCTTACGCCGGCCGTCTCGATCAGCTCGGCAGTGGAAGGCTTGGAAACACTGCCGCTGCTGGAACCGATCATGAGCGAAAACAAAGAACTGACGCTGATGATCACCATTGTGATCATCGTCTGCCTGTTCGCAGTGCAGTCGCGCGGTACCGAACGCATCGGCCGCACGTTCGGCACGGTGGTCATGATCTGGTTCTCGTTCCTCGCCGTCGTCGGCTTGGTGAACCTGAGCTCCGATTGGAGCGTGCTTGAAGCGCTGAATCCGGTGTACGGCGTGGAGTTCCTCTTCAGCCACCACAATGCGGCAGGCCTCGCCGTCATGGGCACCGTGTTCCTGTCCACCACCGGCGCCGAAGCGCTGTATTCCGACATGGGCCACGTCGGCCGCGGCAACATCTACTTCACGTGGCCGTTCATCAAGATCGCCCTTGTGCTCTGCTATTTCGGCCAGGGCGCGTGGATGCTCAACCATTGGGACGACACCGCGTACAACCACATGCACGGCCTCAATCCGTTCTTCGAAATGATGACCCCGTCCGTACGCTACGTGGCGGTGCTGCTGTCCGTGTGCGCCGGCGTGATCGCTTCGCAGGCGTTGATCACCGGCGCCTACACCATGGTTTCCGAAGCGACGCGACTCAACTGGATGCCCCACCTGCAGGTGCGCTATCCGGCTCGTACCCGCGGCCAGCTGTACATTCCGGTGGTCAACGCCGTGCTGTGCGTCTCCACCCTGCTGGTTTTGGCGATGTTCCGCGATTCGGAGCATATTTCCGCCGCGTACGGCCTGGCATTGACCGTCACGATGATCACCACGACGATTCTGCTGGCCGTCTACATTTGGCACGATGGCAAGCGCGTCGGCGCGGTCGTGTTCACAGTGGTGTTCCTGGCCATCCAGTTCCTGTTCTTCTTCGCTTCGATGGCGAAGTTCCTGCACGGTGGCTGGTTCACCATGCTGCTGACATTGGCGATTCTGCTGATTATGTACACGTGGAACGAAGGCACGAAGCTGGAACGCGCGCAACGCCGGCATATGCAGCCCGCCGATTGCGTGCCGGTTCTGAAGCAGCTTCATGAGGACGATTCGATTCCGTATTTCACGGACAACATCGTCTATCTGACGTCCGATCCGGAAATGAAGCGTGTCGATACCGACATCTTCTTCTCGATTTTCGCGGACCATCCGAAGCGCGCCCGCGCATGGTGGGCGGTGTCGGTGGAAACATCCGACAACCCGTTCACGCGCGAGTATTCGGTGGAGAATTTCGGCACGGACTTCCTGTTCCGCGTGCGTATTCGCTTGGGCTTCAAGGTGTCGCAGTCGATTCCTGCATACATCCACCAGATCATGAACGATCTGTCGAAGTCCGGCGATCTGCCCAAGCAGACCACCCGCTACCCGAAGCTGGATGCCGATCCGAACATCGGACCTATCCGCTACGTGCTGATTCACAAGGCGTTGATGCCCGAGTCGAAGGTGTCCCAGAAGGGCGCGATCTCACTGCAGATCAAGTACGCGATTCGTCATTTGGCCGGCTCTCCGGTCAAATGGTTCGGACTCGCTCCCTACAATCCGCTGATTGAGATTCAGCCGCTGTTCCTCGCCACCGAGCGTCCGCCGCGTCTGAAGCGCGTGTGAATCCGCTCTGCGAGCACGGCTTATCTACGCAAGGAGGGCTGGGACATTTCGTTTGTGACCGTAGGCTTGGCCGAACGGCCTTGAGTGTGTCACGAACGAGATGCCCCAGCCCTTTTCCTTTGGCTGAATACCGCCAAGTCCGCAGGAGGACCGGCATATCCTATTACCGACACGCTCCGGGCCGCTTAGGCCGAGTTTTTACGGTCTGCAACAGGATATGTCGGTCCTCCTGCTCGTTTGCGGGACAACTTACGTTCGTGACGTGCGTTTTGCGACGTGCGATGCGTATGAATCGGCGGCTGAATCGCAGGCTATAACCAACTCCGATAACGGCACGCGCGCGTCGAAACCTGCCGTCGCTAAAGTAATCAACCATGTGCAGATTACTTGGATTCGCGACGGCAGGCAGCAACACCAACCTCAATGGCGTGCTCGGCATGCAGAACGTGCGCGATTTCCGAAATCTGAGCGAGATCCACAACGACGGCTGGGGCGCCGCGCTGATCACCGTGCCGGACGAATCGCCATACCGTCGCGACGGCGGTGCGCCGACTCCGGAAACCGGCACCGCGATCTACAAAAACACCATCGCCGCCCGTCATGATCCGATTTTCGACGAGCTCGCCAACACTCCGGCCCGCGGCGGCCTGTGGCATCTGCGCCTGGCCAGCTCCAACCTGCCGCTGATTCTTGAAAACCAGCAGCCCTTCTATGCGAACGGCCTGAGCTTCATCCACAATGGCGACATTTCTGACGACCAGGGCCGCAACATCATTACGAATCGCGCGTTCCCGGTCGATCCGAGCATCGTGCAGTCCACCGGCGGCCGTTCCGATTCCGCCATTTTCTTCGCCGTCATCCTGCAATACATCGGCTTTGGCTTCGCACTCGACGAGGCGGTGGCGCAGGCCGTGCGTGAACTGCGCAAAAGCTATCCGAAGTCCAGCTACAACTGCATGATCCAAAGCCAGGACCAGTTCATCGCCCTGTGCGCGGCCGGCCGTGAGGTCACGTCCAAGCGCATCGTCGAAATCTACGACCAGTACGGTCGTGGCGAGCAGGCGCGCGACTACCGCGTGCTGCGCTACCGTGCGCTCGGCGGAAACGACGATCAGCCGAAGGGCGTGGTCGTGGCCAGCTCCGGCTTCGACCAGCGCGCCGAAGACGGCTGGACCCGCCTCGAAAACGACCAGATGATCGTGGCTTCCAACCGCACCGGCGAATTCCGCGTCCGTTCCATCTGATTTTCCGCACATAACGTCCCCGCGTATCGTGCCGTCCGCTGCGGGCAGCTGATGAATGCTCGTTTTAAGGCGGCATTCCTTGGAACATCGTTGACAAGACGGGGAAACCGTTGAATCCGTGTCCGTTCATTCGGGATTTATCTGGCGTGGTGTATGAATCCCTTCGGCTGTTGGGAACCGTTTTGGAAACTGCGTCAGGAACCGTATGCTGGGCGTGATGGAACGTGCCTAAGATGGGCGTATGACGAACGAATCGAACGAAACAACCGAATCGAACAAGCCAACGACCGGCTATATCCCCACTCTTGCGCAAGTGGATGAGCTACATCGCAAAATCGCGCAATCGCAAGCCGCATACGACCTTATCCACGGCCATTGCGTGGTCGTGGCCGACATCGCCCGCCGCATGGCCCGCCGGCAGAACGCGCTGTTCACCCGCCGCTGCACCCTGCCGACGGACGCTCCCGAAAAAACCGGCGACTTCGGGCTGGAACTGACGAAAGACAATACCGGCGAGGAATCGCTCGGCATGTTGCACATGCCTGCGGTGCCGTCCACGGAAGGGCTGACCGGAGGTACCGTTCCGCCGCGGCTCATCGACGAGCATCTGGTGGTCATTGGCGGTTTGCTGCACGACATCGGCACGTATTTCCTGCTCAAGCAGGACGGTTCCGACGGCGAACCGCTCAAATTCGACGGTCCGCACTATGTTCAGCACGGGCTCAAGGGCTACGAATACTTGCTGAACGAGGGCGTTGACGAATCGATCGCCCAGTTCGCACGCAACCACACGGGTGTGGGCCTCACCCGCGAAACCGTGGAATCGCAGGGATTGCCGTTGCCCCCGGCCGACTACGTGCCGATGAACCTCGAGCAGGAGGTCGTCATGGTGGCGGACAAGTACAACAGCAAGTCGATTCCGCCGAAGTTCCTGACCGCCGAAGCCTACACGCGCAAGGCCGCCCGTTTCGGCGAAAGCAACAAGCGCGAATGGCTGCGCCTTCTGGAACGCTACGGCGTCCTCGACGTCAAACCGCTCGCCGAGCAGTACCACATGCGCATCGCCGAGTAGCGAACCTACTTATCTCGCTTATGAATGGCGGATTTCGGTGTCTGCCGGATGCTATCTCGCTTATGAATGGCGGGTGTCTCAGGAAGACTAGGTGTTAGGGGGCAAGTTCAATCCCCTCTAAGTCTCATGCGGCAAAACCATCCGCCATCTATAAGCGAGATAGCACGCGTCGAGCGGAAAAATCCGCCATTCATAAGCGAGATACACCCGAAAATTCCTCGAAGCCTGGCCGCCGCCCGAGTTTTGCGCACTGAAAACCGCTATCTGTGGCACTTCTCTTTTCCCGCCATACATTAGGGGGTATAAAACAGACCCTCTAACTCACGAGGCGTCAAACGATCTGCCACACATAGCGGTTTGAGATTCCAAAGATGAAAGAGTCTGCCACACATAGCGCATATGACATGTTTTTAGCGGTGTGTCACCGCAAACCAGCGCGAATCGGCACGAACCAGAATCAGCACGAAAAAAGCCTTGCGGACTGGCATGCAACACCAGTCCGCAAGGCTTTCGCCTCGCAGAACGCCGCTCGCTACTCAAGCTCCGCGCAATGTTCCATCTGATCGGCGACCTCCGGATTATCGGTCACCACAATAATCGCACGCTTACGATCCTCATCGCGCTTGGCCTTCTTCAGCAGCCCCAGCACCACGGCGGCGTCGTCACGGTTCAATCCAGCGGTCGGCTCGTCGGCAATAATCACCTCCGCCTCGCAGCTCAGCGCACGCGCGATTGCCACACGACGCTGGTCCAACGCACTCATCTTGCCCACCGGCAGACCGGAAGTCACTTCCTCGAATCCCACGCGCTTGAGCAGCTCGCGCGCAATCACCGGCTTGGGCTGCAGGAAATTGCGGTTCGACGCGTCCATGGCGTACAGCACGTTGCCTTCCGCGTCAAGGTCGCCGCGCACGGCGAACCGCTGCGGAATGAAACCGATGCGGTGTCCAAGCACGTCGACCGGTGTCGCGTCGGCGAGGTTCGTGCTTTTGTGCATCACGTTGCCGCTGGTCGTCCGCATCATGCCGACCATGGTGGCCACCAGCGCCTGATGCTGTTCGACATCTTCGGCATCCACCAGCACCGCGTGGGTCGCGCCGGCATGGAACGCCAGGGAAACGTCGTCGAGCACGTTGCGACCGGTTTTGCGGTTGTGCACCGTCACATGGTCGAGCGCGAATGTCGGGTTCGCCTTGAAGAAGAATGCGTCCTTCTTGCGATGATGTTTGATTTCGCGGTCGATCTGCGATGACACGCTGGTTGCGGAGTCCGCCTGTACGGTTTCGTGCTGGTCGAGCGACTGTTCGTCGTCGGTCGCGCCCAATGCGAGCGTTTCGTTCACGCGATTCGCGTTGTCGCTGGCAACGCTGTCTTCCGTGGCGATGCCTTCCGTATTTTCCGCGTTTTCTGCCGATTCGGTTGCGATGGAATCGCCTCCATCGTCATACACCACCGCGAAATCGACCGATTCGATCGACGTGGCCATATCGGTTTCGCCCGCCTCGATGTCCGCGTTTTCCGCGTTTTCAGCGGCAGCGTTGTTCAATGCTTCGGTTTCGTTGTCTTTCACGTCTTTCTCGCTCATGCGTTCACCTCCGTACGTTCCGTCGACTCGACTGTTTCCTCCGGCTCGTCTGCGTTCTTCGCTTCGGCAGATTCGTTCGAATCGTCAGAACGGCCTGCGAACAGCTGACCCAAATCGAAGAATCCCACGCGCATGAACGCGATGATGCCCAGAACCAGGCAGGCGCCCAGTCCGTACCAGATCATGTTCCACACGGATGCGGATGTGATGGCCACAGCCTGTCCACCGGCCCATGCGGTGCCAAGCGGCTTGGCCAGCAGCGCGCCGGCAATCAATCCGATTGCCCAGCCTGGAACGGTCATCATGAACGTTTCCAGCATGAATTGCCATCCCAAACGTCCCTTGGTGACGCCGGAAACCATCGCCATGCCGATTTCGTCACGGCGTCCACCGATCGCGGCCCACAGCACCAATGCCAGCAGCGCGAGCCCGCCGACGATCAGGGTCGCCAATAACGCCGTGCGCGCGGCCTTGGCGGCGGCGTCCAGCGGTGCGATGCGCTTCTTGTACGCATCAAGCGACGGCGAGGAGATTGTGAACTTCGACGTGTCCAGCTTGGCCTTTGTCACCAGTCGCACGAACTTGTTGTATGTGGCCGGATCGGTCAGCGTGAAGATGATGTTGAGGTTCGGGATGGCCCAGCCCTTGGTGCCGGCCACATCCAGACCGCTTTGCGCGAAGTTGATGTACGACGTGTACACCACGTTCTCGCGGTTGTCTTTCGCGTATTTCGCGTCGGAACCGTATCCGGCCGGCGCCTCGCCGGTGTACTCGTAGATGCCGCGCACGGTGAATTTGTAGGTTTCGGAAGCCTTCGTCGGATTGCCGACGGTCACCTTGTCGCCCACTTTGAGATTGTTCTTCTTGGCCACTGCCTGAGAGACCAGCACGCCGTCGTTGGCCGTCTTGTAGTTCAGCTGCTTGCCCTTGACCACTTTGAACGTGCCGTAGTCGTTGATTTTCGCCGCATCGTTCGTGTAGAAGGCTTGCAACGTCAGGTTGCCGCCGGTCTTGTCCTCGCTCGTGTCGCTTTTCGCCGCGATCGCCTGCAGCGACTTGCTGGCGCGCACCGGCACCGACGTGGCGAGCGTGTATTCGAACGTCAAGTTGTTCTTCTGCACCGCTTCCGCGTACTTGGTGTACATGTCCCACGTCATGTAATTGGCGGTGTAATTGGAGTCCGCGCCGTCGCGTTTCGCAGTGACTTTCGCGCTCGGCCGAATTACCGCCGAAGCTTTCTGCGATTGGTATGTTTCGTTATTCGCCTTGTCGTCTGCTCTCAGCACCGCCAGATCCACGGCGGCTGAGAACGACACCAGCAGTGCAAGCAAAGCCGTCAGCGCGGTACGCCATTTGACGCGACCGAGCGCAGCCCATGCGTTCTTGAGAACGAACATGCGGTACTTCTCCAGTTCTCTGTAGTTACGCGTCGACGCATGCCGACGCCAGCGTTGGCCGGGACGCACACAGTCAAGCAACGACAGCGAGTACGCTCACAGCGCAATGCGCCCCGTGCAATCATCCTGCCCATCCAACGTGATTGTTTTCTTGCGCAACACTGTTATACCTCTGTGTGAAGTCTGAATACTTCCTGAAAATCGAAGGTTGGATAAGCGGCGATTTTGTTCCTGCTCGCGCTCGTCTCCGCTCTACGTCCGTCTATTCTTCCCGCGTTCCGCGTCCGTCTTGCGCCCATCCCGCGCATGTTCCATCCGTTTTTAGATGCCTTTCCAGCTTTTGTTGCCGCACGGTCCAGTTTTGGATTACAAAATGCAGGTGCGATTGCGATTTGTGGCTTGCTTTCGCGGCTTCGGCTACGATGGATGGCGATGAAGCAGCACAGCACAGACAATACGATTCCCACAGCGGCCGACGACGCAGTCGATGAAGCCGACAGCGCAGTCGCCGCAAGCAAGACGACAGACGAAACGACGGCTAAAACGACGGACAAGATAGCAAACAAGACGACGAACGATACCTCGCCTTTGCCTTGCGATTCCGCCGTTCCCCGCCTATCCCGCATCGCACTGCCGGTCTGTTCCGTCATCGGCGTCGCGCTCGCCGCCGCAATCGTATGGGCCTGGTTTCCGCACGGTTCCGCCGCTTGGACGAACCCATTGCACGAAATCGACGCGCCCGCGCACTATTACTTCATCCGCAAGATCCTCGGCGAAGGCGTCGGCGCGGCCACCCACCTGTGGCCGAACGACGAATACTATCCGCCGCTGTTCCATCTGCTTGCAGCCGGCCTGATTAAGCTCGCCAGCTTGTTCGGCGTCAATCTGTCGATTTATGCAGCGTTTAACACGGTCTGGCTGGCATCATCCGGCTTGGTTTGGCCGATTGCGATTCAGCTGTACGCTTCCTATTTCACGCGTCGTCTGTCGCATTCGGCACAGTCCGTATGCTTCCCCCGATTTGCGAACGCGCGAAAGTCCTCGGCCCGCAATGTCGCGTCTGTCGTAGTTCCGCTATTCCCCGCGATACTCGCGCTCATCATCCCCCCGCTTGCCGTCGCTTCCGCCTCGCACCCCTTTCAAATGCTGGCTTCCGGTCCGCTGATCGCCTTCGGCCTGGCCACCACGCTTCTGCCGTTCTGGCTGTACACCACACTTCGCCTGCTCGACGCGCTCGCCACCCGAGAACACCTCGTCAAATGGATCATATGGTTCTTCGTCACTGCCGGCGTCTGCATGTTCGCCCATCCGCGCATCGTATTCACCTGGCTCCTGCTCATGGCCCCCTTCGTGCTGACGCGACTGCCATGGAAAGCCATCGCAGGCCTTGCTGGCGTAGTGGTTCTCGGCGCCGCCGTGTTCCTTGTGTACATGATGTCCAGCTACAAATCGGACCGCTACTTCAATCCCGCCAGCTGGTTCCACACCTTCGTTCCGAACCGCACGGTGCCCGAAGCGCTCAAAATCTACGTCACCGACAATATCGGCGGCGTGCAAGGCTGGTTCATGGCCGCAATCGTGCTGATCGCGTTTGCCGTCACCGTCGCAGCCATCATCCGCCCGCAATGGTTCGCCGCCAATCGCGCCGATTCCGCTACTGTGCCTGGCGCTTCTGCGATTGACCGTGCATCCGATAGCACGGCAGCGCAACCGCACGAACAGGTTGCCGATTTTGCGGCTATGCCCGCCGATCGTAGGAATCGCAAGACTTCCGCCAGCTACCGCACTCCACGTTCCGACGCCTCGCAACTCCGCCGCGACGCGATCGCCATTCTGCTGGCCTTCTTCCTGGTCGGTCTCGTCTACGTCTGCTCGACCGCGCTGACTGGCTGGTTCCCCAACATCGTGGCCGCCGCCTGGTATCGCGCCGAAACCCGACCGCTTACCATGATTCCGTTCGGCGTGCTGCCGCTGATCGTCTTCGCCGCCGTCGTATTGTTGCGTGCCGGCCGTCTGCCGAACGTCACGAAAATCATTGCGATTGTTCTGCTTGCGGCGCTCGCCATTTCCTGCCAATTCGGCAATACTGTTCGTTCCGCCCTGTCGGATGCCGTCTATGCGAATATGACGATTGACGATGCGCGGCCGGACGAGCAGCTCACTGCCACGAAGGAGAAGATTCTCAAGAAGGTGGTGAAGGAGACTGGTACCGATTCGGTGGTGGTTTCCGATCCGCTGAACGGTTCCATGTATGCGACGGCGATGTACGGCGCGGATATGCTGTTCCCGATTTACAACGCGAAGGCCGAGAAGAATGGTGCGATTTTCGGACAGACGGAGAATGCGTTCGCGTCGGGCGACGGCAAGGCGCTGACGAATACCGTCTGCCCGCTGAGCGCGGATGGCGATGCATACTTCCTGAGCATGGGCGGCCAGGCGCCGAGCCTGCAGATGTTCACGTTCAAGCAGCAGTACGACACGTTCCACGATCAGAAGCTGATCGACCAGTACGCCAAAGATGGCACGATGCGCAAGGTTCAGGATTATTCGAATATGGCTTCATATGCGAAGGGCTGGGCGTTGTACCAGTTCAACTGCCAGTGATCACGTGTGTTGCGTGGCTGCGTGGCGTCGAAATAGGCGATTGGGAGAACAAGAGGCTCTGATTTGTCAAGTTTCGACACGCCGATGGAACGTTGGATTTCCAACGGTTCACGCGTT
>OGPR01002138.1_pt1 | contig 14265 bp, 10 predicted proteins | sample 1552981 | NCBI WGS metagenome assembly OGPR01 (sample SAMEA2580260, study PRJEB22360) | human gut metagenome | biome: human gut; feature: human-associated habitat; material: faeces | place: Denmark | collected 2008/2010 | reverse complement strand
TTCTCCCTGCAAGCTGCGTTTTGGTACCAAAACGCGATGCTTGCGCTTTTCTTGCGCAGCAAGAAAAGCCAAAAGCGTAGTCCGATCCTCATTCCGTTTAGAGGAATTTTTTGATCTTCATTTTTTACAAGCCATAAATTCCAAAACCTTTGAACCGTGTATTTCGTAGTCGCTACAATAGTCGCTATGAAAAACTGAATCTCGGCTTTTTGACTTTTGTAGTCGCTACTATAGTCGCTATGACTTTTTTTTCGCCGTATTTGCAGCTCGCGCCCCGGCGATGGGGAACAGCGCAGACAGAGCTTGGCAGCTCTCACAGCTCGTGGAAGGGGTCTCGACTGCTTTCAACCCCAGCGCATGGCAGCCTGTCTTACGTGCAGGCCGGACATTGTGTGTCCAAACAGGTTGGGCGGCGTGATGCAGCCTGCCAAGGCTGCCCACGGCGCGTTTCTCGCTCGCCCGTCTTGAGGACCCCGCAAAGCCGGATGGCTTTGTGGGGAGAGGAGAAGCAGCGTAGTGATTGAGCTTTCGTGCTTGCACGGAAGCGAAAGATACGCAGCTTGCTTCGACGAGGTCGTCGCGCGCACCGTGCGCGTTTCCCAACCTGCGGTGTTGTCCGCGTCGCTGGTTATTCAGTTGTTTGGGATTGTGATCCCCCCCCATATTTCTCCTAAAGAGCACCAAAAGGAGCGCTGCGGCCATTTCTCGGTCGCAGCGCTCCTTCATTACTTTTCATGGTGCGCTTCGGATTATTTTGTTGTTAGCAGGATTTCCTGCCACGTTTCACATGATAACGTCTGAACAAACGTTTGTCAATGGCCCTTTGCAGAAAATTTTCACTTGCTGATACCGCTTCTGAATCGATCCGATTCTATCAGTAATTTATATATCTTTACTTAATTATATCTTTATTTTATTGCGTTGGATTTTCCAACGTAGGATAAACCAACGTTGGAAAATCCAATTTAGGCGTTTATCAAGTCGCTATTAGTGAGTTCGACAGCGAAGCGCAAAAGAAAATCCAAGGTTTTAGGAATAAACTGGTTACTTCACATACACGCAACAAATAATTTGCACTGATGGTGCGCCGTGTGCGGCGAAAGTCGCAAGCACGGTGTGAAGCGGTGGATTACCTATCGCTATTAAGAGTTTAACACTCGGCTGGGACAGCCGCTAGGGAACCCCGACGACGGTTACTGCACCGGGCAGTGCTTCGACCGACAAAGCGCTTCCGTTCGGATTGGACTGCTCTGGCTTTGTGGACTGGACGTTTTATAACATCACGAGCGGTGCATATCTGCCCGGACGCGGCGGAGGCACAGTCTCACAGCACGGCTACTGCGCGAATATCTCATGGAGTGACGTGCAGCCGGACGAGCTCGTATTTTACTCGGCAGACGTACACGTCGGCATTGTCGGCGGCAAGGATACAGACGGAAACCTTCTGATCGTTCATTGCAGCGGCGACTACGAATGGCGTAGTCATTACCGGCTCGGTAGGATTCACCGCCGCGGCAAGATCAGATTGCTTTACGGACTGAAATGCATCTCGTGATGAGATTTGCTTTAAAATACGCTGCAGCAAAATTGGATCGCTCCAAATATGCTGCAAAAAAATACTGCACTTGTAGCAGACAATCTAAATATTCAAGGCACGATAGATATCTGTGATTCGCTGTGTCAGCGGGTTCTCTAGTGTTAATCCAGAGTATTCGCAGAGTGTGTGCATTACTCCTTTCGACTGCAGCATTTGTTGGAGTCTTACACTCTGTAAATCTTCTGAATTCACAAAATGTAAAGCTGCTGCAGCTCCGAACAAAAGATGATCCACACCACAGCCGTAGGAAACTGCAGTCATAAGCGGTTTTATCAACCGCTCATCTGCAGAAAGCTTTCGAATTGGGTCACGACCGACTCGCAGTACGCTATCCTCTAAGTAGGGGTTCTGAAAACGTGCAACAATGCGGTCAATATATGCGTGATGCTTTGTTTCATCCAATGCAAATTTTTGGATCAGACCGTTTCCGCTTTCCTGCATAGCCTGATAGACGATATCGCTGATTGCTCTATCAGAAATACTCTGTAAAACTGTTTCATGCCCGTGCAAAAAACCAAGATAGGCACAAATTGCATGCCCACTATTCAGTGTAAAGAGCTTACGCTCGATATATGGTGAAAGATCTTTCACGAAGTTTGCATCAGAAATTTGAGGACGCTTACCTTTCCAATTCGTTGATTCGATGTCCCATTCGTAATATTCCTCCGCTGCAACGTCCAGTACATCGTTGAAAAGGGCACGCGGAACAATCCGGTCAACTGCACAGTCCGCAAATCCAATGAACCGCGTGGCGAACGCTTGTTCTTCTGAATTCAAAAACGAAAAGATTGCTTTTTTCAGCTGAGAGGTTGCTCTGATTGCATTTTCACAGGCAATCAGGTTCAGTGGCTGCTTATTTCCAGCCCGCATTCTGCGACGTAAGCCCTCTGCAAGCGGTTTTGCAACAATTGGCAGGACATTGACACCAACAGCTGTCGTAATCAAATCGCAATCGCAAACTGCTTGCGACAGTGCTTCTCCTGCTGAACTAATTCCTCGGACATTTTGGATAGAAAAATCGCGGCAGATTGTGTCCTTGATATGTACAGTATATTGCTTTTTTTCATTGATTGCATCAATAATCGGCTGATTCACATCCGCAAACAGGACCTGATATCCGCTTTTTGCAAGCAATGCACCAATAAATCCGCGACCAATGTTGCCTGCGCCAATCATAATCGCACGTTGCATAAGAAATCCTCCAAGCGTTGTTATTTCAAAAGTTAATACTTTTGTATCAACAAAATAGCATACTGAGATTGTTAAGTCAACAGTTAAAATCAAAAATTGACTTTGAGACAAAAGCTATATATACTAATCTAAAAGGACGGTGTATAAAATGGAAGAACGGCGCAGACGGATCGTTGAACTGGTTAATACTATGGGCAACGTAAGCTTTGCACAGTTAAAAGAACGCTTTTCGGATGTATCGGAAATGACGCTGCGGACAGATCTGAAATATTTGGACGAGACGCACCAAATCTTGCGCGTTTACGGCGGTGCAAAGTCTGTCTATTCAGTCATCGGAAGCGATGATCTTCTTTCTCGGCGGCGGATGCGGAATTTACCACAAAAACAAGCCATCGCAAAAAAAGCAGTTGTTTTTTTGGCGGAAAATCGTTCTGTTTTCCTAGACTCTGGTTCTACAGTCACGGAACTCGTCCGTTGTATGCCAGATATGCAGATGCTGATTTTTGCATCCGGGTTGGATTATTTACCAGAACTTGCACAGTTGTCAAAGCTAGAAGTCCATCTGTTCGGTGGAAAAATGAATAGAAACAGTATGTGTGTTGGCGGTCCACAGACGCTGAAGGAGTTATCGCAGCTGCATTTTGATCTGGCGATTCTCAGTACGACGAGCTATAACGAAAACGCCGGCTTTGCCTGTGGCGATGCAGACGCAGCGGAGCTGAAGCGAGCAGTTCTGCAGTGTACAGATCGCGTAATTATGCTGATGGATTCACAGAAAATTGGTCTTTCCAGCACATTCAGCTTTGCAGCGCTTGACCAAATTGATGTTGTCGTCACAGATGAACAGGTTCCGAAAGAATTTCGCAAAGCCTGTGCTGACACGCAAATAGAGTTGTATTGACCTTGTGCAAAAGTACTAAATTAGGCAGCGCAAATCTGTCACAAAATTAGGATTGATTTTTAGACCGATCCAAATTAGAATAAATTCATCTTAGTAGTGCAAGGAGGTATGCGGCATGACCGTCATCGATGTTGCCCGCGCCGCAGGCGTCTCCCGAAGCACTGTATCTCTGGTTTTGAATAACAGTCCGCTTGTAAAGCAAGAAACACGTGAGCATGTATTGCGTATTATCCGAGAGCTTGGATACGTCCCGGATAATAACGCGCGCGGCTTAAGCCGTAAAACGACAAACAGTCTCGGTGTCATTATCATGGCGGAGGAAAATCCGCAGGATGGATATGGCTTTGACCAGCATACTGGTATGTGTTCCTACAACATCAGTCTCGGCATTATGGACGGCCTGCTGGACACAGATTATGGAATTATCACAGAGCATTTTTGTTCGATTGCAAATCCACATGAGCTGCCAAAATCTATTCGAAACCGCCGCGTAGATGGTGCATTCATTGTGGGCTCGCCCTACAGCCCGGAGCTATTTGAACAGTTGAAAACCTGTGGAATTCCAATCGTTGCGGTTGGTGTCAACAGCAATGTTGATGGATTTGATTCCGTTTTTTCGGATCCGGGAGCCGGCGTAAAAATGGGTGTTGAATATTTGCTGCAGACTGGACACAGAAAGTTGTGCCTGCTGAACAGCCCACAGACGTTCCGCTCCTACGAGGTTCGTTGCGAAGCTGTTAGGCAGTTGGAACAAAACGGACTACTTCAATTCAATTGGGATTGGATGCTGAGCTGCACACAAAATAATGGTTTAGGCGGATATCAAGCGTTCAAGGCATTCTGGGAAGCCGGAAATCGACCGGATGCAATGATTGCGGCAAACGCAAACCTTGCATTGGGTGCAATGCGGTATTTGTACGAACAACATATACGTTTGCCGGATGCAATGTCTATTGTTGCGTACGAGGATTCTTCTCTGTCTGGTTACGCAATTCCACCGTTGACGACCGTTGACATTCACAAGGAAGAAATCGGACGCCGCGCGGCGACGTGTCTGCTGGAGCGGATTCGGAACCCGAAAAAGGAAATTGAAAAAATCGTCATACCCTCCAATATGGTTCTTCGTGAAAGCGTTGCGCTCAGAAGAAATTATTAATATACAACGAATAAGACGCCTCACGCCGAGTGCGTTTTTATTCATCCCGAATTTTAGATCGCTCCAAATTTTAAATATTGCAAAAAAAGAGTAAAAAAAGAATGAAGCAGTGGGAGGCCTCTATGGATATCAAGCAAGTAGAATCCATACCATGGATTACACACAGTTCGGCGACACAGGTTCTGGTCGTTGGCGGTGGGCCGAGTGGTGTATGCGCGGCGGTCGCTGCAGCACGCCAAGGCAGTCAAGTCACACTTGTGGAGCAGGCAGGCACCTGCGGTGGCATGGCGACGCAGGCGCTCGTTGGTCCTTTTATGACGTGTTATGATAAGTCCGGTATGCAGATGATTCTAAAAGGGATATTTTCAGAAGTTGTTGACCGACTTGTCGCCTGCGGAGGTGCACTGCACCCATCTGAAATCAGAGCTGGAACCGGCTATACCTCATGGATTGTAGTTGGGCATGACCACGTAACACCATTTGAGCCAGAGGCTCTGAAGCGAGTCTATGATGAAATGCTGACGGAGGCTGGCGTTAGCATGCTGTACCACACAACGTTTCTGGAGCCCATTATGGATGGTTCCCGTCTCTGTGGAGGCATCTTCTCCTCTAAATCCGGTGTGGAGAAAATCAATGCTGCCGTTACCATTGACTGTACTGGGGATGGTGACGTTGCTGCACGCGCTGGCGTGCCCTTTGAAAACGGAAACGAAGGACTCCACATTACACAGCCAGCGACAATGTTTTTCCGAATTGGCAACGTAAATGCCGAGAAACTCTATCATGAGATCGAAGCGCATAAAAATGACTTCTATCGCAAAGATGGCGTCAACTATCGTTCGCTGCATTGGCGCGTGGCAGAGGCGAGAGCCAAGGGGGACTGGACACTGGATCGTGTGTCTATCGGCATCTTCCAAGGTGTCAAGCCGGATGAATGGAATATCAACACCAGCCGAATCATGGGCATTGATTCCACTGACAGCCGAAGCCTTACTGAAGGTGAGATTGAGGGACGCCGACAAGTAGATGAAATTTTCCGCTTTCTTAAAAAGTATGTTCCTGGCTGTGAGGATGCACGCCTGCTCTGTTCTGGCTCAACGCTTGGCATCCGGGAGTCTCGACATATTCATGGAGAGAAAACGTTGACACTGGAAGATATCATTGAGGGACGAACGCCGCATGACAGTGTGCTCGTTTGCTCTAATTCTGCGGATATTCACGGCCGTTTCGGTCCGAAAAGTAACGAATATGTGGTCATTCAAAACGGCGATTGGTATGGCATCCCATACGGCTGTCTGGTGCCGCAGAGAATTGATGGTCTCCTTCTTGCCGGAAGATGCTTCTCTGCAACGTCAGATGCGGCAGGTGCCGTCCGCGTGATGCCGCCATGTATGTGTATGGGACAGGCTGCCGGAATTGCGGCGTCGCTTTCTGCCCAGCAATGCATGAATCCCCGCAACATTCAGCCCGCACAAGTTCGTGAAACTTTGCGTCAACAGGGGGCATTTCTCCCGGATTAAGCGGGCAGTGCTGATAATTTCTTATCTAAAAAGAGGGAGGCGATAGTGCAGCGTAGAGTGCTTATTCCCTTAGAAAACACAAAAAAATGGAGGTTTTACTATGAAAATGATGAAAAAAGTGTTGGCAGCGCTGTTGGCGTGCCTGATTGTGATGAGCATGGCTGCTTGCGCCGCAAAAAGTGACCAGACCGCAAAGCCGGATACAGCACAGACCGATGCAGATCAACCTGTACCAAATGCAGAGGATACCCAGACACCCAATGCCGAAGCGGGCGACGCACCGGTATCAAATGATGAAGCAGACCTGACATCGTGGATTCTGGAGCCAGATACAAATATGGCAGGTGCAGTTCGCTTCTGGATTCCATTCAAGGGTGAGCAGGGCATGGATGCAATGATTGCTGCGTTCAACGAAGTATATCCAAATATCACGGTTGAACTGAATACCTATAACAACAATGCCGAGGGTAACATGGCCGTCAATACTTCTATTATGGCTGGTGAAGTTGATGTTCTTGCCTCATTTGAAATTTCGCAAGCATATACTCGTTGGCAGAATGGCATGTATATGGATCTGACAGACAAACTGTCGGCTGATGGAATTGACCTTGTTGCGAACTGGGGTACCGACAACTATAAATACGATAATAAGGTCTACAGCCTGCCGTGCGGTGGCATCTCTTATTATGTTGCGATCAACAAGACCGCATGGGACGAAGCCGGACTTGGCGAAATTCCGACTGCATGGACATGGGACGAATATCTCGCAGCTAGTGAAGCCATGACGCAGAAAGATGCTTCTGGCAAGACTACTCGCTACGGCGGATCCAATTTCCAGGTTATCGGTGATATTTTAAACGTAGTCTATCAGGTAAATGGGAAAAATCGTTTCTATAACGAAGATGGAACGTCCAGTTTTAATAGTAACTTGGTAAAAGAAACGGTTGCACGTAATATCAAGGCAGAAAACGAGGACGGCATCTGGTTCCCGCTGGTCACCTATCGAGCAGATAATAATAAGACGTGGTTTACATATATGGATGGCACCGTTGCTTCAACTGTCATCAACAACATCCCCCGCTTCATCCGCGATACAGAAAAATATCCGCTTGACTTTATTACCACCTTTGCCCCCTATCCGACGGTTGAAGCCGGTCAGACAAATTATATGTCTGGTGTTAACTATTTCTCGTTTGCTGGTATTACGAATGGTTGCCAGGACGAAGCCGCGGCATGGGCATTCTTGAAATGGTATTCAACCTATGGTTCCAAGTATCTAGCACTGGCTGGTCATCAGTCCACATGGCGCGGTACGCAGGCCGATGATCTGGTTGCACTGACATTTGGCTCTGAGGAAAATGCAGCTAAGATCATCGATGTGGAAGCGTATAAGCGCGTTGTCGGTGCTACAGAAAATCCGTCCGCGATTGACACCGATACCACAGCCTATACGGAAGTAAGCGCAATCTGGGATGAGTATGTTATGTATGCGTATAATGGTCAGATGACAATTGACGAAGCGCTGGATGAGGCTGCTACACAGGCAAACGCAGCCATTAAAGCAGCAAAATAAGCACTGTTTCCGCAGCCGACGCAAGGAGGAACCGCCAGGCGGTTCCTCCTATATCAAAATATCCAAAATAAAACTGTAAGAGGGTTGGATGATGAAAAGAACGAAAGAAATGAAGGAAACCTTGACAGGATATGCGTTTGTTGCGCCGGCCTGGATTGTGTTCACGGTCCTCATTGCATTCCCGCTGATTGCCTCTATATTGTTGTCCTTTACAGAGTGGAATTTTCTGTCCGGCATCAAAAATATTAAGTGGGTTGGACTGAGCAACTTTGCAAATCTGCTTCAAGACAAGCGATTTGTTTGGGGTGTAAAAAACACGTTTATTTACGCGATCACAACTGTGCCAATTTCAATTGCTATTGCACTGGTGCTGGCGTATGTCCTAAACAGCGACCGTGTTTACGGCAAGAAAATTCTGCGTCTGTGCTTTTTTATCCCTTATATTTCCAGTGCCGTTGCGTTGGCGGCCGTGTTTAAAGCAATGTTCCGAGAAAACGGCGCTATCAATATGATCCTGACAGAGATTTTTAGTATGAGTCATGGTTTGTCGTGGTTCTCTGATTTCTCTTTGAATAAAATTCCTATCATTATATTTGTCATCTGGTCGCATATAGGCTTTGAGTTAATCGTGTATATGGCTGCACTGCAGAATGTGCCAAAGTCTCTGTATGAAGCAGCAGACCTGGATGGTGCCAGTAGCTTTAAAAAATTCTGGAATATTACCTTTCCAATGATTTCGCCGACAACCTTCTATCTCGTAATTGTTCAGTTTATAACATGTTTCAAGATTTTCACAGCAATAAACGTCATGAATTACGGCGACACTGCGTATTCCAATACCTCCATTGTTGTGGAAGTATATGAAAATGCATTCACAAATTATAAATTTGGCTATGCCAGTGCGGAGGCGCTGGTACTCTTTGCCATTATCATTCTTGTAACTGCAATCAATTTCTGGGGGCAGAAGAAGTGGGTTCATTATTAAAAGAGGAGAACACAATTATGGCTGAAACACGCGCAAAAAAGGTTCGTTCCAGACTGATTACAACGCTAATTGTGGGTCTATTTGCCTGCCTGTTTGTCTTGCCATTGGTCTGGATGATCCTTACATCCTTTAAATCAACAAATGAAGTTTTCGGCACAACGAACTGGCTGCCTAGTAAGTGGCACTGGTCAAACTATGCTGAGGTTTGGACGAACCCTCAGCTTTCCATGGCAAAGTGTTATTGGAACTCTATCCTGATCGTCGTCATTGGAACGGCTGGCCAATTAATTGTGTCATCTATGGCCGCATATGCATTCGCAAAGATTGATTTCAAAGGCAAAAAGTTTGTCTTTACTCTGTTTCTTGCGTCGATCATGATCCCATCGCAGGTCACCATCATTCCCCGCTTTATGCTGTTTTATAAAATGGGGATTTACAATACACTCTGGTCAATAATTTTGCCGTCATGGTTTGGTGCAACTTCCATTTTCCTGCTACGGCAATTCTACATGGGGCTGCCTAATGATCTGATCGAGGCTGCCAAGATTGATGGTGCCGGGCATTTGCGCATCTTTGCACAGATTATGCTCCCGCTTACAAAGCCTGTTATGGTTTCCTGTATTGTCCTCTCGTTTATCGCGCTTTGGAACGAATATCTTTCCCCATTGATTTTCCTGACCAACAAAAAGGTCTACACTATCGCACAGGCAATTCGTTGGTATCTGATGTCTGATACACAACAATATGAGCTGACAATGGCTGCAGCTTCCATTGCAATTGTGCCTCTAATCATTCTCTTTGTATTCTGCCAGAAGTATTTCGTAGAAGGTATTGCAACGTCTGGAATGAAAGGATAATAAAATGAGAAATAAGCTCAGACTTGCCACATGGATCGTTTGCTTGTTAGCAATTATGGTTTCCTTTGCTTGCGTGATTACTGCTGCAAATAACATAGTAGAAAATAATGCAAAAGTGATTTTTATCTCCGGTACCGGTGATGACGCAAACAGCGGCTTATCCCCTAAGCAGGCTGTACGACACCTGCAAAAGGCCACCGAGCTTCTGAACGGTGCAGGTGGTACAATTGTATTTTCAGGCGATGTGCTAGAAAATACAGGAATCACGATTCCCGCCCAAAAAAGCAAGGTGATTTTTACAAGCATCTATAATGGAAAAAACTATAGCAGCACACTGAGTTTTGGTTCTGCTCAAAATCAGGCGAATAAAAATCTGGTTTTTTCAAGTGAAGCAGAAATCAATGGCTTGCATATCAATTATAATTTAAAATCTAGCGCTGGGAAAAAACTGCTCACTATTTATTCAGGACCGTCGTTAACGATAGGTGCAGATGTCGTAACTTCGCAGACAGATGAGAATGGAGACATTGATCTTTTATATCCATCTATTGCGATTCGTGGAGGAAATACGGAACAGATGGTACAGAATTCTACGCTTGTGGTACATTCCGGTACATATCAGTATCTTATCGCTGGAAACGGCATTAACACGATGACCACTGCGGAAGTTGAAATTTTCGGATCAACTAGGATTTATAGCTTCCTACAGTGCGGAGGAATTGCGAAAGATGTATCAACAGTTTCTTTGCAGATAAATGGTGGAGAAATCGAAAACCTCTACGTGGATGGGTATAGTGCAGATGTGTCAAATGTCAATATTGCAGTGACCGATGGTGTTATACGCAACATTTTAGATTGCCGCGCAAACAGCACTGGCAATATAACTGGTGCATTGACCCTGTGCCTTAGAAATTCAGCGGCAAAGAACATTGAGTGCATTCGATTAAATTCAGCACATAGGGGTACGAGAACGTTGATTATTGATGGTATATCGGAAAGTTCTGCCCCAGCTTACATTGATGCAACACTTTCACAGTGGGATTACTTTAAAGCGAATAACTCGGGCAATATCTACCTGAACCAAGAATTTTCTATGCCGTCTGCAGAGCTCTACATTGATGCAAATAGCGAATTGATTCTTACCGAGGATATCACAATGCCCGAGAGTCTTTCCAGCGTTTCAAATGTAAACTTACAAAGCGGCATAGCATTTGTTGACCCAGTTAACGGCTCTGATGTTTCATCTGCAAGAACACCAAGTTACCCAGCTGCGACATGGGCACGTGCCTTGGCGTCGCTAAATGGAAAGGGTGGCACAGTTGTTGTGTGTAGCGATACGCCGATTATTGATGGTGCTACTACGACATCGACGATTCATTACGCTGTTCCGGAGCAACTTCGCCCGCTTACGATTACGGGAAAATATAACGGAAGGTGTTACAATTCGAAGCTTCTGCTTGGCAAAGAAGACAATTCGGCGAAAATTATTCTAAGTTTCCTATCAGAAGCAACTATTGAAGATATTGGAATTTGCTTTAATCGCGCATCTGGCTCCGGTACATCTGCCGAGATATGGTCGGGGCTCTCCCTTTCAATTGCCACTGGTGTGGAGACCTCAGCTACTGGAAGCAAAAATCAAATTACAATTCGGACAGGATTGTACAACTCTGCTACTACTGAAGCGCATCTCTCTGTATTAAGCGGCGACTGGAATTATGTGCAGGGTGGGAATAGCCGTAAAAATGTTAAAAAGAGCTTTTTAAATTTTGGCGGAAGTGCAGTGGCGCAATACATCCAGTGCGGTGGTACTAATACAACGGTAACCTCCAGTATCGTCAATATTACAGGCGGTGCGGTGGCAAAAGCAGCATATGTGAACGGATATGGCACTGCAAGCAAACCTGCTCCAATGAGTACTTCACAAATTGTAATCAGTGGTGGTGAAATCACCGCACTGTATGATGCCCGAAATATGTATAGTCCTGTAAGCGGAGCAGTTGCAGTTGTGTTTAGTGGAAATGGTGCTGCGCACATTGGGGAAATTAATCTACAATCTAAGAAAATGATTTCCGGAAAAAAGCAACTGGTTTTTAGTAATGTACAGAACCCAGTGCTTCGCTCGGACTTGTCCGCATGGGACGATGTTTCCCTTGTTGATAGCAGTAGTGTAACGTTCTTTACTGCATATTGCGCGCCCAAAAGTGCATTTAGTATTGAAGCAGGAAGTACAGCCTATTTTAGTAATTTTTTCAATTCTGAACCTCCACGCCATCAGGGAACCGGAAATGCAGAAATTGTTACAAACATTTCTAAATCTCATGTAGACTATGATGAAACACTATTTATGGCGTTAGAAAATCCAAAAATGGATGACGGCACGGATGTGGACAAGGAACAGGGCATGGCGCTATGGGATAATCAGCTTTACGTGTTCCATGATGGAGGGTTTTGTAAAGTTTATGATCTGACGTCAAAATGCTCAAAACCGATTGCATCATTCAAACTCGGCTCCTATAATGAGGGGACACCATCAAGTGCATATCAGAATCATTGTAATACGGTTATGTTTGGTGAGAACCATTATACCGATCCACAAACAGGGGCCATAAATGAACTCCCGCTACTGTATGTCAGAACAGGAAATAGTTCTGGTGCAGATAATATTGGGTATTATAATCGCTTAGCTGTTGAATCTATAACCAAAACAGAATCGAACGGCGTTGTGAGTTTTTCGTCCAGGCTTTTGCAGACTATTATCTATTCCGATACATACGATGGCGGAAAGAATATTGCAAACTATAACGACGAGCATGGAACAGCCTATCTGCCTGCTGCTGGATTTGGCGCCCCAATGTGGCTAGTTAACACCAAGGAAAATGCCGTGTATATGCTCTCCGCAAAGTACAGAACAACGTACGGTTCAGTTGGCGATACAGTAAATTATCCTGGCTATGAATCGGTTAATGACAATTATTATATAATTACTAAATTCAATCTTCCATCATTATCTGCAGGAGAGCAAGTCGTATTAACCCCGACGGATATTATTGATCAGTTCACAACTGATTTTGCAGCATTTGCAACACAGGGTGGGACGGTTTTTGACGATAAAATAATCTATACGTTTGGATTTGGGCAAATCAGGGAATTAAACCCCAATAAAATTCTGATATTCGATCTGCAAGAGAAGCGTATTTGTCATGAATTAATCCTCTGTGATAGTATGTTTGCCTTTGATGAGATTGAAAGCTGTGTTGTCTACGGAAATTCATTGCTTGTCAATACACAGGGTGGTTATATCTATCAGTTGGCGGCCCCAGTTGGATAGTAAATTTACTGCATTATTTACACCCGAGTGTGTAAAACGGCACAGCAGGAGGAATCATATGAAACAAACCGAAAAGCGCTTCGCCTTTGCAGGAAAACGTATTGCCGCACTCCCTGAGGCAGCTATATCCCAGCAGGGGATGGATGTGTACGGAAGCCTTGCTTTCTTGCTGCACCATGGCGGAAGTTGTGATGTGCTGCACTTGAACACAAAGCAGAAAGTTTCAAGCTTCCATCTTGCATCTTATACTGGAGATGGAGCCGGGCCGTACACAAACCATGCAAACCAAGCTGTTTTTTGCTCCCGACTCACACCATATCAACCTTCTGGAGCACTTCCACTTATGTATGTTTCAATTGGGAATGGCCCCGGTGCTGATGAAGATGGCTATTATGGAAGATGTGCAGTTGAACAAATCTGCATCAAAAATAAGGCCTTATCATCAGAACTTTTGCAGACTATATCCTACTGTGATAATAATGAGCCTAAAGCAGAGGATGGACGGTATCTGTATTATCCTTCATATGAACCACCGTGCTGGGGACTTCCAGCTTTCTTTCCGAACACCAGCAAACGGTTGTTGTACTTATTTTCAGCACGATACCGGACAACTTTGCAGGAATATGACTGTAAAAATGCATATCTAGTTACAGTTTTTTCATTGCCCGACGTATATTCCGCAAATGCAGTGATTTATGGACCGAGTAACATTCTGGATCAAATGGCTTTTCCATATGATTTTAGCGTAACTCAAGGCGGTACGCTGTATGGTAAATATCTGATTCAGGCGTTTGGCTTTGGAACTGCCGAGAATCCGAATGGAATCTTAATTTTTGATCTTGATGCGCGAAAAACAGTTTGCCGGATTGACCTTTCACATTCTGTTTTTGCGACAAAAGAATTGGAAGATTGTGCGATCTGGCGGAACGCTCTGGTTTGCAACACAAGAGACGGCTGTGTCTATGAGCTTTGTAGTAACTTTGATATGCTAATCCGATAGAGATTTGATTGTATATCATATATCATAAATAAAGCGGCAGAAGATAGAGATCGGCTCAACTTTCAAGTTACAATCCACATCCACTCCGACAGAACCTCTCCAAATTCGCCTGACTGCCCTGACCCAGATTGTGACCCAAGTGTGCGCGAAAGCGTGT
>OGPR01002124.1_pt1 | contig 14377 bp, 6 predicted proteins | sample 1552981 | NCBI WGS metagenome assembly OGPR01 (sample SAMEA2580260, study PRJEB22360) | human gut metagenome | biome: human gut; feature: human-associated habitat; material: faeces | place: Denmark | collected 2008/2010 | reverse complement strand
CAGCTGCCGGAGCGGTGCTTAAGCCGCAAGGCGGGAATTGTGCGGTGTTGCCCTAGCTTTCGGCGGGGTGGGGTCACCCCGCCCTACTGATTGTTTAAGGGTGTGCTGCCCATTATAATTTGTTCTGTAGGGAACGGTCTTGACCGTTCCGAGGCCTTGTCCGATTGGTCGTGATGGGATTTGTGGCAGGGCAAGGTACCTGCGGGCGCAGTGACTGTTCCAAGGCGTTGGATTCGATTGCTTTAGGTTTGCGGCAAGGAACCACCCCTCAGGCCGCTTCGCGTCCAGCTCCCCCTCCAGGGGAGCCACCACAATCATGGGGTCCCCCGCCCTACTGGCCTGGCAAATATTTCACCGAACCTATGCCCACAAATACAAAAATGCCGCAGCAGACTGTTACGTCTGCTGCGGCATTTCTATTTAGGGGTTAATGGGCTGGGTTACAGCTCATTGTTCCGGCTGTGGGATTACTGCCGAATGCCGGTTTTCTTATCGAAATGATAAGTGCGGCCATCGATGACTGCATCGCCCTTAGCCATGGTGCCATAGATCGGGTCGAAATAGTAACGCTTGTCAGCGCTCCAGCCCTTGATCATGTGGCCCTGTGCATCGTAACGGACCCACTTGCCGGTGCCATCGGCGCGGTCAGCCCACTGGCCAGCTTCGGATTCCTGATAGACATCCTTGCTGGTGGCTTTCTTGCCCTGGTCAACGGCATCCAGCCAGTACCAAGCGTCGGAAGCCGGGTCATAGATTTCCTTGCCGCGGCCATCCAGGCCCTGGCGAACGCCCTTTTCGTACCAGAAGTCAGCGCCTTTGATGGTCAGCCACTGGCCGTCCAGAGCGATACCGGTGTACTCGTCAAACGCGCAAGGTACACCGTCAATATCGCCTGCGCCCTTAGCCATAGCGCCGGTGATCAGGTCAAAGTAGTAGGTGCCCTTATCGGTCGTCTGCCAGCCCTTGACCATGTGGCCGTTCTCATCGTAACGGACCCACTTGCCGGTGCCATCGGGCTTATCAGCCCACTGGCCGGCGGCGGATTCCTGGTAAACGTCCTTGCTGACGGTCATTGCGCCGCCCTGGACAGCATCCAGCCAGTACCAGGCGTCGGAATCGGGATCATAGATCTCTTTGCCGCGGCCGGTGGTACCCTGCTTCACGCCCTTTTCGTACCAGTACTTCTTGCCGTTTTCTTCAACCCAGCCGTTCTTCTCGCCGTACTTGGCGGTGTAGTCCTTGCCGTTGAAGTTGACAGTAGCGGTGGTAACGCCGCTGGTCTGCTTTACAGTTGCATCCACGAACTGTGCGCTTGCGCAGTTCTTATCGGTGCAGGTAAAGACAGCCATTGCGGTAATGGTGGTCTTTTCAGCGGCGCCGTGAGCGGTGCGCTCCTCGGTCGGTGCTTCCTGAGCGGCGGGAGGATCAGTGTCAGTTGTAGCTTTCTTGGTAAAGGTTGCTTTGAATTTCACGCTGTTGGCGTGCATATAGAACTCGAATACGCCATCAGTAAGCTGTGTATCCGCAAGAGGACCGCCAGTACCCCCTTGCCAGTATTCAGCTACACTCAGTTCATAGCCATCCGCCGGAGTAAAGGTGGCATAAAGTTTTGCAGTTTTATCTTCCGGTGCGCGCGTCTTAACGTTGCCGTCTGCATCCTTAACGGTAATCGTACCATTGCCTTCCACAACTTCAGTGGTAATGCCATACTCAACGATCGTAAACTGTGGGGTAACAGTTACATTGTCAGCAGGCATTTCAAAGGTGTAGGTTTTGCCTTTCTCGACGGCCTTATACGAAATAACAGTATCCTTGCTGTCATTAATCACCAGACCGTTTTCAGCCAGCTGGGTCAGCATAGATTCGTTATCCACCGGCTCAACAGTCAGAGTAACAGTTTCGCCAGCTTTCACGCCAGTGGTCTTGTCAGCCGTCACCTTGCCGTATTCGGTGCTTTTGGTCGTAACGCTGTAGGTTTCAACCTCAACAGCTTCAAATGCAGCGCTAACGGTAACATCAGCGGCAGGCATCGTGAAGGTGTAGGTGTTTTCCTTACCGTCTACTGCCTTAAAGTCGTTAATTTCTTTCTTCGTTCCGCCATCCGTATAAGTAGCTTTCAGGCTGCCGTCCGTGTACTTAAAGTTGGTATTCGGGGTAACGGTAACAGTAACAACATCCTTCGCAGCTGCGGTTTTCGGCTCTACGCCCACAGTGCCGTTTTCAACAGTACCCGCCACAGTAACGTTATACTTCTTAACCTCTTCAAACGCTGCGCTGACAGTTGCATCGCCAGCGGGCATTGCAAAGGTGTAAGTGTTGGCCTTTTCTGTGTCAGGAGTTGCTTTCAGGGTCTGATTGTCGCCGTAAGTAACCACCACACCGTCAGCCGTCAGGGTATAGCCATCCTTCGGGGTAGCCACAACGGTAACGCTGGTGCCCTCAGCAACCTTATCCAGGTCAGCTTCGGGGCTGGTGATCTTCAACGTATCCTTGTTAGCATCGGCCACCTTAACCGCATAGGTCTTAGCAGCTTTGGTAACGCTGATGGTCACATCGCCGTCCGGCATGGTGAAGGTGTAAACCGTCTTAGCCTTTTCGGTGGTAGCCTGGGCTGCGGCTTCGTCCTGCGCTGCTTCCTGAACTTCAGTCAGGGCAACATCGGTATCGCCGTTCTTTGCGGTAACGGTAACGATATCGGTGCCTTCCTTTTCTACGGTCAGGGTAACGGTATCGTCCTTGATGTAGGTGTTGCTGGTGGTGCCCAGGGTCAGGGTAACGCCTACAACTGGATCGGGCAGGGTAACGGTGTGGGGGGTGCTTTCGGTTGCGGTATGGCAATCAGAGCACAGGTACACATTGTTGCCAACGGACTTGGTTTCCAGCTCGTCCAGAGCCCAGGTATGGCCCTTGGGCAGTGCGCCGTCAGCGTACACCTTTTCACCCTTGGTCAGGCCGTACTTGGTGGTGCGGGCCTGGGTGTAAGCGGGGGTATCACACCATGCTTCAACGGAAACATCGGTGGTTGCGCCGCTGCTCAGGTCGCTGACCATGTCGGACATCGGCATGGTTTCAACCAGGTTAGCGCACCACATGAACTCTTCGTTCTTGTTCTTCTCGTCAGAGCTGCCCATGTTCTGGTTGTAACTCGGGTTGTAGTTCCAGGACTCGGTCTTGTAGCTCTTACGGTTTGCATAAGAAGTGCCGGAGGCATCGGTCTTGACTTCTGCCTTGCCGTCCACCAGTTCCTTATAGGTGTTGGACAGGTTGGTGCCGACAGAAACGACCAGCTGATCCTTGGTGGTGTTGATGCCGGTGATCACAGTCTGGCCCTGCTGGGTGGTGGTAGCAAAGCTGTAGCTGTCACGCAGGGTCAGGCCCGCCAGAGGATGGTTCTTGAAGGTGCCCAGATACTTCACACTGCTGGTATCCTTGGCGCTATCCATGATAACCATGCTCATGCCGGGAAAGTGGGTATCGGGAACCATGTTGCCGTCCTTATCCTTGGTCAGCTTAATGCCGCCATAGACGGTGTTGTATTCCTTCACTTCTTCCACTGCGCCGGTGGTCGGGTCCATACGGTAGATGGCGTTGTTGACGTTGAAGTACAGCTTGCCATCATACAGTGCGGTAGAGTGTACCAGTGCGGGGTAGATCCGCTTTGCAGCAGCGTCTGCCAGGCACTCGGTGTTCAGGTTGTTTTCAACCTTGGCATGCTTATCTTTTGCACTGGTATCGATCTTATAGATGGTGCCAGCTTCGGCCAGGACCTTGGCATTGCTGTCGTCATCATTGAAGTTGCTGCTGGTTTCCTTCAGATCGTTGTAGTACATCAGGATGATATCAAACGGGTCATCCGTCTTGGTAAAGCTGCTCATGCTGAAGCCGCCGGGTCTGCTGCTGGAATCCTCTTTGCGGATATAGTAGTTCGCATTACGCGGACGTGCTTCCAGAGTATCGGGGCCCTGGTTCTGCATCTTCTTCATGAACTGCTGCATCTGGGAGTTGTTACCAGAGCTGCCGGAACCAGAGCTGCCGTTGTTGCCGTTCTCGGACTGCTGGCGGCGCATGTTGTTATACAGGTTCTGGTTGGTCGTGGTATCAACGTAATAGAAGTAATTATTGTCGAAGTAGATGGGGCTGCAGATAGAGGTGAACCAGGTATCCTCGTAGCAGGTATCGGTGTAACGGGTCTCGTTCTTGTTCTCCGCCTTGGTGTAAGAGTAATGCGGCTTGCCGTTGTTCAACACAACATTGCCGTCATCATCCACATCGGGATTCTTGTTCTTGGTGTAGGTGTAGCCATCGTACAGCGAGTCAATGTAATCATAGTACTTGCTGTAACGGCCTTCCAGACCGGAGGGAGAAACCAGGAAGTTGACATGGCGCATGTCGCCTGCGTTCTCAACGCGGGTCTGGGCCATGCACTCGGTGTTCACGTCATCATAGCAGACGTCAACATAGTACCAGTTCTTGTTGGCTTCGCCGGTGGTCATCGTAGCAGAGTTGCTGTCGCCCTGCAGCTTGTTGACCTTGACTGCGTTGAAGTAGTGGACGTTGTTGAACATGCCGCCGCCGAACGCATTACCGGCAACACTGGTATCAGAAGTATCGCAGTAATACAGGATCTGGGCAAAGTCAACAACAGCGTTATCGCCTACTTCATCGGGGGTCTTCCAGCTGCCGTCATCATTCTTATAGATGCTCTTGTTGTCAGGCAAATTCTGGACCATGTAGTTAAATGCAGCTGCATAGCCCAGGCAGATGCAGCCATACTCAACGCCCTTAGCGCCGATCTCGCCGCCCAGCAGGGCACCGAAAGCAGTCGTCTGGATGGGGTCGTTGTTGCCGCCGCCGGTGATATCGCCCATGGAGCCCATATCGAATTCTGCAACCTGGGAGATCCAGTCGTGCAGGATCAGCAGCTTGGTAACATAGTCAGCGCTGTCACCCAGCTCGGCAACCTGTTTCAAGCCTTCATTACGGATGGCTTTCAGAGCTTCGCCATAGTTCATGACGTAAGACATGAACGCCTGCGGCAGCATGTTCAGCATGAATGCCATGGTGGTCGGCGGGACATCATCGTTCGGATCAATGCTGCACAATATCTTGATTGCGCCCATGGTGCCGGTGATGCTGCCATCCTCGCCCTGCTTCTGAACGCCCTTGGAGGTCCAGAACGGGGCAACCACGCCGAAGTACTCTGCTTCGTCCTGGTTGAACTGCGACAGCTGGAAGTAGTAGTAGTTCATCTGCGCAGTCGAGACATCGTAAGTATTGGTGACCTGGTTGCCCTGGTCGTCCACATACACGGCAGTCTTCTGGCTGTCGTACAGCAGCAGGCTGTTCTTGCCCTTGTTGTCGCCGCTCTGATAGGTGAAGTTCACCTTGCTTGCGTCAACCGGGTTGTTCTGCATATCGTACCAGTTGCCGTCCTTCATTGCGGACACCAGGGTAACGCCGGTGCCGCCGGAGGTGGTATCCAGGGTCGGGGTGCCGCCCACGTTGATGTAGACGGAATTGTCATTCTGGTCTACCACAACGCTGACCGGCATGGTCATTACCGGCTGGGTTTTGATTTCTTCGCCGCAGACAGCGCACTTGAAGGTGACGCTGGTGCATTCCCAGTCAATGGTAACGGGAGCGCCGGCAGAAATTTTGCCGGTTTCGCTGTCATAGAACAGCTGGGCGTTGCTGTAGTCAGCTTCCAGCTTGCCCTCGACCTTCTTCATTTCCCAGTTGAAGGTAGCAACAAAGTTGCCATCTGCATCCTTGGGCACGGCATGGTTCTGGCAGGGCAGGGCGGCAATGTCGTCGGTGCGGGTGGTGGGTTCCTTGTATTCCTTCTTAACCGGGCTCTTGTCAGCGGGCACGCTGGCAGAGTAAACGGTCTTGCCGGCAGCGCCGGGCTTTGCCTCGGTGGTATCCTTGGTTACGGTGCCTTCTACCTTCTGGTAGGCATCGTCCTTTTCACAGGTATACACAGCGGTGTAAGCCCAGCCGTCATCGGTCTTGGTCCAGTAACCATCGGGGGTTTCCTTCCAGGTATGGGTGTGGCCATCCTCCGGGTTGGTGTCATTCCAGTACCATTTCGGCTCGCCATAGGTATGGCCGTCCGCAGCGGCGCTGGCCGCAAAGGTATCGGAGTTTTCAGCAACGTAAGCCTGTGCGTAGCTGTCAATCACTTCATCATCGCTGTTGGTCATGGACTCCATCGCAGAGGTCATGCCGGAGCTGCCGGTAAAGGTAACGGCGGTCACAACGCCTGCGGCGTTCGTCTCATAGCCCAGGTCGGTAACGGCGCTGGACAGATGATACGTTTTGATGGTGGCAGCCATCACCGATGCCATCTCGTCCTTGTTCAGGCCATAGGCTTCGGTGTTGATCTTGCCGGCTGCGGCGTTGGCGTACATGGCATCGGCCAATGCATTTTCCAACGCTGCGAGGCTCATGCCCGCCTTGCTCTGTGCAGTCGCTTCCAGCTTGGCATCGTCCTGCTCCAGTTCATGCACTTCGCCCTGGGCAGCCAGCGTTTGGGCTGTCTGCTTGATCAGGTCTGCGGTGCTGGTGAACTTGGGCAGGGACTGCACAGCGCTGGCCGCGCTTGCTGCGCTAGCTGCAACAGACTGCGCTACCGAAGAATCAATCTTGGTAGTTTCGGCTGCTGCGGGAAGCGCCACGCTCTGGGCAACCATGGCTGCTGCCAACACGGATGCACCAAAACGCTGAAGGTTTTTCTTCATAGTTTTATCCTCCCTTAAGTGTTACTACTTTCCCCTTTTGTGTGAAAAGTGGTACGGCAGATGTGCGGCACTTTGCAGGTGTTGATTGCAAAACGCCTGGTTGTGCTCCCTCGGTCTGGCGATCCCTTGCCGGGCTGCGGCCTGCTTTTGGGGCTTTTGGCCCCGGCACAGCGGCTGACAAAACGTTGTACCGGCTGCATGCCTTGATCCCGCAAATGATAACCTTTCCGACACATCTAGGTATATACATTATATCACAGTTGCCAGAATTTGCATAGTTCATTAGAGCGGTTTCTATCTAAATTTTTGTCCTTGAATCAACTGAAACCTGTTTTTCGCACATTATTTGCGCTGCGGTGCGGTGACTCTTTGGCGGTATTTATTAACATTTTTGAATGGTTTATTCCTGATTTTATCAAATGATTAAACATTTACCCCGATAATGTTCTTTGCAATCTCTTAATCCAATCATCCGGTATTGTGATCGCGCATTTTTTGCCATTTCGGTTTGGCTTGTTGTTGAGAGATTTGGCAGAGATTGGAGGAAACTTGAAGGGAAAATTGGAGGTTGAGAATTGCCCATTATAAATTGTACTGTAGAGAGCGTTCCTGACCGTTCCGAAAACTTAGGAATAGATCAACTCTTGCCCCTTAACCGCGACCTGAAATACACCTTCCCAAGGTAGGGCGGTGTGAGTGCCCCCTCCTGCTCCACTTTTTCAAAGTTCCGAATGGTGTCCTCTCCCCTATCTACAATTCCTGATGTTTTCATGATGCCTTCCTTGGTCTTCCACACCCGGCCTTTGCCCCCTCCCCGTCCCATAAGTCGTACACAACAAAAAGGCCCCTGCCTTAACAGCAGGAGCCTTGAAAGCTATATCACAAGCCGAAAATTACTTCTCGATCTTGGAAACAACGCCGGAACCAACAGTGTGGCCGCCTTCGCGGATAGCGAAACGCATGCCTTCTTCCATGGCAACCGGGGTGATCAGCTCAACGTGCATATCAACGTTGTCGCCGGGCATGCACATCTCAGTGCCTTCGGGCAGGGTGATGATGCCGGTAACGTCGGTGGTACGGAAGTAGAACTGAGGACGATAGTTGTTGAAGAACGGGGTATGACGGCCGCCTTCTTCCTTCTTCAGGACGTAAACATGGCCATCGAAAGTGGTGTGGGGATGAACAGAGCCGGGAACAGCCAGAACCTGGCCACGCTCGATCTGGTCACGGTCAATACCACGCAGCAGAGCGCCGATGTTGTCGCCAGCCTGAGCGAACTCGAGGCTCTTGCGGAACATTTCCAGACCAGTGATGGTGGTGGTCAGCTTCTCTTCCTTCAGACCAACGATTTCCATCTGATCGCCGACATGAGCAGTACCACGCTCAACACGACCGGTAGCAACGGTGCCACGGCCGGAGATGGTCATAACGTCCTCAACGGGCATCAGGAACGGCTTATCAGCAGCACGGTCCGGAGTCGGGATGTAGTTATCAACAGCGTCCATCAGCTCCCAAATGCACTTGTATTCCGGAGCATCGGGATCCTTGGAAGTGCTCTCCAGAGCCTTCAGAGCGGAACCACGAATGATCGGGGTGTTGTCGCCGTCGAAATCCTGGCTGTCCAGCAGTTCGCGAACTTCCATTTCGACCAGGTCGAGCAGCTCTTCGTCGTCAACCATATCGCACTTGTTCAGGAACACAACGATCTTGGGCACGCCAACCTGACGAGCCAGCAGGATGTGCTCACGGGTCTGCGGCATCGGGCCATCGGTTGCAGCAACAACCAGGATAGCGCCGTCCATCTGAGCAGCACCGGTGATCATGTTCTTGATGTAGTCAGCATGGCCCGGGCAGTCAACGTGGGCATAGTGACGCTTCGCGGTGTGGTACTCAACGTGAGCGGTGTTGATCGTGATACCACGAGCCTTCTCTTCAGGAGCCTTATCGATGCTGGAGTAATCCATGAAATCGGCGTCGCCCTTCAGAGCCAGAACCTTGGTGATAGCGGCAGTCAGAGTGGTCTTGCCGTGGTCAACGTGACCGATGGTACCGATGTTGACATGCTCCAAAGAGCGGTCAAATTTTTCCTTTTCAGCCATTGGAAGTATCCTCCTTTAATTCAAACAGATAAAATAGCCTGTTGTAAGGCTATCATACTAGATTTTTCAAGAAAAATCAAGTATTTTGCGCGAATTTGTGCAGAATCAGCCCTTATTGCGCTCGGTCATGATCTTATCTGCAACACTCTTGGGAACCTGCTGGTAATCAGCCGGCTCCATGGAGTACTGGCCACGGCCCTGGGTCTTGGAACGCAGGTCAGTAGCGTAACCGAACATCTCGGACAGAGGAACCATAGCGGTGACACGGGCAGTGCCATCGGTGGATTCCTGGTTCTGGATCGCGCCGCGGCGGCTGTTCAAGTCGCCAATGACGTTGCCCATATACTCGTCAGGAACAACAACGTCAACCTTCATGATGGGCTCCATAATGACGGGGTCAGCCTTCTTCATAGCATCCTTGAATGCCATGGAGCCGGCGATGGAGAACGCCATTTCAGAGGAGTCAACTTCATGATAGGAGCCGTCCCACAGAGTGACCTTGACATCCACGACGGGATAGCCAGCCAGAATGCCGGACTTCATCGCGCCCTGGATACCGTTGTCAACAGCGGGGATGTATTCCTTCGGGATAGCGCCGCCAACAATACCGTTGACGAACTCATAACCCTTACCCGGGTTGGGCTCAATCTTGATCTTAACGTGACCATACTGGCCCTTACCACCGGACTGACGTGCGTACTTGGTTTCCTGGTTAGCATCCTTGCGGATGGTTTCACGGTAGGCAACCTGAGGTGCGCCAACGTTAGCTTCGACCTTAAACTCGCGGAGCAGACGGTCCACGATGATTTCCAGGTGGAGCTCGCCCATGCCGGCGATGATGGTCTGACCGGTTTCTTCATCGGTCCAGGTACGGAAAGTCGGGTCCTCTTCAGCCAGCTTAGACAAGGCAATACCCATCTTCTCGCTGCCAGCCTTGGTCTTGGGCTCGATGGCAACGCGGATAACCGGCTCGGGGAAGTTCATGGACTCGAGGATGATGGGATGCTTCTCATCGCACAGGGTATCACCAGTGGTGGTGTTCTTCAGACCAACAGCAGCGGCGATATCGCCAGCGTAGCAGATGTCGATATCCTTACGGTTGTTTGCATGCATCTGCAGGATACGGCCGATACGCTCGTCCTGATCCTTAACAGAGTTGTAAACAGTGGTGCCAGCCTCAACGGTACCAGAGTACACGCGGAAGAAGCACAGCTTACCGACATACGGGTCAGTCATAATCTTGAATGCCAGTGCAGAGAACGGCTGATCATCGGAAGAAGTGCGATCTTCTTCCTCGCCAGTCTCCGGGTTGGTGCCCTTGATGGCCGCAACGTCGGTCGGAGCAGGCATATAATCAACGATTGCATCCAACAGTTTCTGAACGCCACGGTTCTTGTAAGAAGAGCCGCAGACAACAGGAACGATCTCGTTGGAAATAGTAGCCTTACGCAGAGCAGCCTTGATTTCTCCCTTGGTCAGCTCTTCGCCGTCCAGGTACTTCATCATCAGCTCTTCGTCGGTCTCAGCAACAGCTTCGATCAGCTTGTCATGATATTCCTGAGCCTGTTCTTTCATGTCTTCAGGAATTTCCTCAACGCGCACATCATTGCCCATATCATCATAGTAGATATCGGCTTTCATGTCGATCAGATCGATGATGCCGCGGAAAGTGTCTTCCTGGCCGACAGGCAGCTGGATAGGCACACCGTTGGCATGCAGACGATCATGCATCATCTGTACGCAGCGGAAGAAGTCAGCACCCATGGTATCCATCTTGTTGACGTAAACCATGCGGGGAACCTTGTACTCGTCAGCCTGGCGCCAAACGGTTTCAGACTGAGGCTCAACGCCACCCTTTGCGGCCAGAACGGTAACAGAACCGTCCAGAACACGCAGAGAACGCTGAACTTCAACAGTAAAGTCAACGTGGCCCGGGGTGTCGATGATGTTGATACGATGACGGTTCTTTTTGAACAGAGCCGGATCGTGCTGGGTCTCGGTGTGGCTCCAGTAGCAGGTGGTTGCAGCGGAAGTGATGGTGATACCACGTTCCTGTTCCTGCTCCATCCAGTCCATCGTAGCAGCGCCGTCATGAACTTCGCCGATCTTATGGTTAATACCGGTGTAGTACAGAATGCGCTCGGTGGTGGTGGTCTTGCCTGCGTCGATGTGGGCCATGATACCGATATTTCGGGTCATTTGCAGGGATACGTCTCTCGGCGTTGCCATGGCTTAAACCTCCTCAGTAAGCAGATCAATAACGGTAATGCGCGAAAGCCTTGTTGGCTTCTGCCATCTTGTGGGTATCTTCGCGCTTCTTGACGGCGCCGCCAACGTTGTTGGTAGCGTCAATGATCTCGGCGGCCAGGCGAGCGGACATGGTCTTTTCACCACGGCTGCGGCTGTACAGAGTCAGCCAGCGCAGGCCGAGGGTCTCGCGGCGGGCGGGGCTGACCTCCAGGGGAACCTGGTAGGTGGAGCCGCCGACACGGCGGGCCTTAACTTCGAGGCTGGGCATGATGTTTTCCATGGCCTTCTCGAACATTTCGAGAGGATCGTTGCCGGTCTTCTCTTTGACAGTCTCAAAAGCTTCGTAAACGATCTTCTGAGCGACGCCCTTCTTGCCATCCAGCATGATGCTGTTGACCAGACGGGTGACGAGCTTGGAATTGTAAATAGGATCAGCCAGAACTTCGCGCTTTGCGATTTTACCTCTTCTGGGCATCTTTCTTCCCTCCTTCACATTAATGATATCATCGGTACTCGAAAGTTAAAGAAAACTCCCGTTATGCCACAAAAGGGTCAGCTGACCATTTTATGGCGAAAAGATGTTTCCTTACTTCTTGGCACCGGCCTTGGGACGCTTTGCGCCGTATTTGCTGCGAGCCTGGTTACGGTTTGCAACACCCTGAGTATCCAGAGTACCACGGATGATGTGGTAACGGACACCGGGCAGGTCCTTAACACGACCGCCACGGATCAGGACAACGCTGTGCTCCTGCAGGTTATGGCCGATACCAGGAATGTAGGAGGTGACCTCGATACCATTCGTCAGGCGGACACGGGCAACTTTACGCAGAGCAGAGTTGGGCTTTTTGGGGGTCATGGTACGAACAGCGGTGCAAACACCACGCTTCTGGGGGCTGTTCATGGTGGTGTACTGCTTCTTCTGGGAGTTGTAGCTCTTCTGAAGGGCAGGAGCAGTGCTCTTGGTTACCAGGACCTCACGGCCTTTGCGTACGAGCTGGTTAAAAGTAGGCATTTCTTTTCTCCTTTCTTGATTATTCCGCGCAGTTTTTTGCGGGGGTTGTGCTTCCATTTTGGCCGCACTTGACCCCTTAACTCACGCATTTATTATAATAGCGGATAAACCACGCTCTGTCAAGAGTATTCACAAAAAATATTTCAAATAATCGTGCAAGATGCTGATTTTCTGCACTGGGGGTTCTAATTGTGCGCTTAAGGTGTATCTGAAAACAAAGAATCAGATACACCCTCGGACTTTCCCCTGCTTATTTTGCAGCTTCCAGCTGTGCCACGCAGGCTTCGGCTTCGTCCAGAATGCGGCCGAACTTATCCAGGGCAGCATCCACCGGGGCGGGGGTGGTCAAGTCCACACCGGCATGGCGCAGCTCATCCAGCGGGTAAGCGCTGCCGCCCATGTGCAGGAACTCCAGGTACTTCTTAACAGCCGGTTCGCCGTTCTTCAGGATGCCCTCGGACAATGCCACGGCAGTGGAATAGCCGGTTGCATACTTATAAACATAGAACGGGCGGTAGAAGTGCGGGATGCGTGCCCACTCGTACTGTACTTCGTCATCCACAACCAGCTCCGGTCCAAAGTAGTCCACAATGAGCTTCTTGTACAGATTGTTCAGGGCGGCGGGGTTCAGGGCTTCGCCGCGCTCGGCCATGGCGTGGGCATCGCGCTCAAACTCGGCAAACATCGTCTGGCGGTAGACGGTTCCCTTGAAATTTTCGAGGTACTGATTCAGCAGGGCCAGGCGGGTTGCGGGATCCTGGTTCTTTTCTGCCAGCAGGTGCTCAATGAGCAGGTTCTCGTTGACGGTGGAAGCGACCTCTGCGACAAACAGGGTATAGTCGGCATACTGGGCAGGCTGGGTATGGCGGCTGAACCAGCTGTGCATGCTGTGGCCCATCTCATGCGCAATGGTGGAAACGCTGTCCAGCGTACCGGTAAAGTTGCACATGATATAGGGGTTGGAATCATAGCTGCCGCCGGAGTAAGCGCCGCCGCTCTTGCCCTTGTTGGGGAACACATCGATCCAGCGCTCGGCAAAGCCCTTGCGAACGATGGTGCCGTACTCTTCGCCCAGCGGTGCAACGGCATCCAGAACCATCTGCTTGGCCTGGTCATAGGTGTAATGGGCGCTGACGCCCTTGGTCAGCGGGGCGTACACATCATAGTAGTGCAGCTCGTCCACACCCAGGATGCGCTTGCGCAGAGCAACATAGCGGTACATATCCGGCAGGTGCTTGCGCACAGTAGCCACCAGGTTATCATAGACCTGGCCGGGCACGTTCTCCCCTGCCATGGACATGGCGCGGGAAGATTCATAATGACGGACGGAGGCTTCGGCGGTAGCGGTCTTGACAGCGCCGGAGTAAGAGGCAGCCAGCGTGTTGATGTGCTGGCGGAAGCTCTTGTAGTAGCTTTCAAAGGCATTCTTGCGCAGCACGCGGTCATTGGAGGTTTGCAGCAGGATGTAGTTGGAAGCGGTCAGCTCCACATCGTTGCCCTCGCCATCCTTGACGGAATCGAACACCATGTCGGCGTCTTCCAGGTTATCGGCAACATTTTTCGGGGTGCCGAATGCCTCACCGAAAGCAGCCAGCAGCTTTTCTTCCGGGGCGGTCAGGGTGTGAGGCTTTGCACGCAGCAGGTCTTCCAGAGCAAAACGATAGGGGGCAACCTGCTCGTCAGCCATGATGGCATCCAGGGTTTCCTGCGGCAGTGCCAGGATTTCCGGCTGAGCATAGGCGATGGTACCGACAGCCTTTACATATTTGGCGGTAGCGCGGGCATCCATGCTCTGGGCGTCATCAGCACGGGTATCCTCGCTCAGACGCAGGCTGGTGTAGACAGCCAGGTTTTCCAGTTCACGGAACACGCCGATTTCTGCATCATAAAATTCACGAATGCTGGCAGCGTTGTTCAGCTTGCCCTCCCAGGCAGCCAAAGCTTCAATTTTGGGGTCAATGGCGGCAAAAGCCTTTTCCCATTCCGCATCGCTGGCGTACATTTTGGTCAGGTCCCACTGGTACTGCGGGTCCATCTCTTTGCGTTCTTTCAATGCTTCCGACATGGCGGATTCTCCTTTTCTATATGGTGTCTTTCTGAGCCTGTCAGGGAAGCGTTCTCCCCTGCCCTCCATGCAGGCACCATTCATCCTGCACAGACAAACCCAGTATAAAAGTATTATACACCAAATGTTAGAAAAAACAAATCCGTTTTTATTTAAGGCAATACCGCACAATTCCCGCCTTACGGCTTAAGCACCGCTCCGACGGCTGCGG
>OGPR01002106.1_pt1 | contig 14498 bp, 10 predicted proteins | sample 1552981 | NCBI WGS metagenome assembly OGPR01 (sample SAMEA2580260, study PRJEB22360) | human gut metagenome | biome: human gut; feature: human-associated habitat; material: faeces | place: Denmark | collected 2008/2010 | reverse complement strand
TTGTTCGCTATACACGGGCAGCAAGGGCGGTTCGCAAACCACCACAACAGTATAAATCATCTTAAATTTACAGGTCATGCAAAAATATGGTTTAATAGGATATCCCCTCGGACACTCTTTTTCAAAGAACTACTTCAACCAGAAGTTCGAATCCGAGAACATTGATGCAACTTATCTGAACTTCGAGATCCCGAACATCAAAGATCTGAAGACTGTATTAAAAGATAACCCGGAATTGAACGGTCTGAATGTCACCATCCCCTACAAGGAACAAGTCATTCCCTACTTGGATGACCTGGACGAAGACGCCCGCCTGATCGGAGCCGTCAACGTCATCAAATTTACGAAAGGCATATTCGGCAAAAAACTGAAAGGCTACAACTCCGACATCATCGGCTTCAAGCGCTCCATCGAACCGCTCCTGAACGAGACACATCGCAAAGCCTTGATCCTGGGAACGGGTGGTGCGTCAAAAGCAGTCTTCCAAGGATTAAGACAATTGGGTGTCGGCGCCACGCTGGTTTCCCGTAAACCGAAAGAGCACTGCATCACCTATGAAGAAATCACTCCGAAGACAATGCAGCAGTACACCGTCATCGTCAATACGACCCCGTTAGGCATGTACCCGAATATCAACGCATGTCCCGACATTCCTTACGACCTGCTCACCCCGGACCATCTGTTGTACGACCTTCTGTACAACCCGGATGAAACCCTCTTCATGAAGAAAGGGAAAGAAAAAGGAGCCGTCGTCAAGAACGGCCTTGAAATGCTCCTGCTACAAGCATTCGCGGCTTGGGAAATCTGGCAGAAATAAAGCATAGCTTTACGACTCCTAACCCATAGCTTTAGAAGGCATAACCCTATGGGTTAGGATATATATACCGATACTGAAAAAAACAATTCAACTCCGGGTTAATACGAAATCGGGGGTGACAAGGTAGTCCAACCGATAAACCACCCCTTCTTCCGTACGGGTTTCATAGACGGTGAAACTCCCTTCTTCCGCATAGGGAAACGGACGGACATGCAGATGGTGAAGGAAGTCGACTTCTTCCTGCCCGATCATCTTAAAAAGCGTCTCTTTTGCACACCAATGAAGCAACAAGTGCTCCGTCTCGTGCTCTTTGTCGATACCCGCCTCTTCTTCCGGATTCATAAAGCGACTGCGTATCTTCGACACCCTCCCGGAATGGTATTCGATGTCGATACCGGCGGCAGGACGGTTCTGCAACAGAACGGCGGCATAACCTTTCGTATGGGAGATGCTGATATGCAAAGACGAGCCGGACAGGTAAGGCGCACCGTTCGGACGATAGGCTATGCAGGCCGGGCCGCCCGTAAGCTCCTGCAAAAGCACACGGCAGGCAAGCCATTCCCGGCGACGCTGCTCCGCACGGATCAGCTCCAGCTGCGGAAGATATTCTTCCCTGTTCCGCAAAAGGGACAGAAGCACTTCGGAAGACTCCTCGATCTTCCAGATTCCCCACAACGGACCGGTATGTTTCATCAGGAGAGGCATTATTTCTTCCACTCAAAAGATTGGATCAGTTCTACGATATCCTGTTTCAGATATCGGGTGACGGGAGCCAGCGAATCTGCATTCGGGATACAATCATAATACAAAGCTCCCCGGAAAAAATGCAAGACACTGTCGGTCAACATAAATTGCAATGGCGAAGCGGATTCGCCATCCAGCATGAAAAGCGAACCATAAACCGAAGCCTCCGGATTGCTGTACGCCTGCATCTTGATCCGTTCCGGATATTTCGATTGCCGGACAACCAACGCGCGACACTCCTCCTCCGCCCTGCCCAGCGTAGCCGGAGTGATAGGGAAATAGCTGCAATAGAGCTTCACGTTCAACTGCGGATAAGAGAGATTGATCCACCCTGCCGGATTCCCGACCGGAGGCAACTCCACCTCTGCCCATCTGGAAAGCCGGAAAGTATAAGGTAAATCCCCTACCGGAAGTGCCTGGTAGGAAGGGGCAGGCGGTTCGATACGGAAATAGCCGCGTGGCTTCGGTGTATATTCCGTACAGGAAACACACAAGGCCAACAGCCCCCCACACACTATGCCGGTCGACATACGCATTACTCCTCTTGCCGCTCCTTTCCTTGGTCCGAAATGCGGTTGAACTTGACTTTCAGGATACGGCGGTTATCGATCTCCAGAACCTGGAAACGATAGTCGTCATATTCGATGATCTCGCGGCGGCGAGGGAAGTCTCCTTTGATCTCCAACAGAAGGCCGGCAAGAGTTTCGACCTCCTCCGTCAGTTTGCCGAATTCGGTAGGATCGGCATCGATCACACGGAAAAAGTCGGTCAGCAATATCTTGGCTTCAAAAATAAGACTGCCGTCCGCCAGGCGGATGAACTGCTTTTCATCTTCGTCGTATTCATCGGAAATCTCTCCGACAATCTCTTCCAAGATATCCTCCATCGTCACGATACCGGAAGTACCGCCAAACTCGTCCACCACGATCGCCATATGGATCTTGCTGGTACGGAATTCCTCCAGGAGATCGTCGATCTTCTTCGTCTCAGGCACGAAATAGGCCGGACGGATCAAACTCTGCCAACGGAACGTGTCAGGCTTCTCCACATACGGCAAAAGGTCTTTGATATACAGGATTCCCTTGATGTTATCCTCCGAATCGGCATAAACCGGAATACGGGAATAACCGGATCGGATGATGAAATCGACCACGGTGCGGAAACTCGTCTTGATGTCGATATCCTCCATATCCAGGCGGGGCGTCATGATCTCGTCGGCAGTCTTGTTGTAGAACTTGATGATCTCCGAAAGCATCTCTTTCTCTTCCGGCATTTCGGTGGAAGTGAGTTCCAATGCTTTGGAAAGCTCATCGACCGAAAGATCGTACTTCTTCTTGACTAACGCCTTGTTGATGACGCTGGTCGACGTGACCAATATGTTCGAAAGCGGCCGGCAGACACGCTCCACGACATTCAGTACAGGGGCCGAACTGCGCACGAACCGCAGCGAGTTTTTCTGTGCGTAAATCTTCGGCATGATCTCGCCGAACAACAAAAGGAGAAAGGTCAGGACGATCGTCTCCAGAATAAAGCCCAACATCGGGGCGGATGAGAAATTGACGATCGCGTTGATACCGTAGGTACAAAGCATGACGACAGCCACATTCACAAAGTTGTTGGCTATCAGGATAGCGGCAAGCAGGTACTCGGAACGGTCCAGCAAACGCTGGATTAATGGGTCTGAAGGTGCATTCTCTTCCCGGATGTCGTTGATATCACCCGGGGTTAACGAGAAAAATGCCACTTCGGAAGCCGACACGAAGCCGGAAACCAACAGCAGAAGAATTGCAAGGCTTAACGCTATTACAGGGCCTGCTGTGAGCGCCTGTATAGTAACCTGGTCGAATAAGCCCGATAAATAATAGTCTGAGTCCAAGGGGAACAGTATTAGTTAAACAATATCAGAACGGAAGGTCGTCCGCACTGTTGGAATCTAAAGATGTGTCCGGTTGTCCGGATGCGGGTTGCTGGTAGCCCGTCGCCTGCTGGTATCCGGTGGACGGCTGGGCGGTCTGAGGCTGTGCCGCCGTCATTCCTGTACCGGAAGCATTGTCGCGATTTCCCGTACCGGAACCTGTGCTGTAAAATTCGACACGGTCGGCATGGATTTCCGTCACATACCGCTTCACGCCGGACTGGTCGTCGTAACTACGCGTACGGATCTTGCCTTCCACATAGAGTCCGGAACCTTTCTTCACCCATTTTTCAACGAAGGAAACCAAATCACGGCGAACGACCACATTGTGCCATTCCGTACGTTCCGGAACAACCGTACCATTGGCCAACGTATAACCCCTCTCGGAAGTTGCAAGCGGGAAGTTGGCAACAGCAGCGCCACTATCGAAGTAACGTACTTCTGGATCGCGTCCGACGTTACCGATCAATATAACTTTATTCAATGACATAGCTCTATTCTTTTATTAGTCTACAAAGAAACACAAATTCAGTCATTCTGACAAGTTTCCTTCTAATTTCTCCAAATAAATATGTATCAGGCGAGGAACCGCATATTTCTCCACATCGTCCGTCGCCACAGGAAGGTAAGACTTCAGGGCATCGCCCTCCCGCTCTATCTCTATCCGGTAGAAAGCCGTATACAATATCTGATGGGACAGGACATGTTTCACCCCCTGCAAATCAGCTGAAACATTCAGCCGGCCCGCTCCTGCAAACAGCCGACGAAAAGCATCCGTCGTCTGCAACTCTGCAAAATCCATCGCCTTGTCCGTTTCGATAAGCGGAAACTCGTAGAGTCCTTCCCAAATGTCTTTCCCTTTCCGGCGGGACAGCCAGGTTTTTCCTTTATATATAATGTATAAATAATGAAAATACCGGTCACGCGTTCTGGTCTTTTTCTGTTTCACCGGATAGGTCTGCACATCGCCCGCCCCATAAGCAGCGCAGTGCCCTTTCAACGGACAAGCTTCGCAATCCGGATTTTGCGGCACGCATTGCAAGGCGCCCAATTCCATTATGGCCTGGTTGTGTTGTCCGGCATACCGCGGGTCCATCACCAAGTCGGCCAGTTCCGTAAAGGCTTTTTTCCAGGATGGTTCACTGGATAACTGCATCAGTCCATGACATTCTACATTGGCTTCGGCCATCACATAGATACCATATCTGTCGCATAAATCGTAGAAGTAAGGATTGTTGGGATAATGCGAGGTACGTACTGCATTTATGTTCAATGACTTCATCAGCTTGATATCTTTCTCCATTTCTTCTTTCGATACGGTTCTACCGTTCAGGGGACTGTTGTCATGCCTGTCCACTCCCTTGAACAAAGTCGATTTTCCATTAATCAGCATTTGTCCGTCTTTGGTAAATTCAATCTTACGGAAACCTACTTTTATGCTGCGTAGATCAATGATTTTATCTTTTTGCTTTAAGGAGAGAGTCAGGTTGTAGAGATTGGGAGTTTCTGCTGTCCATTTCAGTGGATTGGACACTTCAAACTGCATTTTGTTTGTACCCATTTTGGCCTGCATGGATTGGGTTGTGATCTCTTTACCGTCCAAAGTGGTAATTTTTGCAAGGATTTCGCTGTTGCTCTTTTTACCGGTAATTGTAACATCCAGAGATACAGTCGCATTTTTATATGCTTGATCTAGGTCTGTGCGGAAGAAAAAGTCTCTGATTTGTGTTTGAGGAGCCGACCATAAGAACGCATCTCTGAAAATACCACTGAAGCGCCAGAAGTCCTGGCATTCCAGATAGCTACCATCCGTGAAGCGATATACTTCGACAGCCAGCACGTTTTTGCCCGGTTTCAGATAGGGGGTCAAGTTAAATTCGGCAGGTAGATAACTGTCTTCCGAATATCCTACTTTCTTACCGTTTACCCAGATGTAGAAACCTGCCTCTACACCGTTGAAGCGAATAAATACATCTCTTCCTTTCCAAGAATCGGGCAGAGTGAAATCCCTCCGATAGCTACCTACCGGATTGGGCATGGAAGCGAAAGTATAATCTGCCGGACGAGGCTGGATGACATTGGGCCACTGCACTCCTTTGCTATAATCGCAGAATGGATAGATCACGTTACAATAGAGAGGTTTGTCCCAGTTCTTGTTGTTACGTACTGCTTCTATTTGCCAGGTTGCGGGTACTTTGATGTTGTCCCACTGGCTTACATCGTAGCTGGGTTGGTAGAAATTTTGTGGTCTGTCTTTGGGATCGGCTACCCAATTAAACTTCCAGGTACCATTTAGAGTCATGTAGTAGGGCGACTCTTCAGTTGCTAATCTGGTGGCTTGCTGTTCATCAGCAAAAGGTATAGCGATTTGGCACGCTTCCTCTTTATTAACCCCTGAAATGTATTCATTGTCCCATTCGGGACGTTCCTCTTTCTGTGCATTGACAGTTAAGGGTGTGAGTAAAAGTGCAATCAGTGCACCGGAGATTGTTTTTCTTCTCATGATATAGATATAGTTATTTATTCAATAGTAGTTGTAAAGTCGCCATGCCATTGCATGCTCATGCCAAGCGAACAGATTTCTCTATATGCTGCTACAAAAATAGTATATAGAAGTAATAATCCATTGTTATTTCGTGACATTAGTATATGTTTTCATTGATTTGTATGCTTTTTCGGTGAAATGGCACAAAGATGAACGCATATGTCCCAATTTCGTACCTTTGTATAGCTGCTTTATAACTAATAGGTGGAGTGTTTTGAAATAAGAACTTGACAAACGACTTTTTATTTTGTATCTTTGTGATTAGAAAAGAAACTTATTGATTGGAAATTATGTGTATGAATAGTATAATATTAGAACAGAGTTGCTGACGATTTACCTCTCTTTAGAAGAAGAGGAAATTTATTATATACTAAAGGTTGCAGACTTTTGATAAGTTTGCAACCTTTTTTGTTGTATAAAATTGAATTGTTTACAGTGAATATACTTCTTATCGTTTTTAATAAATAGGAATACCATTTATTAAAAACGATAAGAAAGTTTATTAGAAATACAAAAGTAGATTCTACATGAACAGTTATCTTTTTTCAATAAAATCGTAGGGGGATAATGCTGTTCCTTTTCATTAGAATGTCAAGATGGTAATTAGTTGTAACATAAAGACCTCTGACTAATAATGTACAAATCTACGGATTATGGTTGCTTCATATTTATTTCTTCTTAGGTTTTCTGCGAGCCCATCCTTCTTCACTGAAATCCGGCTCTTTATCTTTAAAAAACTCTTGCCAGTCATCTTTCTTTTTCGGACCACGAGCATCAGAGTATCCACGCTCTGTACGGCTAGGCTTATCTTTTTTAGTCGATTTTGAGCCTTTTGCAGAATCATCTTTCGGTTTTCTATCCTTATTCTCATAGCGTGGTGCACGTTCGTCGCTTTTGCCGCCGAATCGTTTACCTCCCTTGCGCTCATTCGATCCGTTTTCACGTCCTTTCCCGCTTTCTTCACCGGCAGTCTCAACAACTACCTTGCGTCCGTTCCATTGAGCTCTATTTAGCGCCTTAATCACGTTTGTCGCTTCCTTTTCCGGCACTTCAAAGAAAGAATAGTTCTGCATTAGGTCAATGCGTCCCAACTCAATACGTCCTCGGGTATTGCTGTTCAACAGTCCGATAAGATCGCTAGGGAAGAAACTGTCTGTCTTGCCTAGATTGATAAACAGGCGGTTAAAGCCCGGTGCGGCTTGTCGGCTTCTTTTTTCGAAACCACCTTCTTTGCGATCACCCCTTCCAGCGCGTTCTCCGCGGATGTCAGTCGGCACTTCTATTTCTGCACGGTTACGATAATACTCGGCAAAACGGTTGAATTCGTGAGAAACCATTCGTTTAATCAAATCCTCTTTGCTTAACCATTCCAGTTTGCGATAGATTTCCGGCATAAACTCGGAGATTTCTTCTTCGTTTACTTTTACCTTTTCGAGCTCATCAATCACTTTGATCAATTGTTTCTGGCAAATACCTGCTGCCGTCGGCATCTCTCCGGGAATGAATTTCTTGCCGATGATACGCTCTATTTCGCGGAGTTTTCCTTTTTCGCGAAGATTGATGATGGCGATAGACGTTCCTGTTTTTCCGGCACGTCCTGTACGTCCGCTACGGTGAGTGTAACTTTCCGTATCGTCGGGTAGTCCGTAGTTGATAACATGGGTAAGATCGTCTACGTCCAAACCGCGGGCAGCTACGTCAGTGGCAACGAGAAGTTGCAGGTTGCGGATGCGGAACTTTTGCATAACTGCGTCGCGCTGTGCTTGGGAAAGTTCACCATGCAAAGAATCGGCATTGTAGCCTTCTTGCATTAATTTGTCCGCAATTTCTTGAGTCTCTTTACGGGTACGGCAGAAAATGATACCGTATACTTGTGGGTAGTAATCGACGATGCGTTTCAGTGCTTCGAATTTATCTTTGGCTTGTACTGTGTAAGCGACGTGCTTTACATTGTTGGTGCTTTCGTTCTTGCGACCAATAGTAATTTCTTTCGCATCACGCAGGTATTTTTTAGAAATGCGTGCAATTTCCGGACTCATGGTTGCCGAGAACAGCAAGGTGTTGCGTTCTTGCGGAACATCCGCTAAAATGGCATTGATACTATCTGTAAATCCCATGTTCAGCATTTCGTCCGCTTCGTCCATCACTACGTTGCGGATAGTAGACAGGGATACGGTTTTCCGTTCCATCAAGTCCAGTAAACGTCCGGGAGTAGCCACGATGATATGTACGCCACGTTTCAGGCTGCGTATCTGGCTGTCAATGGAAGAACCACCGTAAACAGGTAGTACTTTCAATCCGTCAACATACTTGGAATAGTCGTTCAAATCTCCTGCTATCTGGAGGCAAAGCTCGCGGGTGGGGCAGAGGATAAGTGATTGGGGGATTCGGTTCTTTACGTCAATCTGTTGGATCAGAGGCAGACCAAAAGCGGCTGTTTTACCTGTTCCTGTCTGTGCAAGAGCTACTACATCATTATTTTCTCCTAAAAGGTACGGAATCACTTCTTCTTGTACCGGCATGGGATTCTCGTATCCCATTTCTTCAATTGCTCTACGTATCTCCGGAGAAACGCCAAGCTCTTCAAATGTCTTCATTAAATCTCTGTATATCTTTTATTTCGGTTGCAAAGATAGAGAATAATTACGAATTACGAGTTACGATTTGCGATTTATTCCAGTAGGATGCTACGTAACTGTTCAATTTCTTCTGCAGAAAGTCCGATTCCTTTTTTCAGATAGGTCTGTACACTCCCGTATTCAGCCTCAATTTGTTCTTTTGCAGCGTTCAGGAAATCTTCTTTTGCAGAGTAGATGGTTGTAATGGCTTCTTGCGAATTGATCGACAGTTTATATGCATATTTAGAAGCTTTCGGAATATTAAAATAGTCATTACTCAAACGATAATCTTCCATAATGACGTCTTCGTTGACTCCAAGAGCGGCAAGCAATAAGGCGGAAACGACTCCTGTACGCCCTTTCCCGGATGTACAATGAATCACAACCGGATAATGAGTACGGTCGAGAAGAGCGGTGAACAACTTCTTGAATTCCTTAGGGTAGTTTATAACTAATTCCCGGTTCATTTGTTCTACCAAACGATAAATGGTGTCACTTTTTATCTTCTCTTCTTGAATTCCTTGCAGAATTTCTTCCATGTTTCCAGTAGGGATAGGGATATGTATGATGTTAAATTCGTCGTCATATAGTTGCGGGTAGTTGTGACGTTCATTTTCAGAACGTAAGTCTATAATCGTCCGTACGCCCATATTCTTGAGTTCCCGGCGTGAGCAGGGAGGAATACTGTCTATTTGTGCGGAACGGTATATCATTCCCCAGCGAAGAGATTTTCCGGTACCAGCAGATTCGTATCCTCCTAAATCGCGGAAATTCTGTATACCGGGGATGTTAATGTTGCGGGTGGCCACTTTAACCCGGTATTTGTTATTAAATACCATCAAGTAGTAATAACGTTGAGACGGATCGTTGGTTACGATTGTCATTTTACCACTGGAAATGTTTGCCATTGCAATGGGAGAATCTTCCGGAATAGCTTCAGGAGAAGTAGAGGTGTATACTTTTACCTGTCCTTTTAATATCGGTGCTGTTTCCCATTTGATAATACAGTTTCCTACGTTATTTTCTTCACATACCACAGATATAGCAGGTGATGTGCCAGAACATGATGGGAGCACTAATAAAACAGTAAGCCAGCTTAACAGGTTTCTATACATAGTTTCTTTGTCTTGAATCGTATACTGCAAAGATAAGAATTACCCGAAGATGTGGTAATTCCTTTGCGATAATTAGCCAAAGTTAATAGTAATTTACGTGTTAAAAAGGGCGCTTCTTCTTGTAGAAGAGCGCCCTGAATGAGAAATAACCTAAGCCTGCTTTATTGAATATTGTTCAATAAATCCGTTTTTCCTTCGTTGACTAACTTTAAAATGAGCTCACCAAATAAGGTGTTTTGCCATGCAAACCAGGCGCGTGTGAAGTTTTTAGGGTCATCCTTATGGAAAGATTCGTGCATGAATCCTGTTCCTGCGTCTGTATCCATCAGCATTTTTATGCAAGACTTAATTTCCTGGTCGTCCTGACTGGTGAATGCTTTCATCATGATACTCATAGGCCATATCATATCATAACCGATGTGAGGTCCTCCAATACCTTCTCCTGCCTTTCCTTTGAAGAAGTAGGGGTTGTCTTTGCTCCATACAAAACGACGTGTGTTTTGATAAATAGGATCGTTAATGTCTACATCCCCCAGATAAGGCATTGCCAGCAGGCTTGGTACGTTGGCATCGTCCATTAAGAGATGATTTCCGAATCCGTCTACTTCAAAAGCATAGATTGTACCATATTTAGGATGATTGTAAGTTGCATATTTTTTTAATGCAGCTTCCACTTCTAATGCCAAATCTGTGCATTGTTTCGCCAGACTGGTGTTTTTGTTTACGACATTCAGAATTTCCGCAGCTTTCTTTAGAGAAGAAACAGCGAAAAAATTAGAGGGTATGAGGAACTGTAAAGTTGTTGCATCGTCAGACGGACGGAAGGCTGAAACAATAAGTCCGACAGGATTTACAGGAGCACCTAGACCGTTATTGTTTAATGTGTCGAGTGCGCGTTCTGTCTTACGCTGGAATTTATAGGGACCCACTCCCTCTTTGCGCTGTTGTTCCTTGAAAGTTGTTAGTATGTTGGCGATGGCCTGTATCCATTCATTATCAAAGATGCTTGCATCACCGGTTTCTTTCCAATATTGATAGGCCAGACGTAATGGATAACATAAAGAATCTATTTCCCATTTACGTTCGTGCAGTTCCGGTTTCATATCGGTCAGGTCGGACATCCAATCTCCTCCCACAGCCCCGTCATTGAAAGCATTGGCGTATGGATCGATATTTATACATTTAAATTGTCTGCGTATCACTCCTTCGAGCATTTTCTTCAATTCCGGGTCTTTATTCGCTAATTGTATATAAGGCCAAACCTGTGCTCCGGAGTCACGTAACCACATGGCATGGATATCTCCTGTGTAGACGAAAGTATCAGGCTTACCGTCTGTTGTACGGTAATGAACTGTTGTCTCAAGGGTATTTGGAAAACAATTCTCGAACATCCATGCCAATTTTTGATTAGTAAGTAGCTTTTTCACCCTGATGATTTCTGCTTCCACGGCTTTTGATGTAAAAAGCCGTTTGTTTACGGGTGGACGGTTACTTTTATAAGCCGCTATTTCAGCTGCCCGATTGACTACATTGGTATGATCCTTAGCTAGTACAAGTTCTGTAGCTTTGGCATGACCTCCCATTAATAGGGTGGTTGTGATAATACATATTCCGATATTTCTTTTCTTCATATCTCTATTGTTTTTAAGAGGATTATTAAAAGTGATTATTGCAAATCGATTCCGCCTAGTCTTCCATACATTTCAACGAAAGCAGCTTGTGTCAGGAGCCATTTTTTCTCGCTTTTATTTGTTCCGCTCCAATCTGTCTGGAATAGTCTCCGTTCATCTCTGGCATGATGCCATGCGTAATCAAGACTTTTCTGGAAATCGGTTAGATAAGTCTTGTTATGGTCTATTTGATAAAGTTCAATAAAGCCTCTAAGCATGACTGCTGTGAACCAGATATTCCCTTTTTTCAGTAATTGGAATGTTTGTCCATCTGGAGAGGTAAAGTGAGTGAAGAAGTATTTATGACACGCTTCTGCTATATTTTGTGCATCTTCCAGATAACTTTTCTGTTTGGTAATTTGATAGAGTAGGGCAGCTGCTTGCATCATTTGTCCACTGTTATAGGCAAATTTGGCACGACCGATTTTCTTGTTGAGTGAGATGTTGTCAAAGTATAGATGATCTTTTGAATCTTCCAGGTTCTTTTTAGTCCATTCGTATAACTCTTTTCCTTCTTTTAAATAGGCGTCGTCTTGAGTAGCCTGAAATAGCTTGAGAGCGAATACGGCTCCCGGCGCATTAGAACAAGTATTTTTAGATTCCTTCTTTTGTTCGCACCAGTAGATTCCTCCGCCAAGTACGTCATCTTTACCACTAAGGATAAACTTCCATATTAGTTTGGCTTTTTCCAGATAAGCTTGTTTTCCTGTCATGCGATAAGAATCGGTAAAATCGATACCTAACCAGACGTTATCATCATAAAAACGATCGGAGAGAGGTTGACTGCTGATATAAGATGAGTAAGCAAATGGTTCCCTTCGTGTGTCGAAATACTCTTCTAATCCGGGTAATACTTTGTTTTCCAGAAGTTTTTTATACTTCTTTTTTCCGGTGCTCTCCAGTAGTGCATTTACTGCAGAGAATGTGCCCGAATACGGCCAAAGGTAGGAATATTCATTGCGTCTTTTTGCTTGTTCTTCTGATGCCAGGTAAGTTGCCTTATTGTCTTGGTCAAAAGGATAATTCTCACGTAACAGACAAGTGTTGGGTGCTGCGTAGTTTTGGTAAAGAGCATCCAAAGTTTGCTGTGCTTTTTCTATGTTAGGATTTGCGTTTGCAATGGTGAAAGCACAAATAACATTAAGTAATAGGCCGTTCATAATTTTTTATTTAAGTGGTGTTTATATAAATAGTAATTTGAATGAGTTCGCAGGTTTTATTGTGACTCTACAAAAATACCTTATTTCGGTTACTTTTTAAATGGGGAGTGAGCAGATTGTAAATGAATGTTTAGTGTATGTTGTTGATAATCAGAGAGTCTTTGGCCGGGGAATCTCTGATAAATGTAAATGATGCTGTGTGATTAATACACTGTTATTCCCGGATTTGTTGTCCGATTCGAGCTACTTTTTCTTCAAATTCATTCCGGTCTCCATTTGCTTTGATCCGCATTTTTGAGCGGTAATTATAGATGGTCGATAATGAGTACTGTAAGAAATGAGCTATTTTCACACTGTCTGTAATTCCCAGCCGGATAAGTGCGAAGATCCGTAACTCGGGTGTTAAGAGTTTGCCGGGTCCTGGAATGATTGCATTTTCCGGTAAAAGCAATGCGTTAAAATCTTCGACGAAATTCGGAAAGAGATTCAGGATTGCTTTGTCGAAGTTATTATAAAATTCAGCCAGATCTTCTTCTGTATTGAGAGAGGAGTGGAGGAAAGAGGTTACTTTCTTTATATCTTCACTTTTGGCTATTTTGAGTGCTCTTTTCTTAAAATTGGCAATTTTACTGATATAACTGGTATATTGTTCCATATACAGCCCTACATATTCTTCTTTGATTTTATTGTTATCTGCCAATATTGAGTTCATTTGTTGTATTTCGTAAAGATGATAAGACAAACTCTCATTAGCTTGTTCCACTTTACCTTTTTGTTTTTTCAGTTGTACGAACAGGATGAATAGCAGAATACAAACAATGCATAATGCAATGAGCAATGCCGTTATGGTGATAAATTTATGTTTCTCCTTTTCTTGAAATGCCTTATCTATGAAAAGATACATATCTGAGGCTTCGATGGTGTTAATTCTCGCATTACATAGGATAGCGTCCTCCATTGCATTTTTCATATATTTAGATGCCCGGTCTATGTCCCCACTCTCAAAGATCAGCTTGGCTAATATTTTTAAAGAGAGGTTTTCTCTAGCTCCATTTAATACATCAGAAATGGCGGATATTGCGAAATACTTAATCGTATTCTCACGGTCATTTTTACCTTGATAGGCAGATGCCAGAGAATATGCTATGATTCCGGCATTTCTTGAATAGGGTGTATAACTTTGATAAGTGCTGTCCAGTATATGAATAGCATCATCATACTTTTTATGGAAAAGAAGAGTTGGTGCGGTCATAAAAGCTCGTACATTCGTTGGGATCTCTTTACATTGGAGCAGCGAATCGCGATAGATTTGTGCTATCAGATCATTTTCTTGTGAATCGTCCTCGTTGGAAGCAAAAGCTTTCTGGTGATTGTAGATCGTGACCTGTCCAAGAAAATATTCGGCTTTGAGTCTAGGAGATAGTTGCTCTTGTTGCATCGAATTGGTAATTGCCAAAGCTTCTTTGAAAAAGCCCATCGAAGATAATATTCTTGAATAATCCAGTTTAGCTTCAATTAAAAGTTCTTTGTCATTGTTTTCTTGAGCGAACCTGTTCATGTGGATGGCATAGGCTAAAGCGGAATCTTTTTGGAAAGATGAATACTCAAAACAAAGAGACTGTGCTATCCCAACTTTCTTTCGAATATCCCTAGATTGCCTTAATCTTATTTTCAGGCTGTCTATCTGTCTTTGTTTTTGTTGGGTATAACTAGCTTTGTTTTGTAGAGATTTATCTAATGCTTTTAACAATGTTTTCACTTCATCGTTTGCTTTTGCAGGTAAACTGATGAAGATAAAGATTATCAATAGAGGTAAAATAAATCTTTTCATATATTAAGTAAGATTGCTTATTGAATATGGTTATGTAGGTCAGCGGCGTTACCGCCGCTTTCCCCATTAAGAACTGTACGTGC
>OGPR01002103.1_pt1 | contig 14510 bp, 7 predicted proteins | sample 1552981 | NCBI WGS metagenome assembly OGPR01 (sample SAMEA2580260, study PRJEB22360) | human gut metagenome | biome: human gut; feature: human-associated habitat; material: faeces | place: Denmark | collected 2008/2010 | reverse complement strand
CTGGATAGACTTACAGACCGTATTGGCAATATTGTCTGCAAATTTGAAAATGAAGTCCTTGATATGACTCCAAAACGCTTAGGACGTCATGGAATTGAAATTTACTTTCAGTTGATGGAGAATATTACATCGTCGGTTGGTCTACACATTCATACAGAGCAAGAACATGATGGGCTAGTATACGAGTGTCGAGATAAAAGCGTTGAATTACTACCAAATGAACGCATCGGAGTGGTTGTTGCACCCAATCAGAGTAAAACAACAATAACTATAACAGATACTGAAACGGGTCTTATTCAGTTTAGATATAGGGCTGACCGATCCTTATACTCTAGCTATCGAGGTCAAATATCGTTTCCCAAAAGATGCTTTCAAATCTATCAGGATGGGAGAAGAATTGTTCGAGATGGCAAAGAGCAGAATGTTCAATTAGACGATACGCAACATTTTGGAACGGTCGATGTTGATGATGAGATGCTAGAGGCGGGCAGAAGACAACAACATTGGGAAGATGAATTTTTTCAGCAAAAAAATTATCTCAATGTTTACTATCACAATGAACATTCAAAGGCTCTTCAAGATATAAAGAACATTATTAACGACAGTCAATTGCTGTGGGATCTACAGGAAATTTGTCTTATTGATCCATATCTATCATCGAATGATATTCTCGACACAGTGGCATATTGTCAAAAAAGAAGCATTTGTATTCGGTGCCTTACAGATTTGTGTGATGGTAAAAAGTTTAAAAGAAAGGGAAAAAAGAAAAACAAGAAAAAACACGAGAAAAAATTCAACAAAAATAAAACTGTACGCTTTGAGAGCAGCAGGAAAGAGTATAAAGAAGATTTAGAAGCTGCATTGGGAATGAAATCGGATATTCAATTGTCATTTAGAACTCGTAGCGAACATCACGGAAGCAGATTTCATGACCGTTACCTGATTTTGAAATACGGTGTAAATAAAACTCGTGCGTGGTCTCTTGGTACATCAGTTAATTCAGTTGGAAAAAGCCACCATATTATCCAAATTGTTGAGTTTCCGACTAAGATTGAAGACTTTTTCGACAAGGTGTGGGGTGAAACGGCAGTTGATGAATGCAAGATATATGATAGCAGCGACTATAAACCGAATGCAGAATGATATTTAAGGACATTGTAAAAAATACTTGCCGATGAGGGAGAAGCCATGGCAGAAGTAATTTCATTTACTAACGCTCAGATTACACAGCTTAGTCACCTGTTTGGCGATGAGATAATGACTGGCAGTGAAATAAGTCGTGTATTGACTCGTGTTGGAATTCAGGATAATAGTGGTGCTTCAACAAAATGGCGTCGGTTAGAATATGCCTTTACGGAACGCCAGAACTGTGATAGAGCAGGAAATGCGATCTTGCAGTTTATTCAGGAAGTGCTGGCTCCAGTAAACTATGTCCAGAACCAAGACGCTTTTGAAGACCGGCGCTCAAAGCTGAATGGGATACTCTCGTTTAGTGGAATACAGTACAGAGCGGATGGACAGTTTGAAAGAATAACGGTGGCTAAGACCATTGATGATGCACAGAAAAGAGTGCAGAGCATCCTGCCCAAACTGCGTCAGCGTGGTGTGCATGGACGTGTGCTCCAATATTGTACCGAAGAATTATTGAAGGAAAACTACTTCCATGCAGTATTTGAAGCAACGAAAAGTTTGGCAGAGCAGATTCGGCAGTTGACGAACCTCAAGGAAGATGGCACGGCTTTATATGATAAAGCGTTTTCGACTTCCAATCCGTATCTTGTGCTAAATACCCTTCAGACGGAGAGTGAAAAAAGCCAGCAAAAGGGATTTTGTTCCATGCTAAAAGGAATAAACAGCATGGTCAGAAATGTGACCGCACATACACCCAAAATAAAATGGATCATCGAAGAAGACGAAGCAATCGATATTTTGACGACAATATCCTTTTTACACAAAAATTTAGATAACTGCCAAGTGGTGCGGATGGAACAGTAGTTTCCAGTAGGGAGAAAATATGGGACGCTTAATTGCAGATAAGTATAAAGAATGGGAAGCGGAATGTGAGCAGCGGTTCCAGCAGCTCAAAGCCAACGAAGAAGAACTGAACCGCATTTTTATTGATATTTACGGCTTACAGGACGAGCTGACCCCGGAAGTGGAAGATAAAGACGTGACCGTGCGCCGTGCCGACCTGACCCGTGAGATCAAGAGCCTGCTTTCCTATGCAGTGGGCTGCCTGTTCGGGCGGTACTCGCTGGATGTGGATGGGCTGGTGTATGCCGGCGGCGAATGGGATGCCAGCAAATATGTGACCCTCCAGCCGGTGAAGGACAATGTCCTGCCGCTGTGTGACGAGGGATACTTTGAGGATAACGATCTTGTGAACCGCATTGTGGAGTTCGTCCGTGTGGTTTATGGTGCCGATACGCTGGAAGAAAACCTTGCCTTTATCGCCAAGGCACTGGGCAACAAGGGCAACACCAGCCGTGAGATCATCCGCAACTACTTCCTGAAGGACTTCTATGCGGATCATTGCAAGATCTATCAGAAGCGCCCCATCTACTGGATGTTTGACAGCGGCAAGAAAAACGGCTTCAAGGCTTTGGTTTACCTCCACCGCTGGGACGCCGACACCACAGGCCGTGTCTATAACAACTACCTCAGCCCGCTGCTGCGCACCTACGCACAGCAGATCGTGCAGGAAAACAATGTCATTTCCGGCAGCAGCGATGCCCGCACGGTGTCCACGGCGCAGAAGCGTCTGGACAAACTGAAGCTCCAGCAGGAGGAGTGCGAAAAGTACGAAAAAAACATTGCCCACCTTGCAGCGCTGCGTATTGCGCTGGATCTGGACGATGGCGTAAAGGTGAACTATGTCAAGGCGCAGACTGCCGCCGATGGCAAGAACCTGAACGTGCTGGTGCCAATTAAATAACATAGAACCGATACACCGGGGTGAACTTCACCGCTCCGGTGTATTGGTGTTTATAACGATAATATAAAAAGGAAAGATGAAAACGCATGGCTAAAACGACACTGCGCCAGATCGAAGACCGTCTCCGGGCGATGTTTACGCCGGGCGAGCAGCGCAAACTGGTGTTCTGGTACGATGAATCGGCCAGTTTTGAAAACGAAGTATCGCAGCTGAATATTCCCGGCGTGACGGTATACCGCATGGAACCCCGCACCCAGTTCGCCACCAAGTGGATGCTGGAACTGGAACACCCGGATGAGAGCTTTTTGATCTATGCACCCTTTGCAAAGCCTTTGCTGGAAGAAAATCACCTTGCGGATATGCTGCGCTACTCGCAGGAATACTCCACCGACAAGGCAACCATGATCGCACAGGATTTCAATCTGGACGAGAAAACGAAGCTCTTTGTGCAGGAGCATATCAACTTCTTTGCAGCGCAGGATCGCACCAAGCGGTTCTACGATCTTGGCACCCCGGCCTATACGGAAGAGACCTTTGCGCTGGCGATGCTGGCTGTGCTGTGCAAGTGTCCGCCGAAGCCGGAAGAAGTGGTGCGGTATGTTCTGCGTGGTACGCTGGATGCCGAAAACGAATCCTTGCAGCTCTTTGCAAAGTTTGGACTGGTGGCGGATTTCTGGCTGGTCTGCAAGCGGCTTTTTGGCTATAACCCTGCCGAAAAGAGCCTGAAGGATCTGGTATCCTGCCTGTTTGCCACCTATGCAGCCCATACCATGGACATGGATGCACCGGATGAGTGGGTGGACCGCAGCCTGCCGCAAGAGGGCGAAGTGCTGACATTCCTTGACAGCATGACGAACTATCTGCCGGATCAGCCCTATTTTGAGCGCTTTTCCAATATGGCGGCACAGGAGCTGAACGCGATGCAGCTTTTGGGGCAGATGCAGCATACAAAGGCGGATGCGCTGCTGGATTGCACGGTGTTTGATGTGGCAGAAGAACAGATCAGCAGCTGGATTCTGAATCGGTTGCTGGAAGAAAACACTTCAGCCTGCCTGAAAGGCCGCAGCATCAAGCAAATTTGCGAAGAGCGCAGCAAGACCTACTTCGGATCAAAGCCTGCACGACAAAACCGTTACAGCCTATTGGCAAACGCCTGCACAGTTCTGGAATCGTTGCATTTCACCCCCGCAGACGGCATTGATGCATTGGCGGCGCAGTATAAGGATAGCGCGTGGCAGGTGGATACCGCTTACCGTAAGTTCTATTTGAACTACGGTAAAATCGACCGTACACAGGAGATTGAAAAACTGCAGTCACTGGTAGAAAAGGTCTACACAAACTATTTCCTTGATCCGTTGGCAGTACGCTGGTGCCAGAGCCTGTCCCGTGATCTGACCAGCTTCCAGACGGAGCGGCAGACGCATTTTTACAGCAAAAATGTCAGCGGAACACGAGAGCGCGTGGTGGTGTTTATTTCGGATGCCATGCGTTATGAGGTCGGGCAGCAGCTGTTTGAAATGCTGACCATGGATGCCAAGTGCAGCGCCAAGCTGACCCCAGCGGTCAGCACAGTGCCTTCTTATACCCAGCTTGGCATGGCCGCACTGTTACCCCATGTCAGTCTGGAACTTCAGTCGGATAGCACGGTAACCATCCTCGGCAAAAAGACCGTTGGTACCGCTGCACGCGAAGCTATTTTGCAGGCAACTGAGAAGAACAGTGGTTGCATCCAGTTTGACCAGATGCAGAATATGCGGCGTGATGAGCTACGCAGTTATTTCTCCGGCAAGACGGTGGTGTATGTTTACCACAACCAGATTGATGCCCGCGGTGATGAAGCACGGACTGAAAATGAGGTGTTCTCTGCCTGCGAAGAAGCGGCGGAAGAGCTGTACAAAGAGATTCGCCGCCTTACTGACAGTGCGAATATTCGGCATTTTATCGTGACTGCAGACCATGGTTTCTTGTATAAACATGACCCGATTCAGGAAAGCGATAAGGTCATCAACCTGCCGCAGGCAGAAATCAAGAACAAGCGGTACATGGTATCGGCTGAAATCGGAAATGTGGCCGGTGCAGTTTCCTATCCTTTGGGTGTAGTTTTGGATACAGCAGATCCCCGCACAGTGTATACGCCGCTGGGAAGTTCTATTTTTAAGTGCGCTGGCGGTGGACAGAACTATGTACACGGTGGTGCATCCGTGCAGGAAATGTTGATTCCGGTGCTGGATGTGCGTACGCAGGCTGGGCACGTTGAAACCCAAAAAGCTATCGTTTCGCTTTTGCCGACACCGGAAGTTTTGATGGATCGGAAAGTATCTCTGAAGTTCCTGCAGCCTGACCCGGTAACGGATACGACCCTCCCAGCAAGTTATGAAATCCGCATTGTCAATGACAATGGCGATGCACTCTCTACAAAGAAAACGGTTGAAGCGGACAAAATGGCAGGATGCAGTGATGCCGAACGCTATACAGATGTCATCCTGACGTTGAGAAATCGTCCTTATTCGCGCGAAAACAATTATTATTTCCTGCTGACGGATAAAGAAACCGGGGCTACGCTTGAAAAGCGTCTGGTTAAAATTGATATCGTGTAAATAATTGGTGAGGAGAATAGAGCATGGAATATACTGAAGTTATCTCCAGAATGAACGTATACCTCATTAAGGCGGCGCAGGTTTGCTGCAAATGGCTTGAGCCACGTCTGAAGCAGATTGACTCGCAGGACTGGTGGAATACCACCGTCCGTGCAAATCTCTCCGATTTGCAGTTGCAAAAGGTTGAGCAGAATAATGTTACTACGTTGGAAGGGCTTGATCTACAGGCACTTCTATGTGTACTGAAACGCAACCTGTACCCCTTGGGTAATTATGAATATTTCACGAATTATCATCTGATGAAGGACGCAATCCGACAGATGTTTGAGGTTCGTAACGACTGGGCGCATACTGCCGTACAGGTATATCCACTTGACGTTATCAAGTTGGACTTGACACGGTATGTCAATTTCATGGAGCTGTTCGGTGGTTCAAAGGATGACATCAATGAAGCTAAAGAATTTAGAGCGGTTGTGACTGATCCAAACCATGCGAACCCCATCCGTATCCCAGAACCGTCCGATCCGTCGGTAAAAACAGTTGCAGAACGCATTGTGAAACAACCTGTCAAGGTAATGGCTGACCCATTTATTGTGGGTACGCCAGTCATTAGAAAAAGCAATCCAACAGTAATTGGCGTAATTAGTGCGATTCGTGGCAGCGGTGATGCTACAGAATATCAGGTTATGTTCATGGACACCGGATTCGGAACATACTATGCGGATCAGCTTCTACTGGCAAATGCCACGCCGGAGCGCTGCAACGTGTCCATTGATGAGTTGAAGATTCTTTTGACAGCACAACAGCTCTGCAACCCTACCAATGACCAGTTGTATTCTCTGAACGCTGCCCGTGTGGATTTTGTTCCCTACCAGTTCCGTCCGGCACTGAAAATGATTCATTCCGAGCGTCCGCGAATCCTTGTGGCAGACAGCGTTGGTGTTGGCAAAACCATTGAGGCGGGTCTGATTCTGCGTGAATTGCAGGCGCGTGATGAGGACTTTGAGTCGGTTCTGATCATCTGCCCGAAACCGCTGGTTGCAGAGCACAAATGGCGTTCTGAAATGAAGCGCTTTGACGAGAACTTTACGGAGCTGGATGGCACATCGCTTCGGGAAGCAATCAACGAATGTGATAAGGATGGCGCGTGGCCTGCTGCACTCCGTAAGACCGTTCTGCCGTACTCGCTGATGACAAAAGAACTCCTTAACGGAAAAGGACGTCAGAAGGGTCTGCTGGATCTGGAAGATCCGATTCACTTTGACCTTGTAATTATTGATGAGGCACACCATATCCGTCATTCGGATACAGGTGCTTATAAAGTTGCGCGTTATTTTACCGATAATGCGGATGCTGTTGTGATGCTGACCGCAACGCCGGTGCAGACCGACGATGATGACCTGTATACCTTGCTGAACACGCTGCGGCCTGATGTGATTCTGGACAAGAAAACCTTTAAGGAAATGCAGGAGCCGAACGCTGAGATCAATGCGGCGGCACGGCTGATTCGTCATCAGGCGGAGAATTGGCGCTCTGAGGCTGCTGAACACCTGTTTTGTGCTGCGCAGACCAGCTGGGGACGCAGCGTTATTGAGGATAATCCGACCTATAAAAAGGTCATGGAACAGCTTAAGAGTGCCAAGTCACTTGGTCGGACAGACCGTGTGGGAATCCTTCAGAATGTGGAGAGCCTGCATAGCTTTGCTGGAATGATCAACCGTACACGCCGTCAAGACATCCAGAATGATTTCTGTGTACGCCGTCCGCAGAGTATTTCGGTCCATTTTACACCGGAGCAGCAGGAACTGTATGATGCGCTGATGGAGTTTGAAGCCCATGCACTCAGCTATCTGCATAATAATGTGCCGCTGGAATTTATGATGAGCACTCTGATGCGTCAGGCATCCAGCTGCATCTTTGGTCTGGCACCGCTGCTGAAGGGTATGGTGTCCCGGCGACTGGGAGATATTCTTTCCGACTACTGCGGTGAAGATGGCAATATTACGGTCAGTGATCTTGAAAACGTCAAGATGGGACAGCTGGAAGCTGAATTCCGTGCAATGGCAAAACGAGTAATCGAATTGTCTGAAAATCTGCCGCAGACGGATGAAAAGCTGGATAGACTTCTGGAAGTTGTTGAAAACAAGAGCCATCAGGAAAACAATAAGATCATTTTGTTCAGTTCTTTCCGTCACACCCTGCGTTATGTGGAGCAGCATCTTCTGGAAAAAGGATATCGCGTGGCACAGGTGAACGGCAGTGTGAAGGACGAGGAGCGCTTGGCACTCCGTCAGCGCTTTGAACTGCCCGCAGCAAACGAAAATGCGCTGGATATCCTGCTGTTTACCGAGGTCGGCTGCGAAGGTCTGGACTACCAGTTCTGTGACTTTATGATCAATTATGACCTGCCGTGGAATCCTATGGCGATTGAGCAGCGCATTGGCCGTATTGATCGTCGTGGCCAAAAGAGTGATACGGTTATCATTTGCAATCTGGTAACAGAAGGTACCATCGATGCAAAAATCTATCATCGCTGCCTGGAACGTATCGGCATATTTGAAAGCTCTATTGGAGAATGTGCCGGTATTCTGGGAGACATGACGCAGCAAATCAATAAAGCAGTATTTGAGCCTTCTCTCACACAACAGGAACGTGAGGAAAAAATTGAGAAAATTGCAGACAATGAAGTGTCCAGAGCCAATGAAATGAAGAAGCTCGAAGACGAAAGCAAAGAGTTGTTTGGCATTGATATTTCTGGTTATGTGTTAGACCGTAGTGTTACCGAGGCTGAAAATCCGTGGATCGGAGAACGATACATTCAGGCATTGGTAACTGAATATTTTAATCGCGTTCTTGGTGAGAAGAAAAATTATATTCAGGGTGAAGGCGTCCATAAAGTTTTGACTCTGAGCGGAGAAAATCGTACCATTCTGAAGAAGGCTCTGCGCAGTTCTAACATGAAGAAATCGGCAATGTATAATCAGTGGTTAGCTTATTTGAAAGGCTCAGATATGCGAATTTCGGTTACGTTTGATCAGGAAGAAGCTTCCCGCGACAGAAATGCTATTTTCTTTACAGCAGTTCACCCGCTTGTGAAAATGGCTGCAGAGGAACTTCATAAGAAAAATGAGGTTTATATTGAGCTTCTTGTAGATAAGGAAGACTATCCTGTGCCTTATGGAGATTACCCCTTTTTGATCGAGGAACGGAAAATCATTGGAATGCGTAAAGAAGTAAAGATCGTTCCTATCTCGGATATCGACTTGTCAGCATCAGATTTTTGTGATCTATTGGAAGCGGCGGATTATCGAGAAGTTCCAGATGACTGCACTGAAACACAGTGGGATAAGCTGTCACAGTTAAAGCGTGAGCAGCAACAGCAAGCAGTTGCTCAGCTCAAGGTCGATGTGAGAGAAAAATGCGCCTATCAGCGTGCAGCGGTCTTGAAGAGCTACCAATTCCGCAGGGAAGACCTGTCGATGCGTATTCAGAGCATGGAGGATGCAAATATTCGCCGGATGTATGAAAGTCAACTTCGTAGTCTGGAAGAAGACAAAGATGTACGGTTGAAAGAACTGAATGACATCCAAGAGCGTGCAACGGTGGAAGAAAATACGATTGTAAAGGGCATCATTACGGTGTGCTAAAGAAAATTGAGGTTTGCTATGGGAGATTTATACGCAGCAATCCGGAACCAGCACATTCAGGATTATGGATCAAAATTTGAAGAGTGGGCACCGCGTATTTTGGTTGACCAGTATAGCGACCGAACTCATTTTATTTTTGAATTGATTCAGAATGCTGAGGACGCTGGTGCAACCTATGTGACATTTTCGCTTTATCAAAATCGGCTTGTGCTATGCCATAATGGTAAGCCGTTCACTGAGGCAGATATTCGTGGAATTTGCGGCATTCGATCTACAAAAGATGAGCCAGAATCCGGAAAAATTGGACGGTTTGGCATAGGCTTCAAATCGGTATATGCTTATACCAGAACGCCTGTTATCTATTCAGGGCAATATTCGTTTAGAATACAGAATTTGATTCTTCCCTATGCGGAAAAGAATGAATCTGCGGGAATTGATACAATTCTGATTTTGCCATTCGATGGCAAGGTCCCAGCAGAGGACGCCTATGGGGAAATCAGAAGAGCATTGGAAAAGTACATTTCTTCGGATGTACTCTTTGCATTGAAAAATGTTAGAAGTATAAACTGCAGAGTTGACCCGGCTGGAGAAGAATGGTCTGTCAACAAGGAAAGCCACCCTATAAGCAGCATTGTTGACCGTGTACTCCTTTTACAAAAAGGCAAAGAAACGAAGGAGCTTCTGACTTTTCATACGCAGGACAGGCAACCGATTCTGATTGGATATGAATTGAAACAAGGTGAGAATGGCCACGGAAAAATAGTCCCCGCAGAACAGCATTATCTTTATGTTTATTTTCCGACTGCAGTTGAAACGCATCAAGCATTTTGTGTTCATGTGCCGTTTTCTACAACGCCGGCGCGCGACAATATTAGACACAATACAATCAATGAAAATTTGTCGAAACAATTAAATCAGTTGTTTGCTGACAGCATCAGATGGTTGCTGAAAAATAGCTATATTACGCTTCAATTCCTGAACGAAGTCTATCCGATTGAAAATAATTGCAAAGAAGAAAATTTGCAGGGAATTTATAGAACGGGCCGTGAATTGCTTCAAAATGGATTACGTCTTCTTCCGACAGATGCCGGTGAATACTGTTCTGTTTCCGAAGCTTTGCTGCCTTATGCCAAGAATATCGCAGAAAACATTACACAACCGATTCTAAGAAGTGAATATGGAGAAAATGCCTGTTGGATTGAATCTGAAATCAGTTCGGAAGCGAATGCTCGACTCTGGGGCTATCTAACGCACTGCTTTGGAATACGCGTACTGCGTTGGAAAGATGTTCTGCCTAAATTAAAGGCGGAAATTTTGGAAGAGCAAACGGATGAATGGCTTCTGCACCTGATGGAAGTGATTTATCCGACTTGCACCGGAAACTTGAAGTTGAAGGATAAGGTGGATGCACATGAAATTCCGTTTGTACGGCTTCAAGATGGAACGCATATCTATTGTAGATACGATGGCGTTGCGCAAGTCTATATCAACAACCCGATTTCCGCAAAAAATAAAATAAGCACGAAGATTCTTCAGGATAAACGAGGATACAATTTTTATACAGCGGCACTTGGAATTGAAGAATACAATGCAGTGCAGGAATTAAAAGATGATGTTGTCTGCTTCTATGGAGAAGATTCGGAAGATACAGACATTCCGTTTGAAGATAATCTTGAGCATTTTGCACTGATCGAGCGAGCTATAAAGGAAAATCAGTATGAGGTACAGCGCATCCTTGCAGCCGTCCCCATTGTGTGGACAAAATTTGGTTGGAAAAAGCCGACAGAATGTTATATCTGTCCGGATATGTTGGAAAAGGGGGAGAAGGATAAGCGGGCAGTGATGGCAATGCTTGATTTGCCATGGGTGTCAGAGGATTATCGAGGAAAAGTTCCGACAGAGGTATTTCTAAAAATCGGCTGCAATGTTGACCTCAAAATTGTGGATGTAGATCAAAAGACGTATCTGGATCTTCTTGGGTCGATAGATTTCAGACTATATAGTGAGCTGCAGAAAAAAGTTTTTGCTAAGAGATATACAAAGGTGGATTTCCCAGAAGAGTGGAACTGGAGCTGCACGTTGGATCATATGGATGATATTTTGCAGTGCAAAACATTGCAACAATCCATCGGTGTTGCAAGATATCTGAATGACATAGTGAAAAAGCACCCATTATATGGCCGTCTACTTGGCTCACAGGGAAGAGCTTTTAATACGGCAACAGCAGAGGGCGTTGATAAGGTTCCCTCGATGCTTGCTTTACAGCTACATGCGTCTGCATGGTTGTATGATAAAAATGGTGATGCACAAAAAGCTTCCGAGCTCAAGAAATCTATGCTATCTCCCGAATATGGAAGATGTTGCAGTGAACTGCTTGAACAGCTTTCGTTTGAAACAGAGAATGAAGCTGTTGAGGCCGCAATTCAAAGTGTTGACACGCCGTATCAGGATTTTGTCGGCACGATGCTGAAAAAGCCGGATGAACTACGGTGGATGTTTGAGACTTACCAGAAATTTCAACGGAAAAAGAAGAAAGAAGAATTGGCTCCAGAATCGCTAATGGGGTTGCTTAAAAAACAAAGCAGCGCACAAACAGAAATCGAATCGGAATTGACTCCTGACGAAGAAGAACTCGGTGAATATGGCGCAGTACGAAATCTAAAACATCGAGAAAAAAAGCTGGATGAAAGTTTTCAGGAAGGATTAGAAGGGCAAAAGGCTGTTACCCCAAGATTACACTATACCTGTTCCGAGAGTAATCAGGCAGAGAAGGCATTTTTGAGAGCGCAGTACTTTGGAAAATGCCAGATTTGCGGAAAACAGATACTTCAGGCAAGCGGTAAGGTGTATTTTGAGGCTTGCAATATTCTCCCAACGGATGTTATCCCAGACCGATATAGGCATAGTATTTCTGAAGGCTGGAATTCGCTTTGCCTATGCCCCAATTGTGCTGCAGAGTTCAAATATGGAAAGAAAAATCTGTCCGAATTGATTTCCATGATCCAGAACTACCATGTTGAAGAACAAGATGAAAACCTTATAGTTTGTACCATTGAAATGCAAGGTGAAAAACGGACGATAAAATACACCGGCAAGCATTTTCTAGCGCTGCAAAGAGCTATTAAGATTTATGAGCAGGACAGCGCTAATGAACAAGATTGATGAGAGTAAAAGGTGATTGTTGGTAAGAGGCCATCATGGAGCTATCAAAAGCAACCAGTGTCAACAGCCGTGCGGAAGAACTGTTTATACAGCTGTTCTGTGAGGCTTTTGGACCTGAGAAAACCGAAAATCTGCAGGTCCAGTACCCCTGTGTAGACATCTATGGTCGGCACCGTTACATTGATTTTGCGCTGGAATCTCCTGAATCCAAAATTGCGATTGAGATAGACGGCGAAACCTACCATAACCCAAGCAAGGTGTCTGAAAACAAGTACGCTGATGACCTCCTGAAGCAGAATAGCTTGATTTACGACAACTGGAAAGTCTACCGCTGGATCTACAGCCAGCTGGAAAAGCAACCGGAAAAGGTCAAGGATGAGCTGATTATGTTTCTGGGCACCAGCCCCATGTTCAAGGCATTTGAAGCAGACCTGCCGGTGCAGATGGGACTGACCATCGAACTTCGGGATTACCAGCAGGAAGCCACCGAGAACCTGCAGAAGATGCGAGAGGACGGCAAGACCATTGCGCTGCTGTACCATGCAACCGGCGTGGGCAAAACTATCACGGCTGCAACGGACGCCAAGGCAGTGGGCGGACGCACGCTGTTTCTGGTCAACGCCTTGAAGCTGGCATCGCAGGCAAAAGAGACCTTTGCCAAGGTCTAGCCGGAAGCGACTTTGGGAGAGTACACCGGAAGCCAGAAGGATATGACCCAGACGGTCATTTTTGCAACGGTGCAGAGTATCTCCAAGGATCTGGAGAAGTTCTCGCCTACGGACTTTGACTATCTGATCGTGGACGAATGTCACCATGCGGCGGCCAATACTTATCAGAAAATTTTCACCTACTTCCACCCGAAGTTCATTCTGGGTCTGACCGCCACTCCGGAACGCAATCAGTTGATTGTTGATACCTATCTGAAGTACGTGAATGGCAAGAAGACTGTGATTTTTTGCGCAAGTGTAGATCATGCGGCGGAGATTGCGAAGCTGCTGCGCGACAATGGGGTGAAAGCAGAGGCTGTTTCCGGGCGTGACCGGGTAGAAATCCGGGATAAGATCCTGAAAGATTACGAAACCGGTTCTACGAATGTTCTTTGTGCCTGTGACTTGCTGAATGAGGGCTGGGATAGTCCTCATACCACAGTGCTGTTCATGGCACGACCCACAATGTCTAAAACAATCTATATGCAGCAGCTTGGGCGAGGCACCCGCCGCTGTCTGGGAAAAGATGACCTGCTGGTGATTGATTTTGTAGACAACGCCAATATGTTCAATATGCCCTACAGTCTGCATCGGGTGCTGGATATTTCAAAATATCAGCCCATGGCCTATGTGCTGGCCCCGGAGAACAAGCGGAAGCTGGATCAGGACATGCTGTTTAAGGGAGAAAAGCCGGAAGCGTGGCTGGATGTGCCGATCGATGTAGACGACTACGAAATCATTGACCTGTTCAATTGGCAGAACAGCGTCAAGGATATGATCTCGCAGATTGAGTTTGTTCGGATGGTAGATGTGCAATCCGAAACGGTAGATCGTTATATCAAGGATGGAAAAATCAAGCCGGATCTTTCTGTCCCGTTTGGCGACAAGCGGATGTTCCACTATTTCCGCGAGGAAAGTGTCCGAAACATTGCCAAGCAGTACGGCTGGGATCTTATCACGCCGCAGAATATGGCAGATAAGTTCATGAAATTCATTGAAACGATGGATATGAGCTTTTCCTATAAGCCGGTCCTGCTCAAAGCAATTTATGAGTACATGGACAGCAATGGCAGAGTTGCCCTGCCGGATGTGGAGAAGAACATTCTGTCCAATCCCTTCAAGCGTTTTGAAGACATGCGCTTTCTGATGCGCTGCAAAGATGTAGAGACCGTTGAAGTGAATCCCATCATCTTCCGCAAACTGACACGGGAAGACTGGCTGCATATTGTGGATGTCTGCGACAAGAGCCTTGAAAAATATTATATGAGGTTCAAAAAATAATTAGAAAGGATGTTTATTGGACATCACATTTTGTAAGATACCTTCAGAAGAAGCGACAACAGACTTCTGAGGAGGACAAAACAATGTCAAACGGTGATTATGGCTACTTCGGCAAAGGCGATACGGGCTATGCCCAGTACATGACGGCGTTCAACCGCAACTTCGGCGGCTCGTCCGGCGG
>OGPR01002101.1_pt1 | contig 14518 bp, 18 predicted proteins | sample 1552981 | NCBI WGS metagenome assembly OGPR01 (sample SAMEA2580260, study PRJEB22360) | human gut metagenome | biome: human gut; feature: human-associated habitat; material: faeces | place: Denmark | collected 2008/2010 | reverse complement strand
GAACGGCCCGAGGCGCGGCTCGACGCGCAGGCCGTCACGCTGACGATCGAGGTATTCCTGCAATCGCAGACGCGCGAAAACCGGCAGTTGTTTCTGCGCCGGTATTATTACGGCGACTCTGTCCGGCGCTTGTCGGGCCTGTTCGGGCTGACGGAAAACACGGTCAAATCCCGGCTGTTCCGTCTGCGCGCGGGACTGCGGGACGCGCTTTTGAAGGAGGGGATCGCGGTATGACGACGAAAGACCTGTTCCGCTGCATCGGGGATTTAAGCGATGCCATGCTTGAGGAAGCTGCCGATATCCGGCGGAAAAAGCGCTGGCTGCCCATCGCGGCGCTGGCCGCCTGCGCGGTGCTGGCTATCTCCATCCCGCTGGCCGTGCGGAACCTGGGCTACAAGAACGCAGACAATGCCAGTCAGGCCGCCGGCATCGAAACACCCACCACAGAGTCGCCTGCGAGCGATGAAAAACCTGCGGAGGACGGCATCGCCGGTGCGGAAGAACCGACGCGCGGCGGAGAATCCGCGGCAGACGGCGGCTGGGAGGACGAGAATTCCGTATCTGCGCGCATTCTGGCGACGGAGCTCGGCGGACTGCGGCTGGGGATGAAGCGTGAGGACGTGCGGGCCATGCTCGGCGAGCCGGACAGTACCAACAACGCGGGAGAAATTCAGCGCGAGGACGGCGTGTGGGAGGTCTGCTGGTTCTATAACACCTCCGGCAGCGCGGACGTGCTGTATGATCTGCGTCTGCGTTTTACAAACACCGGCATGCGCGACGGCAGCGGCTCGGTACTGAGCGAGGTCTGGGCGCAAAGCCCCTGCGATTGGACGCTGGATACCGGTATCGGCATCGGCAGTCCGCAGGAGGCCGTCGATGCTGCGTATCCGGACGCCGTGTGGACGCATGAAACGATGATCGAAAACGATCAGGAGATTCCGTATGACTTGTACGAGCTCACGTCCGGCGACCTGTTCATGCTGATCCGCGCCGAAGCGGGTGAAGTCTCACACATCAGCTTCGGCGGTCTGAATGCCGAGCACTTCTTGGATGAGGACGAACCCGCTCCCACCGACCCGTACACCTTCACCCCCTACGACACCCTCTCCGGCGGGACGGTCACGGCCTATACCCGCACGGAAGACGGCTGGGCGCAGCAGGTCCTGACGGAAAAGCGGGCAAAGCTGCTCGTGATTGCGCTCAACATCATGGACCCGGAGCCGGGCGATGTGCAGGGCGAGCCTGTAATCTGGCTGGAATTTGAATCCGGCGGCGTCGCGGCGCTGTACGATGAAAGCGGCGCAGGCGCGATCTACCTTCTGGAGAACCAAACCGCATTTGAGACTGCGCTGTCGTCCGGCGAAGATCCCACCAGCGCACTGACCCTGATCGAGTACTGCACCTTCCCGGGTGTCTGGGACAATGTGATGTCCGCACTGGACGCATAAAAACAGGGCGCAGCCGGAATGCGGCTGCGCCCGATTTTTTGTTGAGGCCCGCTGTGCCGCCTTGCCGGGCGGCTTATGCGAACTGAATCGTCAATGCGATAAAGATCTGCGCCATGTAGTACAGCACATGCAAAACCGCATTGCGGTAGGGACTGTCATTCTTCCCGAAGGAGAGCACAACCAGCATATTATCGCTCGCAGAAAAGCAGATACCGCCGACAAAAAACAGGAACAGCGCCCGGCTGGACTCGATGAATGCGCCTGTCGCCGCGCAGGCTGTCATAAACAGAACGCCGCCGATATAGACCACGCCGAGCGGCGTAATTCTGCCCGCGCGCACCTCCTTGGCATACGCGTAAAAACAGGCCGCGCCCAGCGCCACCACCGCGATGGGGATTGCATACAGCCACGCCGCCGGGCAGAGCGTCAGAATTGCAAGAATGTAGACAATATGCCCCAGGAAAAACGACACAGAGCCAGCCGCAAAGAACAGCCGATGCAGCTTTTCCGACAAGAATCGCAGCGCCAGCAGCAGATCGCCCAGCATTCCGAGCGTCAGTCCCGCCACGACATACCACTCGTACACGCTCGGCCCCATCCTCCGCAGTTCCAGCAGCCCCAGCAGCACGAACACCACCGAAGCCGCCGTCTTGAGCACCACCGACGAAACATCGCGCCGCTTATAAGAGCGCATGATGAACAGCGTCTCCAATACCGCGCCCGCACTGATGAGCAGGATCTCCAGCATCCGCCTCTCCCCCCCTTCCGCGTTTTCTTTCTTCTCGCTTATTTTACCATGTCCGCCGCACCGCTGTCAACGCTGCGCATCTGATCATATTCGTACAGAAGCTTTGCCACGGCTTCGCGCGTGACCGGCTGCTGCCAGCCAAAGTTGCCCGTGCTGTCGCCGGTAAAAACGCCGGTCTGCTTGGCCCACTGTGTCGCTTCCCGCGCCCAGTCGGACGGATAGTCGCCCGTGTCCTTCAGAGAAAGCAACTCCTCCTTCGTCATCTCCATCACCTCCATGACCTGCCGTTTGAACGCAAACCACGCGTTCTCATCGTCCACCCACATCGCGGGGCACCGCTTGCTGACCACGTCATAATGCCGCAGCACGTTTTCGATCGGAATGCCGTATTTGCGCATCAGCTTTCTTGTCAGCAGCGCCGCGTTCGCCACGACCACATCCTCCAGCCAGTACCGCCCCGCGTCATACCGGCAGCACATCTCGATGGAGATCGAGTTGCCGTTATGGCAGCGCGGGTGCTTCTGCGTATAGATACCTGCCGTGCCGACAGACCACGCCGTGTCCTTGTCGCTGACCGACTGCCGCCAGCCGTCCCGGTCAACAAAATAGTGGGCCGAGGCCCCGCGCGGGGACGCAAAATATCGGAGATTCCCCGCGGCGGAGTCGTTGTGCCCGGCCGTGTAGTGCAGCACAAGGAACTCAATGCGCGCGCTGCGGCCCTTCGTGTAATTACTCGGATGCGCCGTCGTCATGCCGCACATCCGCGCCGCTCTGCAGCTTTTGCGCCTGCGTTCCAAAGTAAAACGCGATGACCGTCGTATAGATCATCATAAAGTCCTGGCTGACCTCACCCTTGATTGCCTGACAGGCGAAAACTGCCGTCAGCGCCAGCGTCACGATCGACTTGACCGTCAGCAGGTTTTCAATGCGCTTCAAAAACTGTTCCATATCTTCAAATACTCCTTTCATGCAACCGATGATCAAATTGCCTGCGGTTACTCATGTCACGATCTCCCATTCGGCGACCTCACGGGCAATGCGCTCGATGAACGAATTGCCGCGCAGCGCCTTGTAAGCCTTATATTCATAGAGGAAATTCTCATATTCATACTGCCGGATGGTTTTTTCTTCTCTGTGTTTATAATATGCCGCCAGCATGTCCGCGCGCAGCATACATTTCTGTCCATCGCGGATTGCGCTGAGGCCAAACAGCCGTTCCCGCATCGGCTTTGCCAGAAGCAGCAACAGACTCAAAATGGAGCCGAGTCCGCTGCACACACTCACAAGCACGAAAAACGCACCTGCCTGCTCTGCATTCATCGCATCGCTCCTTCCGCTGCCGCAAGCAGCGCAGCTAACTCCGGCAGAAGCGTCCCGATGGTTCTTTTTGCCGCCGCACCGAGCGCTTCATAACTTTGCGCGAAGCGCGCAAGCACCGGCATAAGCGCCGCGAGTTTTTCAGCCGCAGCGGGATCCAGCCCAGCCAGCCGCTCTTTGATCCGCGCGAGCATTTCCCGCTCCAGTCTCGTCATGTCAGTGCTTCCTCCAGTTCCTGCAGCGCTTTCTCCAGCTGTGTATATTGGCCCATTTTAACCGTGAGCGTCCCATCCCGGTTGTCTGTAATCGGCCCTGCAACACAGTAGTCGGAGCAGTCCTGCTCCTGTGCTGTTCCATCCGCGTCATCCCCGCGCCGCACAATGGCCCAGTTCAGTCCGTCCACAAACAGCTGCGCAGCCTGCGCATACGCCATGGTGAGCGTCACCGTTCTGGACGCGCGGCCGTCCCAGTCGCGGTCGATCTGCTTTCCGCAGACCTGTGCGGGAATCTCTGTTCCGTTTGCTTTCAGATATTCCATGCGTCTCCTCCTTAAAAGCAGAATGCGAAACTCACGCCGTACAGATTTGTAATATCGCCGCCGTTTGTGCCGCCCTGCTGTCCGACAAAGCCGAAGCCGCCTGCGCCTGCAAAGTTCTGTGACCGCTGCCACCACGTCGCGGCAGCGCCGTTCATCGTCTTCACCTTTTCTCCGCCAGACATATTACCATTCGCATAATAGCTGTACTGCGTTCCTTCGCCCGCAGCGGAAATCGTCCGGCTGCCGAAAATCTCAATTTCCGAGAGCAGAAACAGTTTGTCCGCCGAGGTTACAATAGAAGATGCTGTTGCTGCGTTCTTCTTGCTGACCTCCCGGACGCCGTTTTTAACGCTTTCCGGCATAAGCGCCAGAATGGACGGCAGATACGCTGTCCGCATTTTACTGCTCTTCCAGCCACCTACGACCGTTTCTGTGTCATTCATGCCGTACCCCGTACCGTAGCAGTCATGCAGCTGGAACGTCAGCGGGGCCTTGCCGGAGCCGTCTGCATAATCATCATGGCTCTTGCCGATGATATCGACCTGATAATCTACACCGCCGATCGTCATAAGCATGCTGTCGCCCACAGCCCATGTGGAGGGCACGTTCCCTCTGCGGCAGGCCGTTACAACGCCCGCCCAGGAGTTGTTTGCAAAAACCGGATCGACCGAAAACAGCGACATGCTCTGCGTTCCGATCACGATGCTCTGCGTGTCGCTCAGTCCGTTTGCTGTTGACGTTACGCTCCATTCTCCCGCCTCCGGGATTTCCAGCGTGCATGTTCCGTCTGTTCCGGCAGTTCCGCTGACTGTTTTTGAGCCTTTTATCGCTGTGACAGCCGCCCCCGCAGAGGTGGTCACGACCAACTTCGGCGTGACGCCGGTCTGAATTGCCTGAATCGCGGAAACGAACCCTGCCGGATAGACCAGCTGCGCGGACGTGCCGCCTTTGGTGCGGATCGCGTCGGCAACTGCAGTCAGATTATCCGTGTCCGTCATACATCGTGACATCAGTAAGACCCTCCTTCCGCATCCGGCACCGTGACGGCGCTCCACGCCCCGTTCGCAACGCACATAAACTTCCCATTATCGGCCGCTGTGACGCTCGGCAGGAATTTCTCGCTGCCGGATAGCGTATACCGTGTACCATAGTAGCCCTCTGCGTTGCCTTCCGAGTCAATATGGACGTAACAAATCATCAATTCTTCCGGTGCATCGCCCTGTACCATCTTTGTTAGAGCGAAATCGACATACCCAAACGCTTCATCCACTTCCGCAAGCGGAAGAAGCAGGAGGTTCGTATTGTATGCCCCAAAGAGTTTCACTCTTGCATAACACGCTTTCCCAGCCTTATAAGCTGCAAGGATTTCGTCATATGTCTTGGTGTGCGTGACGCTTTGGTCATAAGTGTCCTTGGCGTGAATACCGCAGCCGACATAGAACAACTCCGAACCCGGTCCCGCTTCCCCTGCGGGCCCCTTGATATTCACACTGGCCGGATTTTCCTTCCCGCCGTCATTCGTCCAGCTGAGAATGCCGTCTGCGGATACAGATGGTGTAAAGGTCGTGCCGTCCTGCCCCGGTTCGCCGTCTGCGCCGGGCGCACCGGCGGAGCCGTCTTTCCCAGGTGCTCCTGCCGGGCCTTTGACATTCACGCTTGCCGGATTTTCCTTTCCACCGTCGTTCGTCCAGCTGAGAACGCCGTCTGTGGATACGGAGGGCGTAAAGGTCGCGCCGTTCTGCCCCGGTTCGCCATTCTGACCGTCTGTACCATCCGCACCGTCCCGTCCCGGAGTCCCGGCCTCGCCGGGCTCTCCCTTGTCGCCTTTTTCACCTCGCGCGCCCTGAAGCGGCCCGTTGTTGATCCAGCTTTCTGTTACGCCGTCAAAAATATAAATGTCATACGGCTCCGATGCCCCGACGCCGTAGGCATCGCCTGCCATTGGATTCTGCACGGACGCCTCCAGCACGGAGGCCGTCGCGTAATATCCCTTCACCAGAAAGCCCGCGCCCGTATCGCCCTTTGGGCCTTGTGCGCCCGTCTCACCTTTCGGGCCGCGTTCGCCGGTTTCGCCCTTCGGGCCCTGTGCACCTGTCTCGCCCTTTGGCCCCTGCTCACCCGTATCGCCTTTGGGTCCCTGTGCACCAGTTTCGCCCTTCGGGCCGCGTTCGCCGGCTTCGCCCTTCGGGCCCTGCGCACCGGTATCACCCTTTGGGCCCTGTGCACCTGTCTCGCCCTTCGGCCCCTCTGCGCCTGTCTCGCCTCTCGGACCCTGCGGCCCCACGACGCTGCCAAGGTCAACAGTGCTGCCATCCGTCAGCGTGAAGACGAGCCTCCCCCCTTCCGTGACTGCAACCGCTCTCACGCCTCTGGAGATCAGGCCGCCAATGGTCACTGTGATCGCATTCGGAATCTCTACCCGCATATCCGCACCTCACTCTGCCGCCGCGCGGTTGTCCCGCGCAAGCGTTGTTTTGTCGCCGTGCGTATATAAAATGTCATAAAAATACGCACCCCTTGGAAATTTTGCACTGACCGTATCGTCGAACGTCAGCGTTGCCTGCCCTCCCGTCACGCGGTCAAACTGAAACGTATGCACCGGCGTGTGCGACGCATCAAAGAAGCTGACCGTGAGACTGTCGGACGCGCCGACAGAAACCGTCTCGCCGTCCTGATCGCGCAGTTCCAGCGCCAGCGTCACGGAAAACGTGTCGCCCGCGTACCAGCGCAGCACGCCGCCCGCAATGCGTGGGCTTGGCTTTGCACCCGGAAGCTTTGTCATCTGCTCTCCTCCCCCCTGGCTTTTTCAGTTGATCTCGTCGCGGCGCGCCGTGCCGGGCGCTGTTCTGCTGCGCTTTTCGCCTCTGCCTCTGGCAAGGGAGGATGAACGTTTTGTCTGCTTGTCCTTCGTCTTGCCCGTCTGCGCCGCCTTCTGCCGAGCCTGCGCCGCCTTTTCCGCCGCCGCAGCCTGCTTGTCCGCATAGGCAAGCTGCTTCCAGTACTGCGCGTTTGCCGCGTCCTCCCGGTCGGAGCGATAGTTCAGCTCGTTCCAGTAATTGTCGTTCGCCAGCTTCGCGTACTGCAGCGCCAGAGTTTCGCTGCGCTGCGCCTCGCTCTGGTACGCACTGCGCGCGTCGGACAGCGCAGCGTAATAATCCGTCACCTGATCACGATAGCGGTCATAGTCGCTCTTCTCGCGGCTGCTGATCAGCGCATAGCGCTCAGAAAGCGCCGCCCCCTCGCGGTCATACTGGCTGCGCGCCTGCGCATAGAGATCCGGCACGACCTCGTTGAGTTTCTGCAGATACGCGTTATACGACTGCTGCCCCGCCTGCTGGCTGTAGCTTGAGCCATAGCCGCCCGTGAGCGCTGCCGCCGCACCCATTGTGTTCTCCATTGCCAGCCGTCCCGCGCTCTGATATTGCTCACGGTACTGCCGGTACAGCGGATCCGAACCCAGATCGTAGGAAAATGCCTTCCGGTTCGCAATCTGGTCATAAAGCGTGTCAAGTTCCTTGTCCCACCGGGACGTATAGCTTCCGGGCTTTTCCGCCAGCACCCGATCCAGCGCCGCCTTTGCCTCGCTTGCCGCGCCGGACGGCGTATAGCCGGGCGTTCTGACCTGCGCCGCGTCTGTCTGACCGGCAGAAGGCGTCCCGTAGCTGCCGCGATAGTTATAGATCGTCTGATACTTGTTGCTGAGCGAACTGCGGTAGCTGCCGTCGGCATTTACGCCAAGAATGCGGTATGTGCCGCCGCCCGTCACAACCTCGTCGCCCACCTGCAAGCCCACCGGAGCCTTTCCGTTACCCTGCACTCTGTAAAGCGCCATTGTCTTCCTCCTTTTTCTCCTCTGCTTCTGCGTCCTCCTGCGCTTCGAGCAGCCGCACCTGCGTGCGCACCTGATCGAGCACCATCCCGACGACGCACGGCGGAAGCCCGGAGGCGTTGACCGCCTCCACAAGCCCAGCACGCAGCGCGCCAATCGCATTTGAAAGCTTACTCATGCCGTTTCCTCCAATTTCCTCACCCTTGTCTGCAGCCTCTGGATCTGCCGGATGCACAGGGTGATCAACTCCTCATAGCGCAGGCCGTAATCTGCACTGCCGTCCTTTCGCGGCGTTTTCACAAAGGCCGCAAAGTCCTGCCCCGTCAGCCCGCTGTCCCGGAGCGCCTGCTCCACATCCTGCGCAACAAGACCTGTGTGCGTCCTGCCGGACGCACCGTTTTTCAGCCGGTAGCTTGCCGGACGCAGCTTCTCAAACAGCGCATCATAGCGTTCCAACTCATACGAAATTTCCGTTTTCTTCTCCCGATCAGATGTGGTGATCGTGCCCGTCTGCGCATACACGACCGACCACCGGTAATCAGAAAACCCGAGTGATCCCGCGCCGTCATACGCCGGAGCCGCGCTGCCGCTTACGACCAGATCGCCGCCCACCGCCGTTCGGCAGTTCGTCTGCGCGCCGCCCTCCGTGACGGACAGCGTATTGCCACCATAGCAAAGCTTTGCGCCGCTCGTCGTCGCCACGACCTCGCCGAGTCCGCTCTGCATATGGATCCCCGCGCCGCCGTAGGTGCCCGTCGTATAGCCGAGCCATCCGCCGACAGTACCGCTGTTCAGCGCATCGTATACCGCCATATCGCCGCCCAGCTTGATATAGTCCGCCGATAAAAGCCCCGTTGTAATGTCGTTTGCCGACAGGTGATTGACCGAAAAGTTGTTGAAATCCAGAATGCCGCCGTTGATACGCGAAGCAGACAAATTGCCAGTGACGTTTGCCGCATCGACTGTAAGCCCCGTGATGGTTGCGCCCGTCACATTCAGGCTCGTGGCTCTGATCGCGCCGGAGATACTCGCGCCCGAGCACGTCAGATATCCGTTCGCGTCCACCTGAAACCGGTCTGATACGGAGAGGCCGCCCGTCCCGAAATACATACCCGCGCTGCTGCCGAACGCGTTTTCCACGCGGTAGATGCTCCCGTCCGCAATCGTCCACGGCCCAAAGGCCGAGCCTGCCGCCGCCGTGATCGTCCCGGTCAGCTTCGCGTTGTAGGCCTCCAGCGTTCCGGACGGAAAATGCAGCTTCTTGCCCGACAGGTACGCGACCTCCAGCCCCTCCTGCCAGAAGGAAATGCGTTTCGGCGTCACGGTCAGCAGTTCGTTTTTCGTTCGGTCCACAATCTTTCCGCCGCTGTCCGTCACGGTCGTTTCAATATTGCCCACGCCCACGCCATACACCGGCGTCACGTCGTTGTAGTAGAGCAGCCCCGTCTTGATGTACTGCTGCGCATTCACGGAAAACGCATTGTTCACGCCTGCCGTGTAATCATACAGCTGTTTAATTCCGACGGAGTTTCCCTCGATCGTCAGCTGCGTCTTCTCAAGATACTTTCCAAAATCCGAGATTGCCACATAGCTGCCGGACAGCTTTGCTGACCACGTTTCCGAATTCGCCGCCGCGAAATCCGCCGTCTTGATGATGAGGGACTTTAAAGCCGCATAGCCGGAAAGCGTGGTCTTCTTTTCCTCCTCCGGAAGCCCGTCCGCGTCAATGACCTGTGCGATCTCCGTCAGCGCTGCCTTCGCCGACCAGTCCGCCAGATTCAGCTGCTCTGTCACGGAACACAGATACCGCCGCATGCTCTCCAGCTGCTCCTGCGTCGTCTTCCCCGCAATGGACGGATATGCAAGCGTTAAACTTCCCATATCCTCTGCACCTCCTTCCGTACGTTGTAGGGGCCGATGCCCACACCGGCCCACTGGGAACCTTCAATTTCGCCGCAGCGTTTTTCGTTTCGGACGTGCATTCTGCCGGGCCGATGTGGGCATCGGCCCCTACAGAACGCGTTATACATCGCTTCCGCCTTCCAGCACCCGCGCCAGGCTGAACAGCTTCATCTCGCCCTTTCCCGTCAGCCGGAATCTCAGATGGTCACACCTTGCGGGCCGGACCGGCAGCAGGAAGGTACGCAGCCCCCGGCCCTCGATATGTCCGCAGTGCCGCCACACGCCGTCCGAATCATACTGCACCCAGAAATCCACAGAGGAGCCCCTCAGCAGCTGCATCCGCAGATTGATGCGCGAGACATACTTTTTCCCGACGAGCCCATACGTCATGATCCCCGTCTCCGCCATCCACTCGACCGCTCCTTCCAGCGTTCCGACGCTGCCGTACACGGTTTTGAGCGTTCCGTTTTCGAGGAAATAAAGTTCATCGTCCACCCGCGCGAAGTCCTCCGCGTGGACGCTGTCTTCCTTGTGCCACAGCCCCTTTCGCGTGTCGTAGACGAACAATGTCCATTGATGTGCCTCATCCTCCATGCTGATGAAGTACTTCCCACGCACGCCGCCCGCGACGGCGTTGTAGTAAAGCCCCGTGCCGAAGCAGCTTCCGATCTCCTGCGGCAGACTTCCGTCATACACGCACACGCCCATGCGCGACTTGTAATACAGCCGGTCGTCCACTACAACGAGGCTCTTGCTTGACCCGTTCTGCACACCCGCGCATTTCTGCACGACCACCTGATGCGCCCCCGTCGCCGACGGATACACCCGGTGGAAGCAGTCCTCCTTAAAAAACACCGGACTGTCGGCCAGCGTCGCCGCGCCCGTCCATTTCCCGTCCGTACCGCAGCTTGCCCGCCACGAATCCGTCGCCACACCCTGATAGCACGCCCAGTTTTTAAAATCGCCCAGCTTGCAGCAGTAGATCTCATTCACCGTCTTCCCGTCCGCCACGCCGTACTTGCAGCCCCAGAGCCGGTTGCCGCATTCTGTGATGAAGTCCATGCTCGGCACGCGCCGGGCCGTCTTCACCGTCCCGCTCGTGACCTTCGCCGTCTCATCAACAAGCCCCACGATCACGATATAACTTTCGTCCACAGCGTAAAGGATCTGACTGCCGTTCAGCTTCTCGATCTGTTCGTTTCCAGCAAGACCCGACAGCTGGATACCGTCATACTGCTTGAATCCCCTGCCGATGCCGTTTGCCGACAGCTTCAGATATACCGTCGGCACGGATACCCACTGCCCCGACGCCTCCGCCCACTGCTTAAGTGTGTGGAGTTTGCCGGATGTGTCCAGCCAGTACTGTCCGTTTGACGGGCTCTCCGGCTGCGCGGCCTGTGCATAACTCACCGTCAGTGCCGACCCGTCAGCAAGGCAAAGGGAGATTTCCACGTTCTCGCTCTCCGCGTCGATCACATTCTCCTGCCCCATATAGCCGTTGTCAGAATACTTCTCGGTATTGAAATAGATCCCGTCCGGAAAGATGCACAAATATGCGCCCATGGAAACAAGCTGCTTTTCTCCCGCCTTGATGTTCACCGACGGCATGTAGGCCTCCATGGAAGCGCCATTGATGTACAAGACCTGATTCTGCACCCAGCACAGCGCATCCCGCGCGCAGATTGCCTGCACTCCGGAAAGCGCCTGCGCCGTCCCCCGCCGCGCCCGCGGCGCAAGCAGCGGATAGCTGTCCGACGTCAGATTCTCCATGTCATATAATTCCCCGTCTGAAAGCTTCAGATTGTGATCATAGCCGAGGAACGCTTCGGTGGTCAGCGTCTGCTGCCGCTGCTCCGTCAGCTTCGGATAAAACACCCCGCATCCCCCCTACAGTCTGAAATACGCCGCTTTGCTCTTCGGCAGATGCGCCCGGTTGCATGCATTCTGGTATGCCTGATAGTACATGTTGTACTTGGCGGCGGAATTGTTGTACTTCGTCATCTCCCCGTTGGCATCATCGATCTTCATCTCCAGATACCACCGGTAAATTTCGTCATACGGCCACGCGATCAGCAGTACCGTTCCGTCCAGATCCGCTTCCGGCGTGTAGCCCGCGAACGCCGGGACGTCCATTTCATGCTGCGTCAGGATCTCGCGGTATACCGCTCCGTCCAGTTCCGACAACCAGCGCAGCTTGTCTGCGCTGCCATATTGATTGGGTTTCAGCCGATCAACCGTCTCAAGCGCCTCGCGGATGGTCATGTGCCCCGCCTCCTTTCGTCCTGCCGCCTTTAGCCTGCGGCCAGTTCATCTTCGATCTTCCGTGCCGCCTCCAGCTGCCGCCTGGCATTCTCCAGCACCTCATACACCGGCTCCGGCACCTCGACGGCCTTGCCGCGCGGCACCTGAAACGTGCGTCCGTTGACGCAGACAAACACCGACTGCTGCTCCGTGCCGCCCGCGCGCGGCAGTGTGATGGTCTTCATACCTGCAAATGCGTTTTCCATGACAATTCTCCCTTCCTGTCCTGTCTTCTCCGGAGACCGGCTTGCGCCGGTCTCCATCTTGCTTCCTCAGTTTGCTTCGTCCTCGGCAGAATACGCGCCGCAGCTTTCCACGCGCACCATACGGTCCTCATACAGGATCTTCGCCGCACTGGAGAACTTATAGCCCAGCGTCGAGAACTGGTTGAGCGGTCCGCCGACCTGCCCCTTGTCCTTGATGATCATCTCCAGATTGCCGCCCTCGGGATCGATCATGCCATAGGCATCCTTGCCGAGAAACAGCGTTGCATAGACGCTGTAATACACCGCAGGCGTACCCTTGGATTCGTCCGCCTCCGTCTTGACCGGGCAGCCCTCGCCGTTGAAGATTTTGGCCTCGGTCGTCTCGATGAAGCGCACGCCGTGCAGTTCGCCGATCTCACCGGTAAACAGTTCCGTCAGACCCGCGTACTTGTGCGCCTCGATCCACGCCTCGGACGAACGCAGATCGTATGCAACGGACGGGTGAATGATGGCAATGTACTTGCCGTCAATTTTCGGGGCCTTGAGTTTTTTCAGCAGCGTCACCGCCTTGTTGACCTCGTCCGGCGTCAGCTTTGCGGTGGTGTCCAGCCCCGCGCGGCTGGTGACGGCGGTATGCGCGCCGTTCGTGCCGACCTTGTCGCAGTACTGCACGTTCGTGCCTGCTGCGGCGACATTGCGCACCAGCTTATCCTGCGTCGTACCGGCAGACGCGCCCAATTCCTCCGCCGCGCCCAAAATCACATCGTCAATGGCGTGCAGTTCTAGCTGATCGGACACGGACACATAGGTGCCGTACTGGGTGATCGCCTGCGTCACAGCGCTCTGGCCGAACTTCTGACCCGTCGGGATCACACCCTCGGTCAGCGCGCCCGCGTCCTCAAGCGTGTTCCACTTGCGCCATTCCACGGTCTTGCCGCGGCCGGCAGGCAGCGCCTGCTTGCGGGCAAACTGCGTATGAATGAGTTCTGGCCGTGCGTTTTCCAGCAGTTCCGTGTCGTAAAACGTCTTCATGGACGCCGTCATGCCGCCTCCTTCCGGGAAGGCATTTGTCTCGCCGGAATACGCGTTCACATAATTGCCGCTGGCATTCACCAGCGTACCCGCGTCAGCAAACAGCTGCAAATTCAGTTCCTGTTTCAGATTCATAAAAACTTCTCCTTTCCTCATGTAACCGATGATGCAATCAGCAAGCGCTATCAGCGGTTACTTAGAGCCGGACGGTCTCGCCCCGTCTGGCACGCGCCTTCAGTTCCTCTCTCGTCTGTCTGGACCAATGCTCCGGACTCTCGGCAAATGCGCCGAAAGCCGCCGGGGCCATGCCGCTCTCGCGCGGGCGGAGGTAACCCGCCTGCATGGCCGCCGTCAATTCCTCGCGTGCGCGTCTTGCGCCGTATGCCATCGCACCTGCACGAAGTTCCTGCAAGTGTGTCAACTCGTAGGCGCTTCTGGCATCCACACCGCGCATAACCAGGCGCATGAACACGGGGCTTTCCAGCTCCTCGTGCAGCTGCGCGCCCGGATACGCCTCGCGCACCGCCGCAAACTGCTCCCGAAGCGCCTCATACCCCTGCCGCATCGCCTCTTCGCGCTGCTCTTTTGTCACGGGGACTTTCCCCTCCGGTGCGCACGCGGCCAGCCGCTCCGCCTGTTCCGGCGTGAGCTGCGCCGCGTCCACGCCGAAGGTCTTCTGCAGCGCCGGGCTCAGCGATTTAAGCACCTGCTCGCTTCTCGCGCAGTTTTTCAGCCGTTCGCGCACGATCATCTGCACCTGCCTGTCATAGTCCTTCTTATACGGTCCCTGGATGAGCGCCCGGAACGCCTCTGCGCGCTCCTGCTCATCCTGCGGCGCGGCGTCCGCCGATACGCCCGGCTCCGGCTGCTCCTGCTGCTCTGCTGCAAACGCCTGCAGCCAATCAAACTTCTCCATTCCGTTCCTCCTTCTGCCCTTCAAGCGGGCGACACTCGGGTCTTTCCAACTTATTTTCAGGGTCACGTTCACCCAAAACCCGCACATAGTCCGGATACCGCGCTGAGAGCAGCCGGTATCCTGCGCGAACCGTCTCAAACATGCCGTCCAGCCGCGCCTGCTCCCGTTTGTCCGCAGACACTTCCAGCCGGAAGCCTCCGCAGCCCGATTCGATCACCGGCGGTGTTTTCAGCCCCGCCGCCTGCACCGCCTCCGCCAGCGCGAACGCCAGCATTGACGCC